>WBZP01000380.1_pt2 | contig 60409 bp, 33 predicted proteins | sample 5204301 | NCBI WGS metagenome assembly WBZP01 (sample SAMN12412401, study PRJNA552823) | activated sludge metagenome | isolation source: activated sludge from nitrification reactor of wastewater treatment plant... | place: USA: Pennsylvania | collected 2017 | reverse complement strand
GCAAGGCCATGCAGGAGTAAGAGAGTAAAATAAAACTTTTTCATGTGTTGAAATTTGGTTGATGGAATGATCGGTAATGCAAAAAGAATGTATGTATTGATTATTTACTGGTAAATCATTGTTGATGCCGGTCAGGACAGGGCCTGCTCCTGTATCCAGCCGGTTTTCATCACTGCCTTGGGGCTTCGGTCGGCCTTAAAAAGCCCCCAGTGCTTTTCAGGCTCCAGCGGATGGGAAGAACCTTTCCAGGGCTCATCAAACGCTTCAAAGAAAAAAACCGCCACCTGTTCTTTTTCAGACCATCGCATCAGGTCGTTAAAGTAAACAGACTGATTTTCCTCATTTACCCGTTCGGGTAAGATACCCCTGCCGTTGGAACTGGTAGCCCAGCCAGCCTCGGTGATCACCACAGGCTTATCCGGGTACATCCCCGCCACTGCCCGGTAGTTGTCGATGGTATAGTCAATGGCTTCATGAATATGCTTGTATTCCCATACGGGGTAAGTATGTATGGAAATAAAATCCACCACTTCAGCCAGCGGTTTCAGTTTATTCAGCCAGGGGACATAATTTTCACAAAAGGTTACGGGTTGTTTTGCCTGCATTTTAATTTTCCTGGCAAACTCAACCACCCTGTTTACCGGTACATAATTCCCTGACCAGTCTACGCATGCTTCATTCCCTACTGACAAAGCAATGATGATACCGGGATAGGCATTCGCCCATTCAATCAGCCTGTCAATTTTCCGTTCATTCCCGGTTCGGTTGGCTTCCAGCTGTTCTTCTTCATACACTCCCCCGCCCCAGGGACATCCGAAATTGTTCATTTCCGCCTCAATGTAGGCGCCCAGCAATAACCGGAAGTCCATCCCTTCATTCCTGATCACTTCCAGCACCGTTTGAGCATGCTGGTCACAATCATACATCCGCAGATATTTCCAGAAGGGCTGCAGCAGCAACAGGTCTTCTTTCACCTCTTCATAGGAAGGGTAGCGGCCACCCGGCTGCTGTCCATGCCTGAATCCCGAGTAACAAATGGCTTTGCCCGGCTCCCATCCAAAATGTTCAAAGAAGTTCATGATCAGAATTTCAGTTGTTCGTTTTTATCCCAGATACCCCAATAAGCACCCACGGTTCCTTCTGCGCCTACTTTCCATGATTCATCAAAAGAGGAAAAGTAAAACACCGGAATGTTCTCATTCGCTGACCAGAGCTGGGTATTGATAAAATAATCCCTGGCACTTTTTTCAGAAGGCACCGCGCCACGGAGGTTTTCCCCCTTGCTGGGCCATCCGGTTTCAGTAATGATCACTTCTTTGCCGTTGGCGGCCGACTTTGCCTGGTAATACATTTGCTTCATGTATTCCAGGGAATTTTCAAAGGGGCAGCCTTCCCAGAACGGGTAACAGTTGCATAAAATCACATCACAGATTTCCGTAATCGCAGGCCGGTGGGTAAACTCATAATAGGCGTCCACATAACCTGCAGGTATATGCGGAATTGCCTTCTTTACTTCCCGGATATAATCCAGCAGTTCATCTTCCGAAAGATCTTTCCGGTACATCACTTCATTGCCTACCGCCGCGATGTCAACCAAACCTTCCTTGGCCAGATTGATCAGGCCTTCCACTTCGCGCCGGTTGATTTCCGGGTCATTGCCCAGCCAGGCGCCCACCAGTGTTTTTATTCCATACTCCTTAGCTACTTTAGGGATAAATTCATTTCCCTCCGTGCAGGAAAAAGAACGGATCCATTTGGTATGTGGTTTTAATATTTCCATGCGCCGCCTCACCTGCGCTTCGGAAATGATATCCCCGGGTTTTTGCCCGTCTTCATAAAGGCTGAAGCAGAAGCCATGTACGCCGTTCGCCAGGATTTCGGCAAATAAATCTTTTAATACTTCCTCACTTTCACCGGCCACGTAGCTGGTGCCGGTTTCAGGCCTTAAAGACAGGATATGGTCTTTTCTGAATGACATATACTTCGGTTTTATATCTGTAATTACATACGACAATGTTCAGTCCGTCGCCAAAGCGGGATCAGTATTTCAACTGCTCATCCTTATCCCAAATTCCCCACCTGGCGCCCACAGTTCCTTCGTCCTTGATTTTCCAGCTTTCATCAAAAGAGGAGAAATAAAAAAGGTCGACTCCTTCTTTTTCCGCCCACTCCTTTACCTGCATAAAATAAATCCTCGCATTGTTCACGGATGGCTCGGCCTCGTTTACTTTTTCCCCCATACTTGGCCAGCCGGTTTCGGTAATGATGATTTTTTTATTGCCGGCATAGCTGCGGGTAAGAGCATACATTTTACGCAGGTCAGTTAATGCGTTTCCGATTGCGCTGCCTTCCCAGAAAGGATAACAGTTAATCATGATTACATCGCATTCCTTTACCAGCTGCGGGTTGTCAGCGATATGGAAATAAGCATCCACATAGCCGACAGGTATGGGTTTTATCGCCTCCCTTACCCGGGTTAAGTAAGCCGTAATTTCCCCGGCACTGAGTTCATTTCTGAGGAGCACTTCGTTGCCCACAGCAGCCATATCCACCAATCCTTCCTTAGCGAGTTTAATCAGGGCCTCCATTTCCCGTTCATTTCTTTCCTTATCGGCGCTGATCCAAGCGCCGGCCAGTGTCTTTAACCCTTTTTCTCTGGCAGCTGCCAGGATCAGCTCATGGCCGTGTGTGCAGGAAAAGGTGCGGATCCACTGAGTATGCGGGGCAACGATTTCCATCCGCTGCCTGATTTCAGCCTCAATCAGTACATCATCCGTATCCTGGCCTTCCACGTAGGGACTGAAGTTTAAACCATGAATTCCTTTGTTCAGTTTTTCCCTGAAGAGGGCTGACATGTCGGCTTCGGATTGATTGTTGAAACTGGTTCCTTTAAATTCGGGCAACCGGAGGTTAGTTAACTGATCAGCCAGCTTTCCTGACCTATAGGAAGAACTGATTTTAGGGGCTTTTCTTTTGGCCAGTGTTGCCTGAATTTCTGTAATTTTTTCATGGGTAATTCCATAGTTCCACATGAAATAGATGGCCACCAGGGTTCCTAAAATGGGAACTGCTGAAAAGAAAAACCGAAGCCAGAAAATTGTTTCAGGTGATTGAGTAGGCAGATTGCCATCAAAGCCAATGGCAGATAATATTAAATAACTTAGCAAGCCCGCAAACGCAAAGCCCAGTTTTACCACCCACCAGTAGATGGCGCCAAAAATACCTTCTCTTCTTTGTCCGTAGTTGAGTTCATCCACATCACACACATCGGCCGTCATACTCATCATGGTTGTAAACAAGCCTCCAATACCGAATGAAAAGAAGGGCAATGCAATTAAAAACAGCCAGGGCTTACCGGGAACAAACAGAAAAAACAGCAGAATATAACCAAAAATTGAAATTGACTGTGATAATAAAAATGCCTTTTTCTTTCCGATAACCTTTGACATTTTTACGACCACCGGTATAACGATGAAGGTGGTAACCAATGCGCCTCCACTTCCAAAAACAGCCGCCCAGATACCTCCATTTCCCTTATCTCCATTAAACAGGTAATAAACAATGATGAAAAATGTAAACTGGGCTACTGTGTTAAACGCGTTGAATGTAAAAAAAGTGGAGTAGCATAATCTTCTGAAGTCCTGTATTTTAAATGCTTCTTTAAACTCATGCAAAAGCGAACTGAAAATTCCTTTGATGTTGCGGATGCTCACCGGTTTTAACGATGTATCATTCAGCGTTGATTTCCCTTTGATAAAAAATGCAGGAACCATGGCAAATAACATACAAATGATGGCCACCCAAACGGAGAGTGCCCTTGCCCCTGATTCAGGAGTTACAAACCAATCTTTGTCATAAATAATAATCCAAAACCAGGGAACAATCACCCATGCCCATTGTCCGATCCATTGAGAAATAGCCATGATTTGTGTGCGCTCATGAAAATCATCACTCATTTCATATCCCATCGCTACAAACGGAATACTGAATATGGTAAGCCCTACATACAGGCATAGTTTGAAAGAAAGGAAATAGAAAAAATTAAAGGCGATGCCATTCTCTTTATGAATCTGCCACATGGATAAAAAGCAAATGCCCAGCATCAATGCTCCAATAAATACATAATGTCTTCTTCTGCCCCATTTTGACCTGGTATTATCAGTAATAAAACCCATGATCGGGTCAATAATAAAGTCCAGTAACCTTGGTGCAAAAGTTAAAACGCCCACCATCCAAACGGGAAAGCCAAAGCCATCTACCAATACAACCATGAATACTCCCAGTGCGGCCGGAAACATTTGGTTCGCCAGCATGCCAACACCAAAAGCCACTTTTTTATACATTGGCACTTTGTTTGAACTGATAGCAACACTCATATTGTATGGTATTTAATTTTTAAAAGGACTACTTATTGATTACAATCGTTTGAATGGCTTTTGCAGAAATGGCTGCACTGACAGTTTGCTGGCCGATGGAGAGGCTGTAGGATTTTTCCGTTGAGCCCGGGTTAAACAGTACGGCAACCACGTTACCATGCGGGTTCTTCACAGCGGTCACCTGCAGTTCAGGGTCAGGGTTTTCAAATCCTATTCGTACCGCGCCCGGCCGGATGAATTTGCTGAAGTGTGCCAGGGTATAATACAATGGCGTGAAATACACTTCATCCTTTTCTTCATCCACGATAACGGGTGCCGTGCACCAGTTCTTAAACCAGTTGGGACCGCCCTGACGGTTTAATACCATGTTCCAGTCAATCCAGCCATCCACATAATTGTTCAGGCAGCCGATGATATCATGGGCATACCGGAATACCGGAACATATTTCGGGTGCAGGTACTTGTCTTTTTCACTGGCCCAGTCCCAGCCCCAGTCGGTGGCTTCCGGGCTCCAGTACCAGTTATCGTCTTTCCATTTCGGCACCTCCGCATCCACGCAGGCTTCGGTATTAATCAGGTATTTGCCGGGAGCAAGCTGGTGCGTATACTGCAGGGAGGCCGGGAAATAATCGTAGGTGCTGGCATACCAGTGCACCGCCGTGCCGCCAAAATATTTTACTGCGTTTTTGTCTTCAAACATAATTCTGGCCCACTTTTCCAGTTCTTCACCCCGGTTCTGGTCGTAGCCCAGGATGGGGATATGCGACCAGCCGTCTTTTTCAAAGCGGGGCCCGAGGTAATCCCGCACAAAATCCCGCATCTCTTCCGGGGTAAAATGCATGCTCTCCCAGTTGTTGTCATTTCCCAGCGGTTCATTCTCTACGGTAACACCCCAGATCCGGATACCCTGCTCCTGGTATGCCCGGAGGAATTTTGAAAAGTACAGCGCCCAGGTTTCCCGGTATTCGGGCAGGAGTTTACCTCCCCGCCAGCTGTTATTGTCTTTCATCCAGGGTGGTGCGGTCCAAGGCGAGGCGATGATTTTGAATCCGTCTTTGGAAACTGCCATCGCGTCCCTGATCATGGGAATCAGGTCATCCATGTCCTCCTTCACAGAAAAATGTTCCAGGCGTTGATCGCCCGGAACATCAGCATATGCGTAGTTGCTCAATGAAAAGTCGCAGGAGTTAATATGGGTGCGGGTCAGTGAATAATTGGCACCCTCTTCACTGAAATAAGCCTTCAGAATCAAAGCCCGGTTTTCCGGACTCAGTTTATTGAGCAGGCTGGCGGATGCCTCGGTGAAAGAACCGCCAAAACCCGTGATCCCCTGGTATTGCGCGCCCGGATTCACTGAGATCCGCACAGCACCCTGCCCTGCAGCCGTTGGTGTAACGGGTTGCAATTTATTTCCATTGGCTGCTGTTTCGAAAATCTGAACAGCTGGCGCGGGTATCTGTGCAGCGGCCTGCATAATCATTTTAAAGAAAAAGGATAATAAAATCAGTTTACTGTTCACAATGCTTCTTAAGCTGTTGCAGTTGTTGGTTACGACTGAATGCTCATGCAGGCAACCATTCACGATTCATCAATGATGAATCTTTCCGCTTTCAGGAATACCCTGATCATCTTCACAGTACCCTTCCGTTCAAATACAGCCGTGCTGAACTCCTGTGACAGGAAAGTGGAATTTTCCCTAACGACTGTACCGCCTGCCATGACAGTTTCTATGCCCTCTGACCCGTGAAGGGTATACAGCACCGGTACCTGGCAGCAGGTGAAAAACACGCTGTCTTTGGAAACTTGCAGCTTTTCCGCTTCACCATACACATTCACATATTCAACGGTCTTGTCTTCATCCGAAAATTCATTACGCTTCAGCAAACGCGGATTGAAACAAAATCTTCCATCCTTTAGTGTCAAACCCAATTCGCCGAAACGGCAAAGGATATCCTCTTTTACCTGGCCCGTCATGCCGGGCTGCTGCGCGCCTCTGTGCATGGGCGTATGCGAGTAGGGATCGGTGGGAAAGGCTCCGTACAATTGCGGAGGCTTATGCACGCCAATGCCCTCGTTAATGGCATAGTAATGGGCTGTAAGGCGTTTGAGGGTGGCTTCATCCGCCTTGGATTCAAATGCCCGCAGACAGGTTTCCTGAACAGCCAGCAGGAGTTTGGAAACCATATGCCAGTAAATGGAACCTAACCCTTCGTAGCCAAAAAAGGTTCCTGAACGGCCGGTAAATTCCTTGTGATTAAAAACTGCTTCGAACACCTGCAGTACCTGTTCCCTTTCACTGACCACCAGGGGCTGATAGCGGGTATCCAGTTTATCCAGTGCTGAATCCAGGTCGCCTGCATTGCGGAAATTGCCGTTGAAGTGTACCGCTCCGCGGATGTCTCTTTCTATTATGCAGCGGTTGTCCTCCTCCAGCAGTTGCTTCAGTAATGCAGAACCTTCAACGGCTTTATCCGGAACAGTGTTCTTCTGTAAAAATCCGGGCAGGTTCTTATTGGGATACAGGATATAGCTGTACTGGTCTTTCCGGTAAAGGGCGCTGTTTTTTAAAGCATCCAGCAGGTGTAAACTTTCTTCATTGGACAGAAAGCCTGAACTGAGGGCAGCTACCTGTCCCTCCAGCATTTCCGCCAGCCGGGCAACGGCTACCCCGTTTTCCTGGTAATCGATGAGGTTATACGTATGATACAAACCATCCTCCCGCCTGTTCAGTCTGATAGCCTGTTCAAGGAATGCCAGGGCATTCCTGAAACAAGCTGCCAGCTGTGCTGCGCTGATCTTTTCTTTTTTGCCGGAAAACCGATGGTTATAAATGCCGGTTCTGAAACTGCTGCCTGCACTGCCCAGCGCATCGGTCATCTCTTTTCTTAACCCGTCTGTAAGGGGCACACCCAGCCTTTCGCGGTACTTCCCTAAAATTCCTGATACCGCATCAAAGAAGGAGTGCATTTCAGCAGAGACATCGAAATCACCAGCAGTTTCCTGTTCAAAAACGGGCTGAAAAAATGCGAGGAACCGGCGGAGGTAACACAAGGTTACCATCGAAAGTCCGTTGCCCACCAGGGCATTATTCGCGTCATTCCACTCGGGCCGCTGCGTATTCATCCAGATGCCTCCCTCCGGAACCAGGTTGGAAAGCTTGGATAAAACCGTTGCAAGAATTTTTTCCGTAAAGCCTACCTGGTATATATGTCCATTACTGTCGGTGAGCAGGGCGCCATCTGCGCCTGTCAGCTTCATCCTTTCGCGGATTTGCCTGTCAGCGGTATGATCAAAAAGAATTGTGTCTTTCGGATTCCGCACAATCTCTTCATAGGTTTTGATCCGGTAGGGCACATGGGCGTACACAAAGGATTGCTTGTTGAGCAACGCATGCAGCCTTCCGGGACGGAACTGCTGCAGGTATTCCAGGAATTTCAGGAGGTAAATAATCTGGTGATCTCCCCAGTAACCGATGTACGACCAGGGATTATCCGGTTCAATGGTTTCCCAGTCAAAGCCCCCCTTCATCACCCGGTAAGGATTATAGCCATCGAAAGTGGATGCATTCAGAAACTTAAAGATCATCCCTTCTATAAAACAGGGGTAGGCATGCACCAGTGCCTCCCAGTTCTGGAAAATATCCCGCCAGTTGCCCTGGTAGTCGAGCACCTTTGAACCATCCCCTTCATTGCGGGTGTTAATGGAAAACTGGTTCCAGGGCCTGCTGGGATCACCGTGCCGGCGGCTGAATTTCAACGGCAGGTATTCAGCAGCCAGCCTTTGCAGGTGGGGGTCACCGGAAGCTTCTGTGATGTGCTGCAGTTTAAAAAGAGAAAAATCATCCGGCAGCTGTGCCAAAAATGGCTGAGCCGCATCAAAGACAAAACGATTGGCATGCTGAAGGTAAGTGCAGAAATCCCTTTTTTCAACCTGGTAATTGTTGTCGAAAATACCTCCCCGCATGATGTTGAACAGGGTATTGGCATAATGCCGGGTATTTTTAAGGTTGTCGGCGCCGGACTGCAACCCGTCGGAGGCTGCCACCAGTTTGATCAGCTGATCGGTTCCCCGCTGAATATCTGCCAGCACCTTGCCGTACAAATCTTTATCACGCACAATGCTGTCGCAAAGCTGAATGACAGCGGCATGGTTCAGGTTTACATTCGCCACAATCAGCCATTCCTTTTCCTCTGCCGCAGTAAGCTGTTGTTCAGACACCACAAAGTAAGCACCCTTTTCTCCCTTTACGTCATCCTCGGCACTAACTGTACCGTGTATCCTGAATTGGTTCAGTTGCAGGGATGAAAGCAGGCACAGCGGCTTTTCCATACCCAGGCACCAGGCAACGTTTGCCTTCAGCGCCTCGCTCGGTTCCGCCTTATCCACTATGATGGCACTTAAAGAAAAAATACCCAGCCCTGTGTCCGGCACCCGTTCACTGCGTTTATAGGCATCGGCGAGGTTGCTTACTTTGGTCTGCAGTTCGGCGCCAACGCCATAGGGCAGGATATTCTGAATGCCGTCGGCTATCTGCAAATGAACGGCATGGCCGGAGTTGTTGATGATCCGGGCCTTTTTTACAAAACCGTAAAGGTTACTGCTGGCCCACTCATACCGGAAGGTAAGGGAAAGCGTTTCGTTGATTTCCTCAAAAATGATCCGGTTTCCCCAGCGGTTCTTATATAAATTCCGGGTGTATTTGTACTGACCTTCACTCCTTGCGGAAAAGGGTTCCCAGACATGTATACTGCCGCCATGATTCACCCGGATGATGGTTTTACTTCCGGTCAGTTCCGCCGATTCTGTTATTTTATCATCTGTATAATAAGGGAACAGCGCATACTCAGGATTTTTTCTTCCCGCGCTGATGCCACCATTGCTTGAAACAAACATCCAGTGATCTGAATCACTCACGATGCTCATAAAAAAGGGACGGATCTCATGCACGGAAGAGATCTTAAAAAAGGTCTCTCCATCATACGCCGTTTCAGTAAGCGCGATGGCTGTACAGCCGTTCAGATCAGTTGCATTTTTCAAGGCAGCAGTCATTTAAATGATATGTTCGGATTCTATAAGGGGGGGATGGTACATGGCAGTGCCCAGGGAAAAAATCCCTGCACAAACAGTTACCGTAGCTTTCAAAAGGTCTTTGCCTTACAGGCCTGATGATCTTATTGCTGTTTATATACCTTCACATAATCCACTAACATGGATTGAGGAAAGGGAGTTCCCGAAGTGGGAAAACCAACGTAATTACCGCCAACAGCCACATTAAGCAGGAGGAAGAAAGGCTGGTTATACACCCAGTTTCCCGGAACGCTTTCAGAAGCTATGCGTTGATAGAGGTAATCATCCACAAAAAAGTCAATACGGTCTTCGAACCATTCCACCGCATAAACATGGTAGTCGGTATCAAATCTTCCGTTGGTTAGTGTATAGGATTTGGTGAGGGCGTTTCCGCCTGAGTAACCGGGGCCATGAATGCTTCCGTTATTGGTATAAGGCTCCTGGCCACGCTGCTCCATGATATCAATCTCCCCGCAGGCCGGCCAGGAAACCGCATCAATATTGTCGCCGAGCATCCAGAATGCCGGCCAGATACCGGGACCATGCGGGGTTTTAATCCGCGCTTCAAAACGGCCGTAGGTTTGTGAAAACAGGCCCTTGGTTTTAAGCCTGGCAGAAGTAAAACCAGCTCCGCCAAATGATTCACTCCGGGCTGTAATCACCAGGTTGCCCGATCCGTCGAGTTGTACATTCGAAGCCCGGTTGGTATAATACTGCAACTCGCTGTTGCCCCAGCCATTATCCCCGCGCCCGATATCAAATGTCCATTTGGTATTGTCCGGAGCCGTGCCGGCGGCGCCATCAAACTCATCACTCCAGGTGAGTTGCCAGTTTCGCTGGGGCAATGTTTGTACGGCTTCCTTTTTACACCTGCTGAATGATATTGTTATAACCGCCAGGATACAGATGATGACTGCTCCGGAGGCCTGTTTAAAATATGATAAACGCATACGTTGAGTTTTAACCGTTAATGATTTTGTGTTCATCCGCCTCTTACCTGAACAGGATATTATCCAGGTAGATGGTACCATTGCCTTCAAACTTCAGCTGGAATACATTGTTCAGGGCAACGGGCGCGAAGGCCGTCAGCGGTATATCCACACTGTTCCATCCGGAAGCGGTAGGTACTGACAGTGTATAAGGTGTTTCCACCGGCCCCGGGCTGATGAGAAATACCTTCAGCGAGGTGGAAGTACCACTGTAGTAATCAAGGTGCAGGAATGTTTTGGTGGAAACATTCTGGTTGCTGCCAAACTGCAGACCCTGGTAATTAAGGCCGGTATACCGTAAAGTATTATTGCCCGCGATGGGTGTTTGTGCCACCACGGTAGCCTGGCCCCAGTTGGGATTCAGGTCAGATCCGGCCACATTCGTGTATGCGTCACTGAAAATAGAGATAACATCGGCAGCCGGGTAAGTTGGCGTGGGTGCTGCAACGGAAGGCACCGGCGGAATGCGCCAGAAGTACATATTATCCAGGTAAACATCGCTGCCGGTTCCGCCGTCAAACTTGATCTGGAACACGTTTCCGAGCGCCACGGGCGCGAAGGCTGACAATGGAATGTCCACACTGTTCCAGCCTGACGTAGGCACCGGCAGTGTGAAGGGTGTTTCCACCGGCCCCGGGCTGATTAAAAATATCCGGAGTTGTGTGGCATTGGTAGTGTAGTAGTCCAGGTGCAGGAAACCGTAGGAGGATACATTCTGATTGCTGCCCAGCTGAATACCCTGGTAATTGAAATTGGCATAACTGAGTGTGTTGTTACCTGCAATGGGTACCTGTGTAACCACGGTAGTCTGCCCCCAGTTAGGATTGAAGTCTGTTCCTGCCACATTGGTATAGGCATCACTGAAGATAGAAAGCACATTGGCGGCAGGCAGAGTGGGTGTGGGCGCTGCGGTGGTGGGGTTGGTGGGATTCTTATAGAAGTACACATTGTCGATGATCACATTCGGCAGGGATCCCGAAAGCACCAGCTGAGCCAGGTGCGCACGGGTGGTGAGGCCGGTGAATGCAGACAGCGGAAGGTCGATGCTTACCCAGTTATTGGAAACGAGGGTTGGGCTGGTGATGGTCACCTCATGCTGTTTATCATCCCCTCCCCCGAAAACACCATCGGCGCCAAAATCAACCAGTAACACTTTAAAGTTATTAGGTGCGGCGGTGGCATCCGGAGTCCAGATATCCATGTGGAAAAAGCCCATGGAAGAAGCGTTCACAACCGGGTTTCTGAACTCAATCCCTACAAAGTTGAGGTTCTTGTACCGGATCACGTCATCGCCCGCAATCTGGATAAAGGAATTATCGGCGGTGGAGAACTGCCAGCGGGTGTTCCAGGTATCCACCGGAACATTCGTGTATGCGTTACTGTAGAGTGAAATGACATTGGCCGGATCTTTGGTGGGCACAGGAGCCGGGGTAGCGGGGAGTACCGGGGCACCCACCGAAGTAATGTTGAATGAACCGGCCGCCTGCTGTGCGCCCAGCGTTGCGGTGATGATGGTATTGCCCGCATCCACGACAGAGATGACGCCGTTTGCATCTACACTGGCTACTCCAGTTTGAGAAGACGTGAAGGTGAAATAATGGGGCGTGGTATTGACCGCCAGGTTTACGCCCGTTGGAAGATTAGCGATCACCTGCAAACCATCTATGGTAATCCGGTCACCGGTTTCCGCATTCGGCAGCACCCGGTTCTGACCATTGAGAATCTGCCCGGTTACTGTTCCCAGGTTGGCAACTTTTTCAAAGCGAACCTGATCGATCCAGAACGTATAACCTCTTCCGGCTTCCGGACCTGTAGCATAGTACAGCAGCCCTTTCTCGCCTTTCAGTTTTGCAGCATCCGGAATGGGAATGATAATTTTTTTCCAGTTGCTCGTTACGGGCAAACCACTGATCGACACTACGTATTTGTTGGCGCCCAGGTCATTACCGAAACCAATTTCGCCAATATTCGCAGCCTGTGAAGCTTTGATGTAAAATGTGAGTGCATTATACCCGGAAAGATCCCTGCCGCTTTTACTGAAAAAAACACCTCCGGCATATGACCCGTTGGGGCTGTTGGCATCCGGCACTTCAAAGCGCATGGATGCGGTAGAGTTGTTATAGGTAACCTGTCTTTCTATCTGGAAAGCCCGCACATCTGACCCGCCAAATGCGGCATAAGCGAGATCGCCCGTAAAGTCATCAATAAATACTTCACCTGTGGTGGGGAAGGTGAGTTCCTGCAGTTCACCTACGTCCCTTTTCTTACACCCTGCAAAAATCAGGGTAACGAGGAAGCAGAAGGCAGCCGTTTGTATGGAAAATGTTTTTTTCATATAGCTTTTATTTACCGATGTTGATTTGAATGTAAGTCCGGATTTCCCATTCATTACCGTCAGGGAAACCAATAGCGTTCGGATCAGGCACCCAGTTGCCGGCGGGATCCAGTGTTTTTACCGGTGCATACCGGGGAGAATATTTATTGAGTGTACGGTACGTACCTCTTACACCAAACTTGGTAGACGGCAGCATGAACCAGTCGGGCTTGCTCACTTCCGTGGAGATATCCGCCATCAGCTGCAGGGGGAATGTAAGGTTGAAATCGCGGTGATAATCGAAGGGACCCCAGTCGTTGAATTTCACCGCTGAGATAAACTTCAGTTTTTTAAAGATCATCCGGAGATCCATGCCTGAACGGTTAATGGTGCGCTGATCGTTACCGTTCGCCTGGCCATTCCCTACATAAAGGTTGGCGATCAGACCAAAATCAGGATTGAGTTTTGAAACAATCCGGGTATTCACTTCCCACAGATCCTGGGCAGGTGCGGCTCCGGGAAAAGCGAAGAACGTTCTGCCATTGGCGAGAATACCGATGGCGGCATCCTGTATCGTTGGCAGGTGGCGGTAAACAAAGTCGGCACTGATGGCAAACTTCGCATCCTCCGCCCGGTCATTATCCCATTCATACATCCAGGTGGCAGGGGTGGGATCATAGGTGAGCAACAATTCTCCGGCAACCATTTCGCGGTTGGCACGAACCACAAACGGATCATCGAGGATATTCCTGGGCCGGGAAGGAGCAGCCAAACCAGCAGGCACCGCGGCTTCCAGGGGTTTCTGCCAGAGGAAGTTCGGGGCTACCTGCAGCTTGCCGATATTATACGTGAAACCGCTTAAGAAATTATACTGGTTACCACTGCCGCAGTCTTTCAGGCGCCAGCCGGTAAATGTTTTGGTGAAATCAGGTCCGCCATTGGCTACGAGGCCCATATAAGCTGCCTGCCCGTACCACTTGAACCGGCCGCCCTCGAAAGTGAATTTAATTTTGCCGCCGAAATTGTCTTCCGACTTCAGCTGATCCTGCAATACCTTTTCACTGCCGGCAACATTTCTTACCAGCTGGAAGGTACGGCCGTTCAGCGGCTGTCCGGCCCACAAACCGCCAGCATGCACCCCAAAGTTGCCAAACTTACGGGCAAGCCCCAGGGCTGCTTTCCTGGTTTTGGGCTGCGGTACGGCAATGGAGCTCTGCAGGCCGCTCCGTTGGGTGATATCTTCATGGAACATCGCACTCAAATCGAAACCTGCGAGTTTCAGGTTGTATTTGGCAATTACAGCCGGGTTGGCACCCCACCAGAGTTCCGGTCCGAAGGCAACTTTCAGGCCTTTGAAGGCTTTTTTGCCTTCCACCTCAAAACCGAAAGGAGCTTCACCATTGTAAATATCTATGTTGGGTCCGTAATTCGCTTCCTGGTACAGTCCGAAGAAATCACCTTCATACCCCCAGTGGTAATGCCCGGTACGGTAGAAAGCGTTCAGTTTAAAGTGGCTGGCATCCCAGTTGATGGAACTCCGGTACAGCTGTACCCGGTTATTGGAATTGATCTGCTGGTTACCCGTGGGGGTTACTACCGTAATTTTCCTTCCCCTGTTTTCATAGAAAACTTCATCAATCGGGTTTTCAGCCACATTACCCAGCACGTTGAACTGCACATTGGCGGTAACGTTGGGGGCGGGTTTGGCCGTTACCCCCACAAACATGGACTGTGTATGATCAAAACCCATACGGGTGGGATAGGCGCTCTGCGGCGCTTCCGAGGAAGACGGGGTTGAAATCAGGCTGCCCCCGGTATTATAGGTTGAGAAGTTAACATTCAGGCTGCTGATGTACACCTTACTTCTCTCATTTCCTTCCAGCGCGGCCTTGTCGCCCCTGGCACGTAGTACGGCATCTGCCAGTCCGATGTTATCGGTGTATGCCTGAGCCGATTTACCGCCGGCTGCATAAGGATTGAATTTGTGCACTTCTTTCAGGGCATAATAAGCAGCACGGGGATACAACTCATACACCCCCCGTTCGTTGTTTGTTCCTTTCGCGCAGATACCAAACCACTCCTCATTCATGTTATTTTCGCCGGGTTTATAATCGTTGAGGTAACCACCGTTCGACCAGGAGGCAGTTACATCATGTTCATCCAGGTTAGAGGTTTGCCCGGTTTTCCACCAGCCATCGCTGAACTGGAAAGTGAAACCACCCAGGCAATTGCCTGCACCCCCCATTCCGGATGCATTGGCGTAAATTTCCTTCCAGTTCCCCACCAGGTATCTCGCCTGGGATTCCTGGTCTTCCATGTTCGCCTGGGTATTATAGGCATCCGAACCAAATTCGGTGAGGATAACCGGCTTGCCGTATTCCTTTTTTACCCGGTCAAACAAATCCGTAAAGGAAATGCCCCGGTAAACATTGATGCCGAGAATATCCACGTCGCGGCACTGTTGCTTGATAATATCCAGGAACAGCAGATCGCCATTACAGATCGCCACTGGATGATTCCGGTCGATACCTTTCATCTCCACGACCGCTTCATTGAATAACCGGTACAGGTGTTCCGCATCTTTGGTGGATTGCCTTTCAGCTACCGGTATGTTTTCCGTTTCAGCTCCCCGCCAGAATAGACCATAATTGTTTTCGTTACCCAGCAGGAACAGCAAGATGCCCGGTGTATTCTTATATTCCTGTACCATTGCTTTTACCTCTTTCAGCAGCAATTCCTTTACCAGCGGATTGGAGTAATCGGTATTGGCCACCCAGGCACCATTCAGGGTAAGGCCATAGCGGCCAAAGGAATGGTTGAGCATCGTATAAATGCCATATTTCTCATATATATATTGTATCCAGCGGGCCGGAACACCTGTATACTGACGGATAACATTCACCCCCATGTTCTTCAGGAGCGGCATTTCATAATCCAATGCCTCTTTGATAGTGGCATCCGACTGGGTCCATAAACTGTAAGAATAATTGGTGCCAATGGGGAAATAATCCCAGTTCATACCATTGACAAACAAATCATTTCCTTTCACTACCAACCGGAAACCATTGTCTGACATTCTGACATGAATCTTTTCCTCCTGTGCCTTTACAGAAAAAAAGGCAAACGAAAAGAGCAGCAAAAAAAGGTGGCTTTTTCTCATACAACAAGTTTTGGATGGGACGCAGCTGTTTCTTTTTTTCAATTTAGAACAACAGTACCCCCACAATCGTTAACAGATAAAATAAGTGCCTGGAAGCAATTTTACAGGAACATAAAAATAATACTACCTTACTGCTGATTCCAAAAAAATGACCACTTCCCTACTACTACAATATTTATAAAGTGTTAATTTCAAGCATAAAAAACTACATCTATACTACATCAATCTGAATATGGCCGCTTTTTTTCAGGTTTAACCACCTCACTGACCAGGTTGGGCTGCTTGGTATGGTTATGTGTTCAGACCGCCTTGGCTCAAACACCGGTAGGCCGGATTGAGGTAACCAGTTTTTCCCGGACAGCCTATGGAGCAGGCACCCAAAACTGGGCAATTGCCTTTGACCATTACGGACGTATTTACATCGCCAACAATGAAGGCCTGCTGATACACAATGGGACAAATTGGCAATTAATTCCAATTCCCAATAAAACCATCTTGCGCTCCATCGCCTTTGCAGCTGATGGAAAATTATATGCCGGCGCCCAGGACGAACTGGGCTTTTTCGCACCCAACAAGAAAGGACAGCTGAGTTATACCTCCCTGAAAACCCTGTTGCCACCCGGGGAGCAGACATTTGCGGATATCTGGGATATAGAAACAGCCGGCAGGGACGTTTTTTTTCGTGCCAATGACAAAATCATGCGGCTGTCCGGTGGCGCCCTGACGGTTTACAAAACAACCTCCAGCTGGTTGGCCTTGAGTAACTTTAAAGGAGAGCTGGTGGCCCAGGACGAGCAAAAGGGGCTGCTCGTTTTCAGGGGCGGTGACTGGCAGCCGCTGATGGCGAGCAGTTCCCTTCCGGCCGGCTGTATCATCACGGATATAGTACCCTATAATCAGGACACCTGCCTGGCTGCCAGTACCCGGAATGGGCTGTTCCTGCTGGTGAAAGACAAGCTGCTGCCTTTTTCATTAAAAAACAGTCCGCCTGAACGCCATTTTACCTCACTGGTTGCACTGGACGACCAAATTTTTTTAGCTGGAACCTACTCAAACGGCATTGTACAATTCAACCGCAGCGGCCAGGTACTTGAAAACATCAATGATAAAAATGGCCTCATTAATAATACCGTTCAGTGCATCCGGTCAGATGCTGCCGGCAACCTGTGGGCCGGTTTGGATAACGGGATCGCATACATGAAAAGTGATGCCTCCATCCGGCTGATCAATCCTCCGTCGTTCCGGAACGGAAGCGGATACGCAGCCAGGGTATTAAACGGGGAATTGTATTTCGCACTTTCCACGGGATTACAAAGTTTGCCATTGTCATCCGGCAGCAGCCTTGCCCAGGCTACCGGCGAACCCATTACCCTCCTGGAAGGACTAACCTGGAACCTTTCGGTTATCAACAATCAGCTGCTCACCGGTCGTGATGACGGTTGCTGGACCATTTCCGGTCACCAGGTAAACCGGGTTTCGGCATCACCCGGGTACTGGACCTATCAACCACTGTCCGGAAAAGATTCGCTCAAAATTGCAGCCGGTAACTATAACGGTATCCGCCTGTTTGAAGCGAAAAACGGCTTTTTGACCGATCAGGGTGGAATACCGGATTTCAAAGAGTCGAGCCGCTACCTGGAAACCGAGGGAAATATGATCTGGGTTTCTCATCCTTACCGGGGCGTTTTCAAAATTGATCTCAGCAATAACCGTATCAGCCGGTATACCCAAAAAGACGGATTGCCTGCAGATCTGGACAATCATGTGTTCAAACTGAAAGGCCGGATTGTATTTGCAACCCCCAAAGGAGTGTATGAATACCGTGCAGCGGACAATAAAATGGTTCCCGCAGCGGCTTATACAAAACTGTTCGGGCAGATGCCCCTCCGCTATCTGAAGGAAGATGAAAAGGGGAATATATGGTTCGTACAAAATAAGATGGTAGGCGTGGTTGATTTCGGAAATACCCAACCGGCGATTCAGTTTATACCGGAATTGAAAAACAAAATCCTCAGTGGTTTTGAAAACATCTATCCGTACAACACGCAAAATGTACTCATAGGATCTGAAAGCGGGTTTTACCTGCTTAACTATGAACTGTACCGTCAAAAGAGGCTTCCGCTGAGAACCTACATCAATCTCATTAAGATCACCGGGGGTATTGACAGCGTGTTGTTTGGCGGATTCGGCGACAACAACCAGGCAGGCGGCCTCGATCAACCCATCCCCTATCAATGGAACTCCCTGCACTTTTCTTTCGCCACCTCCATTTACGGACAATACCCCGGCGCTGAATACAGTTTCTGGCTGGAAGGGTTTGATAAAACCTGGGGGAACTGGACAACCCAGTATGAAAAGGATTATACCAATCTGCCGGAGGGTAAATATGTATTTCATGTAAAATCCAGGAATACCCCTTCCAGCGAATCCGGTGAGTATACCTGGACTTTCAGCGTTTCCCCTCCCTGGTACAGAACCTTGTGGGCTTATTTCATGTATGCAGTCGCCTTAACAGCATTGCTCTATACACTGTATAAATACCAGGAAAAAAAGCATTACCGGAAACAGGCAGAGAGACGTTTGGCCGACCAGCAAAAATTTGAGGAAGAACAGCGTCAGCTTACCTACCAGCACCAGCTGGAGCTGGAAAAAACAGAAAAAGAATTGATCCGGCTCAAAAATGAAAACCTGGAAGCAGAAATAGAATATAAAAATGCTGAACTGGCCAGCACCGCCATGAACCTGGTGCAGAAAAAAGAATTTTTACTGAAGCTTACAGAAGAACTGAATAAACTGAATAAACCGGGGAAGGAAACGGTTGACACATCGGAGCTGAAAAAAATAATCCGCAGCCTCGCATCGGAAGAAAAGCTGGATGAAGAATGGAAACAGTTTTCCATTCACTTCAACAATGTACACACCAATTTCCTGATCACCCTCAAAAATGCACACCCCAACCTGAATGCGCATGAACTCAAGCTTTGCGCTTATTTACGGATGAATTTAACCAGTAAAGAAATTGCCCAGTTACTGAGCATCTCTGTTCGCGGCGTGGAGATCAGCCGGTACCGGCTCAGGAAAAAACTGCAGCTGCAGCCAAAAGAAGACCTGTTTCAGTTCCTGCTGAATCTGGAGGCTATGCATAAAAAAAATGATCAGCCACAAAAACCCTGACCTTCAGCTAAACAGCTGCCTGCCTTGCCGGCAGCCGGTCATTTTTGTTCCAGTAAACAGAACTGGTAAGGCTCCAGCTCCAGGAACTCATTATCATATCCCACCGGATACAACCGGCCGCTCCAGTAATCAAACAACTCCCTGGGGGTCGGACCATGCTGTTTAAAAGCTGCCCAGCTGAGGGATTGGGGCTGAGCACTGAAGTTAAATACGCAGTACAGTTTATGGTCGTCGAGTGTACGCAGGTAGCCTGCCACATGGATATTATGCGGCTGCAGCCAGGTGAGGTTTTTCAGATCGGCCACAGCTGGCAGCTGCCGGCGGATGGCAATCAGCCGTTGAGTGCCGCTGAACACCTGCTGTTCGGGGGTTCCGATCACTTCAATACGTTCATTCCTTTTCCAGTCAATCACCGGGCGGTGCATCCAGCGGTTGTCATAACTTTTTGCTGGATCACTGAGGTAGGAATAATCATTGGTGTACCCCGCTTCATCTCCATAGAAGAGCATGGGTATGCCCCCCAGGAAAAAACTGTGAGCCTGCATCAGCAGGATTTTGCGGATGGCAGTGTCAATAGCGCCGGGATTCCCCGACCGCTGTGCCTGTTCCAGTCCGCAGAGGGAAGCCAATGAGCCGCTGATCCGTGCATCCTGTGTTTTGGGATTAACGGAGAACAGGGCGCCGGTGGCCGTGGAACCGGGCGCCACACCGGAATAGTATTCTTTTATAAAGCGGCGGTGCTCATACGGACTGTATCCAGCGTGCTGGATCATATAATCATCATATCCGAGTCCGATATCATCGTGACAGCGGGTGTACGTGATCCAGGATGTACCATAAGGTTTTTGCAACAGCTCATGTTGTGCAGCCAGCATCACGCCGGTATTGCCGGTGGCCAGCGCATCCCATTGCAGGGCCATGTGGGTGGCGTTGTAGGCAAAATCACATTCGCGCGCGGTGTATAAACCTGTTCCGAAATACTTCATGATTTCTTTGGGCGCCACAATCGCTTCGCCCAGCAGGGCCATACCGGGAGCGGCTACCTGCACACATTGCTTGATGAGCCGGAGGATAGTATGCGCCTGCGGCAGGTTCTGACAGGCGGTACCCGCTTGTTTCCAGATAAACGCGGGCGCATCGATGCGCAGGATATCCACGCCCAGGTTGGCGTAAAAGAGGATATTGTCCAGCATCTCCACGAGTACGGCCGGATTGGTGTAGTTCAGATCCCACTGATAGTGATGGAATACCGTCATCACCCATTTTCGGCAGGCTTCATTCCAGGTAAAATTTCCGGGAGAGGATTCCGGGAATATTTCCGGCATGCCGGCATCAAACTGATCCGGCAGGGTACGGTCGTCGTACATATAAAAGTATTCCTGGTATTTCCGGTCGCCCGACTTCGCCTTTTTTGCCCATTCATGGTGGTGAGAGGTGTGGTTCAGTACAATGTCGAGCATCAGGTACATCTTCTCTTCGCCCATCTGCCGCCGCAGTTCGAGCAACTCCTCCATCGTACCAAAACGGCTATCCACTTTCCGGAAATTACTCACGGCATAGCCGCCGTCGCTTTCCCCTTCGGGACTTTCCATTACCGGCATCAGGTGCAGAAAGTTCACCCCCAGCTTTTTGAAATAGGACAGTTTGGCCGGCATGTCTTTCAAACTGCCGCAAAAGCGGTCAACATACAGGCTCATGCCGGTAATCTCATTACTTAAAAACCAGTTGCCGGCGGTTTCCTTTTCTTCATCGGTTTCGCGCAAAGCCATGGGCCTGGCCAGGTAAGCACCGGTGATGGTATCCAGCAATTGCACAAAACAGGCATCGCGTTGCGGATGACCTTCATACAGTTGTGTATACAGGTAGTGAATAGCCGCGGTATTGGCCACGAAGCGGGTATAAAACAAATTATCTCCGCCGGCGATGTCCACCTCCCGCCGCTGCAGGCACTGATTAATGAGCTGATGAATCTGCGGATTATACACGGGTTAAAAAGTTGGGTTAAACACTTAAAGTTAAATAAGAATCATTAGCGGAAGATAGCACCACTCAGATGGCGGAACGCTTCCATCGCTCCCATAAACTCACAGGTACGGGCACCCGCTTTATTGGCATTGGATACCATCCTTGTCCAGCTTTCTTCATCTGCAGGCCATCCGCCGGCAGCGAGGCTTTCGCTGAGCTGGAACAGAACGGCTCCCACAAACGCATCACCGGCCCCGGTGGTATCCACCGGCTGTACTGGTATACTGGGAATGATCAGGGTTTGCCTGTTCATACCCAGCAGGGTGCCTTCCTTGCCAAGGGTGATCGCGAATATGGCCCTGGTCCTTTCCAGCAGGAGGCGGGTGGCCGCTTCCAGGGTTGGGGCACCGGTAATCAGCAGGGCTTCCTCATCACTCAGCTTAAAAAAATGGCAGCGCTCGAGGAAATACCAGCTTTGTTCAACAAAGGACGGTATATTATTACCAAAGAGCAGGTGCCGGTAGTTGGGATCAAAACTCACGCTGATATTCCGTTCCAGTGCACGGTGCAGCAGTTTACGGTAGGCAGCCTGCAGCGGGCCCGGTAAAAAACCGGTAGCAGAACCAAAATGTATGATGGAAACATCCGCCAGGTCAATCGCCTCGGCTTCGGCTTCCGTAAACTGGCCATCGGCACCGCGGTTAAAATAAAAATCACGCTCCCCGTTTTCCATCAGCGACACGAACGCAAACGTGGTGAAATGCCGCTCATCGCGCAGCATATACCGGGTACCCACTCCAAACTCGCGCATGGTTTCCACCAGGTGCTCCCCAAACGGATCGATCCCCACTTTGGCAGCAAGTTCCACCTTACCTCCCAAAGCGGCGATCGCAGCGGCCACATTGGTGGGTGCGCCACCAGGTTTCTTCAGGAAATGTTCCCCCACTGTAAGGGACTTTCCTTTATCTGTGCAGATCATATCGATCAGGGCTTCACCGATGCAGAGGATGGAGGACATAGAGGTTTAAAAGGTTTAAAGTTTAAGGTTTAAGGTTTAAGGTTGGCTCCGGGAGGGGGAAATGTTCCAAATGTTCCAGAGGTTCAAAAGTTCAACGTTCAAGGTTGGCTTCGCAGGTTTGTTCCTGTTTTGCCAATCCGGTTCCGGGCAAATGCAAAAGATTGATTAGCCTTACAACAACCTTTCTCCGCATACGCTCAATAATCAATAATCCCGGCAACCGTGAGAGGGTTCATTGGCACATTTGCATATTTGCACATTTATCACATTTCCTCAATGCAGCACTATGCTTGCCTGGTCCATCTCCTCCAATGCCACCCCTTTGGTTTCGGGCATCATGCGCCACACAAACAGCAGCTGCAGGATCATCATCACACAGAAAAAGCCAAAGATCACTGCACCCCCGAGGCTGGCGGCGAAAAAAGGAAATACCTGCGCCACCGCCGCAGCCCATACCCAGTGTGTGAGGCAGCCGAATGAAGTACCCGCTGCCCGCACGGAGTTGGGAAATATTTCAGAAATGAATACCCAGATCACCGCACCTTGTCCGACAGCATGTGCCGCGATGAACAGGAATACAAAAACGGTAATCATCCCGCCGCCGCCACTGTTAAACGCAACAGCAATCATGGCCAGCGAAATAATATATCCTACGGAGCCGATGAACATCAGCGTACGCCGTCCATAGCGGTCAATCAGCGACCAGCCCAGTACGGTAAACAACAGATTCACCACCCCGATACCCGTGGTACTCAGAAAGGCCGCGCTCTTACCGATACCTGCCATTTCAAAAACCCGCGGGGCAAAATAAATAATGGCATTGATGCCCGACAACTGGTTAAAGGTAGCCAGCAGAAAAGCCAGCAAGAGGGGTTTATAAAATTTTTTATTGAAGAGTGATTCCCGGGTCGTTTGGCGGCTGGCCTTTATTTCCGCCACCGTTTTATCAATGTCCTCGCCGGTAATGGCCAGTACTTCTCTTGCGTGCGCTTCATCATTTTTATGCAGCAGCAGCCATCTCGGCGTTTCCGGAACAGCCAGCATACACAGCGAGAAGAGCAGGGACGGCAACGCCACTACCCCCAGCATCCAGCGCCAGTCGTTCTCACCATCAAAACCCTGCAGCAGGTAATTGGAAAAATAGGCCAGCAGGATACCGCTTACAACATTCAGCTGAAAAGAAATGACCAGTCTTCCCCGGTATTTTGCGGGTGCAATCTCCGCGATGTACACCGGCGCCACCACGGAAGAAGCGCCGATGCTGAGTCCGCTGAGAAAGCGGAAAAACATAAAAGTATACACTTCGGGCGCCATAGCGGCTCCGAGTGACGAAACCAGGAAAACGATGCCGATCCAGATCAGGCTTTTTTTGCGCCCGATTTTATTCGCAGGTATATTCCCGAATGCGGCGCCAAAAGCGGTGCCATACAACGCCATGGCAATGGCCGTACCCTGCTCCCAGTCGCTCAGGCCCCACAGCTGCTGGATGGCCTTTTCCGCGCCGGAGATAACGGCCACGTCCATCCCAAAAAGCAGCCCGCCCAGGCCAACCGCGATAGACCATAAAATAATTTTCTTATGCATTGACGGAAGTAGTTAGTGGGTGTATGTTTTTTGTTTCAGGCAAGGTAAGAAGGGGAGGTTTAAGGTTTATGGTTTAAAGTTTAAGGTTTAAGGTTTAAAGTGGAAATGTTCCAAAGGTTCCAGAGGTTCAAAAGGTTCAAGACGTTGGCTCCGGGAGAAGGTTCATTGGCACATTGGCACATTTGCATATCTGCACATTTATCACATACCCCTTCGTGTTCCTTTTTTATTCCTTTGTGAACATTGTGGTTAAACATCACCAAATCATCCAATCACCAAATCCCTTCGTGTTTCTTCCTGCCTTTGCGTCTTTGTGGTTCAACGCTTCTCCTCCATCACAACAAAAACAACGCCGCCTCATAAGGCCGTAAGATACCCGGTGCAACATCGGTTGTATAGTTTCCGATCAGTTTTTGCGCTTTGTTATATTCCACGCCGGGATTCACTTGTACGTCATGATCACGGAAGTTGAGCAATACCAGTATTTTCTTTCCATCACCCTCACGGATATACGCAAATACGTCCGGGTTAACGGCATCTGCCGGGGTATAAGTTCCGTACACCAGCACATCCTTATACGTTTTCCGCAAACGGATCATCCGGCGGATATAATGGAGCACGGAGCTGCTGTCGGTTTCCTGCAGCGCTACATTGAGGGATGTGTAATTTTCATTGACCGGAAGCCAGGGCTTGCCGGTAGTGAAGCCCGCATTGACCGAGCTGTTCCATTGTATGGGTGTCCGGCTGTTGTCGCGGCCCAGTTCCTGCTGGTACCGCAGGTATTCATCAGCCTTTGCCTTGCTCTCCCGGAGTGCCAGGTTGTACTGGTTACGGGCCTGCAGGTCATTGTACTGACGGATATCTTTGAACCGGATATTGGTCATGCCGATTTCATCGCCGTTGTACAGGTAGGGCGTAATGCGCTGGGTGAAAAGGAAAGTATGCAGCATCTGCGCACTCAGCGTACGCCAGGCAGGCAGATCATTCCCGAATTTGCTGACGGCCCTTGCCTGGTCGTGGTTGGTGAGAAAAAGGGTTGACCAGCCTTTTTCGCGGAATTTATCATCCCATTTAGTAATGATTTGTTTGATGCCCAGTACATTGTTACGGCCTACTCTGTATGGACCTACATCAAAGCTGTCGCGGCCCCAGGCATTGGCCAGTTCATCATGGTACAGGGTATTGATTTCTTTCCGGCGCTCATCCACAAAATCCATCACTTTGCTGAAAGGAATCACACCACCTTCCCCTACGGTGTAAATTTCCCCGTACTTGCTGAGTACCTGTTCATTCATCTCGCGCAGGTAATCATGTACTTTGGGGTCGGCGCCATAGTAACGGATAAACTGTTCGTTGGTAAAATCAGCAGGCATGGCCGGCCAGCTGGTGTCTTTGGCCATGAAGGGAAATGCATCGAGGCGGAATCCGCTCACACCTTTCTCCAGCCAGAACTGCATGATATCGTACATCTCCTTCCGTAAGGCAGGGTTTTCCCAGTTGAGATCAGGCTGTTTGCGGCTGAAGTAGTGCAGGTAATAACTGTTGGTGGTGCTGTCGAACTTCCACGCATCGGCGTTCTCATCAAATAAACTGTACCGGCGCGGCGGGGTTCCTTTCTCTGCAGGCCACCAGTGGTAATAATTACGGAAAGGATGGGTTCGGCTGCTTTTGGCGCCGAGGAACCATTCATGTTCGTCGCTGCTGTGGTTCAGCACCAGGTCCATGATGAGACGGATGTTCCGTTTTTTCATCCCCGCGAGCATTTCGTCAAAATCAGCCATGGTTCCCATCTCTTTCATGATGGCCTTATAATCGCTGATATCGTATCCGTTATCATCATTGGGCGAAGCGCAGATGGGATTCATCCAGATGGCATCAATGCCCAGGCTTTGCAGGTAATCAAGCCTTTGGGTAATCCCCTTCAGGTCACCCACCCCATCGCCATCACTGTCCTGGAAACTGCGGGGATAGAGCTGGTACACCACTGCTTCCTTCCACCAGGGTTGTCCGGCGCTGCCGGCTTTTACAGCTGCAGGACTGTTTCCCGGGTTGCTGCAGGCCACAAGCAGGCAGGTCAGTAAAAGCACACCGGCAATCTCTTTCGTTGTATTGCGCATATACCTCACATTTAGTGACCGCCAGCCATGGCCAGTGGAGTATCCGCTGCTGGCTTTGCGGCACGAATATTAATGGTTAACAGGGCTGCAATCAACAGCAGTACCCCGGCAAAGGCGATGGCATTGCCTGAATGGTTACCCAGGAAATGCTTCATTATCCAGCCAAAAGTGGTGGTCTGAATAAACATGGGAATTACAATCATCATATTGATAATGCCCATATACACACCGTACCTTTCTTTCGGGATATTGCCCACCACCATCAGGTATGGAATCCCCATCATGCTGGCCCAGCCAATACCAAAACCGGTAATGGCCGGAAACAGCAGGTATTTATTCTGGATGAATGGAAATGCGATAAACCCGATACCTGCCAGCAGCAGGCAGGCAAAATGCACCCACTTGGGCGCATAGCGCCGGGCAAAACCCACCAGTACAAAAGCACTGAGGAAGGTCACCACATTGTACCAGCCATTCACGAGGCCGGTCCAGCTCACCGCATGTTCATACAGCGCGCTGTCCTTTTCCGGTGAGGTATTCCACACCGAGAGCGCAATGCTTTTGGAAGAGTTCTGCCAGTAACAAAACAACGCATACCATTGAAAGAGGTACACCAGGGCCAGCTGCCACATCACCCGCGGCATGCTGAGGATGGCGTCAATGATTTCAATGTTTTGTGCAAAGAGGATCTTAAGGCCAGGATGGCGCTCGCAACTATGCAGCACCCGCCGGATCAGTCCTTTGGAAAACAAGGCCGGTATCAGCAGCAGCAGGATCACGATATAGGCCACCACCGTGGTGATGATCGACAAAAAAAACTGCAGCACCGGGTGTGGCATCCCCTTGTTTTTTTCACGGATAGCGGCCAGCTCTTCTTCAGAGGGTGGGATTTCAGGCGTAGTGCGGATGCTCCACCAGATAGAAAGAATCGAACAGGCTGCTCCGAGGAAGAAAGAAGCGAATACCCAGGTGGGCAGCTTTCCGGTTTTCCCCACAAAAATCATCGGGAAGATAAAGAGGGATACGTTGGCGAGGGTTTGACCAAAACCAGTGAAAAAGCTTTGTGCCTGGAAGCCCGTAGGCTGCTGTTCCGGATCAAGTTTATCTGCAATAAAAGCCCGGTAGGGTTCCATCGCGGTATTGTTTCCGGCATCCAGTATCCACAGTAACCCGGCGGCCATCCATAAGGCGCTGCTGAACGGAAAGAGAAACAACGCGATGCTGCAGATCATGGCCCCGATAAAAAAGTACGGCGTACGGCGGCCAAAACGCGGATGCCAGGTTTTATCACTCAGCGCGCCAATGATGGGTTGTATGATGAGCCCGGTTAAGGGACCCGCCAGGTTGAGCCAGGGTATTTCATCCGGCTTCGCGCCCAGGAAATCATAAATAGGATTGACGGCGCTCTGCTGCAGACCAAAACTGTACTGAATGCCGAAAAACCCGACGTTCATATTGATGATCTGCCAGAAGGAAAGGATGGGTTTTCGCCCCTGCATAAGCAATCGTTGAGGTGTTACCAAATATACTCCAATCCGGCCGCGTTAAGCGCTGTAATCCTGTTCTGCAAAGGTTTGTGGTGGGAAAAAAGGTTCCAAAGGTTCCAGATGTTCAAAAGGTTCAAAAGGTTGGCGGATGGCAGATGGCGGGAAGAAAGGTTGACAGTTGATGGTTGATGGTTGACGGAAAGAACCTTCTAAGGAGGCTCATTCAGCATTCAACATTCCCTGTTCCCTGTTCGATATTAGTTGGCGGTTGGCAGATGGCCGATGGCAGGGAAGAACCTACTTAGAAAATTTCTTCTCCCTTCGTGTCCCTTCCTGACTTGGTGACTTTGTGGTTCAAATTCAGTTGACGGTTGACGGAAGAAACCTTCTAAGAAGGATTTTCGGTATTCATCATTCCTTGTTCCCTGTTCCTTCTTCACCATTTGTACCGCTCCTTCAGCGCCAGGTACACCCCGTTCGTCCATCCAAAACCATCCTGGCCCGGGTATTCACCTCCGCCGGCTTCGAGATGGGTATCCACCACATTGTATTTCTCCATCATCTTACCCGTGCGCTGGTACACCGCGGTGTTCAGGTCATACCAGCGGCGGGCGATATCGGCGGCAAGGGCCCGGTTACCATAGTTTTCCAGTCCGCGGATAGCCGTCCACTGCAGCGGCGCCCAGCCATTGGGCGCATCCCACTGCTGGCCGGTGAAGTGAGGCGTGCTCACAATGCCTCCCGCCTTCAGCAACGAACGCTGCAGGGTACCCGCAGCGGCGGCTGCCTGTTGCGGGGTGGCGATTTTTACAAACAACGGATACATGCCGGCGGCGGTAATCCTGTCGGATGGACTGTTTTCAGCAAAGCGGTAGTCCACGAAAAATTGCTGTTCTTCACTCCAGCAGTATTTCAGGATGGCGGCCTTTCGGCGCGCAGCCCGCTGCTGAAAGGCGCTGGCGGTTTTTACTTTGCCCGTAATTTTTGCTGCCCTTGCAATAATGGTTTCCATGGTATACAGCAGGCAATTGAGGTCCACCGGAATCAACTGCGTATTCTCAATTGTAGAGAGTTTCGCGGTATCGGTGAACCAGCGGGAGCTGAAATCCCAGCCACTGCAGGCGCCGGCGCGGAGCTCGCGGTAGGTATCCGCTTTTTTCTGATCCAGGATGGCTTTCAGTTTTTCAGGTGAAGCTACCTTGATGCGCATGGCCAGTTCATCCGCGGCCTCCTGGCCCGTTTCCACGTCCTGCCGGTAACTTTCCTGCCGGGGCTGATCGCTGTCATCCCAGTAGCGGTTCATCAACTCTCCCCCGCTCATCCGCACCACGCGGTTACGTGCGGCGCCGGGTTTCAGTCCTTCTGCTCCCTGCATCCAGTAAGCATATTCCGCTTCCATCGACAACAGGTAATCTTTATACACCGTACTGCCCTTGATGCCGGCCAGCAGTTCCACCATCAGGCAAAAAAACGGCGGCTGACTGCGACTGAGATAATAGGTGCGGTTGCCGTTGGGTATATGCCCGAAACGCTGGATCAGGTAATCAAAATTCTTCACCATGCTTTGTATCAGATCCGCGCGGCCAGACACTTTCAGCCCCAGCATCGTGAAATAACTGTCCCAGTAATAAATTTCCCGGAATCTTCCGCCCGGCACCACATAGGGATAAGGGAGGGCCAGCAGTGAGTTGCCATTGCCTGATTTTCCTTCCCATCTCGGCGAAACATCCGCATCGCGCCGGAGGGAGTTCCAGAGATTGCGGATATGCATGGCCGCGTCTTTCTCCGGTTGTACAAATTGGATGGCGGGTGGCGTCGGCGGCAGGTGAAAGTTATCGGCCACAAATTTCTTCAGGTCCATCCCTGTGCCCTTAATCAGGCCGTAATCGTACATAATATCGGCCACTTTTCTTTTGGGCGTGCAGTCCACAAAAGTTTTCCCGTCCGGAAACACCCGCTGCAGCTGCACATCGGCAAACAGTTGTCCGTACAACTGATCCGGTGTGGGAGGGTTCTGGGCAAACAGGGAACTGCTGATGAATACCAGGGCGGCAGGAAGCAATCTTTTCATACCCTAAAGCTACGGTTTTATCAAGTGAATCTGCAAGACCGGGGGCTGTCAGCAGCGGGGCATATCTGTACAGCAGTCCCGGCTATACGCTTCAGCCCCGCAGCAGGACAGGTGAAGCAGATCTGCACTCCCTGATACCGCTGCGGGGCTTCCGCTGCTATCCGGCAGCCCGTGAGCAGCTGTTCATAGCTCAGCGGGATGACCGGGAAATTTTCGTCTATTCGGCACCGTCAGTTCGGGCCCGTTCAACTGCATATCCACCGATACGACCGCCCACCAGTAATCCTGTTTCGCAGTCACTGCGGTAATGGATGCCGCCGAACAGCCTGGAATCCGAGGCCTCTCTGGCCATGGAAGTATAGGCGGCTGCTCTTTCCGGTATGATATGACCCAGGATAGCTGCCGCCGCCCCGCTGAACGTGGAGTGCCCGGACATGTAAGACGGAAAATTGGGTAGCCCGGTAAGCGTCTTGATACGCGGATCCACCTGTGAAGGCCGTGGATTAAAGTAATAGTTCTTGGTATCCCAGCACACAATGGCCGCATCCATCAGCGACATATTGAGCAGGGCCAGGTTCCGCGCCCAGCGCACTTCGCTGAAGCGGCGGCCGATAAAATCAGCGGCGGCAATGGCATTCCAGTGACCGGGTGGCGTGGGCGTGGCAATACCATCCGCCCAGAATTGTACGATGCGCAGTTGCTCGCGGGTGATATTGCTGCTCACCCTGTACACTTCTTCCGTTTCGGCTTTGAACTGGGCGCTGCCGGTGGAGGGGGGCGGACCAGGCCGCAGCGAAACCGCCGTGGCAGAGTCGAATAAAAAGGTTTTTACTTTTCCGAACAGGGGCAGCATGGGAGGCCGTTTGGGCAGCTCCATACTCATCCAGGGCAGTTCACCCCTGGCTTTACAATCGTCTTCCAGTTGCTGCCATATACCGGCATTACCCACAGCGGCGCCGGCCCGGTCGGTACGGGCTCTGGCCACAAAACGCTGCGCCACGGCGCGTCCCAGGGCTTCACCCGCTTCCAGGTCGCTGCGCACATTGGCGCCGGAAAGGATACGGGACCGGCGGTGTTCTTCCGCTTTCTGCTGGATATAGTCCTGTTCTCCGGGAAACAGCAGCTTCATCATCTCCACGGTTACACCCATCACCACCGCGTCTTCTGAAGGATAGGAAGGCAGGTCGGTGCGGGGCAGCAATACCTTAATGGTACTGTCGTACCGGTAAGGCGCCATCCGGCTGAAACGCTGTTTGTAATGCCAGGCAGATACCAGCGCATCATACTGCGCCGCAGCTACATAGGCATAGGCCCTGGCCGCGTAGGGCGGGTTGGCAAAGGGAAAAAGCGGGTAGGCGAGCGGGTTAGCCGCATCCGGAACAGGATACGTACCGTCGGGATTCTGCACCGGTGGCAGGTTATACTTCGCCACCAGTTCCCGCAGGATTTCATTCCAGCGCAGCACCGCGCCGGCACCCCACCAGTTTACCTGTGCCTTTTGCAGGCCGTTCATGGAAGCCTGGTAGCTTTTGATTTCGTTGAGCTGTGCCCGGTATTCGGGGGTATTCACAGCAACAGGAGCCGCAACGGTCATTTCATCCGGCGCAGTGAGCAGTATGGGTTTCCAGGTGCCGGCATTGAGGTCAGCATTGGCCGGATCCAGCAGCGACGCCGTTTCAGTTTCGCCCACTACCCCTTTGGAACAGGAACTTACCGTGAATGCTGCCCAGAGGCAGGCAACGGATATGCAGGAGATAATCTTTTTCATATATCATTATTTGGCCGGTGCCGGAGGGGCAGCCGCGGGTTGTTTTTTGATGAATTCAATGATGTAAAAAATACCGGCATTGATCGTGGTGGCCTGGCCCATATTGCGGCCGCTGATGCCCCGGTTCACGCCTCCAATCAGGGAGAGGGCATGATCGGCTGTTACCACGTATTTGAAGTTTACCCCAAGGGTGGTGGCATTCATGCGGTTGCTGGGAAAAGGCATATTGTTCCGGGTAATGTCAAAACCGCCGAGCGTAGTCCAGCGGTTCAGCACCGCTTCAGCAATGAGCTTACTGCTGCGGTAACCAGCCCTGCACTGCAGATTGGAAGCATCGGGCATCTCCACTTCATTGCTTTGTATGAGGTGGGTGGTGTAATAACTGTTGCGGTCCAGCCGGATATTGTCCCGGAATACCTGGGTATATGAACCGGTGACAAAGAAATCACCCAACTGGTAATCGAGCAGGAGCCGGAGGGAGACCGTTTTACTCCGCAAACCGATGGACATCGGCAGGAAATCCGGCGTATAGTTACTCAGCGGAAAGGACACCCCACCAATGGTGTACAGCGAAAAGGTACCGTTGCCGAGGTCTTTCTCCACCGGCATCCATTTCGCAAATAAACTGAGATCCTGGATGCCCCGCTGGCCCGCCAGCGTACCGGCAGATGCTTTGGTCTGCACATAAGGTACCCCGAAGAGGAGGTTGAGGTTATCTTTCAAACCGTAAGCGCCCATCACACTGTACATGCTTGTGGATACTTTTCCCAGGTTCAGGTTTTCACGCTTCAGTGTTCCTTCCCAGTAATTCGTCCAGCTGCTGTGGCTGAACATCGGGCCGATGCAGAGCTGCCGCTGGCCCATCATGATGGCATCCATATCCGTCTGCGCCCGTGCCGTGGCAGCAGCCAGCAGCAGGCATACGGCTGTTGCCGCACCATATATACGTTTCATACAGTTTTGTTTGTTGGTTTTAATATTACTCCGGAACGCGTGTATAGCATTCCGGTAGTTCCGGTTTATTTACCGGTTATCCATAATCAGCAATGAAAAGTCAGTCCATTTTGCACTGACTGGTGTCCGTTATAAAAAGGGCTCATGCCCGTGCAGGTCTGTTATTTTTTCTCCATTCGCAGTTTTCCCACTACCAGTTTTCCCACCTTCTCACCATACTCATTGCTCACCACACAACTGGGGTGAAAATGAATACCGCCGTAAAAGCGGGCCCAGCTGTTTTCCTCAGCTGCCTGCCTGAAAGAAGTGAAGGACCGGTTCGCAATGCCAAACTCCAGCTCACTGGTATCCGTAAACGCAAAATGATCTCCGAATGAGCGGGTGAGCGCTTCGGCTGCTGCCGAAGAAACCGTACTGTGCCCGCAGGTGTATTCCGGGAAGGGAGGCGTTTGCAGGAAGGGCCGCCAGTCGGGGTCTATGTATTTATTGATCACCGTTTCCGGCCGTACCGTATTGCTCCGGAATTTTTCATCCCAGCACTGGATAAAACCATCAAACATTGCGATGGACGTAAGTGCATACGCTGCCACTGTTTTCGGAAAATCCGCTTTCGCTTTCAGGGCGGCAATGCCTACAATATTCATCCAGTGGCCCGGGGGAGAAAATTTCTTGGTAACAAACATTACATGACCGGCTACATTGAGTTTACCGTTCAGGTCATCCCAGAATTCCGCAATGTGCTTCTGCTCATCCGTGAGGCTGTCGCCGGCATTTTTAACATCCATCACCTGTTTGTAGTAAGGACTGTTTTTATCCTTGATGTTGAATGTAAAAGGCGGCGGCGGCGCAAACTGGTTCGCGCTGTCCATCACCATCGGCCTGATCTGGTTCCAGTGCGGCTCCAGCGCGCTGGCATAGGCCGGCGGCGTGGGTACCCAGCGGCCGGGTGTATCGATTACCGTGAAACGGGTGGCGCTGCGCGTCTGCGCGTAATTGTCCTTTTTACTCCATGCCATGATGGCCTTGCTCACATCATCCGCGAAAGCCACGCTGTTTTCAAACATATCACCGGGCATGCCATTGTCTTTGGCAACCTGCTTCAGACTGTCAACATACGCCTGCATACTCCCTTCCGGGAAAGTAACCGCTTCTCCCACTTTGCAGAAAGCCAGGAGTGCAGCAAATTCATAATCCACTTTGCGGTTGGTATCCGCAGCCGGTAAAGTTTGCAAGCCGTTCAACTGCCCGCCTAATGACTGGTATTGTTCAGGATAACCCGCCGCGATGCATTCATAGGCGGCGATATTGGCATAGGCATAATTCCGGCTGGCAACAATGGGTGCGAAGCCAACATGTTTCACTACTTCATTCAGTTCTTTCACCGCTTTGCAGTACGTATACGGGTCGGCAAAATATGTTTTTTGCACCGGCTTGCTGTTGCAGGCAATGAGCAGCAGCGCAAACGCCAGTGGCGCGAAAATCCGTTTCATTAAAATGTGTTTGAGGTGGCCCCGGAATACGCGGCTTCAGCTTTCAGCATGAGGCGCAGGAAGTTTCCGGAAAATCAGCACTGCCGGGTGTAGATAACCCTTGCAGCAATCAGCATCAGGAGAAAGAGCGGCCATCAGGTGGCTGCTCCATCGTTGTAACAAAACCGTTCTCTTCGGGCACGGAGTCTACCAAAACAAAATCGTTGGATAATAAGGTGAAGTGAACCATGAGTTCGTACAGGCGCAGCGCTTCATACTCGCTGAAGCCGGTGGTGATTTTCTTAATACCCTGCGCCGGTTGTTTGCCCGGCAGGTCCTGCTGCAGTCCGCCGGCAGCACCAGCGTAATCGGTCACAGCCTGCAACAGTTGCATTTTATCGCGGTTCGGGATACAGCGCAGCTCAATAGAATCGTTGATGATCCGGTATTGCACATACTGATAGCGGATACCATCGATCTCCACTTCCCCGCGGACAGAGCGGAAATCACCATGATTGCCGTAATAAGGAAGATGGGTAGGCTGCCTGAAAGTAATCAATTCTTCTTCGGAGTAATGCTGCCAGTCGATGGCATGAACCAATGCTTTGTCGGCGTTGCGCGAGTAATAATCATACAGCAACCGGTAACCACCCAGGTTAAAGGCGAGCAGCACCAGCAGGCATATGGCAAGCAGTTTTCTCATGCAGCAGTTACTGCAATGTACAATTTTTTAATGCAGAAATATATCATCCTGGTTAAATTTGAGATCATATCCGGCTGCAATCGTTTGCAGTTTTATGAACAGGCAAACAGCCGGATCGCACCTCTTTTGACCAGCCTCTGCCACTACAGGATATATTTTTAACTGTTTAAAATGTGATTCCGTATGATGAAAAAAAACATCCTGCAACCCGCATTAGCCGCCGCCATGTTGCTGGCTGCCTGCAGTCAGTCCAATAAAGAACAGACTTCAGCAGATACTGCCAGTGTGAAAACCGGCAAGGCAGACAGTGTGTCTTTTCTGATGCCCACGGCCGACAACAGTGCCAATGCCCTCGACTGGCCGGGTACTTACCAGGGTATCCTGCCCTGTGCGGATTGTGAAGGCATCGAAACCTCCCTGACGCTGCGGGCGGATTCCAGCTACTCCCTCCGCACCCGTTACCGGGGTAAAAAAGATGCGGCTGCGGGAGAACAAAAAGGAACCTTCGCGTGGAATGCTGCCGGCAGCACCATCCGGCTTTCTGGCATCCGTAATGCCCCGGATCAATACCTGGTGGGGGAAAACCAACTGATTCAGCTGGATATGCAGGGCAACCGCATCACGGGTGCCCTCGAAAAGAATTATGTATTAAGCAGGCAGCCGGCTGTGGCCCCCATGCGGTCGGGCCTCCTTGCAGAGGCATCAGCCGATACAACGCTCGCGGGTGTGTACTGGAAACTGACCACCCTCATGGGAAAGCCGGTGCAGGATACGCCCCGTGGTAAAACGATGTATGTACAGTTCAATGAAAAAGAAGGAAGGGTGCAGGGCAATGGAGGATGTAACGGATTTTTCGGCAGCTATACCACAGAAAATAATTACCGCATCCGGTTTTCCAAAATGGGCAGTACCATGATGGCCTGCCCGCGCCTGGAACTGGAGCGGGAATACCTGCAGGTATTTGAAAAAACCGACAGCTATATCATCAAAGGCAACCGGCTGCAGCTGATCCGCGCCCGCATGGCGCCGCTGGCGGAGTTTGAGGCAGTGAAGGCACCCTGACCGTACGGATTTTACTTGCACTTACCTAACATCCGGACAACCCAACGCACCGCAACGGATTAAACCTTACACCTTAGACTTTAAACCTTAAGGGCACTTCCAAAAACCCATCATTTTTCAGGTTGGATTTTGAAAGTTCCCTTTTTTGATCGATTCTAATTCTCTTGTCAGGGTTTTTAGCCCTTCGATTTTAATTTTTTATTGTTTTGTGAGCTAATTTTCAGCTCACCAGGCCCTATTGGGCACACTACGCCCTACAAACTCTTACCTTACATGGTATTCATACCGGGTAAGATTGTAAAGCAGGTTGACCAGTCCTACTTTCAGATTGGCTCTTCTGATTCCAATAGTTCTGATTAGCAGAGTCTTTCTTATTTGTTTGATCTGTCCAAAGACATGTTCAACCCTTGCCCTGATTTTACTTTTCCGATGATTTGACTTTTGCTGCCGGGCTGTAATCTTTTTATTCCGATATCCCTTTTCATGAATGCGGTCAATCATGCCTGCGTCCTGCAGGGCTTCTTTAAATGCTATTACATGATAGCCAGAGTCTGCGTACATGGGTTGATCGTTCTCTTTAGCGCTTACAAGCCCTATACCTGCAGTACCATCATTTGCCGAGGCGGTCGTTACCAGATAATCATCTATAAACTTTGAACCGGCATCTACCTTTATATGATTCTTATACCCAAAGTGAGTCTGGTTGCCCTTTTTAGTCCAGCTTGCTTCGGTATCCTTATGACTACATTTTTTATCGCTCCAGTCCTCAGGAGTATTACCTTCTTTTAATTCGTCATTCTCATCCCGGCTGTTACGCTGGTGGGGGACAGCAACAAAAGTGGCATCAACTATTTTTCCTTTGTTCACAATCATTTTGTTGCGTTCCAGCTCTTTATGAAAACAGTTAAATAAAGCTTTGATCACATCTCCCTGAGAAAGCTTCTCCCTGAAAAGCCAAATCGTATTGCGATCAGGTACCTGGTCGCAGCTACGAAGACCTAAAAACCGCATGAAGGAAAACCGGTCTGTGATCTGAAACTCCATTTGCTCGTCAGACAAACCATAATATTCCTGAAGCAGCAAAATCTTAAACATCATCAGGTAGGAGTATGCAGGACGTCCTCCCGGACCCTTGGGCTCCTTCTTGAAAACGGCTTCCAGCAGTGGTACAAATAAATCCCAGTTTACACAGGCGTTTAGACGTTCAAGTGGATCGCCAAGCTTGCTAATCCGTTCCAGCTTAAATTGTTCGTCAAATAAAGTGGGCTTCTTCATATTCTATTTTATGCTGCCTTGACAAACTTTATGATAGTTTTGCTGCAACATGGGTAGTTTTTGGAAGTACCCTTAAACTTTAAACATCTAACTATCTTCCCCGGTCACCCGGATCACTTCACCGTAAAGGTTTGCCTGGCTGCACCAATTCCTTTCAGCGTCAGGCTTTTCCAGCCCGGAGGTAACACGGATTTAACCGTTCGTATACCCGTTGGCGTGATATCCAGTCCACCGAACCCGTTCAGCACTGCCTGCAGGATGCCCCCGGCGCCGGTAGCGAAATAAGGATTCGTGCCCCCCTTCGTTTCCGCGATCACCCGGAAAGGCGGCAACAGGTTAGGCAGGTAGGCATCTTTGAAAAAATGATGGGCTTTATCCCGGTCGCCAATACGCGCATACAGCAGCGTAAAGATGGCCTGGGTCATGGCCGGGGTGCCTTCATTGGGAACCCGCACCGAATAATAATCCAGGTCTTTTCGGATTTGCTGCGGGTCAGTGACCTCGCGCAACGGGAATGCCAGCAGGTTGACATCGGCCTGTTTGATCCCTTCTCCTTTATAAGTGGCATGTTCGCGGGTAACGCCGTCGGACATACGAAGAATAGGGATATTGCCTGCTACCTGCATCCAGTCCGGATCAGGCGTCATGCCCAAAAGTCTGGCGGCTTCGGTGGCATACTGCAGGTTGGCTTTGGCAGCCGCATTGGTGAACGCGTTGTTGTCTACATTCTCCGCCCATTCATCAGCCGCCACCACATTTTTGATATCATACTGCCCGGGGCCATTGCGCTCCACCCGGCTGGCCCAGAAATCAGCGGTGGCCTGCAGCAGCGGCCAGCCTCTTTCCCGCAGCCATTGTTTATCCTGAGTTACGCAGTAATAATTCCAGGCCGCAATGGCCACGCAGGCCGTGATATGGTGTTCAAAGGGACCACTGAGGGCCCATACCGGTGTCTCTTCCACCCCGCTGGCAGCGCTCTCCCAGGGAAACATCGCGCCCCGGTACCCTTTTCCGTACGCGTTACGGCGGGCTGCTTCCAGCCGCTGGTAACGGTATTCCAGCATACCTTTGGCAAGAGCTGGTTTCAGTTGCAGCAATGCCGGGAACATCCAGAGTTCCGTATCCCAGAAAACATGCCCGTTGTAGCCCAGTCCGCTCAAACCCATTGGTGAAGGACTGTTCGCGCTCCCCTCCCGCACGAAAGAATACAGATGATAGATCATGCTGTGCACATCCTGCTGACTCTGCGCATCGCCTTCTATCAGGATATCGCTCGTCCAAAGTTCCTCCCAGGCTTTCCGGTGCATCTCCACCAGCCGGTCGCGGCCCTGCAGTTTGGCAAAGATGGTGAGGCGCTCGGCTTCGTTCAGCGGATCATCATGGTGCGCGGAAGTGATAGAGGACCCAACGACTGAATAACGGTATGCCGTACCCGCATTCACCTTTCGAGAAAACTTCATCAGGTGCATATTGTTATCCCACATTTCATGGATCACGCGGGGTTCACTGCCATGCTCTTCCGGAAAAACAAACGCGTTGCTGGCACACATCAGCAGTTTACCGGTGGGGCTTTGCGCGGTGCTGGTGAGCAGACTGATGGTGGTGTGCGGCCGGTCGATTTCATTGTAATAGTTCTGTACATCCCGCAGCGCATCCGGCGCTTCCATCACACTGGCAGCGCCCAGCTGCAGGTCTTTGCGGGGAGTGACGGTAACATCCATCAATACCGAGTAAGGCAGGTGACGGAGTGCATAGTAGGTACAGGAAACAGTGGCAATGTCCCGGTAATCAAATGTGGTGGTAAAGCTGGCATTTTTCATATCCAGCTCCTGCCGGATATTGGAAGCATCAGCATTGCCCAACCTGCGGCCGTCAATTTCCAGGTACATATTCAGCAGGTTGAAACTGCGGAGAAAATTGCTGACACGTCCGCGGCCATATAAATCATAAGCGCCGGCCAGCACCACATCCTTTACTTTGAATACTTCCGGGCTGCTCACGATGCCGATCTGTCCGTTGGCAACGGTAATTCCATAATAATTATCCGCCCGGATGGAAGTGGCGGTTAATTTCCAGGGATCCTGCGCGGTGAGTCCTGCAGGCGCCAGGATAGCAAGCAGTAGCAGCAATCGTTGCATAAATTCTGATTTAAACCCAAATTAATCAATGAAATTCATTTTTATTTGCGGGATATGAAAAAGAGCAGGCTCAAATGGTGGATCATCGCGGCAGCAGGCGTGCTGGCAGTATGGGTGTATGGCTGGATCCCCGGCACGATCAAAGTAAGCCGGTCTGCCCGCATCCCCAATAATATCCATGGCATTTACCGGAATCTGAACGATACCGGCAGATGGCAGCAATGGTGGACCGGCACCAACGCTGAACTTAACGGCAACCGCTACAGCCTGGATGCGGTTACAACAAACGCGCTCTTGGTGGGGATCCGTCAGCCGCTCTTCAATGCCCCCTCCCAGATTGTACTGGTAGCCGACTCCACCCACCAAACGCAGGTGCAATGGAGTGCGGCCATTTCCGCTTCGCTGAACCCCTTAATGCGTGTCCGGCAGTACTTCGCGGCGCAAGCCCTGGCGGGTGATCTGCAGACTTTACTGCATGCCATGCAAGGCTGGTACAGTGATACCACCCATCTGTACGACCTGGCCATCCGGCGCGAACGGGTAGATGACTCTTTGCTGGTTTTCATCCAGGATTCAGCAACTGTTTATCCAACGGTACAAAAAATTTATTCGATGGTGGATGAACTCCGCGCCTACATACTTCGCCAGGGCGCGCAGGTAACCGACTCGCCCATGCTTAATGTGTACAGCACCGACAGCACCTGGTTCCTCACCCGGGTGGCCCTGCCTACCAACAAAAGGCTGGAGGGAAATGCCCGCATCCGCTTCAAATGGATGCTGGGCGGCGGCAATATCCTGGAGGCAGATGTTACCGGGGATGACCATGCAGCAAAGCGCGCGATGGAGTCCGTGGAAAAATACATGCAGGACCATAACCTGCAGGCGCCCGCCATCCCGTTCTTTTCCCTGCTCAGCAACCGGCTGGCTGAGAAAGACAGCACCCGCTGGAAGACGAGGATTTATTACCCGGTGATGTATTATTATGATTGAAACAAGAAGAGATTTGGTGATTGGATGATTTGGTGATGTGCTGATGCTTAACCACAAAGTTCACAAAGGAATAAAAAAGGAACACAAAGGAAAATGTGAGGAATGTGCAAATATGCAAATGTGCAAATGAACCTTCTCCCGGAGCCAACCTTAAACTTTAAACCTTAAACTCTTAAACCTTCTTCTTCCGGAGCCAACTTTTTGAACCTTTTGAACCTCTGGAACCTTTGGAACATTTCCCCCTCCCGTCAATCAGGGAAACCGCAGGATGCGGGCGGAGTCATTATTCATCGCCAGCACGATAGCCGGTGTACCGTTCAGCCTGATGGGCAGCGCATGACGTACCTGTCCTTTCACGGGTGCACCCTGCAGGCATTCCGCACTGAATGTTCCCTTTCCTTTCCCCATCAATACCGTTCCAAAATCAGCGTCATAACGACCCATCTCAATATTGGGACTGTAAAAATTTCCCATCAGCAGGTAGTCAGGCCACTGGTCGCCATTGGCACGAACGGGCACCGCGGTACGGAAAGTGCTCATCTGCGCCTCCGGCGGTAATGACTGCAGCGTAAACTGTCCCTTGCCATCATTGATCAGCACCGCGTTATCAAAATACGCTGCGGTGAATACCTGGGATTGCTTCAGTTTCTCTTTTGTAAACAAATCCTCCAGGCTGGCTTTGGCAAAGTCACCGGCATAGAGAAATTTCTTTTTCAACTGGGGAAGCTGTTTTTCCAGCTCTGCCTTATTCGCAAAAGGCAATTCCCTGTTACCGAGATAATAGGTGAGTATCTGCTCCTTTTTTCCGTTTCCGTCAAAATCATTGTAATAAAGACGCACGGGCTGTTGAGCTGTTGCCTTCAGCCGGCTGTTCAGCCCCAGGTTTCCGGCGAGGATATCGGTGTCCCCGTCACCGTCTACATCTGCCGGGTACACAAAACTCCACCATCCCGTGCGGTCGGTAAGGGAACGCCGGCTGTAAGCTCCGTTGCCGCTTACCCAGGCATCAATGCCGCCCCATTCCAGGCTGAGCAGGATATCCGGTTTCCCGTCACGGTTGATATCGGCTGTGGCTGCACCGGTAACAAAACCTGCAGATTCCAGTCCGGGCGCCAGCTTGCTGGAAGCATCCGTGAAATGATTCTGACCGTCATTCAACAGCAGGTATGAACGTGGAATCTGCCCGTATTCCCAGGGTAACACCCGGCCACCAATAAAACAATCAGGGTATCCATCACCGTTGGCATCCAGTGTTATGATACAGGAAGCAGTAAGACTGATCGTGCCGAATGCCCCGGGTACTTTCTGCAGTTGTCCCTTCCCGTTATTCAAATACAGTCGGGGGGTATTGTGTTCATCCTCCCCGAAAAATTCATTTCCCCCGCTGGCCAGCAGCAGATCGGGAAAGCCGTCCTTATTAACGTCGGCAAAACAGGCGCCCGTAGTTTCAAAACTGCTGTCGGCCGACAAGTCTGGTTGCACAGAACGCTGCAGCCGGCCTCCCGGGCCTTGTACAAACAACGCAGGCTGCTGATCACGCGAAGCGCCGATAAACACATCCTCGAGGCCATCGCCGTTGATATCGGCCACAGCGAGTGCCGGGCCTTCTGTAGACAGCATGTGCGGGATAAGGGGTTCCCGGTCGAACGCTGCAAATCGGTTTTCCACGTGCTGGTATACAAAGCCTGATTGAGCGGTGATGTCTGCCGCCGGAAAACTTTCGGCAGGATACCGTCGGGACAGCAGGCTATAGTCAAACAACGGCAAACCCTTCCGGTACTCAAGAGACAAACGCGGCAGGCTGTCGTTCCACGAAAGCCGTTCGTACCGGTTATCCGGCCAGATCAGGATCGCAGAATCCACCACACGCCCGCCACAGGCTATGAGCATGGGTGTTTCCATGCTGGATAAAAAGCCACGTACCGGGTAATGCTCATAGCTGAGGGTTTCTGTTCCCGCGAACAGGAGTAACCGTGCGCCAGTGGCCTGCCGGTTCTGATCAGTACCGGTAAGCTGCAGGGCCACAGCACCCCTGCGGGCAGGCGATGCCGTTTGATTCTCATACAGCAATACCTGTGCATCGATATTATTGACCACAATATCGAGGTCGCCATCGTTATCCATGTCCGCATATACGGCGCCGTTAGAGTAAGTAGGTTCATTGCCTTCCACGGCCGCTGCCATGTCTGAGAAATCCAGCCCGCCATTGTTACGGAAAAAGCGGTTGGGGAGTTTAATCTCCGGAAACTTGCTGATCAGGGCAATGTCTTTTGCCTGCAGGTTCTTATCCCGGATCATCTGCTGCACATCTCCCTGCGTTACAAAATTGATATAATCAATATCGTTCATCCGCTTGGGGATACCATTCGATATAAACAGGTCCTTTCTTCCATCATTGTCAAAATCTGCCCAGAGGGGCGCCCAGCTCCAGTCGGTGGCGGCTACCCCCGCCTGCAAGCCCACTTCACTGAACAGTCCGTTCCGGCGGTTATACTGCAGGTTGTTCCGGGTGTACTGGTGCGCGTAACCCACCCCGATTTTATAATTGAAAATATCATAGGTGTCCTCTCCCAACGATCGTTTCAGGATATAGGGATCATCAGGCAGCATATCCGCTGAAATGATTTCGGGATGCGCATCGTTGTTGATATCGGCTACGTCTACCCCCATACTGAACTGGCTGCTGTGCATCATCCTCACTGCCCCTTCATCCCGGAAAGTACCATTCCGCTGGTTGATGTAGAGGTAATCATTTTCGTGAAAATCATTGCCGATGTACAGATCAGGCCAGCCATCCAGGTTGATATCGCTCACCACTACACCCAGCCCGTAGCCGATGGCAGTGCTGTTGATGCCGGCGCTTCGGGTAACATCGGTATACCTGCCTCCCTCATTCCGGTAGAAGCGGTCGCCTGAAAGCGGATGATAAGTACCGAGAAATTCATTCCGGGGTTTGAAAGTGCCGTTTTCATGTACGGAATGGTTGAGCAGGAACATATCAAGGTCGCCATCGAGGTCATAATCCAGGAAAGCCGCCTGTGTACTGAAACCTGAAAAATCCAGTCCGTATTCTTTTGCCTGCTCCCGGAAACGAGGAATTCCCTGCGCATCATTCCCGGTGTTGACAAGCAGCAGGTTCCGGCCCCGGAGCACTTCATAATTACCCACCCGGCACACATAGATATCCATGCGGCCATCGTTGTTGATGTCCACCACCGAGATGCCGGTGGTCCAGCCATTATCTGCGGGTATGCCTGCCTGTTGGGTGATATCCCGGAACTTCAGGTTTCCGGTATTCAGAAAAAGACGGTCCTGTTGCTGGTTCGCCCCGAAGAAGAGATCGGTTAGACCGTCATTATTAAAATCAGCGGCGCCCACCCCGCTGCCATTATAAAAATACATATAGCGGAAGAGGTTGAAGCTGCCGTCATACTGCAGGCGGTTTTCAAAACGCAGACCGGTGGCGTCACTGGTGCGCGCTTTGAATAAAACATCCGGTTGCTGGCCTGTATTACAGGCAGCCAGCAACAACAGCAGCAGGTACAGATAGCTGCCGGCAATACGTTTCCTGCTTCCTGATTTATGATCCATCATTTCCATGTATTCAGTTTCATCAGTACGGGTGTTTCCTGATTGACGGTGAACAACAGCCGGCGGCCTTGCTTGGTCTGCAGCATCCGGATGCCCTTCACCGAACCACGCAGGTTCAGTCCACTCTCCCGGCTGCCCATGACAGCCAACTCTCCCTTGCCACCGTTCAGCAGCACCAAACCTCTCCCCGCGTCCAGCCTCCCAAACTGAGGCGGAAAATCAAACCGGTTGCCGCCCGCTATCACATCCTGCTTCCCGTCGCCGTTCACATCCACCACACAAATTGCATTCACGCTGCTCAGTTGTGCCTCCACCGGCAAGGCCTTCGTCTCAAACCTCCCACCGCCCCGGTTCAGCGCCAGCATACTCCGGCACTCCCTGAACCGCTTCTCCTCCGCCTTTGAAAGTATCAACTCCCCAAACAACTCCTGCACCGAACGCTTCGCATAGTCCGCGTGCTTCAGGTTCTGCTTCTTCAACCCCGGAAACTGGTCCGTTATCTCCCGCTTCAGAAACACCGGCATATCCCTGCCCTCCACGCTCCGCGTCAGAAACTGCTCCCGGCTACCATTTCCGTCAAAATCAGCCAGCCACAGCTTCACCGGGCGTTCCCTGTCAGGACGCAGGTAAAAGTTCTCCCCGATATTCCCCAGCAGCAGATCCTCCTTCCCGTCTCCATCCATATCACCCGCACCGACCGTCTGCCACCACCCTTCCAGTTCCTCCAGGCCCGTTTGCTTTATCTCTTCCAGCTCTTTACTTCCTTTATTGTACCGGTAAATCTTCGGCGACATCCATTCACCCACCACCACCAGCTCCTTCCCGGATTGTTCGTCTATGTTCACCCACACCGCGCCCGTAATCATCCCCGCTTCACTTACCCCGCCGTTCGCCTTCCCTTTCACTTCCGTAAACCTGCCTCCCCCTTCATTGCGGTACAGGCAGTTTTTGGGTGTAACACCATACTGCAGCGGAACACTCCGGCTGCCCACCAACAAATCCATATCCCCATCACTATCATAATCCCCGGCCACCGCCACTGATATGTTCATCTCGTTATTCCCCAGACCGCTCTCATAACTCAGGCTGAAGTTGCCCCTGCCATCGTTCACGTACAACCGGTGCTGCAGCTCACGGCTGTTGCCTGATATAAAGTTGCCACCGGATCCTACAAACAGGTCAAGGTCCTGGTCGCCGTCTGCATCGAACAGCTCCGCCGCCACTTCCTCGTAATCCATATACTGCTCAAAGGAGGCCTGCTGCTTTACTGCCCAGCTGCCGTCGGCACCCTGCAGGTACAGCTTCCCTGACTGGTAGCGCGCACCGCCTAGGTACAGATCCTCCAGGCCATCGCCGTTTACATCTCCCTTCGCCACCGCAGGACCTTCCCGGCTCAGCAGCTCAGGAAGGTTGCGCTCATAATAAAAATCAATATAATCGTCCTCCCGGTGACGTTCAAAAGGATGCGGCATACTGTCCAGCAATCGCAGTCTGGAAACATCTCCCGCAAAAGCGTATACGCCTTCCCGTTGGGCCGGCTGTTCCAGCTGATGCACCTTGTTCAGCGCCAGCGGGCCGTAGCGGCTGCTGCTCCGGTCGGGCCAGATCACCACCACAGAATCCACCTTCCGCCCTTTGCCCAGACCCATCAGCAGCCGGTAATCCACGCTCGACTGAAATCCCCGGCTCGGAATCTGCTCGCGGCTCAATATCTCTCCGCCGCTGTACAAAAGCACCCTGCTCCCCACCGCGTATATATTCTTATCACGGCCACGCAGATCAAATCCGATATAATCATTACCATTCAACTCCCGTGAACGGTTACGGTACACAAAGGCCTGCTGGTTCTCGTTGTTCACCAACAGATCCAGATCACCGTCACCGTCCAGATCGCCGTAGGCGGCGCTGTTCGAGAACCCAGGTTCAGCCAGTCCCCAGTCGGTTCCCACATCCCTGAAGCGAAAATTACCTTCATTGCGGAAAACCCGGTTGGGCAACGGATGCACCGGAATATGTTTCAGCACTTCACCGATGGCGGGTTTGCGGCCGGTCTGCAGCATATTGCTGTACACTTCGTTGGAAAAAAAATCAAGATAATCCAGGTCACCGAGGTCTTTATTGATGCCGTTGCAGATGAACAGGTCATTGAGACCGTCGTTATCGGCATCAAGGAATAAGGCGCCCCAGCTCCAGTCAGTACCATACACACCGGAATAATTGCTGATATCAGAATACGTGCCGTTACCGTTATTCAGCTGCAGGCAGTTCTTCACAAACTGGTGATACAAACCGGCTTTCTGTTTGGTAAGATACAGTTCAATATTATCAAAAGTGCCCGTTGTTTTCAACCGGTAGTCATCATCCGGAATCATATCGGTGGTGAAAATTTCAGGAAAGCCGTCATTGTTGATATCGCCCACATCGGCACTCATGGATGACATGCTGATCGACTGCAGGCGATTTTCCATTTCATCCCGGAAGCTGCCGTTGCGCTGGTTGATGTAGCAATAGTCTTTTTCGATGAAGTCGTTGCCTACATAAATATCCGGCCAGCCATCCGCGTTCAGATCACTCACGGCAACGCCCAGCCCAAAACTGATGAGGCCACTGTGAAGCCCGGCTTCGGCTGTTACTTCCCGGTAAAATCCCTTGTCGTTCCGGAAGAGATGGTTACCACCACCCTTAAGACTTTCATCCACGTTCCACTGGTCAATGGATTTGTCGCGCATCTCCGCGTAGTTGATGGTACTGAAAGGAAGCGGGCTGTTGTTGATGATGAAGCAGTCGAGGTCACCGTCCCCGTCATAGTCGAAGAAAACAGATTGTGTGGAATAGCCGGAATGATCCAGTCCGTATTGCGCGGCGGCTTCCGTAAAGCTGTTGTTGCGGTTATTAATATAAAGTTTATTGCGGCGATGCCCGGTGCTTACATGTCCTGAATTGCATATATACAGATCGAGCCAGCCATCGGCATTGATATCGGCAAACGTGGCGCCGGTGCTCCACATGCTGTCCTGCTGCATGCCGGATGTTGCCGTAATATCTGTAAACTGAAAATTACCCTTGTTCAGATACAGTTTGTTCTCTCCCATATTGGAGGTAAGCAGGATATCCGGCAGCTGGTCGTTGTTGATGTCGCCGATGGCAACGCCCCCGCCGTTGTAAAAATTCCGGAACAGGAAACTGTTTTCCTGTGCCTGGTCCACCACCGTATTCTGAAAAGCGATCCCGGTGCTGTCCATTTTTTCAAACAAAGTTTCTTTATCCTGCCCGTTCTGCTGCCCACAACCAGCCAGCAGGCAACAGACCATTGCCTGCAGCAGTAACACCCCTATATGTTGGAAACGATTAACGGGCATCCTGTTTTATTTTCATCAGTACGGGTGCTTCATTATTGACGGTGAACAGCAGTTCACGACCACGCTTCGTTTCCAATACCCTGATGCCCTTCACTGATCCACGCAGGTTCAGGCCACTCTCCCGGCTGCCCATGGCCGCCAACTCTCCCTTACCACCGTTCAGCAGCACCAACCCTCTCCCCGCATCCAGCCTCCCAAACTGCGGCGGAAAATCAAAACGGTTACCGCCCGCTATCACATCCTGTTTTCCGTCGCCGTTCACATCCACCACACACAGCGCATTCACGCTGCTCAGCTGTGCCTCCACCGGTAAGGCCTTCGTCTCAAACCTGCCGCCACCCCGGTTCAGCGCCAGCATACTCCGGCACTCCCTGAACCGCTTCTCCTCCGCCTTTGAAAGTATCAACTCCCCAAACAACTCCTGCACCGAACGCTTCGCATAGTCCGCGTGCTTCAGGTTCTGTTTCTTCAGCCCCGGAAACTGGTCCGTTATCTCCCGCTTCAGAAAAACCGGCATATCCCTGCCGTCCACGCTCCGTGTCAGAAACTGCTCCCGGCTTCCGTTCCCGTCAAAATCTGCCAGCCACAGCTTCACCGGGCGTTCCCTGTCCGGACGCAGGTAAAAATTCTCCCCGATATTCCCCAGGATCAGATCAGCCTTCCCATCCCCATCCATATCACCCGCGCTTACCGTCTGCCACCAACCCTCCAGATCCTCCAGGCCCGTTTGCTTTATCTCTTCCAGCTCTTTACGCTCTCTGTTGTACCGGTATATCTTCGGCGACATCCACGCTCCCACCACCACCAGTTCCAATCCCTCATCTCCATCCACATCCGCCCATACCGCGCCCGTGATCATACCTGCTTCACTTAACCCGCCGTTCACCTTCCCCTTCACTTCCGTAAATCTGCCACCGCCTTCATTGCGGTACAGGCAGCTCCTGGATGTAACACCATACTGCAGCGGTACACTCCGGCTGCCAACAAACAAATCTGCGTCACCATCCCCATCGTAATCCCCGGCTACCGCCACCGATATGTTCATCTCATTATTCCCCAGTCCGCTCTCATAGCTTAAACTGTAGTTACCCTTCCCGTCGTTCAAATACAACCGGTGCTGCAGCTCACGGCTGTTCCCCGATGTAAAGTTGCCGCCAGAGCCCACGAACAGGTCCAGGTCTTTATCGCCATCCGCATCAAAGAGCTCAGCCGTCACTTCCTCATAATCCATATACTGCTCAAAAGATGCCTGCGGTCTTGGCTCCCAGCTGCCATCTGCACGCTGCAGGTATAGCTTCCCTGACTGGTAACGGGCACCCCCTATGTACACATCCTCCAGGCCATCGCCGTTCACATCTCCCTTCGCCACGGCAGGACCTTCCCGGCTCAGCAGCTCCGGAAGGTTGCGCTCGTAGTAAAAATCAATATAGTCATCCTCCGCATGCCGCTCAAAGGAATGCGGTACACTGTCCAGCAAACTCAGTTTGGGGACCGTTCCTTCAAATGCGTACAACCCTTCCCGTTGGGCAGGCTGTTCCAGCTTGTGTACCTTGTTCAGCGCCAGTGAGCCGTAACTGCTGCTGCTCCGGTCCGGCCAGATTACCACCACCGAATCCACCTTCCGCCCTTTGCCCAGCCCCATCAGCAGCCGGTAATCCATGCTCGACTGAAATCCCCGGCTCGGAATCTGCTCCCGGCTCAGGATCTCGCCACCGCTGTACAGCAGCACCCTGCTCCCCACTGCGTATGTATTCTGATTACGCCCCCGCAAATCAAATCCGATATAGTCGTTCCCGTTCAACTCCCGTGAACGGTTCCGGTACACAAAGGCCGGCTGGTTCTCGTTGTTCACCACCAGGTCCAGGTCACCGTCACCGTCCAGATCTGCGTAGGCGGCGCCATTGGAAAAGCTGGGCTGTGTAAAGCCCCAGTCAGCAGCGGTTTCACTGAACTGCAGGTTACCCTTGTTCCGGTATACCGCATTCACCACAGGCGTTACCGGGATATTCATCAGTACGGAGTCTACGCTTTCCTTGTGGCCCGACATCGCCATCCGCTGAATCACATCATTGGCGAAGAATTCCATGAAGTCGAGGTTGGTAACATCATGGTTGATGCCGTTGCATACATAGATATCGTTATAGCCGTCGTTGTCCGCGTCAAAAAACAAAGCGCCCCAGCTCCAGTCGCTGGCAGCCACGCCGCTGTAGTTAGCCGTTTCCGTAAAGTTGCCGTTCCGGTTGTTGACGAAGAGACAGTTCTTCATAAACTGCCGGTAAAGGCCTACCTGGATGCGTTTGTTGTACAAGTCAATATTGTCGAAGGCGCCCAGTGTTTTCAGCCGGAAATCATCCGGCGGCAGCATATCAGTAGTAAAGAGGTCATTGTAGCCATCGTTGTTCACATCGGCAATATCCGCGCCCATGGAAGAGAAACTGAGCTGATCGGTCCAGTTTTCAGCAGCATCCGTAAACGTGCCGTTGCGCTGGTTGATGTAGAGGTAATCCCGTTCGTAGGAATCATTAGCCACAAATACATCGGGCCAGCCATCGTTATTAAAATCGCCCACCGACACGCCCAGTCCGAAGCTGATCAGGCTGCCATGCAAACCGGCTTCTTTGGTTACTTCCCTGAATTTTCCTGCATCATTTCTGTAAAGATGATCGCCGCCGCCTTTGAGGAATTCGGCGATGGGCCAGTCTTTATCGGGAAGATCACGGCGGTTATCGTAGCCCAGGGTATTGATGGGCATGGGGCTGTTATTGATCATGAAGCAGTCCAGGTCGCCGTCCTGGTCATAATCAAAAAAAGACACCTGCGTGGTGTAAGCGCTGATGGCAAGGCCATAATCAGCGGCTTTTTCGGAAAAGGTATTATTGTGGTTATTGATATAGAGTTTATTGCGGCGGTGGCCACTTTGCATGTGCCCGGAGTTGCAGACATAGAGATCAAGCCAGCCGTCGGCGTTGATATCGGCAAACGTGGCACCGGTGCTCCACATACTGTCCTGCCGCATGCCGGATGTAGCTGTAATATCTGCAAACTGAAAATTGCCTTTGTTCAGATAGAGTTTATTCTCCCCCATATTGGAGGTGAGCAGGATATCGGGCAGCTGATCGTTGTTGATATCGCCGATGGCAACACCGCCACCGTTATAATAGTTTCGGAAGAAAAAGCTGTTTTCATATTTCTGGTCGATCACGCGGTTATTAAATACGATCCCTGTGTTTTCTTCCAGTATAAAAAGGCTGTTTTTCTTTTCAGATTGGCAGGAGAGCAACCCGATCACGACGACAAAAATCAGGCGGTAATTCATTACGCGGCTTATATGATACGGTTACTATTCAGGTGTACACACGAAAATATGTATTTGGGCTGGGAGGGGGTAAAAAAGTTAAAAGGCCATAGAAATGGCCTTTTAAACGTATACTTAAATTAAACAGGTAACAAAGTGAATCAGTATCCCGGGTTCTGCTGCAGGTTGGGATTTACAGCCAACGCAGTGCTGGGAATCGGGAAGATCAGGTATTTCGCATCGCTGGTACCCGGCTTGGTAGGACCGTAGGGTTGCAGGAATTTACCGAAACGAACGAGGTCGTTCCTTCTCCAGCTTTCCCAGTACAGTTCACGACCGCGCTCAGCCAGCAGTTCAGCTTCGCTGATGCTGCCCAGGTTGCTCGCGCCGCGGATGGCACGCAGTGTATTAACAGTAGACAGGGCGGTGGCCGCATCTCCTTTGCGCATTTTGGCTTCTGCCCACATCAGCAGTACATCTGCATAACGAAGCATGGCATAGTCATTATCTGCATTATCACGGTCAGATGAGAAATCATCCTTCATATCCGGGATATATTTCACCACCCGGATACCAGGCAATTCCACATTGGTGGTAACGGTATTGTCAACAGCATCGGAGAATACGAGCGGGTTGCCTGCACGATCGGTCAAAGGTGTGCCGCCGGCGCCAAATTGCTGTCCGCGGAGCAAACCTACGCGGAAGCCGGTACGGTCAGTAACCTGCCCGATGGCAACACCTGCAGCTGTACGGGCAGAGTCGCCCCGGCGCTGATCGGTCGCATCAAAGCTGCTGTAGAAAGTAGCGAGGGTGGCAAAACCGTTCCAGCCGCTGGGATTCTGGTTGTAGTGCGGACTGGCGTGCCATGCCCAGCGTACGTTACCGGCCTCTGAACGGGTATTTTCGAGTGCAAAAATGAGCTCGCGTGAATTTTCCGTGTTCTGCGGTGAGAAGGTGTTCCAGTAAACATTATCCAAACCGAAACGGCCGCTGGCAACAATTTCAGAACCAAGGGCAATCACCTGGTCCATATCAGCACCCGCGAAAGTGGGATTGGCACGGTTGGCATATACGCCTTTGTTGAGGTAACATTTCATCAACAGGGCTTTAGCGGCCCATTTGCTGGCTTTAGTGGCCGGGCCATCTCCCAGGTTGGGCATGGCTTCATTGAGGTCAGCCATAATCTGGTCGAGAGCAGCTGTGCCTTTCAGCACACGGGAAGGTTTGCGGAGATCTTCTCCCGGATCACGGAAGGGCACCTGGTCATAAAGATCCAGCAGGTAAAACATGGCATAGGCACGCAGGAACAGCGCTTCTGCCTTAACTGCTGCGGAAGGATTGAACACCTGAATGTTGGTGGTGTTGAATACAATTCCGGAGATATTATTAAAGTTGTCGCGGATACGCTGATTTTCAGCATCCCAGGTATGCTGGTGCAGCACGCGCCATACACCATTATCATCCCAGTCGCCACCGCGGGTGGGTCCGAGACACTGATCGGTTGACATATCCTGCAGGCAGAATACACCGGTTTGATCCTGGAAGGGCCCGCGGAATGCGGTGTAGCAACCTTTCAACAGGCCGGGGATATCGGCATTCTTGGCAAAGTCCTCGAATGGCACCTCCCCGTTGATTTTTTCCTCCAGCTTGGTACAGCTGGCAGAGAAAGCCACCAGAGCGGCCAGAGAGATTATTTTAAATTGTTTCATATTATTTCTTTTTGTTTTAACTGATCGGAACAGGATTAGAAAGAACAGGTTAAACCGAGGATATAGCTGCGTGCACTGGGATAAGGCGTATACTCGATACCGAAAGAAGGAATGCCTTCCACGGTTTTGGGCGTATTCACCTCAGGATCAAAACCACTGAACTTGGTGATCACGAACAGGTTGGTACCTGTGAGCGAAAGGGTAACATTTTTAAAGTTTTTACCCAGGTTACCAAAGTTGTACGAGAGGGTGGTATTGGCCATCCGCAGGTAGTTGCCCTTTTCCAGGTAACGGTCAGACACAGGCTGAGAGTTGGAGGGGTTTTCCTGATCAGGTGAATTGTAAACAGACAAAGCAATATTACGGTTGTTCTTGATATTGCCCACAGCCAGTGCAGCCTGGGTGGTATTATTATAAATATAATGACCAAACGCACCGTTCATGTTAGCTGTAAGGGCAAACTTCTTGTAATTCACGTTCAGTGTCATACCCAGCAGTTGCTTGGGGTTGGCGCTGCCCAGGTAGAAACGATTGGCATTGGCATCACCCCCTTCATACAGAGCGGCACCGGTGGTTTTATCGATACCCAGGAAGCGGCCCATATAGAAGGTAGAGAGGGGCTGTCCGTTAACGAACTGCTGTGCACGGGCACCGGTAAGACCCTGACCATTGATTTCACCTGTCTGGATCGTAGGACCGGTGTAATTTTCCAGTCTGTTAGACAGGAAAGCTGCATTCACACCGAAATTAACAGAAAGATCTTTCTTGCTTACGATCTGGTAGTTCAGTGCAACTTCCACACCACTGTTGATTACATTACCATCTGCATTGATCCAGAATTTAGCGGGCGGTGCAGGCGGAATCGCATCAAAGTTGAACAGCAGATCGCTGGTGTTTTTCCGGAAATACTCGATCGTACCACTCAGCTTATTGCTAAACAGGGTAAAGTCGAGACCGGCATTGATGGTAGTGGTGGTCTCCCATTTGAGATCGGGGTTGGCGGTTTGGGCAACGGAAATGGTACCGGGACCGGTAAACACATAACGTTCCAGTGAAGCGCCGGCAGGGAATTCCTGGTTGCCGGTTTTACCCCAGCCTACGCGCAGTTTCAGGCTGTTGATGCTGGAATTTCCTTTCAGGAAATCTTCGTTGTGCAGATTCCAGGCAGCACCTACGGCGGGGAAGATACCATACTTGTTGTTTACGCCGAATTTGCTGGAACCGTCGCGGCGAACTGTAAGCGTCAGCAGGTATTTGTCCTGCAGGTTGAGGTTTACACGGCCAAACATAGACTGCAGTTCAGCCACCGGATCAGCAAAGGAACCGGGAGCACGGGAGGATACCGATGAACCCTGAATATAGTTGGTATAAGGAATAGAATTAGAAGTGAAATCCCTTGCACGGATACCAAGACCCTGGCTTTCAAACTTCATATACTCGTAACCGATGGTGGCGCCGAGATTGAGTTTGGAAGTGAGCTGTTTGTTATAGTTTAAAGTATGGGTGATTTGCTGGGTAATCAGCTCATTGTTGCCATAGAAAGCGAAACCACGTCCGTCGATATCCTGCAGGTTCATCCAGTTGGCGATCTGCATCCGGCGGATACCGGTGGAATAGTTGATGCTGGCGAGCATCCGGTATTCGAGCTCATTACTGAATTTGTAATAAGGGCTTACACTGGCCAGTACGTTGGTGCCTTTGATATTATCATCATAAGCATCAGACATGGCCAGGGGATTATAGTTACCCTGGGTAAATCCAACACCTTTGATATTGTAGGTTCCATCCGGGTTAAAGAGGGGTTTGGTGGGGTTCCACTGCAGGGCCTGCCCGATGAGGCTGCCTTCAAAACCGGAGTTGTTGCTGATGGGCGCCACCTGCTCTTTAGTCTGGGAAGCGATGATATTGAAATCAAGTCCCAGTTTTTTGCTTTCCAGGAACTTCATCTGTCCGCTGATATTGGCTGTCCATTTTTTAAGACCGGTTTTCCGTACAATGCCCTGCTGGTCGAAATAACCAAAAGAAGCCCGGTAGCGGCCGTTTTCATTACCACCACTAACAGCAGCGGTGTAGTTCTGGAATACACCTGAACGGGTGATGGCATCAAAAGCATCGGCATTGCCACCGAAGTCGTTGGCATTACCCACGGCATATTTGGTCAGTGCCTGGCGGTAAGTAGCCGCATCCAGCACTTCGAGTTTCTTCATTACATTGCTTACACCGGCCTGCAGGTTGAATTCAACTTTGGGGGCACCGGAAAGACCACGCTTGGTGGTAATCAGGATAACGCCGTTGGCGCCGCGGGAACCATAGATGGCAGCGGCGGAAGCGTCTTTCAGAATGTCCATCGATGCAATGTCGGCGGGGTTGATGAACTGCAGCGGGTTAGCGCCGGGCAAATCATTCAGACCACCACTCAGTCCGCCAAGGCCCGGGCGGGCAGAACGTCCGTCGAGGGGTACCCCATCCACAACAATCAGCGGCTGGTTACCGGCACGTACAGAGTTGTTACCGCGGATGCGGATGGTTACTTCACCACCGGGAGCACCGCTGTTGTTGGTAATCTGCACACCGGGTACCTTACCCTGGATGAGCTGGTCGGGCGTGGCAACGGTTCCCTGTAAGAAGTCTTTCGCTTTTACAGAGGCCACTGAACCGGTGAGGTCTTTTTTACGGGAGGTACCGTAACCTACCACCACCACTTCGTTCAGGCTGCTCACGGAAGTTTCGAGTTCCGCGTTTACGGAAGACCGGCCGCCTACCTGTACTTCCTGGCGGGAAATACCGGCACCCGTGAATAGCAGCACCGCGTCGGATGCCACATTGTTCAGCGAATACACGCCCTGGTTGTTGGTGGAAGTAGCGTTTTTGGTTCCCTTAACGGTCACCGTTACGCCGGGAATCGGTTCTCCCTTCTTGTCTGTTACCGTTCCGGTAACCGTTTGGGCAAGCGAGACGGCTGTAAACCCAAAGATGGCCAGGAGGAACATGGCGCACTTTCTCATCATTGCATGATGCATAGCTGTGTAGTTTTTGTTTTGGTAATGTAAGCATGCAAATCGTCCAACGATGTACCGGGGAGGTACTTCATATGGCAGGGTTGCAGGCAATAACTGTTACAAATCTGATAAATTTATTTCGCAATAGCAACTGAAAATCACGGGATTTGCCAAAAAAGAGGATTATTTATACCGCAAAGGTTTGCGGTATAGTTTGCGGAACTGTTTGCTGTGAAGAAAATTATTATCCCTTTATTTGTGTCATGAACAACACCACCTTGAAGAAAATATCCGGCATGCTGGGGTTGAGCATATCAACCGTTTCGCGGGCCCTGAAAGACCATCCCGACATATCGGATAAAACCAAACTGCGGGTGACCGAACTGGCCAATGCCCTGGATTACGAACCTAATACCAACGCCATCAACCTGCGTACCAGCCGGAATAATCTCTTCGGACTGATTGTGCCCACCGTTTCCAATTTTTTCTACGAATCCTTTATCGCAGCGGTGGAGGAAGAATGCCGGAAGAATAATTATTCCCTGATGATCCTGCAGTCGGGCGACGACCCTTCCGTGGAAGCGGAAAATATCAAGCTCTGCCGGCAAAACCGCGCGGGTGGCCTGTTTGTATGCATGAGCTCCCAAACCACCAACCTGCTTCCGTTTCAGAAACTGCAGCAGCTGGATATACCGGTGATCTTCTTCGATAAAGTGCCGGAAGCGGATGGTCTCAATAAAGTATGTGTGGCCGACGCGGTATCCGCCAGCCTGGCGGCAGAGGAAATACTGGAAAAAAAGAAAAAGAAAGTACTGGCACTGTTTGGCAATCCCGCACTATCGATAACGCGTAAACGCCTGGAAGCTTTTCAGCATTCCCTCGGCCGGAAAACACGCGCCATTGTAAAGCATGTGCACAACACGCATGAGGCTGAAACCATTACCACGGGCCTGCTGGCGGAGAAGCCCGATACCCTGTTCTGTATGAGTGATGAAATACTGGCGGGCGCCATGAAAGCCGTGATGAAGGCCGGTCTGCGCATACCGGACGACATCTCGGTGATATCCATCAGCAACGGATACCTGCCCAAACTATACTACCCGGAAATCACCTATGTGGAAACCAGCGGGTACAAACTGGGGAAACTGGCTTTTTCCAGCATGATGGCCAGCATCGGCGGCAGCCAGTTTCAGCAGGAACTTACCATCGAATCCCGTCTTGTAAAAGGCGGATCCATCTGACCAAGCTTTCCCCATGCAGCCACCTCTTCCATCTGATCTTCCGCTTACGCTGCCGGAGCTGCAGGCAGAAAATGACCGGCTCCGGCTGGAACTGGCCGAATACCGCGAACGCCTGAACATCCAGGCAGATACCATCCGGGAGCTGAGCGGCCAGGCCAGTGCAGGCACGGTGATACGCAGTTACTACGACCTGCAGAATGATGAATTGCTGCGCTTACGGGAATATATACGCGAATTAATGCAGCGCGCGGAAGGCGCTGCCAGCCGGGAAGCAGAACTGGAAAAGCAGGTAAGCCTTTCCGTGAGCTCATCCTATCAGCTGGATGATATCCGTTCACAGTACAACCACCTGCAGGCACAGCTCAGTGATCTGCAGGACAGGCTGCAGGATCTCTACCGCCAGCAGGCCGCCATCCAGCAGCAGGCCGCCCGGGTATCAGAACTGGAAAGCCAGCTGGCCATGGCGGAAGAGGAGATCGAACTCCTGAAACTCCGGCAGGCTTCCCCCCCCGGATGAGTAAGATCATTTGCCGGCATTGCAGCATTTGCACCAACTTTGCACTGTAAAAATTTACCCATGAAAAAGATCGCCGATATCCGCAAGGAATATATGCTGCACAGCTTCAGTGAAGCCGTTGCCGACCCGGATCCCATCCGCCAGTTTACCGCCTGGTGGGACGAAGCACTCCGCAGCCAGGTGGAAGAAGTCAACGCCTGCACCCTGGCCACCGCCACCGCCGCCGGCATCCCATCCGCCCGCGTGGTTTTACTGAAAGGATATGATGAAAACGGCTTCGTATTTTTCACCAACTATGAAAGTAATAAAGGCCGCTGTCTCGCTGAAAACCCCCGGGCCTGCATGGTTTTTTTCTGGAAAGAACTGGAAAGGCAGGTAAAAATAGAAGGCACCGTTAAACAACTGACTGCTGCGGAAAACGACGAATATTATTTTTCGCGGCCGGTGGGCAGCCAGATCGGCGCCTGGGCCTCCCCCCAGAGCCGGGTCATTGCCGGACGGGAAGTGATTGAAGAAAATGTACGTGCCATCGAAGCAAAACTGGCCAGCCAGCCCCTTACGCGGCCCCCGCACTGGGGTGGTTACCGGGTAGATCCCCACCTGATCGAGTTCTGGCAGGGAAGACCAAGCCGTTTGCACGACCGGCTGCAATACAGTCGTGGTGCAGAAAACACCTGGATCATGGAGCGGCTGGCACCCTGAGTGGTTTCAAAGTACCCATTCCACCTCCCCGAACGTGAAATAATTATCGATCCGGTCGCTGGTAAACAGGCGGCCATCGGCCAGCACCTCCCGGATCACCGTTTCAAACTCAATATTGCCCTTGCGGAGCCTGGCGGACTGGTTTCTCCGGAAAAGGTGCTGATTATATTCCGCCAATAATTCCTCAAAAGGCCTGCTGTACAACGTCTGTACCCGGTCCAATACCCCCTGGTGCAACGCAGCCGCCAGCGCAACCGCATCATAGACACGGCCGGTAATTTGCCGAAGCGAAACGGCGGACCGCAATGAGGGATCAAAAACCTCCTGATTGATATTGATGCCAATTCCCGCCACTGCAAATTTCCAGCTGCCGCTCTCCCCGCTGTTAGCCCCTTCCAACCCGGAACCAATGATATTTTCTATGAGCACACCGCCTGCCTTTCTGTCACGCCAATACAGGTCATTGGGCCATTTGATGGCGGTTTCCTCTCCTGCATAGCGGCTGAAAAAATCATAACAGGCCAGGGCCACCGCCACCGAGAGTTTGAACTGTTCCGAAACAGGCAGGGGCGCCGGGGCCAGCACCACACTCAGGGCGATGTTTTCCCCCTTACCCGTAAGCCATTGATTGCCTCTTTGCCCCTTGCCCGCTGTTTGTTCGTGCGCAAACCAGGCACTGCCATGCCTGGCCAATCCAGCATATACCTGTGCCATGGCATAGTTGTTGGTACTGTCAACCCTGTCCAGCACGGTCAGGGGATTGCGGGGAGCGGTCATCCTGCGGTGGTTGGTAAAAGAAATTGTATTTTTGAAGCGGTTTGCAAGCTAATACCCCGCGGCCACAAAAACAAAGCCCGGCAGCAACCATCCCGAAAAACAAAAAAAAGTAATTTGAACAATCTTACCGTATTAACCGGCCGTAAAAAAAGCACTACGCGGCTCAACCGGAACAGCAAACTTTTTAAGGTCATCATCAAAGCCATACAGGAAAAAAAAGGTGAGCAGATTGTGAGCCTTGATCTCCGCAAAATCCCTGAGGCCGTGGCTGATTTTTTCATCATCTGTGAAGCCGGCAACACCACCCAGCTCAAGGCCATCGCCGATTCTGTGGAAGACGAGGTGAAAAAGCACTGCGGCGAGCGCCCCTTTAAGCATGAAGGCAGGCAGGCGCTGCAATGGATCCTGATCGACTACGTAAACATTGTGGTACACATCATGCAGCCCGAACCCCGGAAATTTTACCAGCTGGAGGAAATGTGGAGCGATGCCCCGATGATGGAACACAACGATTAAGCGGTCTGGTTGTTATATACCAGCGCACTCACCCAACTACAAAATCGAACGAACGAATTATGGCTGACGAAAACACGACAGAAACCAACCGGAAAAGCGGACCTGGCGATGACGCCGGAAAGAAAAAACCCCGGTTTAACCTTTACTGGATCTACGGACTTGCCTTTGTGGCCCTCATCGCCTATAACCTGGTGCGGGGCGTAAGTATTGCGGGTATTGAAACCTCCGAGGTTACTTTTTATGAACTGGTGAAAAAAGGGCACGTTGAAAAAACAAAAACAGTACAGAACAAAGACCTGGTAAGGGTTTTCCTGTACCGCGACTCCATTTCCCGCAACCGCGCCTACTACGAACAGCTTTTCCCTGAAAAGAATCAGTTTGATATGCTGGTGAAAAACACCGGCCCCCAGCTCTATTTTGGTATATCCAAGGATAAAACCATCACCGAGCTGATGAACCAGAACGGGTTTTACGATAAAAATCCGCAGGTAAAGAAAGTACCCGACTTCCCCGACCAGGAAGGCGAAATCATTTCCCAGACCCTGCAGATGTTCCTGCCCATCCTGCTGATTGGACTTCTATTCATTGTGATGATGCGGAAGGTGAGCGGACCCGGTGGCTCGGGTGGCGGACCCGGTGGTATTTTCAATATTGGAAAATCCAAAGCCACCCTGTTCGACAAAGCTTCGCGGGTAAGCATCACGTTTGCAGACGTGGCCGGCCTGGACGAAGCGAAAGTGGAAGTGATGGAGATTGTGGACTTTCTCAAGAACCCGAAGAAATATACTGCCCTCGGAGGTAAGATACCTAAAGGCGCCCTGCTGATCGGACCGCCCGGTACCGGTAAAACCCTGCTGGCCAAAGCCGTTGCAGGGGAAGCACAGGTGCCCTTCTTCAGCCTCAGCGGTAGCGATTTCGTGGAGATGTTTGTGGGTGTAGGCGCCAGCCGTGTACGCGACCTGTTTAAACAGGCACGTGAAAAAGCGCCCTGTATCATCTTCATTGATGAGATTGATGCCATTGGCCGTGCACGCGGTAAAAATGTGATGATGAGCAACGACGAACGCGAAAACACCCTGAACCAGCTGCTGGTGGAGATGGATGGATTCGGCACCGACCTGGGCATCATCATCCTCGCCGCCACCAACCGCCCGGATGTACTGGACTCCGCCCTGCTGCGTCCCGGCCGTTTCGACCGGCAGATATCCATCGACAAACCCGACCTGGTGGGCCGCGAAGCCATTTTCAAAGTTCACCTGCAGCCCATTAAAATATCTTCCTCCCTGGATATCCTGAAACTGGCGGAACAGACACCCGGTTTTGCCGGCGCCGATATCGCCAATGTGTGCAATGAGGCCGCTCTCATCGCAGCCCGTAAAAACAAAGAGGCAGTGGATATGAGTGATTTCCAGGATGCCATCGACCGGGTGATCGGGGGTCTCGAAAAGAAAAACAAAATCATTTCTCCCGAAGAGAAACAGATCATCGCCTACCACGAAGCGGGCCATGCCATCTGCGGCTGGTATCTCGAACATGCCTACCCGTTATTAAAGGTAACAGTAGTGCCCAGGGGTACCGCGGCACTGGGGTATGCCCAGTATACGCCCAAGGAGCAATACCTGTATAATACCGACCAGCTGATGGACCAGATCTGCATGACCCTCGGCGGACGTGCGGCCGAAGATATTTTCTTCGGCAAAATCAGCACCGGGGCCAGCAACGACCTGCAGCAGATTACCCGCATCGCCTACAGCATGATTACCGTATACGGCATGAATGATAAAGTGGGGAATGTGAGTTATTATGATCCCGCGCAGGACAACACCTTTGTGAAACCTTACAGCGAGGAAACCGGCAAAATGATTGACGAGGAAGTACGTAACCTCATCGACAAGGCCTACGCCCGCACCCATCAGCTGCTCACCGAGAAGAAAGAAGACGTGGAGAAGCTGGCACAGGAACTGCTGAAAAAAGAAGTACTGTTCAAAAGTGATGTGGAAAGCCTCATTGGCAAAAGACCCT
>WBZP01000391.1_pt1 | contig 60459 bp, 37 predicted proteins | sample 5204301 | NCBI WGS metagenome assembly WBZP01 (sample SAMN12412401, study PRJNA552823) | activated sludge metagenome | isolation source: activated sludge from nitrification reactor of wastewater treatment plant... | place: USA: Pennsylvania | collected 2017 | reverse complement strand
CTACAACCGCCGCCGCTACCACTCAACACTCGGGCAGTGCAGTCCGGACGCTTTCGAAGCAGCAGGTGCAGCATCCCGGCACAGCGTGCTTGCTTAACGCAACTGACACCAAACCCTGGTAACATCATCTCATTGCGTCCTTGCGTCTCCTTGCGCCCTTGCGTTGATCAGTTGCAGTGGGCAGTGCGGTTTCACTTTAGGGCGACGTGGATGCCGGGCCTTCGACATTGTCGTCGGCGAAGATGCGGCCAATGGCAGGCAGTCTGGATGCTTCCAGCAGCTGCGCCTTCGTCAAGGTGGCGCTGACGATTGGGATGCTCGGCGCACTCTCGGCAGCCACCCCCTGCGATTCCAGCCATGTCAGGATCGGCTCGGTGCTCAGGGCCACGCTTGCCTCAAGGCGCGCCTGATATTCAAGCCCAATCTGCGCGGCAAGCGCAGGATCATCCACCAACCAGGGCGCGCCATGGCTCTGCAGCGCAGCCTCCGCTTCCGGAAAGAGAGCTGCGACTTCGGCAAAGAGCTGTTCGGGCTGGCGTGTGTGCTCGTTCGCTGCCGGCGAGATTGCCACCACGAACAAGTCGCCCTCTTCAGCCGCCTGCAACCTGTTGTAGAGAAGGGGATCCAGGGCGCCATACTGGGCGCGGTGGGCCGCCTCTTCTGCGGCCCGGAGCTGCGGCAGGCTTGGCTCAACCTCGCCCGTTTTGGGATCAACAAGCAGCACGAACTGGCGTCGCACGTCGTTCTGCTCTGCCTCCAGCGTAACATGCTGGTACTCGCGGCCGAGCGCGGGGAACTGCATCGGTGACTCGGCAAGGACGATAATCTGCTCAAGCGGGATGCCCTCGTGCTCGGCCAGGTACTGCATTGCCCGCGCGGCAGTTGGCGAGATCGGCGCAGGCGTCGCCAAAGGATCAACAGGAAGAGCCAAGGGCGCAACAGGAACAGGCAAGGGTGAATCAGGCGTAGCCAGGGGCGATGCAGCAAGGACCGCGAGCGATGCAGGGCGAGTTGAGGGCGATGCAGTGATGACCAAGGGCAAATCAGGAGACTCTTCGATGCCGGTGGGTTCTTGTACACCCATCGCGAAGTAGAGCGCACCTGCCAGCGCGATCAGCGCCGCAACGACGATCGGCAGTATCCGCAGCGAGTTCTTGGGCCTCATGGCGTCGAATTCCTCTGTTGCCTGGCGTACGAAATGTGCAAGTTATGGCCCCATGCGTTGGCGAGCAACCACCAACGTCAGCGGGGTTCCTGCCCAAAGTTCGCCAGGGACGTCGGCGCGCCGGATGCGCACAATCTGCGACGGGTAGGCGAGATCGGGAAGACCCCATTGGTACATCTGCGAGATGGCATGCACGGCAAGCCCACCGTACCGATAGCCGATGCGCTGAATGTGTTGCTGTCTGTCGCCGCCGGTGAACAGGATCAGCGCCACCTCGCGGCTGTAGTCGAGCGAGGCCAGCAGCTCTTGCTGCTCCGGCGCCAGGTACTTGTCGAGCGGGAGCGCCTCCTGCGCCGCCGTTACCAGCGCAAGCCACGTGCCTCGCTCGGAAAAGAGGTATTCAAGTTCCTCTTCTGGAAGCTCCGGCATGCTGTCCAGCACCAACGCAGAGCCGAGCAGCTCGTCCGGGATCTTGTTCTTGTTCGTTGCGAGCGTCTCGAACGGGATTGGGATGTCGTTGCTGGGGGTTGGCGTCGGGCGCGGCAAGCTCACCAATCCGCAGCAGCCCGCCGGCAGCAGGCAGAGCAGGGCCAGCATCAAGCAAGTGCCAATTTGCAGCCGGCGCATGCGAATTCCTCTCTTGCTTGGAGTATGAAATGTGCTGGTCATTGTTCCATAATCTGGGGCGTCATGGTCAGATTGAGTGGGGTTCCTCCCCAGAGTTCACCAGGGACATCGGCGCGCCGAACGCGCACAATTTGCGACGGATAGGCGTCCTCGGGACGACCCGTGGTGTACCTTTGCGCAGTTGCGTGTACAGCGAGTTCACCGTAACGAAAGCCGATACGATCAATAAACATATAGCGGGAACCTCCGGTGAACAGGATTAGCGCCACGTCGCGACTGTAGTCGAGCGAGGCCAGCAGCCCCTGCTGCTCCGGCGCGAGGTACTTGTACAGATGGACCGCCTCCTGCGGCGCCGCTACCAGCGCAAGCCACCTACCTCGCTCGGAGAAGAGGTACTCAAGCTCGTCATACGTAAGCTCCGGCATGATGTCCAGCACCGGCGCAGAGCCCAGCAGCTCGTCCGGGATCGTGTTCATGTTCGTCGCAAGCGTCTCGAAGGGGATTGGGATGTCGTTGCTGGGGGTTGGCGTCGGGCTCGGCGTGCGGCCCGTGACGGAGCAGCCCGCCGGCAGCAGGCAGAGCAGCGCCAAAGCCAAGCAGCGGTGAAGGGCTTTACGGGGCATCGCACACCTCCTTCGCAGACGCCGCAAGCGCGGCAACCTGCAATGGCCGCATGACGGAAATACGGAGCAAATAAACGGAATACAGGAGGGGCGACCGAATTTGTGAATTGCTTCACATTCTCGCGCCAGTTCGATTGGACGTCAATCACCTCGCGCGGCTCAGGCGAGAGCTGGGGTATGCTGCGGAGTCGAGGACGGGCGAAGGCGGCGCTGCGTCAGTGCGTGCGCAGCGCCGAGGGCGGCTTGGAGTTGGGCGGGTCGATCAGGATGCCCTGCATGTAGCCGGTAAAGCGCTCGCCGCCGCCGGCGCCAATCTGCAGCGTCGCCGGGCCAAGCCACATGCGCAGCCGCCCATCAGGCTCGCTCGTCGAGCAGCTGCTCAGCGTGGTGGGCAACACGCCCGACGGCTTGGTCAAAGTCTCGTAGAAGGTCGTCAGCCGGTTGTCGGTGACCACGCGCGATTGATAGACCAGGTTCCAGTCCAGCCCCGGCACCCAGCGGTTGAAGCCACAGGCGGCGTCGTTCCAGTCCACGCCCATGTCGGCGTGCTGCACCGAGAAGCTCTCGACCTCGCGCCCCTCGTCCGTCAGCAGGGTGAAGATCGGCTGCACGCCGCCCTGCAGCGCGCAGTCGGGCGCCACCCCCGGCTCGGCCCAACCCACGCCGGCGACGTAGGTCAGGAAGGGGTAGTCGGCCTCGGGCGCGTCGTTGGCCAGCTCGCTGATGGCGGTGACGGCGCTGGGGTCGGCCAAGCCGCGTGCCGAGTTCTTCACCAGGTTGAGCACCTGCGGGTCCGTGAACCAGCCGGCAAGGTGGATGCGGCACGAGATGGCGCCGGCGCTGCAGAAGGAGGCGTAGCCCTGCGTGGGGTCGAAGCGCGGCCCTTCGAGCGTGCAGGTGTCGAGCAGGATGCCGCCGCCGTCGACGGGCTGCAGCACGGCTTCGCGCTCGCCCCACGGCGATTCGCTCTCGGCCAGGTGGTAGAGGCGCAGGCAGCCGAGCGGCCGCCCATCGAGCGCGGTGCGGAAGCCGAGCCCCAGCGTCCACGACGCCACCTTGCCGGCGTCGGCGGTCTGCCGGCCGGCCTGGGCGCGATCGAAGGGCACAATCGGCGCGCAGGCGGTCTCTTGTACGTCGGCTGTCAGCGTCGGTGCATAGGCGGCGCAGTCGGCCAGCGTGCCATCCTGCGTCACCACCAGGCAGCCGGTCGACGCTGCGGGCGGCGCGGGTTCCGGCGTGGGTGTGGGTACGTCAACGATCACCGGCGTGCAGGCGGCCAGCCCCAGCAGCACGCAGCTCAGTACGAGTACAGCGGCAACACCACCCTTGCAGCGCACCATCCGGGCCTCCCCGCGCGCCAACGCGCGCACCTGCACTCTTCCGTGCTACAATCGCAACCGCCCCTGCTTGCCAAACAATCCAGTGCGCCGGCCTTGCAGCGGTGCGGCGCACGGTCACCCATTATTGCATTGGCGCGCAACCCTTGCCGCAAAAGGCACAGCCTCAAAAGTACACGGAAACAACGGAAACAGCGGAGATGGCTGGCCAAGCAAGCGGGATTGGCCGGAGAACCCGCCCGATCGCCTGTTGCCTTTCCCGTTGTCTCCGCTGTTTCCGTGTACCTTTATTGTTGAAGGAGAAGTGCCGTGCCGGCGCGTTCGGCTAGCCGTATCGAACTCGACCCCTTCGACCGCCAGGTGGAGGCCGCGCTCGAACTCTGGAGCGACCCCGCGCAGCTTGGCGCGAGCTCGCCGCTCGCCGCGCCCTACTTTCTGGGCCAGGCGCTGGGCGGCACGGCCGCCGCCGCTGCGCGCGAGCGGGGCGAAACGCTGCGCCGCCTGCTCAGCGCCGCCGCCGCCACGCTCGACGCCGAGCTGCGCGCCCTGCTCCAGATCACCTGGTTCGCCCGCAACCCGGCCCACGACAACGTCGCCCTCGCCCTGGCGCTGCACCTTTCGGACCGCACCTTCTACCGCACGCGCAACCTGGCGATCAAGGCGCTGGCGCAGGCGCTGCAACAGCAGGCCGCCCCCGCCGTGCGCATGGAGAGCCCGCCGGCAGCCACACTTGTTGGCCGCGCGGCGCTGCTGGAGGACGCCCACGCCCGGCTGCTGCAAGGGCGCAGCCAGTACCTGGTGGGGCCAAGCGGCGTGGGCAAGAGCGCGCTGGCTGCGGCGCTGGCGCAGCGCTGGGCGACGGCGCCGGCGCACGCCGTCTTCTGGTACCCGCTGCGCCGCCACGCCAGCGACAACGCCGCCGGCCTGCTCTTCCTGCTCGGCTGGTGGCTGCACACGCAGGACGCCGCCGCCGGCAACTGCTGGCGCCAACTGGTGGCCGACCACACCATCGTCGACCTCGAGCAGATTCTCAGCGTGCTGCGCTTCGATCTGGAGCAGCTGCGCGGGCGGCCGCTGCTCTTCTGCTTCGACGACGTCGATGTGCTGGGCGAGGAGCGGGTGGAGCACGCCCACATCCTGCGCGTGCTCGAGGTGCTGCGCAGCCACGCCCCGCTGCTGCTCAACGGCCAGCGCCAACTGGTGGAGAGCGACGACACGCTGGTGTTGGCCGGCCTGGCCGCGGCCGACGCCGCCGCACTCTTCGCTGCCGCCGGCACGCCGCCGCCCGCAGATGCCACGCTCGCCGCCCTGGTTGCCGCCACCCGCGGCCACCCCGCACTGCTGCGCCTGCTCGCCGCGCTGGCCGCCAACGGGGATGACCTGAACGCCGCGCTGGCCGACCTGGGCCGCATGCCCACCTTCGAGGCGATCTTCCAGCGCATCTGGCGCCAGCTAAGCGACGCCGAGCGAGCGCTGGCGCTGCAGTTGGCCGTCTTCCGCCGCCCGGCGCCGCTGGACGCCTGGCGCGACGAGCAGGCGACGCTGGCCCTGCTGCGCGGGCGCGGGCTGCTGGTGGATGAGGCGCAGACCTCGGTCGCCCTGGCGCCCCACCTGCGCCGCCTCTTCCTCGAGCGCGCACCGCCCGAGCTTCTGCCTGCCCTGCACGCCCGCGCCGCCGAAATCCGCGCCGCACGCGCCGAGGCCACCCGCGCCGCCGAACACGCGCTGGAGGCCGGAGAACCTGCGCGCGCCGTCTGGCTCTGGTACACAAACCGGCGCGGCGAGATCGACCGCGGCCAGGGGCCCCACGCGCTCGAGCTGCTGCGTTCGATCTCGCTCGACGCGCTGCCCGATACGCGCGACCGCGCCGCGCTGCAGGTCGCGCGCGCCGAGCTCTACCAGCTCGCCGGCCGCGCCGACGAGGCAGTGAACGAGCTGGCCCACCTGCGCCGCCGCGGCGGCCGCAGTGGCATGGATGGTTGGGTGCAGCTGCTCGGCGCGCAGGCGCAGGAGATGGCCGGCCGCACCGAACAGGCGCTCGAAGCCTACCGCGAGGCGGTGGAGCTCTTCACCGGGCTGCACGCCCAGCACGAAGTAGAGGCCCACCTGCGGCTGAGCTTTCTGCACATGTACCGCCGCCACGAGGTGGACGCCGCCCGCCGCGAGGCGATCCTGGCGCGCGCCAAGGCCGATGCCTTTCTGGGCGACCTTGATGTAGCCGCCGGCCGCTTCGAGAGCGCTCTCGTCAGCCTCAACGCCGCCGCCGCCGCCCTCGACGCCGTGGGCGACGACCTGCGCACCCGCTCGCGCGTCTGCACCTACCTCTCCACCTGCTACGGCCGCCTGGGCCAGTTCGCGCTTGCGCTGCAGGCGATCGAGCGCGCCATCGATTGCGACCTGCGGCGCGGCGACACGGTGGCGCCGCTCTACTCGCGCCTGAACCGCGCCTGGCTGCTCAAGGAGATGGGGCGCGCCGCCGAGAGCGAGGCCGAGGCGCGTGGCGCACTGGCCGCCGCCGAGCAGCTGCGCGACCCCTATCTGATTGCCGGGCTGGCCGCCGGCGTGGCCGAGGCTTGCTGGGCGCAGGGCAAGCTTGACGAAACGGAGCGCTACGCCCTCTATTCGCTGCAGCAGGAAGAGGAGTTCTTCCGCGCGCCGGCCTGCATCCAACTGGCGCTGGTGCGGCTGGCGCAGGGGCGGCGCGGCGAGGCAGACGCGCTGCTGCAGGCGGCGCTTGCCAACAGCCGCGAGATCGGCGACCGCGCCACCGAGGCCACCGTCTGGCGCGACTGGGGCCGCGCGCTGCTGCACGCGCCGCCCGATGCCGAGTCAACCAGCGCGGCGCAGGCAGCCCTTGCCCAAGCCGGCGCGCTCTTCGCCGAGCTGGGGCTGGCGCACGAGGTGGCGGCGATTGCTGCGCTCAGCGCACCGACCCTCGCGGCGGCAGGAGCAGGTGCCGCCAAAATCTAACGCGATTCATACTTGCGTTTCGACTGCTGCCATGCTATGCTGTGGCGTTTGTAGCGTAGGCGGAAGTCGGTTCGGGTCACGGGGCCCGGGCAGCCGCCACCATCATGTATCGAGCTGAGAGTGCGACTTGGCTCATCCGGAGTCAAGGAGTACTCCAGACAGTGTTGAAATTTGATTCGTTGTCCCTCGATGCGCGCCTTCTGAGCGCCGTCAAAGCTGCCGGCTACGTCACACCGACCCCGATTCAGCAGCAAGCAATCCCCGCCGTGCTCGCCGGCCATGATGTTCTGGGCCTGGCCCAAACCGGCACCGGCAAGACCGCCGCCTTCATGCTGCCGATCCTCAATCGTCTGCTCACGGGCAAGATGGGCGTCGTGCGCGCCCTGATCATTGCCCCGACGCGAGAGCTGGCCGAGCAGATTCACCAGGCGACGGTGGTCTTTGCCCGCGGCACCAAGATCCGTTCGACCGCCATCTACGGCGGCGTCAGCAAGCGCCTGCAGGCCGCCACGCTGCGCCGCGGCGTCGAAATCGTCGTCGCCTGCCCGGGCCGCCTGCTCGACCATGTAGGCGATCGCGCCATCGACCTCACAAACGTCGAGGTGCTGGTGCTGGACGAAGCCGACCACATGTTTGACATGGGCTTCCTGCCCGACGTGCGCCGCATCCTGAGCCTCGTTGGCAACCGCCAGCAGACGCTGATGTTCAGCGCCACGATGCCCTACGAAATCCGTGGCCTGGCCGAAAGCGCGCTGAAGAACCCCGTCGAAGTCAGCGTTTCGGCGGGTGCGCCGGCCAAGACTGTGTCGCACGCCCTCTACCCTGTGCCCGAGGGGCTCAAGAGCCTGATGCTCATGAGCATGCTCAACCAGGTGGAGCGCGGCCGCACGCTGATCTTCACTCGCACCAAGCGGCGCGCGCGTTCCGTGGCCGAAATGCTCGAGGGCAAGGGCTACAACGTGGCCGCCCTGCAGGGCAACATGGCGCAGAACCAGCGCCAGAAGGCGATCAACGGCTTCCGCAGCGGCGAGTACGATGTGCTCGTTGCCACCGACATCGCCGCGCGCGGCATCGACGTCACGGGCATCTCGCACGTGATCAACTACGACATGCCCGACACGGTGGATGCCTACACCCACCGCATTGGCCGCACGGGCCGCGCCCAGGCCGAAGGCGAGGCCTTCACCTTTATGGTCCCCACCGACATTGTGATGGTGCGCGACATCGAGAAGGTGCTGGGCATGCCGATTGAGCGCCGCCGCCTGCCCTCGTTCGACTACGGCAGCTTCACGCCCGAACACCTGGCCACGCCGGCGATTCCTGCCGGCGGCCGCCCTAGCGTGGGCGGGCGCCGCGGTGGCCGTTCGCTGCCGCAGGTGCGCAAGCCGCTGCCCGAAACAGCAGGCGGCCCCAGCGCCGGCGGCCATGCGGCCAACAGCCACATGCACGGCGGCCAGCCGGCCAACCAGCCGCACGGCCAGGCCAGCGCCCAGGCGTCGCGCGCCGGCAGTTGGGGGCGCCCCAGCAGCCGCCGCTACACCGCCAACCAGGCGCGCCACCAGGGCTGAAGCACGAGCGCGCCTTAACTGAATAAAGCACGGGGGCGGGTCCATGTGGACCCGCCCCCTGTTTGTTGTGTGGAAAGTGACCGGCAGCGCTACGCCGTGCGCCGCAGTGTGAGCACTGCCGGCGCGGCGTCGAAGAGCACAAAGCCCAGCGGCATGCCGATGATGGTAAGGCAGAGCAGGTAACCCACCGCCAGCACCAGCGCCGTCAGCCAGAAGCCGACGAGCAGGAACCAGATCGCCCGGATCAGGAAGTTGTGCTGCTGCACCCGCACCGGCGCGCCGTAGGGTGTGACCAGGCGCGGCGCCGCGCGCAGCGCGATCAGCTCGGGCAGCACGTTGAGGATCATCACCCCAAACGGGATGGTGATGACGAACACAAAGCAGGTGTAGGCCACGCCTACCGCCAGCAACCCCAGCCACCAGCCCACAAAGACAAACCAAAGCACCTGCAGCAGGCAGCCAGGCCGCTGCTTGACCAAGATCGGCTGCACCGGCACGGCGGGGCTCACGCCCGTTATGGGAATCGTCGGCGCAGGGGCGCCGGGAAGTTGGTTCATGCTTGCCTTCTTTCGTGGCCCGCGCAGGACGGGCGCGATTTTGTCTCTTCAACAGTACGCAGCCGCCCGTCACAGGTCGCGCTGCAATCCTTCTGCGGTGGCTCCACAGCGCATACCATGAAGACGCTGACTGAACGCTAACGTTGCGCCGATATTCCGCTTGCGTTTGCCCGCTATGATGATTCTGTCAGGTGCAGCGGGCGGGCAGGATTACGGACCGCCGGTCGGCTGCCCGACACACAGTACTTTGCAGCTCAATCTGTCCCGCGTGGACATGGTCTTTGCACCCGCACGAGCTCTACTCCCGCATGGGAGAGTCTGATACCGGTTCGCCTGGCGAACAAGAGAACGGCCGCAGATCACTTGGATCTGCGGCCGTTCGCGTTTGTGAACCCTCTGCGCGCGCCTACCCGCTGCGCGCTGCGCCTACTCGCTGCGCACGGCGGTTGCCGGCTGCGTCTGCCCCATACGCCACGCCGGGTAAAGGCCGGCCAGCAGCGCCGCCCCCACCGCCACGCCAAAGGCCTGCACAAAGACGCCGGGCGTCAGCTGCATCTCCAGCGTCCAGCCAAACGAGCGCAGGTTGATGATGTAGGTGAGCACCAGCGCCAGCACCAGCCCCGTGGGCAACGCCAGCAGCCCGGCGCTTGTGCCCAGCAGCCCCGTCTCCAGCAGTGTCAGCCGCCAGAGCTGCCGGCGCGTCATCCCCGTGGCGCGCAGGATGCCGATCTCGCGCATCCGCTCGAGCTGCTGGCTCATCAGCGTGCTCAGAATGCCGATAAAGGCGACCAGCGTGGCCAGCAGCTGCAGCGCCACGGTGATCGCAAAGGTGCGGTCGAAGACGGCCAGCGCCTCGCCGCGCATGCCGGCGTTTGAGCGCACCAGCAGGTTGCCCTCGGCGGCCAGCCCGGCGCGCAGCGCATTCACCAGTGCGTCGACCTCCTGGTCCGGCTGCACAAAGAGCGCCACCGCCGAGATCGCCTCGTCGTCGAAGAGGCCGCGGTAGACGGCGTCGTCCATGATCAGGCTGGGGGCGACGTCGAAGTCAACGCCCACGCCTGCCACCTCCACATCCACCAGCCCGCGGTCCGTCTGCAGCGCGAAGCGGTCGCCCACGCCCAGCTCATAGCGGTTGGCCATTGGCTCGTTGATGATCACGGCGCCGTCGCGCACGGCCTGCCACGTCTCCAGCGCGCTGCCGCTGCTGGCGCGGTAGCGGCGGTCGGCGCCGGCCAGGTCTTCGCTCACGGCGGCAATCTGCACGGGGACAATCTGGTCGCGGCCGGGGAGCAGGGCGCTCACCTCGACCGTGCGCGTGGTCGCCGTGGCCGCCACGCCGGGGAAGGCGGCAACCGTGCGCGCGATGGCGGGGTCGAGCGGCGTCAGCACCTGGCTGCTCTGCAGCGAAGGGGGCGAGACGTAGATGTCGGCCTGCAGCACATCCTCGAGCCACTGCACCACCGTGGCGCGGAAGCTGCTGATCATCACGCCCACGCCAATGATCACGCTTACGGCCACCATCAGCGCCGCCACCGCCACCGCCGTGCGGCTGAGTGAGCGGGTGATCGTGCGCGGCGCCAGCCGTTCCACCACGCCCAGCCGCGCCACGGCGCGCCGGGCCAGCGCCATAAAGGCGACCAGCAGCGCCGGCGTCAGCAGCGCCGCGCCCAGGATGATGGCGAAGAGGCCGACAAAGGCGACCGCCACCGGGCCGTCGGGCCACATCAGCAGCCCGCCGAGCGCCAGTAGCAGCAGCGCCGCCCCGGTAAGCCAGGGCAGCAACGACAGCGCCCGCTCCTCCACGCTGGAGCGACGCAGGGCGCCGGCGGGCGGCACGCTGGTTGCCTCCCATGCCGGCACCGCGGCCCCCACCAGCGCCGCCAGCACCCCCACCGCCGCACCCTTTACCAGCGTCGCAGCCGGCAGCGTGACCTCGCGCACCGAGACGACGAAGAAGAGGTCGTTTACGGTCTGCGTCACCAACTGCACGGCGCCGCGGCCCAATCCCACGCCCAGCGCCAGCCCCAGCAGCGTGCCGATCAGCCCCAGCACACCCGCCTCGAGCAGGATCAGCCAGAAGATCTGCGCACGCGTCATGCCCAGCGCGCGCAAGCTGCCCAGCACCGGCCGCCGCTGCACCACGCCAAAGGTCACCGTGTTGTAGATCAGGAAGAGCCCCACCACCAGCGCCAGCAGGCTGAGCGCGGTGAGGTTGAGGCGGAAGGCGGCGGTCATCTCGGCCACGGTGCCCTGGCGCGCCGCTGCAGGGTCCACGCGCACCGAAGTCGGCAGCACGGCCTGGATGCGCGCCAGCGCCGCGGCCTCGGCCTCGCCTGCGGGCAGGATCAGGTCGATGCGGTCCAGCTTGCCCACACGGCCCAGGATCTCCTGCGCCGTGGCGATGTCGCTGACGAGCAGCCCGTCGAGCGCGCGCCGGCTCAGCTCGTCGCTTGGTTCGAGCAGGCCGGCGACGGTGAGGGTCTGGGCGCCGGCGCCGTAGCGCACCTCAAAGCTGTCGCCCGTACGCAGGCCGTAGCGTGCCGCCACGTCGCTGCTCAGCAGCACGGTGTTGGGGCGCGCCATCAGCTCGGCCAGAAAGTCGGCGGTGGGCGCCTGTGCTTCTCCGCCGGGCGCGAGGTAGGAGCGGAAGGGGGCCTCGGCGAAGGGATCGATGCCAAAGAGGCGCATGGGCTGGCTGTCGAGCGCCGGCGCGGTGACGTAGTCCTCCACCACCGGCGCGCTGGTGCGGTAGCCGGCCTGCGTGCGCAGCGCGGTGTAGATCTGCTCGTCCATGCCGCCGGGGCCGCCCTGAATCTGGTGGGTGGCGCGGCCGGCCACGGTCTCGGCGCCCAGCTCGAATGCGCGCTGCGCCGAGCCGTTGGCCAGGTCGATCGCCACGATCATGGCGACGCCAATTGCCACGCCCAGCACAAAAAAGAGGCTCTGCATTGGGCGGCGCAGCCCGTTGCGCCACGCCAGGCGGAAGACAGGTCGCATCGCGCTAATCCGCCGCCGCAGCGTGGGTGGAGCGCCAGACGTCGTCGCTCACAAGTTTGCCGTGGTCCAGGTGCAGCACGCGGTCGGCCAGCGCGGCCACCTCGGCGGCGTGTGTGGCCATAAAGAGCGTCTTGCCGGCGCCGCGCGTCAGCTCCAGCAGCAGGCTGAGCACGGCGCGGCCGGTCTCCTCGTCCAGGTTGCCCGTCGGCTCGTCGGCCAGGATCAGCAGCGGGTCGTGCACCAGGGCGCGGGCAATTGCCACGCGCTGCTGCTCGCCGCCGCTCAGCTTGTCGGGCCAGCTCTGCAGGCGGTTGCCCAGCCCCACGCGCTCGAGCAGGGCGGCGGCGCGCTTGTGGGCGTCGCGCCGCCCGTTCAGCTCAAGCGGTAGCGCCACGTTTTCCACCACCGAAAGCGTGGGGATGAGGTTGAAGAACTGGAAGACGATGCCGATCTGCGCGCGCCGGAAGAGTGTGCGCTCCTGCTCAGAAAGTGCGGTCAACTCGACGCTGCGCTCGGGCGTGGCGATTTCGACGCTGCCGGCCGATGGCGCGTCGATGCCCGAAATCAGGTTGAGCAGCGTGCTCTTGCCCGAGCCCGAACGGCCCAGCAGGCAGACGAACTCGCCGGCCTGGAAGTCGCGGTCGAGCGCATCGAGCACGGTGCGCGCCTCGCCGCCCTCGCTGTAGAGCTTGCTCAGCCCGCGCAGGCGGATGAGGGGCGGGCGGGCGGCTTCGGGGCCGGCCACGCGCAGGGCGGGTTGTGCGGTCGCGCCATTGCCGGCGGGCAACGTCTCTTTGGGCCATGCGGGCGAACTGCTCATGCGTCCCACTCGTTCTGCCACAGATGTTTGCGCATATGTGGCCAGTCTAGCGGCGCGCCGGCGGCTGGACTGTCACGCGCCTGCCAATCGCGGCGCAGGTGGGAACAACCGGCCGCGCTGCCCCGTCCCATCGGTAACGCAATCGGTGCTGCAACTGGTGTTGCAGCATGCTCCTGCAGCCGATGTTGCAGACGCGCGCGGCTCGGGCTATGATCCCCTTCGTTCCCCGACCGCACAGAGAGTCTCGACCGCACAGTGAGTAGGGCACGCCCGGGTAGGCGCGCCACCGAACCTTCCCCCCGCATCCCTGTCGCCCATACGCCACAACCGACCTTCGCGCAAGGAGCCTCTTATGCGCCCGACCCACCGCCGCCCGTACACGCTGCGCACCCTGATGCACACACTGGTTCTCGCCGGCATGTTGCTCGGCCAGGTAAGCTCGGTTCTCGCCGCGCCCGCCCGCCAGGATCAACCGCCCATGCCAACGGAGGCAGCCATCACCATGCCCAGCGAGACCCTTGGCGCCAACAATCCCGCCGGCCCGATCACCGTCGGCGGGCTCGAGCTGCTGCTCAGCGAAGGCAGCGAGGCGTCGCAGCCGGTCTCGCCAATCGTGCGCCAGGTGGAGGGCGAGCCGCTGACGCAGGAGGAGACCGACGCCCTGCTCGGCCGCCTGCCCGCGCTCGAGACTGTGGTTACCGACACGCTCGGCTTCCGCCTGCCCGAAGAGAGCCTGCCCGCGCCCAGCCCCGACACGCGCATCGACGTCGCCTTCCCGCCCACCAGCACCCTCACCGGCACGGTTCCTGCCGAAGTCGAAACCGGCCCGCTCGAAGTGCTGCGTTTTGCGCCCGAAGGCGTGATCCGCATCGCGCCCTTCCTGCAGGTCACCTTCAACCAGCCCATGGTGCCGCTGGGCACGCTGGAGGAGTTGGCCGCCGCAGAGGTGCCCGTGGTGCTGACGCCGCAGCTGCCCGGCGTCTGGAAGTGGCAGGGCACAAAGACGCTCACCTTCGAGTACCGCGGCGAGACAGGCGACCCTGAAGTCGATCGCTTCCCCATGGCCACCCAGTACGAGGTGGAGGTGCCCGAAGGCACGACCTCGGCCACGGGCGGCGTGCTGGCCGAAAGTGTGCGCTGGAGCTTCCAGACGCCGCCGCCCGCCGTGCGCATCACGCACCCCAGCTATGGCCCGCAGCCGCGCAACCCCATCATCTTCATCGGCTTCGACCAGCGCATCGACCCCGAAGCCGTTCTCAATACCGTCAGCGTCGTCGCCTCGGGCGCCGAAGTGGAGGTGCGGCTGGCCGGCGAGGAGGAGATCCTGGCCGACCCCGCACTGGTGGCGCTGACCAAGCAGGCCGGCGAAGGGCGCTGGCTCGCCCTTCGCCCCACCGAAGAGCTGCCCTACAACGCCACCGTCAACGTCAATGTTGGGCCAAACACCCCCTCGGCCGAGGGGCCGCTCGTCACCGACCGCGTGCAGTCCTTCACCTTCACCACCTATGGCCGGCTGGCGGTCACCCGCTCGGGCTGCAGCTGGTACGACCAGGACGTCTGCCCGCCGAGCGCCGGCTTTGTCGTCGAGTTCACAAATCCGCTCGACCAGAAGCTGCTCACGCCCGAGTGGGTCGAGGTGACGCCCGCCATCCCGGGCATGCAGGTCTACGGCTACGGCCAGGTGCTCAACATCAGCGGCGCCATCGCCGGCCGCACCACCTACACGGTGACGGTGAGCCCCGAGGTCACCGACATCTTCGGCCAAACGCTGCAAGAGCCGCACACCTTTACGGTGGAGACCGGCGGCGCCTATCCCTATCTGGTTGGCTCCTACAACGCGCTCACCACGCTCGACCCGGCGGGCGAGCCCTCCTTCAGCGTGCTCAGCGTCAACCATGGCCGCCTGCACGTGCGCGTCTATCAGGTCACGCCCGACGACTGGCGCGCCTGGCAGACCTACCTGCGCGACTACTGGCAGGATTCGCCCCCCTCCGTGCCCGGCGAGCTGGTCTACGATGAGGTGCTGGCCACTGAGGCGCGCGACGACACACCCACCGAGACCCGCATCCCACTCGGCGACTTCCTCAACGCCGACGGCAAGGGACACCTGATCGTCATCGTCGACATCCCGCGCCCCCTCTTTGGCGAGCGCGACAACAGCGTTGTGCAGACCTGGGTGCAGTCCACCGACCTGATGCTCGACGCCCTGGCCGACCACGAAACGCTCTTCGCCTGGGCCACCGAGCTGGCCACCGGCGCACCCGCCGCCGATGTGCAGGTCGACCTGCTGGGCACACAGCTCGAGGCGCGCACGGCCGCCGACGGCACCTGGCTCACCGAGCTGACCGACGCCAACGGCTACATGCTGGTGGCCACGCGCGGCGAGGGCGAAAGCGCCGACGTCTCGATCCTGCCCCGCAACCAGTGGGACTACTACAACGATTCGGGCTGGAAGCGCACGCAGACCTACGACGAGCTGCGCTGGTTTGTCTTTGACGACCGCCAAATGTACCGCCCCGGCGAGGAGGTCTCGATCAAGGGCTGGATCCGGCGCATGGGCTACGGCCCTACCGGCGACATCGGCCTGGTAGAGGATGCGCCGCTCTCGGTGCAGTACAGCGCCACCGACTACGCCGGCAACCAGATCGCTTCGAACACCATCGACCTCAACGCGCTAGGCGGTTTTGACCTGCGCTTCACCCTGCCCAGCAACGTCAACCTTGGCTACGTCAACCTCTACTTCACCGCCAACGGTTTGGGTGGCGTCGCGAGCAGCGACTACTACTACTCGGTGCAGGTACAGGAGTTCCGCCGCCCCGAGTACGCCGTCACCGCCCAGCCCGAAGGCGAAGGGCCGTGGGTGATGGGCGACACGGCGCAACTTTCGGTGGAGGCAGCCTACTACGCCGGCGGCGCACTGCCCGGCGCGCCAACCAACTGGACCGTGCGCGCAACCGCCGGCTCCTACAGCCCGCCCAACTGGCCGGAGTTCACCTTTGGCGTCTGGCGCCCCTGGTGGTGGTACGGCTACGAGACCGTCGACAGCTTCAACAGCTTCGACATGCTCTACGGCGAAGGCGCAACCACCGGCGCCGGCTGGTCGGGCGCCACCGACGCGCTGGGCAAGCACTACCTTAACCTGCAGTTCCTCTCGGCCGAGCTGCCGCGCCCCTACAGCGTGAGCGCCGAGGCCAGTGTGATGGATGTCAACCGCCAGAGCTGGACCTCCAGCACGAGCCTGCTGGTGCACCCTGCCGAACTCTACGTGGGGCTGCGCAGCGACGCGAACTTCGTCGAGGCGGGGCGCCCCATCACCGTCGAGACGATCGTCACCGACATCGACGGCAACGCCGTGGCCGAGCGCGAGGTGCGTGTGCAGGCGGCGCTGCGTGAATGGCAGTTTGAAGGCGGCCAGTGGGTGCAGAAGGAGACGAATCTGCAGGAGTGCGTCGTCACTTCGGGCAACGCGCCGATGGCCTGCAGCCTGCTGCTGGAGCAGGGCGGCGAGTACCGCATCTGGGCCGAGGTGCGCGACGACCGCGAGCGGCTCAACCGCAGCGAGTTTACACGCTGGGTCTCGGGCGGCGAGGGGCAGCCCAACCGCGCGGTGACGATGGAGACCGTCGTCATCATCCCCGACAAGGAAGAGTACCAGCCCGGCGACGTGGCCGAGCTGCTGGTGCAGGCGCCCTGGCCCAACGCCGAGGGTATCTTTACCGTCGCGCGCATGGGCATTGTGCGCAGCGAGCGCTTTACGATGGAGGGCACTTCGCACACCTTCAGCGTGCCGGTGGAAGAGAGCTACGTGCCCGGCTTCAGCGTGCAGGTCAACCTGAACGGCGCGGCGCCGCGCCTGGACGACGCCGGCAAGGTGCTGGTCGACGCCGAGCCGCGCCCCGCCTTTGCCCAAGGCCAGCTCGATCTGCGCGTGCCGCCCACCACCCGCACGCTGACCGTGGCGATCGACCCCGACGCCACCAGCCTGGCCCCCGGCGACGAAACCGGCATCGACGTGACGGTGACCGACGCCACAGGTGAACCCGTTGCCGGCGCCGAGCTGGCCGTGGTCGTCGTCGACGAGGCGATTCTGGCCCTGACCAACTACAAGATTGGCGACCCGCTCGAGACCTTCTACCGCCAGATGGGCAGCGGCATCGACTTCACCGCCGGCCGCGTCACCATCCTGCTGGCCGACCCAGCGGCGCTGGCCGCGAACCTGAGCGGCGGCATGGGAGGCGGCGGCGCCGCGCCTGCCGCGCCCGCAGCCGATATGGTTGGTCTCTCCAGCCGCCCGATGGAGGCGCCTGCCGCCGAAGCTGCGACGGCGTACATGATGGACATGGCTCCGGCGCCCGCCGCCACGGCCGTCTACGGCATGCCCAGCGCAGAGCTGAAGGAGGAGTCCGAAAGCGCCAGCGCGCAGCAGACGCCGATCGACGTGCGCACGGACTTCAACCCGCTCGCGCTCTTCGCGCCGGCCGAACCCACCGGCGCCGACGGCACGGCGCGCGTCACCTTCACCCTGCCCGACAGCCTGACCCGCTACCGCGTCACCGTGGTGGCCGCCACCGAGCAGCAGTTCGGCTCGGCCGAGAGCAATCTGACGGCGCGCCTGCCGCTGATGGTGCGCCCGTCGGCGCCCCGCTTCCTCAACTTTGGCGACCACTTCGAGTTCCCGATTGTGCTGCAGAACCAGACCGACGAGCCGCTCAGCGTCTCGGTGGCGATGACCACCGCCAACATCGCGCTCGATTCGCCGCTGGGCCGGCGCGTCGAGGTGCCCGCCAACGACCGCATCGAGCTGCGCTTTGCCGCCGGCACCACCACCGCCGGCACGGGCCGCTTCCAGATCGCCGTCAGCAGCGACCGCTACGCCGACGCCGCCGATGGTTCGCTGCCCATCTACACACCGGCCACTACCGAAGCCTTTGCCACCTATGGCGTGGTGGATGAGGGCGCCGTCGCCCAGCCGCTGCTCACCCCGACCGATGTCTACACGCAGTTCGGCGGGCTTGAGATCAGCAGTTCCTCCACCGCCCTCTCGGCGCTCACCGACGCCGTGCTCTACCTGCACAGCTACCCCTTCGAGTGCTCCGAGCAGGTGGCCTCGCGCATGCTGGCCGTGGCCGCGCTGCGCGACGTGCTCACCGCCTTCAAGGCCGAAGGGCTGCCCGCACCCGATGTGCTCACCGCCAACATGGCGACCGATATCGTCCGCCTGCAGGCGCTGCAGAACGACGACGGCGGCTTCCCCATCTGGTCGCGCGGCGACGAGAGCCTGCCCTTCTACACGATCCACGCCCTGCACGCCCTGGCCATGGCGCGCGAAAAGGATTTCGCCGTCGACGCCTGGACGCTAGAGCGCGGCCTCAACTACCTGCGCACCATCGAATCCTACTACCCCAGCTGGTACAGCCCGCTGACAAAGCACACGCTCAGCAGCTACGCCGTCTTCGTGCGCGACCTGATGGGCGACACCGACGCCGCCAAGGCGCGCACCCTGCTCGGCCAGTACGCCCTCGAGCAGCAGTCGCTCGAGGCCATCGGCTGGCTCTGGCAGGTGCTCAGCGGCGATAGCTCATCGGTCGACGAGCTGGAGGCGATCCGCCGCCACGTCTCGAACAGCGCCGTCGAAACCGCAGGCGCCGCCAACTTCTTCACCTCGTACGACGACCAGGAGTGGGTGCTGCTCCACTCCAACCGCCGCACCGACGCCATCCTGCTCGACGCCCTGATCGAGGACCAGCCCGACAGCGACCTGATCCCCAAGGTCGTCACCGGGCTGCTCGCCGGCCGCAGCAACGGCCGCTGGAACAACACGCAGGAGAACGTCTTCGTGCTGCTGGCGCTCGACAGCTACTTCAACACCTTCGAGAATGTGGAGCCCGACTTCGTGGCCCGCGTCTGGCTGGGCGGCACCTTCGTCGCCGAGCACCCTTTCGCCGGCTACACCACCGAGTCGCGCCAGACCACCGTGCCGATGGGCTTCCTGACCGACGCCGCGCCCGGCAGCACGCAGGATGTGATCATCGCCAAGGAGGGTGACGGCCGCCTCTACTACCGCATGGGGCTGAGCTATGCGCCCACCGACCTGGAGCTGGACGCGCTGGACATGGGCTTTGTCGTCCAGCGCAGCTATGAGGCGGTGGACAACGCCAGCGACGTGCAGCGGCTGGAGGACGGCACGTGGGTGATTGCGCCCGGCGCGCGCGTGCGCGTGCGACTGACCATGGTGGCCGACAACCGCCGCTATCACGTCGCCCTGGTCGACCCGCTGCCCGCCGGCCTCGAGCCGATCAACCCCGGCCTGGCCACCAGCGGCACGCTGCCCGCCGACCCGCAGCAGGCCACCTATGGCTGGTGGTGGGGCGGCGCCTGGTACGAGCACCAGAACCTGCGCGACAGCCGCGCCGAAGCCTTTACCCAGCTGCTCTGGGACGGCGTCTACGAGTACACCTACGTGGCGCAGGCGACGACGCCGGGCACCTTCGTTGTGCCGCCGGCCAAGGCCGAGGAGATGTACTCGCCCGAGGTCTTTGGCCGCAGCGCCAGCGACCGCGTGATTGTGGGCGAGGCCGCCAACAAGTAGCTCCGGCGACTGGAAGAGAAGACACAGCCAAAAAAGTACACGGAAACGACGGAACCAACGGGAAAGGCAACGGCAGGCGCGTTCAGGGAGACAATCCGCCCTGCCTGCTGTTGCTTTTCCCGTTGTTTCCGTCGTTTCCGTGTACTTTTTGTCTTTCCGTGTACTTTTTCTGTAGTGTCTTTGGAGCGCCATTACAGCGCAGGTGCGGGTGCCTGCTATACTCGGGAGAAACCTGCGGCCCACGAGAGCGAACCCGCCCATGTCTGATTCCCTTGCCGCCCTGCTCGCGACCGCGCGCGGCGAACAACCTGCTACCCTGCTGCTGCGCAACGCCCGCATCGTCAACGTCTTTTCGGGCGCGATCGAGGAGGGCGACGTGGCGCTGGCCGCGGGGCGCATTGCCGGTGTGGGCGCCGGCCTTTACACCCAGGCCGAGCAGGTGGTAGACCTGCAGGGCGCTTACCTGGCCCCTGGGCTGATCGACGCCCACGTCCACATCGAGAGCAGCCTCTGCACGCCGCCGCAGTTTGCCGCCGCAGTGCTGCCCCACGGCGTGACCACCGCAATCGCCGACCCGCACGAGATCGCCAACGTTGCCGGGCTGGCGGGCGTGCGCTTCATGATCGAAGCAGCGCGCGGCCTGCCGCTCAGCGTGCGCTTCATGGCCCCCTCGTGCGTGCCCGCCACCACACTCGAAAGCAGCGGCGCCGCCCTCGACGCCGCCGCGCTGGCCTCGCTGCTGGATGATCCGGCGCTGCTCGGCCTGGGCGAGGTGATGAACTTCCCCGGCGCCATCAGCGGCGCCGCCGACGTGCTGGCCAAGGTGCAGGCCTTTGCCGACCGCCCGCGCGACGGCCACGCCCCGCTGGTGCGCGGCGCACGGCTCAACGCCTACGTCGCCGCCGGCATCGGCAGTGACCATGAGTGCACCACCGTCGACGAGGCGCTCGAGAAGCTGGGGCGTGGCCTCTACATCCTGATCCGCGAGGCCACCAACGCCCACAACCTGCACGCGCTGCTGCCGCTGATCACCCCCGCCACCAGCCGCCGCCTCTGCTTCTGCACCGACGACCGCATCCCCGCCGACCTGCTCTACGGCGGCTCGATCGACCTGATGGTGCGCGAGGCGGTGCGCGCCGGCGTGCCCCTCGTCACCGCCATCCAGCTCGCGACGCTCAACACCAGCGAATGGTTTGGGCTGCACGACCGCGGCGCAATTGCCCCCGGCCGCGTGGCCGACCTGATCGTCTTCGACAACCCCGCCGATTTCCGCGTGCGCCAGGTCTACGCCGGCGGGCGGCTGGTGGCTGCGAAGGGCCGCCTGCACCGCAGCGTCGTGCTGCCGCAGCTCGCCCCCGCGCCCAGCCTGGCCGACAGCGTCCACCTCGACCCCGCCACGCTGAACACCGCCGCGCTGCGCGTGCCGGTGCAGCCCGGCGCGCTGCGCGTGATCGGCGCCGTGGAGGGGCAGCTCTTCACACACGCACGCACGCTGGCGCCGACTGTGGTCGACGGCTGTGCCGTGGCCGACCCGACGCGCGACCTGCTCAAGATCGCGGTCTTCGAGCGCCACAGCGGCAGCGGCGGGCGCGCGCTGGGCTTTGTGCAGGGCATGGGGATGAAGTGGGGCGCGCTGGCCGGCAGTATCGCCCATGATCACCACAACCTGGTCTGCATCGGCGCCGACGACGCGTCGATGCTCACCGCGCTGCGCGCCGTGGTGGAGATGCGCGGCGGGCTGGCCGTGGCCGACGGCGAAACGCTGCTCGCCACGCTGCCGCTACCCGTGGCCGGGCTGATGAGCGACCGCCCCGTGGCCGAGGTGAGCGCCGGCTACGATACCCTGCTCAACGCCGCCCTCGCCCTCGGCGCCGGCCACCACGACCCCTTCATGGGCATGAGCTTCCTCGCCCTTGAGGTCATCCCCGACCTCAAGATCACCGACAAGGGGCTGGTGGACGTCAACCGCTTTGCGCTGGTTGACCTCTTTACAGGAGGATAGGCCTCGCGCCGCCCATGCACGCCCTCTTCGCCCTGATCCTCGCGCTGCTGCTCAGCCTGCCGGTGCAGAGCCTGCCGGCGCAAAGCCCACCTGCGCCGCCGATTGGCCCGCAGGTGGCGCCCCGCCGCTGGGCCGGCCTGGCCGTGGCCGACTTGGCGCGCCGCACCTATGGCGCCGGCGCGCTGCGTATTGAGGAGACGCTGGCCGTCACCGATGCCTTTACCCGCTCGCTGGTGGTATGGCAGAGCGACGGGCTGGAGGTCTACGGATTTATGAACGTGCCGGCGGGCGAGGGCCCCTTCCCCGTCGTCATCGTCACCCACGGCTACGTCGACCCTGGTGTCTACAACACGCTCACCTACACCACCCGCTACGCCGACGCGCTGGCGCGCGCAGGCTATCTGGTGATCCATCCCAACCTGCGCGGCTATCCGCCCTCCGACGACGGGCCGAACCCGCTGCGTGTGGGCTTCGCCGTAGACCTGCTCGACCTGATCGCGATCCTGCAGCGCGACGGCGGCCAACCCGGCCCGCTCGCACTTGCCGACGGCAGCCGCATCGGCCTGTGGGGGCACAGCATGGGCGGCGGTATCAGCCTGCGCGTGCTGGCCGTGAGCGCCGCACGCGACGCACTGCTCGGCCTGGCCACACCTACCGTCGACGCCGCCGTGCTCTACGGCGCGATGAGCGGCGACGAGCAGCGCAACCACGACCAGATCTTCAACGTCTTCAGCGGCGGCACGCGCGGCAACTGGGAGGAGGGCCAGGCGCCCACCCCGGCGCAGCTGCGGCGCATCAACCCGATCGACAACCTGGGCCCGCTCGTCACCCCCGTCAGCATCCACCACGGCGAGTTTGACGAGCAGGTGCCGCTTGCCTGGTCTTTGGAGTTGTGTACAATCTTGCAGGAAGCGGCAAAGCCCGTAGAATGCTTTACGTACGACGGGCAGTTGCACACCTTTAGCGGTGAAGGGGAGAGCCTCTTCATCGAGCGCACCATCGATTTCTATTCGCGCACACTCGCCGCCGCGCAAACAGCCCCCTGACGGCCGGCTGCCCACACTGCCCGCGCCCCGCATATGCCCGGGCGCACAAGGAGCCCCATGTTCGAGCAGATTTCCGCCGCACCCCCCGACCCCATTCTGGGCCTCACCGAAGCCTTCAAGAAGGATGCACACCCCAGCAAGGTGAACCTTGGCCAGGGCGTCTACAAGGATGCCTCGGGACAGACGCCCGTGCTGCGCTCGGTGAAGCTGGCCGAAGAGCGGCTGCTGGCGGGCGAGAAGAGCAAGGATTACCTGCCCATCGACGGCAACCCGCAGTACGGTACGCTGGTGCGCGAACTGATCTTTGGCGCCAGCAGCCCCTTTGTTGCCGACGGCCGCGCCGTGACGGCACAGGCGCCGGGTGGCACCGGCGCGCTGCGCGTGGCCGCCGACCTTGTAGCCAAGCTCACCCCCAACGCCACCGTCTGGATCAGCGACCCCACCTGGCCCAACCACCCCAGCGTCTTCAAGGCCGCCGGGCTGAAGGTGGCCACCTACCCCTACTTCGACGCCGCCAACAACAACCTGGCCGCCGAGGCAATGTTTGCCGCGCTGCGCACCATCCCCCAAGGCGATGTGCTGCTGCTGCACGGCTGCTGCCACAACCCCACCGGCATCGACCTCGCAGCGCAGCACTGGGAAGAGATCGGCCGCATTGTGGTCGAGCGCGGGCTGCTGCCGCTGGTGGACTTTGCCTACCAGGGCTTCGCCGACGGGCTGGAGGAGGACGCCGCCGGTCTGCGCTCGCTGGCCGCCGTCGCCCCCGAGCTGCTGGTCGCCAGCTCCTTCTCGAAGAACTTTGGCCTCTACAACGAGCGCGTGGGCGCGCTGACGCTGGTCGCCGCCGACCGCGACGCGGCGCAGGCGGCGCTCAGCCACATCAAGGCTGTGGTGCGCGCCAACTACTCGAACCCGCCCGCGCACGGCGCCGCCGTCGTTGCCACGGTGCTGGCCGACCCCGAGCTGCGCCGCCTGTGGGAGAACGAGGTGGCCGAGATGCGCGACCGTATCAACACCATGCGCCATCTCTTCGTCGAAACGCTGAACGAGAAGGGCGTGGACCGCGATTTCTCGTTTATTGCCCGCCAGCGCGGAATGTTCTCCTTCTCGGGGCTTAACCCCGAGCAGATCAAGGCGCTGCGCGACCGCCATTCGGTCTACGCCGTCAACTCGGGGCGCTTCAGCGTGGCCGGCATGACAGAGGCCAACATGGAGACCCTTTGCACGGCGATTGCCGACGTGCTGGCCCACAGCCCCGTGCCGGCATAGGAACTTTCGGAAGCGCATCTGCGGAAGCAGCGGCCGGTTCGCTGCTTCCGCTTTTTTGTGGACTGCTCGCTTGTGGACAGGAACACGACGATGGAGGCTGTCACCCTCACGCTCGCAGGGCTGGGCGCACCGCAGCGGCTGGACCGCGCCCTGCGCGACCGCTTCCCCGCCTGGGGGCGCAAGGCCGTTGGCGAGGCCATCTATGTGGGGCGCGTGTGGGTGAACGGCAAGCAGGTCTGGCTCAGCTCGTGGCAGGTGAAGAACGGCGACCGCATCGAGGTGCGCAACCCGCCGGCGCCCAAAGCGGCCGCCATCGAGGCCGACGCCCCCACCGCCTTCGACCCCGCCTGGCTGATCGCCGACGAGGGCGAGCTGCTGGCTGTGAACAAGCCCAGCGGCCTGCTCTCGGAGCCCACGCGCTGGGGCACGGGCGTGAACCTGCGCGACCTGGCGCAGCGCCACTTTGGCGACGTCATCCTCTTCCACCGTCTGGACCGCGACACCTCGGGCGTGCTGCTGCTGACGCGGCCCGGCAAGGTCAACCGCTGGCTGGCCGCCGTCTTTGCGCGGCGCGAGGTGCAGAAGCAGTATGTGGCGCTGGTGCGCGCCCCGGCGCCGCTGCCCGCCGAGGGCGTCTTGACCACGCGGCTGGCCCCCGACGAGGCGCGCATGGACCGCATGGTGGTTGTGGCGCAGGGTGGGCAGCACGCCACCACCCGCTTTGCCCTGGGCGAGCGCTTTGCCGGGCCGCTGGGCGATCTACAGCTTGTGCAGCTCTGGCCCGAGACCGGGCGCACGCACCAGTTGCGCGTACACCTGGCCCACGCCGGCGCGCCGATCCTGGGCGATATCCTCTACGGCGCCGCGAGCACGGCGCCGCGCCTGATGCTCCACGCTTGGCGCATTGCGCTGCCGGAACGTGCAGCTTCACCCGCCCTGGCCGCCGCGCCGGCGCGCCGCTTCGAGGCGCCGCTGCCGCCCGCCTTCATGCCGCCCGCGCCCTGAGTGCAGCCCAAAGCCGCCGGGGGCAGCGTGGTTTCGCCGCCGCCTACCGCCTGCCCTATACTGGCAGAGATTGGCACCCGCTCCAGCCCGCACGCCGCTTCCAGCCCAAAGGCCGCATCATGAAGCCGCTCTCTACGCTCGTCTCGTCGCTTGCGCCCTCGCCCACAGCGGTGATGATGCAGAAGGGGCGCGACCTGGCGCGCGCCGGCAAAGAGGTGATCAACCTCGCCGGGGGCGAGCCCGACTTCGCCACGCCGCCCCACATCGTCGAGGCCGCCCTGCGCGCTATCCACGACGGCGACACCCATTACCCGCCCAGCCACGGCACGCCCGAACTGCTGGAGGCGATTGCCGCCAAGCTGACACGCGAGAACAACGTCCACGTCAGCCCCAGCCAGCTGATGGCCACACCCGGCGCCAAGTGGGCACTCTACGCCGCGCTCGCCGTGCTGCTGGACCCCGGCGACGAGGCCCTGCTGCTCGACCCCTCGTGGGTGAGCTACGCGCCAATGGTGGAGTTGCAGCGCGCCGTGCCCGTGCGCGTGGCGCTGAACAGCGGCGACAACTTCACGATCCACCTCGAGCTCCTGCGCGCGGCCGTGACGCCACGCACGAAGCTGCTTATGGTCAACAGCCCCAACAACCCCACGGGCCGCGTGCTCACCCCGGGCGAGATGGAGGCGGTGGCGCAGGTAGCGATCGAGTCCGACCTTTACGTGATCTCCGACGAGATCTACGAACACATCCTCTACGACGGCTGCCGCCACATCAGCTTTGCCACGCTGCCCGGCATGGCCGAGCGCACGATCACCATCAACGGCTTCAGCAAGGGCTACGCCATGACGGGCTGGCGGCTGGGCTGGCTGGCGGCGCCGCCCGCAGTCGCAGCCCTGGCGCGCACCTTTCAGACACAGAGTGTAACCTCGGCGGCGAGCTTTACCATGGCCGCCGGCGTGGCCGCGCTCAATGGCCCGCAGGACTGCGTCCACGAGATGACCGCCGCCTATGCCGCCCGCCGCCGCTTTGTGCTCGACGCGCTGGAGGAGATTCCCGGCGTGGAGTGCGCGCCCATCGACGGCGCCTTCTACGTCTTCCCGCGCTTCACCCGCAGCCAACGCAGCAGCCTGGAGCTTTCGACCGTGCTGCTCGAGCAGGCGCTGATCGCCAGCACGCCGGGCAGCGCCTTTGGCCCCGCCGGCGAAGGGCACGTGCGCTTCTCGATCGCCACCGACCCGCGCGACCTCGAACGCGCCGTCGAGCGGCTGGTGCAGCTCGCGCCCAACATCTGACGCAAGGGCTCGAGGGCGCAAGGGCTCGAGGGCGCAAGGGCTCGAGGGCGCAAGGAAGAACCAAAGCCAACGGGGGTTCTCTTGTGGAACCACATGGGCTGCAGACGCGCCAACGCCCGCCATGGAGCGGGCGTTGGCGTGTTTTCGTTGTGATCCGAGGCAGCTAGCCCATCACCCAGACCTTCTCGGGGGCGATGCGGTAGATCACGCGCTGCTCGCCGGGCTTGAGCGGATAGAGGTCGCGGCCCCAGTAGCGGCGCGCAAACATATGCATCATCTCGGCGGCGCCCTCTTCGGTGATCTCGTCCACTCGCCCCTGCAGGCCCACGTAGCGGTAGGGGTTATCGGGGTCCTGCACGCTGAGCGCGACCTGTGGGCGAGCGCGCAGGTTGCGGTCCTTTTTACGCCCGCGCGCGCTGTTGATGAGCACGTGGGCGCCGTCGTAGGCCACCCATACGGGCGTCACCTGCGGCTCGCCGTCGGCGTCGAGCGTGGCCACATGGGCAAAGGCGCGCTTGGTGAAGATATCGCGATGGCTTTCGGGAATGGGCTGCATGGAGGGGCTCCTTGGCGGCAAAGGGTGGAATGGAATCGAATGTGCCCAGTAAAGCACACGCGCAGCGCCGCCGCAGTCAGCCGCTCTCCAATCGGCGCCCAAGCGTGTGCTGCGCGCTCGACCGCCCCATCTTGCCGCACGGGCGCGCCGATGCTATCGTGTTTGCGTCGTCCAAATTGAACCCTCAGGAGTGCTAAATGCCTTTCAATTTGCTGATCATTCGTCACGCCGAATCCGCCAACAACCTGCTTGCCGATAACACTGAATACGGATCGTACGTCTCGACCCGCATCTTCGAGCCCGAGATCACCGAGCGGGGGGTGCGGCAGGCCCAGGCACTGGCCGATCATCTGTCCGGCAGCACGCAGATTGAATTTGCACGCGTGGCCAGCGGCAACCGCTACGGGTACGGTATTACGCGCCTGGTGGCCAGCCCCATGGTGCGCACGCTGCAGACGGCGTGGCCCACGGCGCAGGCGCTGGGGCTGCCGCTGGAGATCTGGCCCGAAATCTTCGAGCAGGGCGGCCTCTTTGAGGGCAGCCCCAGGGAGCCGGCCTCGCTGCGCACCTTTCCCGGCCACACGCGCGCCCAGTACATGCAGCTCTTCCCCGGCGTGCTGGTGCCGCCCGAGATCGGCGAAGCGGGCTGGTGGAACAAGGGCTACGAGGAGATGGAGCACTGCACGGCGCGCGCCGGCCGCGTGGCCGAGCAGCTGATCCAATTGGCGAAGGAGGCCGCCGCCCAGCCCAGCGAGCCGCCGACGACGCTGGCGATGTTCTCGCACGGCACCTTCATCAATCAGCTGCTGAGCCGGCTGCTGGACCTGCCCCACCCGCTGCGGAGTTACATCTTCCACGCCAACACCGGCATCACGCGCATCGAATTCCAGGCCGACGGCTTCCGCGTCGTGCGCTTCCTCAACCGCACCCAGCATCTGAGCGAGGAGCTGCTTTCGCGGTAGACGCGAGCGAGAAGCGAGCCGTTCGGATCGAGAAGCGAGAAGCGAGAATCGAGAAGACTGCCCCGGCGCCCGGAGCTGTCTTCTCGATTCTCGCTTCTCGATTCTCGATCGCTGTACTCAGGCCTGGAAATAGGTGCTGAGAATGAACCAGACGTTCGCCGGGCGCTCGGCCAGGCGGCGCATGAAGTAGGGGTACCACGCCGTGCCATAGGGCAGGTAGACGCGCATCTGCCAGCCCTGCGCCGCCAGCGACCGCTGCCGCTCGCGCCGCACGCCGTGCAGCATCTGGAACTCGAACTCGCTGGGCTGGATGCCGTTGCGCTTGGCAAAGGCAATCACGGCGTCGATGATGGCGTCATCGTGGGTGGCCACGGCCACGCGTGCGCCGCCGGCGCGCGCCTGCGGGCTCAACATCGCCTCGATCTGGCGCAGCAGGGCGGCGTCGGTGTCCTTCTTGGCGGGGTAAGCCACCGTCGCCGGCTCCTTGTACGCCCCCTTCACCAGCCGCACCCACGCCCCTTCGGCGATCAGCTGCTGCACATCCACATCGCTGCGGAAGAGGTAGCTCTGGATGACGATGCCGACGTTGTCGTAGCCTTCGGCGTCGCGCAGGCGGCGGTAGATGTCGAGCGTAATCTCGGTGAGCGCGCTCTCTTCCATGTCGATGCGCACGCGCACGCCGGCGTTGCGGGCGCTGCGCAGGATGGTGCGCAGATTCTCCAGCGCCAGGTTCTCGTCGAGCTTGATCCCAAGCTGGCTGAGCTTGACCGAGATATACGCGTCCAGCCCGCTGGGGCGAATGCGCTCGATGAGCAGCAGAATCTGGTCGCGCGCGTCGCCGGCCTCGCTTGCGTCGCGCACGCTCTCGCCCAGATAATCGACCGCCACGTTCATCCCTTCGGCCTGCAACTGCTTCGCCGTGGCCAGCGCCTCATCCACACTCTCGCCGGCGACAAAGCGCTTTACCATCGACCAGATCGGCCCAAAGCCGGTGACGATGCTGCGCGCCCAGGGCGCACGCGACAGGTAGAGCAGCAGCGTGCGCAGCCACGTTTCGCCCTTCCACCATACCAGGGCAGAGGTGAGCGCGAGCAGCGGCAGCAGCAGGCCGGCGCCGCGGCCGCGCGCCTTGTGAACGTCAGTCTGGTTCGCAGGGGAAGGGTGGGTGACGGGTGCCACGGGTGGATTCCTTTGTGGGTGAGTGCAGCGCGGACCAAAGCAAAGAGAGCTGATGCCACCGGCCTATGCCGGGTTTGTCGCGGGTTCGGGCGCCAGCGGCAGCAGGGTAATGCGGCGCCACGCAGGCAGCGCGTTCTGCGCGGCTTCGAGGGTTGCCGGCGCGGGGCCGTTGTGCGACGGCGCGCCGGCAAGCCAGGCGGCGGTGGCGGGGCGGCAGCGCACCTCTACCGAGAAGTGGGCGGGCGGGCGGCCGGCACGCTCCACGCGGCCGCGCAGATCGGCCAGGGCGTGGCGCAGCGCGATCAGTTCGCCCTCGACGGCTTGCCGTTCGGCGCCGTCCGCGGCTTCGGTTGCGGCTGGGATGGCGGCCGGCTCGGCAGCGGGAGGCTCGGGGGCAAAGGCGCCGCTCTCTGCGCTGCTCTTGCCGTCCTGCAGGCGCACAAGCTGCCACTGCCAGCGCCCCTGCGCCCCTGTCTCTTGCAAGGCGGCGCCCGCTGCGGCGGCGGGCCACGCCCACAGGTTCAGGGCAAATTCGGCGTCGTTGCCCAGCGCCGTCTGGAAGAAGCGGTGTACGTCCTTGTAGTCGCGGCTGAAGCGCGCCGGCGGCAGGTCGCGCCGCACCTGGCGGCCGTACGCCTTGCTCGTCAGCCGCTCGTCCAGGATCGCCACCACGCCGCGGTCGCTGGTGCGCCGGATCAGGCGGCCAAAGCCCTGCTTCAGCGCCAGCGTCATCAGCGGCACCATGTAGTCGCCAAAGCTGTTGTTGCCTGCGCTGTCGGCCTCGTTCATGCGCGCGCTGGTTAGCGGGTCACCGGGCGAGGGGAAGGGCAGCTTGTCGAGCACCACCAGGCTCAACTCATCGCCCGGAATGTCGACGCCCTCCCAGAACGAGCGTGTAGCGAGCAGCACGCTGTGCGGGGTGGCCTTGAACCAGGCGAGCAGCGCCTCGCGCGGGGCGTCGCCCTGGCAGCGCACGGGCCAGATCAGCTGCGCCTGCGCCTCCTGCTGCAGCCGCTGCGCCACCACCTTCATTCCCCCCCAACTGGTAAAGAGGCAGAGCGCCCGCCCGCGGCTCACATGCAGCAGCCGCTCGATCTCGGTGCAAACGGCCTGATAGTAGCCGTCGGACGAGCGGTGGTCGTAAGCGGGCAGCGGCGGCTGGTAGAGCAGCGCCTGCTGTGGGTAGTCGAAGACGGGCGCCAGCACCGCCTCTACCGGCTCGCCGGCCACGCCGCAGCGGGCGCGAAAGTGGGCAAAGCTGCCGCCGGTGGCCAACGTGGCGCTGGTGCAGATCACCATGCGCCCCAGCGGCGCGCCCTCGCGCTCGCCACTGTCCTCGCCGTTGTTCTCGCCGTTGTTCTCGCCGGTGTTTCCGGCGCTGTTCTCGGAGTTGAAGAGGTATTTGCTGAGCAAGCTGGCCGGGTTGACGGGCGCAGCGTGCAGCTCGAGCGTGACGCGGCGGCGGTCGAAGACGCGTTGGGCATAGCGTACCACCGTGCCGTCGCGCTTGGGGCTGGCCACGGCGACCAAGTCGGTTGCGGCGCCATTGAGCAGCTCGGTTGTGCGCTGCAGCAGCAGCCGCTTCTCGCTGATTGCGCGATCTTCGCCGCTGCCGGCCTCGCCATAGGGCTTGCGCTCGCGCAACTGGTCGCTCAGCTCGCGCAGGCGGTTGCCCAGAATGCGGATCTGCTCCAGCTCGCCATCCAGAATGAACGAGTTGTCGCGGCTCTTCAGCTTCACTTCCTCAAACGCCAGCGTGTTCTGAAAGCGCAGCTCGTCCAGCTGATCCTCGTCCACCAGCTCCTTGAGCACATTGCGCGCCAGCAGTTGCTCCACCGAATAGTCGGTCACCATCGTCTCGAAGACGGCGGTGGCGGTCTGCTCGAGGCCATGCGCCTCGTCAATCACATAGATCGAGGCCGGGGGTAGCAGCCGCTCGCCGGCAAAGCCCAGCTCGAGCGCGTTGAGCAGCAGGTGGTGGTTGGTGATGATCACCTGCGCCGCCGCCGCCCGGTTGCGCATGTGCTCGACAAAGCAGCTGTCGAAGTGATCGCACTCGCGCCCAATGCAGTCATCCGGGAAGCTCACCACACGCGGGCGCAGCTCCGGTTCGATGACAAAGGGCAGCTCGTCCACGTCGCCGCTCTCCGTCTGCTCGAGCCAGAGCCGAATGCCGCGCACCTGCTCGTGCTCACGGTCGTAGAGGGCGAACTGGCGCTGCTCGTTGAGCTCGTTCTCCCACTTGTGCAGGCAGAGGTAGTTGCTGCGCCCCTTGACGATGACGGCGTCGATCTCGACGTTGAGCGCACCGGCCAGGAAGGGGACGTCCTTCAGGTAGAGCTGCGCCTGCAGCGCCTTGTTGGCCGTGGCGATCACCACCTGCCGCCCGCTGAGGATGGCCGGCGCCAGATAGGCCAACGACTTGCCCGTACCCGTGGGCGCCTCGACCAGCGCATGTCTGCGTTCGAGCAGGGCGCGCTGCACGGCCTGGGCCATGGCCACCTGGCTGGGGCGCGGCTCGTATCCGGGCAGCGCCGCCGCAATCGGCCCGGCCTCGCCAAAGAAGGCAGCCATATCGACTTCGGCCAGCGGCCCCATGCCGCCCTCGTCGTCCGCAGAGCCGTCCTCGCCCTCTTCGCCGCCACGATCCAGGTCGCCATCGTCCAAGACGGCGCTGGATTCGTTCTCCTCTTCAAACCGATGGAGATGCTCGCGGGCAGGCGCACGCTCGAGGTCCAAGGCACGCCGCTTTGCGCGCACGGGCGGGGTCGCGCCGTCGGGCAGTTCGTCGGCGGGAATGGGCAGCCCCGTGTCGGGGTCATAGCCAACCGTGGGCAGCACCACGCGCTGCAGCGGCGGCTGGGCGCGCCCCTCCGGCGTGGGCGTGTGCGCCTCGCGCGCGGCATCGCTTGAATGGGTTGCTGCGCGCCGCCGGCGCGGCTTGGCTGGTTCGCTGGCCATGGCTCTATTTTACCACCGGCCGCCCTCGCAGCCGAAGGAACTGCTCACCTGTTCTATACTGTTCTGCTTGCTGCTTGCTGCTCCCGGCGCAGCGCGCAAAACAAACCGGGCAGAGGGTTGGCCTCTGCCCGGTTCGTTACAGGAGTCATTGCTTGCTGCGCAGGGTCAACTGCCGGCGCCTACTGCGGGGGCAGCATCACCTTGTCGATAACGTGAATCACACCGTTGTCGGCGGCCACATCGGCGACGATGATCAGCGAGTCCTGCACCTTGGGCGTGGCGCCCGAAAGGTCAAAGCTCACGCTGCCGCCCTGCATGGTCTTGACTTCGAGGCCATCTTCCAGCGCGCTGGAGGGCACTTCGCTGGCGATGACGTGGAAGAGCAGCACCTGGCGCAGCTTGGCGGTGTCCTTCAGCAGCGCGTCCACGGTGGCGGCGCCCAGCGCATTGAAGGCGGCGTCGGTGGGTGCGAAGACGGTAAAGGAACCGTCGGCGGCGAGGTCATCAGCCAGGCCTGCGGCGGTGAGCGCCTTGACCAGGATGGTGAAGTTGCCGTCTGCGGTTGCCACGTCGACGATTGTGTTGCCGGCGGCGGTGCTGGTAGTTGCAGCCTTGGTCGGCGTCGCGGCCGGGGTTGCAGCCGGCGTCGTCGCGGCGGTGGTGGTTGTCGTCGTGGTGGTGGTGGCGGCCGTGGTCGCGGCGGCGGCCGGTGTGGCGGCCGGCGTCGCGGCGGCGGTGCTGGCCACGGTTGTCGTCGAGACGGCGCCCGAGCTGATCTGGTCGAGCGTGGGCAGCTTGATCACGTCGCCGATTTCGATGCGTGCGCAGTCAGCGATGTTGTTGAAGGCGCAGATCTCGGCGTAGAGGCTGAAGTCGCCGTAGATGTCGCGTGCGATCAGGGCGATGGTGTCGCCGGCCGCCACGGTGTAGGTGCCGCCGGGCTCGCCTGCGCGTGCCGTGGTGGCTGCCGTCGTGCCGGTGGTGGCGGTGGTCGCCGTCGCCGCCGGAGCGGTCGTCGTGGTCGTGGCAGTGGCGGTGCCGGCTGCGGCAACGATGCCGCCGGCGGGCGCCTGCTCCTGCGCCGTGGTCGTCTGCAGGCTGTCATCCACCAGCGTGGCGCCGGCCGAGGTCAGCGAATAGGTGGCAGGCACCTGCGAGTTGTTGTAGACGATGACGGTGTAGGGGCCGAAGCCGGTGGCCTGGAAGGTGGCCACGCGCTCGTTGCTCTGGCCGCTGAAGGTGCGGTTGCCGGCGGCGATTGCCACTTCGCTGGCGTTGGTGCCGGCGACGTAGAGGTTGAAGCCGGCGTTATCGAGCACCCAGAAGTTGAGGCGGCGTGAGAGCTCGCTACTGTCCTGCGGGTCGTAGGTCAGCGTCAGCTTGATCTCGCCGTCGCGCTCCTTGGGCTCCAGGCCCAGGAAGTGCTGCGCATTCAGCTCGGGCAGCGAACCCTGCACCTGCTCGGCACGCAGCACAAAGGGCTCGGTGCTAACCACGGCTGCGGGCGCGGCTTCCGTCGTCGTCGCAGCGGCAGTCGTCGTCGCCGTCGTGGTGGCAGTCGTGGTGGCAGTCGTGGCCGCGGTGGCGGTGGTGGCTGCGGTATCGGTGGTGGTGGTCGTTGCCGTCGTGGCTGCGGTCTCGGCAACCGGCGCAGCTTCGGCAGCAGGGGCTTCGGCGGCCGGGGTGCCCTCGGCCGTCGCGTTCGGGTCGGTCACCTGGCCCGAATCGTCCCTGAGCGTGCCGTTGCTCACCGTGACCTTGACGTTGGCGTCATCGGCCGAGTCGTTGTAGAGCACCAGCGTGAAGTCGCTGCCGTCGGCCAGGAAGCGTGTGCCCTGCACGTTGCCGGCCGCCTGGAAGACGGGCGCGCCCGAAGCCAGGTTGTTTGCCTGCAGCGAGCCGCCGTTCTGCACGGCCTGCAGGTCGCTGGGGCGCAGCACGAAGAAACCAAGCCCGCTGTTGCGGGGGTTATCACGGTCCCACTCTGCCGTCACCGTCACGTATTCGCGCAACGTCGTCGGCGTCAGGCCCAGCCAGATCTTTGCGAACTGGCCGCCGGGCAGCAGCGCCGTAATCACGGGCGACGTCAACACGGCCGTGGTGGCCTCCTGCTCGGCAACGGGCTCGTCGGCGGCAACCGCTGTCGCCACCACGCTCGTCACCAGCATCGAGAGAACCAGCAGGAGAGTAACCACTTTGTGCAATCTACGCATCTTGACCTCCGTCAAATGGATTGTGCCGCCGGGTGCGCTTAGCGGTTGCTGCGGCCCGGAACGTCGGTGAAGGCCGCTGCAGGTTCGCCGCTGCGCCTGCGCTGTCAGGAGAGAAAGGGCCACCGGCAGCCCGCATACATGCCCATGGACTCACGTATCGATCGCCCGGCATTTTGGCGGCGGAGACATTGCCGGAGCGTTGTATGCGCATGGGTGAATCAGGCGCGTCTTCTGACTGACGCGCCATTGGCCATTATACCGAGCGCTTAGAGCGTGCGCCAATTCACAATCCGCCTTATCAGGCAGAAAAGCAAGCGCGCGACCCCGTCGCAACTGGATCGTACGCTCGGCGGTGCAATTCGGTCGCAAAGCGATCCGAAGCAGACGCAGACAATCGCGCCGTTTTGCGCTTGTCCCTACCCTGCGGGGGTGGGCGTGGGCGTGCCGAGCGGCGAAATGGGTGTCGGTGGCAGCGGCGTGGGCGGCAGAACCGTGACCTCGCGCGTGAAGAACTCGTCGTAGTTGTGGTCCTGGCGCACCACGCGCAGGCGGAAATCCACCGTTGTGCCGGCGAGCTTGCTCAGGTCCAGCCGCGCCAGGGTGGCGTTCACCCGCTGGCGCTCGCCGCTCACCAAAAAGGCCCACTCCTCGGCGCCGGCGGGCGACCACGCCAGCTCCCAGCGCAGGAAGCTGGGGTCGATCGCCGTGCCCACAAAGTCCACCACGCCCCCCACATGCTTGTAGGAGCGCGGCTTGTGGATGCCGTTGCGGTTGACGTCGACCACATCCTCGCGGCCGGCGTTGGCAATCTGCACGTAGCGCACGATGAAATCTTCGTAGTTGGCGTCGCGATAGACGATGCGCAGGCGCAGGTCGTAGAGGCCGTCGGGGAAGCGGCGCGTGTCGAGCGTGTAGAGCACGCCGAGCCAGAACTGTTCGTCGTTTGTATAAAGCCAGCTCCAGTTGTCCATGCCGGCGGCTGAAATCGCCATCTCGTAGCGCAGGAAGGGGTTCAGGCGCGAGCCGTTGACGGTGCCGATGATGTCGAGAAAGCCTGCCACCTCGTCGCCCACCTCGGGCGCGAAGATGCCCTGCCCCGTTTCGGGCAGGTTGGCCACAATGCGCGGGCGCGGTGTGGCCGTGGGTGGCCCCAGCGGCGAGACCGGCGTCGGCGGGATCAGCGTGCCTTCGGCGTTGAATCTGGGCGTGGGGGTGGGCGGAAAGGCGTTGCGAATCTCCAGCCCGCGCAGGAAGGTGTCCTCGTAGTTGCCGCCATCATCCACCGAGCGCAGGCGGATGTCGTAGAAGCCGTCGGGGAAGAGCGTGGTGTCGAGGTAGAAGAGCGTCCCTTCGGAGACGATGGCGTAACTCGAGTAGAGCCACGACCAGTTGTCGGCGCCGGCGGCCGAGATGGCCAGTTCGTACGAGCGGAAGCTGGTCTTGAGCGCGCTGCCCTCAATCGGCGCAAAGCCGGCGGCCGCGTCGCCGCTCGTGGGGCTTGTGATCTCGGTGACGATGCGGCGCGGGGGCGTGGGCTCGGGCGGCGCCGTGGGCGTACCAAAGAGGAAGGGTGGCGTCCACGTTGCGGTGGGAAAGCCGAATGGCGTCCAGGTGGGCGTAATCGTGGCGAAGAAGGTGGGGGTGATGGTCGGCGACAGCGTAGGCGTCAGCGAAGCGGTGTTGGTTGCGTCCCCCTGCGCCAGCGCCGGGCGCGTGCGGTTTGGCCCCTGTGCCAGGATCACCGTCAGCAGCACAAACAGCGCCGCCAGGCCAATGATCCAGCGCTTGGCTTGCAGCGAGAGCAGCGGCGATGCGGGCAGCTCTGGTTGATTCGGTTGTGGTTCGGAACCGTTTGGCCCTGTCACGGGCGCCTACCCCCCGGAGTTTGCAGAAGAATGCGTGCGCGGCGCGTGGTTACACGGCGCGACATGGACTGCGGCGCCGCCGGTCTGCTGCGCAGCGGCCCGCTCCACGCGCCTGCCCGTCAGAAGCTGCCCGCCTGGAACTGCACCCAGTAGCAGGCGTTGCCCTGTTCGGGCTGCACGTGCGTGATCACCGCCGTTGGGCTGATGGCGACGCCGCCGGCATCCACCAGCGTCACGTAGTAGTTGTTCTGCGTGCCGCCCACGGCGATGTCAAAGCGGCCCAGGTCTGCGGCGCCGCTCTTGCTCACAGTCTCGGCCAGGTTGCCGTATTGGTCGGCGCCGATGACGCGCACGCCGGCCAGCGGCGTGCCCGACGGGTCGACCACGGCGCCGCTGATCAAGTTGCCGCCACAGCCACCGCTGGGGCCGGCGGCAACCAGCATGTACTGGCCGGCCGCCTGCTGGTTGGCCCCCTGCTGCTCTGCCATCATGGCCTGGCCTGCCGCCGCCTGCGCCGCCGCAAGGTCCAAAGCGGCCTGCTCCTCGGCGCTCAGCGGCGCAAGCTCGGCGGTGGCGCTGTCGCTGGGCACGGTCTCGGTCGTAACGCCGATCACGGTATCGGTCACAGTCTCGCTCGCGGCCAGCGTGTCGGCATCCTCGTATTCGGCCATGGGGTTGATGCGCGTAAAACTCGCCACCGCGCCCTGGCCATAGAGCGCCTGCACCAGCGGCTGTACGGCATCGCAGGGGCCCATGTGCAAGTAGGCGCCATTGCCGCCGGCCCAGTTCATCACCGCCTTGCGCTCGTCCTTCACCTGCTTCACCACGTTAGACGAAACCGGCTCGACCTCGGTCGCTCGCGCCACCGGCATGGGCACGCTGGGCACAATCGCCAACGCAAGGCTGGTTGTGCGCGTCAGTTCGTCCAGCGGGCGCAGCTCGCCATAACCTTCGGGCATGCGGTAGGCCGTGCGCAACTGCCCCTCTGCGTCGTCGTGACAGAAACCTACAATGCCGCCGCCGACAGAGACGCCCACCACGCGGTCGCGCACCATCACACTATCGCTCTGCACGCCCGTGCGCGCCCGGCTCGCCTCCCACTCGGGGCTGAAGACCTCGAGCGAGGTGGTGCAGCGCAGCGAGCGCGGGCATTCGATCGTGCGCAGGTCCACCTCGTCCGGGCGCGCAAACTGCCAGGCGCCGGCGTCGTTGGTCGCGCCCAGCGTCTCGAGGTAGGTCGTACCCGAGATCACCTTCTGGTGGAATTCGTTCCAGATCGGGCCGGCGCCGGTGACGCCGGTGACGCCGCGCATGGGGCGCCCGTCGCTGTTGCCGGCCCAAACGCCCACCACCAGATACTTGCTGTAGCCCATGGTCCAGTTGTCGCGATAGCTGGTGGTGGTGCCCGTCTTGGCGGCGGCCGGCCGCACCAGCTTGAGCAGGCTGTTCTCGCCAAAGACCGGTGCGCGCGCGACATTGTCGCTCAAGATGCTCGTCACCTGGTAGGCGGCGGCGGGTGACACCACCTGCTCGCCCGCAGGCACCGGGAAGAGATCCACCGGCGCGCCCGTGCCATCGTGAATTTCGACCACGGGCCGGTAGGGCAAATAGGCGCCCTGGTTGGCCAGCGTGTGGTAGGCCGTTGCCAGGTCGAGTAGTCGCACCTCGCCGCCGCCCAGCGTCAGCGAGAGACCGTAGTAGACGGCATCCGCGCGCAGGCTGGTCAGCCCCATCTTGCGGCTCACGTCGAGCATGCGCTGGACGCCCACCGCGTCCAGCAGCTTGACGGCGGGTATGTTGTACGAATTGGCCAGCGCCGTGCGCGCCGTCACTGGGCCGTGGAAGCGCTCGTCGTAATTCTGCGGCTTGTACTTCTCGGTCTCCGAGATGTCGTACTCGACTTCAAGGTCCCACAGCACCGAGGCGGGGCTGATCAGGTTGTCGTTGAAGGCTGTGGCGTAGAGCATGGGCTTGATCGACGAACCAGGCTGGCGCAGGCTGGTGGCCACATTCACCTTGCCGTCGATCGACTCGTCGTCGAAGTTGGCGCTGCCCACCATCACCAGCACTTGGGCGGTGCCGGGCTGCAGGGCAACGACGGCGGCGTTGCTCAAGTCGTAGCTGGGGCGCAGGGCGTTCACCTGGCGGGCCACAATCTCCTCGGCCAGGGTCTGCATGGGCAGGTCGAGTGAGGAGGTGATGTGGAGGCCGGCGCGGTCGGCCTGCAACTCGCCCAGGCGCGCCTGCACCTCTTCGCGCAGGAACTGGACGAAGTGGCGCGCCTGCGGGCGGCGCAGGTCGGGGTCGGGCGCGACCGTCAGCGTCTCGACGTAGAGCGCGTCAGCCTCGGCGTCAGTGAGGTAGCCGTGGCGCGCGAGCAGGCTGAGCACGATCCGCTGGCGCGCCTTGGCGTCGATGAAGTTTGTAATCGGGTCGTAGAGGGCGGGGGCCTGCGGGGTGCCGGCGATCAGCGCCGCCTCGGCCAGATTCAGGTCGGCGGCGCTCTTGTTGAAGAAGGTCTGCGCGGCAGCCTCGACGCCATAGGCGTTGTGGCCAAAGTAGATAAGATTCAGGTACATCTCCAGAATCTCATCCTTGGTGTAGAGCTCGCTCAGGTCCTGCGCTAGCAGCGCCTCGAAGGCCTTGCGCTCGACCGACTGGTTGAAGCGCATCTCGGTGACGAAGAAGAGGTTGCGCGCCAGCTGCATCGTAATCGTGCTGGCGCCCGAGACGATGTCGCCCGATTCAGCGTTCTGCATGATGGCGGCAACCAGGCGGCGCGGGTCTACACCCACGTTGTCGAAGAACGAAGCGTCCTCGGTGGCGATGATGGCGTCGATCAGGTGAGGCGAGATGCGCTCGAGCGGCACCCAGACGCGCCGCCCCTCGTCCACCCACTCGCCAATCCAGGTGCCGTTGCGGTCGGTGATCACGCTGTGCTCGAAGACGCGCGGCAGCGGCCCAGGCTGAAAGCGGCGCAGGTAGGCCTCGGCGATCTCCTGCGGGCTGCCCGCAACACGCGTGCTCAAGTCGTACGTCACACCGTAGGCCTGGAAGAGGCTGTCGATGGTCAGCGTCAGGCGCACGGCGGCCTTGGGCACCGGCGGGCGCGACGAACAGGCGGACAGGACAACCGCCACCACCAGCAGCAACAGCAACAGCTTTTTTGCCATCGGTACGCCCCTGCATCAAACAGAACTGGCTGCGTGCGGAACCGCGCGCGACCGTTCCTGTCTCAGGCTGCGCCGCAGCATACGCACAATCAGCATACGTTCAAAGGACGGGTGGGGCCGTCGTCACCAGGGCAGCCATCAGGCGGCCTGGGCGATCGGCGCCGGCCAGCGAACATGGGCACATCGTAACGCAAACGGGCGCGCGAAGCCAACGCGACGCGCGTTTACGCCAATTCTACTCGCTCTACGGCTGCGGTGCGCCCACGCACAACCGCCCACCCGGCGATCGGGTGGGCGGTTGTGCTGATGCGTCTGCGGGTACAGCCTGGATGGCGCCTTGGTGCTAGCGCGCCTGCCAGATGATGGTGTGGCAGCGGTCCTGCGGGCGGCCCTGCAGGCGATGCTCAACAGTAACCGTGAAGCTCAGCGGGGCGCCCGTGTTGTCGACCACAGTCAGGTAGTACTCGCGGGCGTCGGAGCCAATCGGCACGCTGAAGCGGCCGGCCTGCGCCCCCGCCTGCGTCTCGGCGTCGACGAAGTTGCCCCACTGGTCGATGCCGATGATGCGCACGCCGGCGACGGGGTTGCCCACGGCGTCGAGCACCTGGCCGGCGATGGTGTCGGTGGCGCAGGCGCTGTCCGACGTCACGGCCACCACGTCGAAGGGCGTCTGGATCGTGGCGCTGCGGGCGGGCGCGCCGATGGCAGTCTGGGTTGCGGTCGGCAGCGCCGTAACCTCCGGCGTGGCTGCCGGTTCCGCCGTGGCTGCCGGTTCCGCCGTGGCGGCGGGTTCAGGCGTCACAGTTGGCGCAAGCGTCGCGGCGGCGGCAGGCTGAGCCGGCGCGCCCGGCACCACCAGGTCTACGCCGCTGGGGGTGCGCGCCGGCAGCGGACGGCTGCTCTCGGCGGGTGTGTTGATGGCGATCGGCGTCAGCGTCGGCGTGGCCGTCGGCGTCAGTGTCGGCGTCCAGGTCGCGGTCGAGGTCGGGCTCGGCGTGGCCGTGGGCGGCACAGGCGTGACGGTAAAGGTGGCCGTCGGGCGCAAGGTGGCCGTGGGCGGCACGCTGGTGGCTGTCGACGTCGCGGTCGGTTCCGGCGGCGTTGTCGGTTCCGGCGTGGCCGTGGGCAGAACAGGCGTAGCGCTCGGCGTGGCGGTCGGCTCCGGCGTCGCTGTAGGTTCCGGTGTGGCCGTCGGTTCCGGCGTCGCTGTGGGTTCCGGCGTCGCCGTGGGTTCCGGCGTCGCCGTGGGCGGCAGCGGTGTCGCAGTCGGTGTCGCCGTCGGCTCGAGCGTGAACGTGGCCGTGGGCAGCGGTGTCGCTGTCGAGGTTGCTGTCGGTTCGGGCGTGGGCGTCTGCGTTGCCGTCGGCGTGGGCAGCGGCACCAGCGTCCAGGTCGGCTCGGCGCTGAGCGTCGGGTTCGGCGTCGGTGTCGGCGTCAACTCCTGCAACACTTTGCCCTCCATGCTCACCAGGAAGACAGTCTGCACATCGTTGCCCACAATCGAGCGCACAACGGAATCGACCTCGTTGCACGAACCAAAGTTCAGATAGGTGCCGTTGCGGCGGCTCCAGGTAATGGCGTCGAGCCGCTCGGTCATGACCCGCTCGCCCACGTTTGCCGAAAGCTGGGGCGCCTCGAAGGCGCTGATGCCCGGCGACGGCAGGTCGGGGCCGATGCTGACGAAGCGGTCGAGGTCGACCATAGCGGCGTCGGGCGAGGCAAGGCGGCCGGCGCCTTCGGGCAGCGTCATGTAGGTGCGCTCGACGCCGCGCGGGTCCGAGCAGACGCCGATCACATTCTGGCCGCCGCCGCGGTAGTAGACCACCTGCACCACCGTATCCTTGATCACGGCGTCGCTCTGAGCGCCGTCGGTGCCCCGCTTGGCCAGCCAGTCGCGGCTGAAGGCCTCGGCGGCTTGCGGGCAGGTCAGCTTTTCGGGGCAGACGGTGGCGCTGCGCACGATCGATTCGGGCGCCACAAACTCCCAGGCGGTTGGGTCATCGGGCGCGCCGAGCGCGGCCCGCATCTCGGGGCTGGCGATTACGCCCTCCATAAAGTCGTGCCAGATCGGCGCCGCGCCGGTAATGCCGGTTGCGCCGCTCATGGGCTGGCCGTCGGGGTTGCCCGCCCAAACGCCCGCCACCAGATAGCGGGTGTAGCCCATGGTGAGGTTGTCGCGGTAGGAGTTCGTGGTGCCGGTCTTGGCCGCTGCGGGCATCGTCAGGTTCAGGATGCTGTTGATGCCGAACATGGGGGCGCGCGCCTCGCGGTCGCTCAACACGCTCGTCACCTGATAGGCGGCGGCGGCGCTGAGCACCGGTGTCGACGCTTGCTGCGGCTCCAGCGCCACGGGGCGGCCCAGCGCATCGGTCGCCGAGAGCACCGCCTGGTAGGGGGCGTAGCTGCCGGCGTTGAGCAGTGTGTGGTAAGCCGTCGTCAGGTCGAGCAGCGTGACTTCATTTGCGCCCAGCGTCAGCGGCAGCCCGTAGGCGCCCTTCTGCGTCGAGAAGGTGGAGATGCCCATGGCGTTGCCCATCGCCGCCATGCGGTCTGGCCCTACCTGGTCCAGCAGTTTGACGGCGGGGATGTTGAAGCTGTTGGCAAGCGCGGTGCGCGCCGTCACCGGGCCGTGGAACTTCTCGTCGTAGTTCTGCGGCCGGTAGGTGGTCAGTTCGTTGATCTGGAAGGCCACCGGCAGGTCCCACAGCACGGTCGCCGGCGAGGCGATGTTGTCGTTGAAGGCGGTGGCGTAGAGGACCGCCTTGATCGAGCTGCCAGGCTGGCGCGGGCTGATCGTGGCGTTGACGTTGCCGTCGATATTGACGTTGTCGTAGTCGGCGCTGCCCACCATCACCATCACCTGGCCGTCGGGCGGGCGCAGCGCCACCAGCGCGCCGCTGTTCAGGTTGTAGGCGCCACGCAGGTTGTCGACCTGCGTGCGCACAATGCTCTGCGCCAGTTCCTGCATGGGCAGGTCGAGCGTGGTGGTAATGCGCAGGCCGGCGCGGCCCACGCTGTCGATACCCATTTCGCTTGCGATGCGCACCTGCACCCACTGCACAAAGTGGGGCGCCTTGGCGGGCAGAATCGGCTGCTCTTCAAGCACCGTCAGCGGCTCGGCGAAGACGGCGTCGGCCTCGCTCTGCGAGATGAAGCCGTGGCGCGCCATCATATCGAGCACCACGCGCTGGCGCTCCTTGGCGGCGTCGAAGGCGAGCATGGGGTCAAGGTCGGCCGGCTGCTGCGGGATACCGGCGATGATCGTCGCCTCGGCGAGCGTGAGGTCGGCGGCCGACTTGCCAAAGTAGACCTGTGCGGCGGCCTCGGCGCCATAGGCGCGATGGCCGAAGTAGATCAGGTTCAGGTAGAGCTCGAGGATCTCGTTCTTGGTGTACAAGCTGGTAAGATCCTGCGCGATCAGGATTTCGAAGACCTTGCGCTCCATCGACTGGTCGTAGCGGCGCTCGGGCGGGAAGAACATGTTGCGCGCCAGCTGCATGGTGATAGTGCTGGCGCCCGAGACGACGCCGCCACTCGAGGCATTCTGCATCAGCGCGGCGACGACGCGGCGCGGGTCGATGCCCTGGTTCTCGAAGAACGAAGCGTCCTCGGTGGCAATGATGGCGTCGATCAGGTAGGGCGAAATCTGGTCGAGCGGCACCCAAACGCGGCGCCCCTCGTTCACCAGCTCGGCGATCACGGTGCCGTGGCGGTCGGTCATCACCGAATGCTGGAAGACGCGCGGCAGTGGGCCGGGCTGGTAGCGCCGCATGTAGGTTTCGGCGATCTCAAGCGGGTTGTTGCCCTGGCGCGGCGCCAGTTGGAACTCGGCGTTGTAGGCGTCGAGGTAGTCGTCGACGCTCGCTGGCAGCTTCTCGAACTTGCTGATCAGCTCGGCGCCCTTGCTGAGCGCGTCGGAGAGCCCGGCCTCCTCATCAGCGGCGGCGGGCGAGGTGATGGGCGCGGGCTCAGGGCCAAGGTCACTGGGCAATGCCAGGCTGGCAATCGCGGCGCCGGCAACCGGCCCGGCGCTGTCGCCCTCCAGGGCAGAAGGGGCGTCGTCGTCACCGCAGGCGGCCAGCAGTAGCACAATCAGGAGCAGCAGGGCGACCAGCCGTGCGCGGCGCACAGTGCCTGGGCAAACAGTGCCCGGGCGCGCAAAACGCGCCGATCGCTGGGTGGCGGCGGCCGTCTGGAGCACGGGGGACGCGAGCTTCAGGCTGTTGATTCTTGCGCTCGCGTCAGTGTGCTTCGATGTAGTCATGATGCTCCTTGACGAGTGCTGCTGCGCCACCTGCAACGCCATCTGCAACGGCACCTGCAACGGCACTGGGGGGCAAGCAAACGGCAACAATGGGGCTGCTCCCCCCTTCGGCCGATCTGCAAAGGTCGGCGCGCGAAGGGAGAACCTGTATCGTATTGGTTTGGCAATCCAGGTACGGCAACCAGCGCACAACGGGGCAGAACCACGGCAAGCACGGCAACACGGCAAGCAAGGTCCAGTGGCAGGGTGTAGGGCGCATCGGGTGCGACGAATGGCCAGACGAACGTGCAGTGCGGCGCCTTCGGGGGGCCGAGCCTTGCTGCAGAAGACCAGCGCAAGCGAGGAGGGAGTCGGGCCATCAATTTCGGAAGGACTGCAGTGTAGCGCAAAAGTCGCTGCGGCGCCACACGCGCTGCAACGGCCTCGGCGCGCAGGGGCCGCATTGCCCACCACCCGTCCTGATGCCTCGTGCGCGCGGCTGCCATCTGCGCGCACGTTCCCGTCCTGCTAGTGCAGACGCAGCGGGGCGGCAAAAGGTTACGCCCGGCTTGCCGGCGCTTGCTGCGTGCTGCTCCCCGCTTGCTGCGTGACCGCACAACCGCGTGCAGAAACAAAAAGCCGGCTGTCTTGACCCGACAGCCGGCTTTGCTCTATAACGTGGAGGCGACGGCCGGATTCGAACCGGCGGTGGGGGTTTTGCAGACCCCTGCCTTACCACTTGGCGACGTCGCCACGATTGTTCGTGACTCGAGCCATGGTACCCGCCGCCCTGAGGATTGTCAAGTTGATGGCCAACCGCCGCATTCACGATGAGATTCTCTACTGCGACCGCTGCGGCATCAGCTTCGTCTGGTCCGTCGAGGAGCAGCGCGCCCAGGAGCCGGAGAGCGCAGGCGAGCGCCCAACGCCCACCGGCGCGGGGCCAACCGCGGCCGGCGACGGCAAGCCTGGCGCGTCGCCGCCGCTTTGCCCCGGTTGCCGGCTGCTGCTGCCGGCGCGCGGGCGCGAGCGCGGCATGGTCAAATGGTACTCCATGCGCAAGCGCTACGGTTTCCTTGTGCGGCGCGACCAGGCTGAGCTCTTTGTGGCGGCCTCGGCGCTGCAAGGAGTGCGTCTGCTGCAGAGCGGCGACCTGGTTGAGTTTTCGCTTGGCGCCAACGAGCAAGGCCCCATTGCCGAGGCGGTGCGCGTGGTTGCCGCCGCCGCCGACGTGAACGTTCCCCTGCCCGAAGAGCCCGCCCCGCGCGGCCGATTCAACGCCGCAGCGCGCAGCAGAAGGTTGTAACAAGATCGAGAATCGAGAAGCGAGAATCGAGAAGACAGCCGGCGCTGGAAGGTTTCACGCGTAACCCAGAGGCGGTTGCCGTCGCGCCCAAGAGGTTATGCGCTGAAGCTCCCGGCGCCGGCTGTCTTCTCGATTCTCGCTTCTCGATTCTCGATCATATCATCCACCATACTATCCATCGCCGCCGCCACCGTCTGCCAGCCGTAGTTGGTGCGCACATGGGCGCGCAGCTCGCGCTGAATTGGCTGGGCGGCGGCCGGGTCGCGCAGAAAGGCCAAGGCGCGGGCGAAGAGGTCGTCGGCGCCCCGATACAACACGGCCTCGTGCAGCGCCGGCGGGATCAGCTCTGGGTAGCTCAGGCGGTTGGGCAGCAGCGGGTAGGCGCCCGCCGCCGCCGCCTCGAGCATGCTGATGCCGAAGAACTCGTGCTCCGCCGTGCTCACCACCAGGTCGGCGCGCGCCAGCAGCGCGCGGTAGTCGGCGCTCCCCTCCACAAAGCCCCAGTGCACAATCCGATCGGCCAGGCGGCTGCGCGCCTCTTCAAACTCGGCGGGCGCGGTGCGAAAGTTCTCGCCGGCAACCGCCAGCCGAAAATCCGCCCCCGCCGCACGCAGCCGGTAGAGCAGCGCGAAGAAACGGTCGGGCCGCTTGTCATATTCCCAGCGCTGGTTCCACAGGATCAGCGGCGGGCCGCCGTCGCGCACGGGCGCCGTCGCGCTGCATTCGATCCCAACCGGCAGCACGCAGCAGCGCGCCGCCACGCCCTCGACCAGCGGCAGCTGCTGCGCGTCGGGGTAGTGCTTGAGCAGGCGCGGCAGTTCGCCAAACCAGGCTGCCCGATGCGATGCGCTGTTGAAGGCGATGCCGTCGGCCACAAGCTGGCTCTGCCAGTTGATCAGGGCGTAGGTGGGGTCGCGCACCTCGCCCGGCCGCCACGGGTAGGTGAGCTGGTTTTCGTGCATGTAGAGCAGCACGGGGGTTGCGGCGGGCAGCAGGCGGCGCACCCCCGCCAGCCAAAGCGGCAGGTTGAGCATGTCGGTGGCAAGCACCAGGTCGGGCAGCACGCCTTCGCCTTCAGTGACAAGCAGCTGCTCGGCGGCCTGTGCCAGCGCCACGGCGCCGCCCAGCATGCGCCACTTCCAGAAGCGCCCCTCGAGCGTGAGCAGCCGCACCTGGTGGCGGCTGTGGCGTGCATAGCCCTCGGCCCAGGCCTGGTGGCTGCCCGTGTGGTAGGGCGAGAGCAGCCAGACGCGCCGCGCCGGTTGGCTACTCTGTATGGGAGAAGCGGGCGCGCTTGGGCTCTCTGCCATGGCGCCATGGTAGACGGCAGCGCGCCGCGGCGCAAGACAGCCGAAACAGCGCACTACCAGACTGTACACGGAAACGACGGAAACAACGGGAAGAGCAACAGCCGGCCCCGGCACCCAGCCCAACCGCGCATGTTCAGCCAACCATTTCCCGTCCTTTCCGTCGTTCCCGTCGTTCCCGTCGTTTCCGTGTCCTCTTGAGATTGCGGTTCGCCGTTGCAGCTCGCAGTTGCAGTCCCTCGCGCCGTTTCTTGCGAACCCTCGCGCCCTTCGCGCCCTCGCGTCGGATGTTGCTGTTTCTGTGCCTGTAGCGCTTGAGAAGGCGCGCGATTTGCCGCCGATACGGCGCGGTGTTACCATGTGCGATGGTCTGCAACGGGGGTTCGGTGTGTGCCGGTCCTCCGTTCTTTCTGCTCGCAGGTCCTTCCTGCGGGCCTCTCCAGAGAAAGCATCTCTGCACAATCATCACAAGGAGTTTGCACGAGTATGGCTGATGTCCTGCGTAACGAGTACGAAATTGTCTACATCGCCAAGCCCACTCTGGGCGAAGACGGTGTAGCGGCGCTGAGCGACCGCTTCGCGGCGGTGATCAGCGGTCAGGGCGGTGAAATCACCGCCACCGAGCTGTGGGGCAAGCGCAACCTGGCCTATCCCATCCAGAAGTTCTTCGAGGGCGTCTATATCCTCAACCGCGTGTCGATGCCCCCCCAGGGCACGACCGAGGTCGACCGCATGCTGCGGCTCAATGAGGATGTGCTGCGCCACCTGATCGTGCGCACGAATGAATAGCGGGCGAGCTGCTTTCGCCACCTGCGCCCAATCGACCAAGAACTGACGAGGAGAGACCATGAGTGACCCTGTGAACCCCACGCCCGAGAGCGCCGCTCCCGAGGCTGCCGCACCCGAAGCTGCCGCGCCCGAAGCTGCCGCGCCCGAAGCTGCTGCACCTGTGGAAGCTGCCGCCCCTGCGGTGGAAGCTGCCCCTGCAGAAGCCGCCGCGCCTGCGGTGGAAGCCGCTGCCCCAGCCGCCACCCCAGCCGCGCCCGAAGCTGCGGCTGAGCCGGTCGCCCCGGTGGTTGAGCCCGAAGTGCGCCGCGGCCCCACCAACTACGTCGAGAGCGAAGGCGGCCGCGCCGGCCGTGTCGGCTCCGGCGTCAAGCCCAGCGACGTCGACTACAAGAACATCGCGCTGCTCTCGCGCTTCCTCGACCGCCGCGGCCGCATCCTGTCGCGCCGCAAGACGCGCGTCACCGCCAAGGTGCAGCGCCGTGTCTCGCAAGCCATCAAGCGTGCCCGCCATCTCGCCCTGCTGCCCTACACCGGCGACCAGACCCGCGTGGTTCGAAAGCGACGGTAGGCCATGGCGAAGCGCGAGACACCGCCGCGCAAGGGCACGCACATCTCGGAAGAGATGGAGCGGGAGATCAACAAGAAGGAAGAGCGGCTGCGCAAGCGTGAACGCGAGCAGCACCGCAACCTTTACATCGGCGTCGGCCTTGCCATTGGCCTGACACTGCTGCTGATTGTGGCCGGCCTGGTCTACGAGTTCGCCATTCGCCCCACGCGGGCCGTGGCCACTGTGGGCGAGGAGCGCATTGTGGCGCGCGACTTCTGGAAGCGCACCCGGCTCGAGCAGAGCCAGCTCCAGAATGCGCTCTACTTCTACCAACTGCAAGAGCAGCAACTGGGCAACCAGGGCTTCTTCACCAACCAGATCAACGAACTGTCGGCCACGCTCTCCAGCCCCTTCGCACTTGGGCAGCGCACGATCGACAGCATGGTGGAGGAGATCCTGATCGCCCAGGAGGCTGAGGCGCGCGGCATCACCGTCAGCGCCGAAGAGATCGACGCCGCCCTGCGCGAGGAAGTGGCCAGCAACCGCGGCGCCGTGCTCGAGGCCGCAGCCACTGCCACCAGCGAGGCCGGCGTCATCGCCACCGCCGAGGCGACGGCTTGGACGCCTGTGCCGACGCCCACCTTGGCCGCCACAGCGACGGTCACCGCCACCGCTACATCCATCCCCACACCGGCGCCGCTGCCCACCCCCGTGGTGCTGACGGCAACGGGCTTCACCGAGGGGTTGGATGACTTGACTGCAAGCATCCGCACCAGCACCGGCATGTCGCTCGACGACTACCGCCAGGTGATCGAAGCGCGGCTGCTGCGCGAGAAGCTGGCCACCAGCATCGGCGAGACCGAAGTCCCCGCCACCGAAGAGCAGGTGCTGGCTCGCCACATTCTGATCAGCGAGATTACGCCGACGCCCGAGCCGACGGCTGTGCCCGAGGGCCAGCCCACGCCCGAGCCGACGCTGACGCCCACGCCGCTGGCGCCCGGTGCGCCGACGCCCACGCCCACACCTGCCCCGCGCACGCGCGAAGAGGCGTTGGCGCTGGCCGAATCGCTGCAGGCGCGCATTGCCAGCGGCGAGGACTTTGGCACGCTGGCCGCCGAGTACAGCGCCGACACCAACAGCGCCGTCAACGGCGGCGAACTGGCCTGGTTCGGCCGCGGGCAGATGGTGGCCCCGTTCGAGGAAGCTGCCTTCACGCTGCCGGTTGCGCAGGTGAGCGACCCGATCTCGACCACCTTCGGCTACCACCTGCTCGAGGTGCTTGAGCGCGATACAGAGCGCCCCGTTGCCGAGAGCACGCTTGCAGACCGTCGCGCAGGCGCCTTCGACACGTGGCTGGAGGCCCAGGTAGCCGCCGCCGACGTCGAGCGCCTCGACGTCGAGGGCAACCTGCCGAGCCAGTTGCAGTGACGCAACGCCCCACCCAGGAAACGAAGAAGACGGCCGGCGCCAAATGCCGGCCGTCTTCTTTTATGGTTCGGAACTCTTGTTGTTCAGAAGTGCGCCGTGCGCTTCAGGGGCGGGCGCGCCAGAGGGCCTCGGCGTGCTCGGCCTGATGCAGAGTCAGCGCAAAGAGCAGCGCCGAGAGGGGGCCAACCTCGCCCCACACGTAGTCGCCCTCGCTGGCCAGCGCCTCATCGTCCAGCGCGTCGTAGCGGTTGAGCGTGCGGCGGTGGAAGGTGGCCAGCCCGTCGGCAATCTCGATCATGTTCAGCCCGGCGCGCGCCGCCTGCAGCTCGGCGTTGACGCCGTTCTCGTCGCGCGTAGGGCCGGCGGCGTAGACGCCAACCGCCGCGGGCGCCGGGTGCGGCCAGCCATCCAGCGCGGCGACGGTGTACTCGCTCCAGGCCATGATGTGCACCAGCAGGTCGCGCATGCTCCAGTCGCCGCCGGCAGTTACCGATAGAATCTGCTCCTCGGTCAGCCCCGCCACACTTTCAAGCACCAGCGTGTGCTGGCGGTCGATCAGCGCGCGCAGGTCGGCGCGCGACCAGCGCGCCATCGAGCCGCAGTAGCGCCAAAGGTCGCGGCGGTGGCGGTGGGTGTGCTCCACCATGTGCTGCAGCAGAACAGCGGGGCGCAGCGTGCGTTCGCCTTCGCTTGGCGTGCTGTGCAGCTCGGCGTCGGAGAGGGATTCGGCAAAGGCGGCCAGACGCTCGCGGGCGGCCTCGGCGCTCGCCATCACCTCGTCCATCGTGCGCGCATCGTCGGCGGCGGCGCGCTCGTCGTTGCCGGCCACCAGGCTCACAAAGGCGGGCGCGCCGCCGGCCAGCGCCCGCTGCATGCGCCGGCACTGCACGTCGTCCCAAAAGGCCACGTGCGCCAGCAGCGCCTTGGGCGACCAGCCGCCCTCCATCCGGCCTGCGTCGCATTCGGCCGGCTCAAGCAGGTCCAGCGTGCCCAGCAGCGCCTGAAACGAGTCGCGCAGCTGTTCGGCAAGCTGCGCGCCGTTCAAGGCGGCGGGCGGGCTTTCGCTCACGGGTAAGCTCTCCTTCGTGCTGTGGGTGCGGGCGCGTCTCTGCAAGCAAGTTCTACACTGGAGGGGCGGTCGGCGTCAACCGCGCCGCCCTCTGCAGGTCGCGGAAGCGGGCGTACTGGGCGGGGGTGCGCAATGGGCTACAATAGGATCGGCCGCCGCGCGTGCGCCCTCTGCGTACGCTGACCCGGCTGCCCACCGCCGCGCCGCACCCGCAGCGCTCACCCGGCCCGGAGCTCCCCATGCAGATCCACTTTCATGGCGCCGCACGCGAAGTCACCGGCTCCATGCACCTGCTTGAAGTGAACGACCAGCGCATCCTGCTCGACTGCGGACTCTACCAGGGGCGGCGCGACGAATCATTTACGCGCAACCGCACCTTCCCCTTTGCCCCGGCCGAGATCGACGCTGTGGTGCTCAGCCATGCTCATATCGACCACACGGGCAACCTGCCCAACCTGGTGCGCCAGGGCTTTGGCGGCAACATCTGGTGCACCACCGCCACGCGCAACCTCTCGACCTATATGTTGATGGACAGCGGCCACATCCACGAGCAGGACGCCGCATACCTCAACAAGCAGCGCGTGCGCAACGGCGAGCCGCCGATCGAGCCGCTCTATACGCAGGCCGACGCCAAACGCAGCCTGAGCCAGTTCATCACCGTGGGCATGAACCGCCCAATCCTCGTCGCCGACGGAGTCGAGGTCACCTTCTTTCCAGCCGGCCACATTCTGGGTGCGGCCTTTGTGCAGGTGGACATTCGCGAGCACAGCACAGGCAAAGGCTGGCGGCTTGTCTTCAGCGGCGACATCGGCCGCACCGAGAGCCTGCTGCTCAACCCGCCGGCGCGCCCGCCCGCCGATGCCGACATTGTACTGATGGAGAGCACCTATGGCGACCGCCTGCACGACCCCAGCGGCGAGGCCGCGCGCAAGCTGCGCGATGTCGTCAACGCCACCGTGGAGCGGCGCGGCAAGGTGATCATCCCCGCCTTTGCCGTGGGCCGCGCCCAGGAGCTTGTCTACGCGCTCAACCTGCTCGAGGCCGAAGGCGACATCCCGAACGTGCCCATCTACGTCGACAGCCCGCTGGCGGTGGAGGCGACCGACGTCTTCCGCCTGCACCCCGAGGAGTGGAACAGCAATGTCACCCGCTTCCTCAACGAGGAGCGGCGGCGCAACCCCTTCGACGCCGGCAACGTCGAGTACATTCGCGACGCCAGCGACAGCAAGCGGCTCAACCACGACCGCCAGCCCATGGTCATCATCAGCGCCAGCGGCATGGCCGAGACCGGGCGCATTCTCCACCATCTGAAGAACAACATCGGCGACCCCGACAATACGGTGCTGCTGGTGAGCTTTCAGGCGCAGGAGACGCTGGGGCGAAAGCTGCAGGATGGCGTGAACCCCGTGCGCATCTTCGGCGACGAATACCGCGTGCGCGCCCAGGTGGCCACGATCGAGGGCTACAGCGCCCACGCCGACCAGGCCGAGCTGCTGCAGTGGGCAAGCGGCTTCGACGCCGGCCGCCTGCAGGCCTTTTGCCTGGTGCACGGCGAGCCCGACGCCCAGGCGCCGCTGCAGGCCAAGCTGGCCGAAGCAGGCTTTCCAAACGTGCAGGCGCCCGCCCGCCACGAGAGCCTAAGCTTCTGAGCGGCGCCCGCGAGCAATCACAAGTCCAGCATTCACAGGCGGCGTCCAGGCTCGGGCGTCGCCTTGTTGTTCCCCGCGCACTCCTCGCCGCAGGGCCGTTCGCGCACCCGTACAGCTTGGCACAAAACCAGGCGTAACCTTCTCGATCCCTGCAGCGTCCTAAGTGTGTGAAGGGATGATCGGCGTGGACGGCAGCCGCCGGATCCCTGTATGGCCCTGCCTGTGCGTATGGCCCTGCCTGTTGGTATGGCGCTGCCTGAGCGTATAGCGTTGCCTGACCGTTCGCCCTGCTGTCGCCAGTGCATTGATGCAGGTTCGTATCTCCTCGTGGACGCAATTCGTGGACACATTGTCGAAAGGGGTAGTACCATGAAGACGGCTCAGTCACGACGCCGCCTGCGCTTGATGGTGCTGACTTCGCTGGCGATTCTGGCGCTGCTCCTGCCCACCGTGGCCTTTGCAGCGCCGGTGGCACCGGCAACCGAAGCAGCGCCGCAGCACTCCGGCTGTTCGACCTGGCACTTTGTGCGCCCGGGCGAAACGCTTTCGCAGATCGCCCGCCTCTACGGCGTCAGCCAGCAGGCGATCATGAACGCCAACGGCATCACCAACCCCAACCGGGTGCTTTCGGGCACCAGCCTCTGCATTCCGGGCGGCGGCGGTGGCGGCGGCAACTGGAGCTCCTGCTCGACGTGGCACCGCGTACAGCGCGGCGACACCCTCTCGGAGATCGCCAAGTGGTACGGCGTCTCGATGTGGTCGATCATGGAGGCCAACAACCTGCTCAACGCCAACCACATCTGGGTGGGGCAGAACCTCTGCATTCCGGGCGGCAGCGTTACGCCGCAGCCGCCGCCGGTGACGCCGCCCAACTGCTCCGGCGTCCACGTGGTGCGCCAGGGCGACACGCTGAGCCGCATCGCCGGCTGGTACGGCACCACCGTGCAGAACCTGATGTGGCTGAACGGCCTCAGCAACCCGAACCATATCTGGGTGGGCCAGCGGCTGATTGTGCCCAACAATTGTGGCGTGCAGCCGCCGATTGTGGACCCGTGCCCCTGCCCGCCCGTGCAGCCGCCCCAACCGCCGATTGTGGACCCGTGCTGCCCAACGCAGCCGCCGCCCGTCACCGGCACCTGGTGGGGCGAGTTCTTCAACAACCGCGACCTGGCCGGCGGCTCCACCTTCACCGGCAGCTTCGACCAGATCGGCTTCAACTGGGGCTGGGGTGGGCCTGGCAATGGCGTCGGCAACGACAACTTCAGCGCTCGCTTCACCCGCGAGCAGTGGCTCTCGGCGGGCACCTACCGCTTCTATGTCACTTCGGATGACGGCGTGCGGGTCTTTGTGAACGATGTGCTCGTGATCGATGCGTGGAAGGTGCAGTCGGCGGAGAACTACTACATCGGCGACTTCAACGTGGGCGACGGCAACGCCCGCATCCGGGTGGAGTACTTCGAGGCAGAGGGACAGGCGGTTCTCTTCGCCAGCTTCGCTCGCCTGTAGCTTCCAGTCGCAAGACGCAGCGAGAGGGGACGGGTCCGCCCGTCCCCTCTTTTCTTTCCTCGCAGCCCCTCGCACCTCGCACCTCGATTGCGCTTCTCGATTCTCGCTTCTCGATTCTCGCTAGCATCTTTATTGTCCGGCAGGCGGCCGCTATGCTACGATCGGGGGTAGGTCGCCGCCTGACGCGCCACTGTCTCTTGCCGCTGCCCGCCCCCGGCGTGACAGGCGCGACCTGTTTGTCCCCTTAGCTCAGAGGACAGAGCAGAGGTTTCCTAAACCTTTGGTCCCAGGTTCGAGTCCTGGAGGGGACGCCAGAGCAGCACCAGGACGTATCAAAGAGGAAAAGCCGGCCCCCGCAGCATGCGCTGTGGGGGCCGGTTGCGTCTTGCACAGAATATTAGCAGTGTTGGCCTATTGCAGGAGGTTATACCCTTGCCTGATGACAGCCGCCATCATCTTGCGACGCTCTGCAAGGAACTCTTCGTACTCCATCTGCTCCCAACCTTCGGGCAAGCCGTGAAGCTGATGCATTTGCTTCCACTCCTCGTCGCTCCAGCGCTCTTGCAGTTGAGGCACATAGATGCTAGGCGGCGCATCGGAGATATCCAGGTTGTCCGGCCATTCAAGAAGTGCGAAGTTGGCAATTTGGTTGACCAGCTTCAAGTCACTTACACCCTGTTTGTGCAACCAAGCCCTTGGAAAGAGGTGATGTCGCTCAAGCGGCTTCTTGGTGGGCTTGAGCAGCGGGTCAAGCAGCTCCGATACGCTCTTGTGCGAGAAGAGAACTGGGGCATTCAATCGATTCTGGGCGGCGATATAGCAGGCCCACGTAGGATTGCGCGCCGATGAGGTACTGAGTTGCGCTGGCACTGTGATCTGCCAGTAATCGTTTGTCAACTGACTGGTAATGATCGCGTCGAGTGTTGACCTGTATTCATGACCGCCCGCTGCGCCTGCAACCCGATTCAAGTCCTGGTCGGTAATTGTCTCAAAGGAACCTGTATACCTGGAAGTCAGCAGGGCAAAGAAGAACCAACGAGCCACAAGCTTCTGCAGGACGAACTCTGGCAGGTTGTACTCAACCTTGCCGATCAAGTAGTAGCTGTAGGTATAGAGCAGCGCCGTCCGCGAAACAATCTGTTCACTTGAACGGAAGCCAGCGCCAACCAATGCGCTGAGGAACTGATGCCAGTGCCCAAGCTTGAGCACGTTTGCCTGCGCCGATTGAAGAATAGCAAACTGCTTTTCTCGCTGTGCAGCAGAGTACTCGCCTGTCTCAACGTCCTTTCCACGCAGGATTTGGTAGACGCTCTTGAGTTTGGCACGACGGAATCCGAAAGCAATGTCCACGCGCAACATTTGGTCGGGGTCCGGCTGAATCAGCCGGTTGTAGGCTGAAGGCGGGCTATCGAGTGTGGGAACTTGGCGAGACTCCCGACAAAACCTCTCGAGCGCGTGGCGCCCCTCATCCCAAAAGACCGAAAGCAGGGTGAGGATGAAGTCCGCTTGATTGAGTTTGACACCTTCGCTGTTAATCCGTACGAAGATGTCAGCCACCTGCTCTTCATCCACTGATGGCGAGATCTCCAGCGCCGTAAAAGGGTACTTTTGCAGATCGAACAATCGATCGAGATTATGCGCTATTTGCTCTTCCTCTTCATCTGTCAGCGGCCCGCCTTTTCGGCTCTGTACCTGCGCCAGAAAATCCTTTGTCAGTTTGTAGCTCGGCTTGCCTGAGGCCCACAGTGCAGAAATGTTCGGAATCCACTCTGGATCATTTTGAATCGCAGCGTCGGTGACCTCAAAGTTGCCATCGCGCGGCCTAAATGCAATGTCGATCTGGCGGTGTTTGTAGTCACCATCCAGCACCTTTTTCCCCCGAAAGACAGCATAGAGCGATGTCAGGCGCTGCTGCCCGTCCACAATGAGACGCATCGGTGTCGGGTGCGCTTTCTCTGTCTCTCCAATCGGGCGTGAGCCATTGCCACTTCCGTTCTCCCAAAAGAGCAGATACCCTACAGGGAAGCCCTTGTACATTGAATCAAACAGGTCGCGCACCTTCGCATTGGACCAGACGAAGGGTCGCTGAATGTCAGGTAGGCCGATATCACCAATATCTATGTAATGCAGTAGACCGCTCAGGTCATAGTCCACTCGTTTGAAACAGGTCTTGATCTCAGACATGACGGGGTGTCCCTCGGGGATGGTTAAGGCAACAGATAGACTTTCTTCTGTAAGGCTACATGAATGTAGTGCGCCTAGAGAGAGCGGCCGACACGCGGATGGCCGACTGGGCAGAATAGGTGTATTCAGTTTCCGGCTTTAGAGCATGAGTACAGCACGTCCGAGGAACTACGAGGAAGCCGCACGGAGCCGGGGTCGCACGTACGGACTGATTAGCAGTTTAGCGGTTCAGTGAGCGACGCGCAAGGGGTGAACAGGTCGTACTGCAAGCGTCGCAGCTTGAGTGCTGCCCCCTACGGCAGCAGCAGCTCGGCGCGCACGGGGCGGTGGTCGCTTGTGCTCTCGTCCTCGGGGAAGTCGCCCGGCTCGACGACAATGTGGCTGCTGCCGGCCCAGCCCTGCGCACCGTTGGCCACAAAGACAAAGTCCAGAATCTCCTCGAATTCGCAGGGCCAACCGCCGCAGCGGGTGGAGACCAGCGTGCGCGGCCGCAGCCAGCGCCAGACGCCGTCGGCCGTCAACATGTCATAGGCGGCGTCGTGGTTCTGCTCGCCATTCTGCACACTCCAGCGCAGGTTATAGTCGCCGGCGGCAACCACAGGCAGGCTCTGCGCACGCGCCCACTGGTTCAACTGCTGCGCCTGCCATGCGCGCGTGGCCGATTCTTCGTAGGGCAGGTGGTTGACCATAAAGAGGAATTCCGCGCCCGAGACCGCATCCACCAGGTGCGCAAAGAGCGGCGCGCGTGCGCCGGCCTGCACCGTGTGGTCGAGCATCTCGCTGGCGCCGAGCAGCGAGAAGCGGTCGGCGTTGTAGAGCAGCAGCAGCCGGTCACCGCCGCCGGTTGAGCCGAGCAGCACATCGAAGAAGGCGCCTTCGCCGTCGGCCACGGCCTGGCGGTAGAGGTCGGCGTCATCGGCGCCCACCTCGGCCAGCGCCCACAGGTCCACGCCTGCAAAGGCACGCAGGCGCTGGGCGATGACTTCGGGGTCGGCGCCGCCGTTCTGCACATTCCAGCCCACCACATCGATGCGGTGGCGCTGGCCCACGGCGATTGGCAGCAGCGCACGGAAGTCGCCGGCGTCCGGGATTGGCGCGTCGGGCGCCGGTGGCTGCTGCACCGGCGCGGCCAGCAAGGCGGCGCCCGGCGCGAGCAGCGAGCAGACAAAGGTAATCAGCAACGCCAGGGCGGCGAGCGCATTGGCGCGCACAGGTTGAGTTGAACGAGACGGTCGCGTCTTCATGGTCGAGTCCCCTCCTGAAACCCATTGCGGGGGGACATGAAGGCGAAACGCACTCGACCTCGGGCGCGGTTCCTGGGTCAGCGCCGTTTCAGAGCGGGATCCCCGGCGCAGTGTGCGTACAAAGCGGCCCGCCGCGTGCGTCGCGGCGGGCCGGTCAAGCGCTCGCTTGTGCTCCGGCTGGGTCAGGGGGACTGCTCGAAATCGACGATCAGCTCGGGGTTGTAGGACTGGCGCAGGCCGGCGCCCGGCGGCACAATCACAAACTCCTCCTCCGGCCAGTCGCCGTTGACGAGCATGCGCAGCAGGCGCGGGTCGCCCTCGATGCGTTCGAAGGTCCAGCCCTCTTTTTCGGCCTTGGCGCGCGCCATCGCCTCATAGGGGCCGGTATCGCCCAAGCCCATGTCGATGAAGGCGGCGCGGGTGTAGTGCTTCGTCCAGCGGTCGAACTCCTCGCGCAGCATGTCGGCCGTCTGCTGACCATACTTGCGCACCCACTCGTCGTACTGCACCTCGGTCTCGGCCAAGCCCGATGCGCCCAGCGCCACCGCTGCGCCTTTGTCCTGCCGCTCCATATAGTCGACGCTGTACCAGTAGGTGCCGGGGTGGCGGTCGAACTCGGCCTGGTAGCGCGCACGCGAGCCCAGGTAGAGCGTGATGCAGTCGTGCGCCCGCGCCATCACCAGCGGCGTGTGCGTCGACGAGAGACCGGCCGTCGCTGCGCCGCAAAGCCCGTAACCGAGCAGGATCGCGTCGCACTCGCCGGGCTGCACGGCCGCCAGCTCTTCCTGCAAAATCTTGCGCAGGTTCTTGGGGCTGTTGTGCAGCCCCTGGCGAAAGAGCCGGATCGAGACGGTGTGGGGCGATTGCGCTGCCGCCGCATAGAGCGAGCGGGAGAGCGCCTCGCAGGTGAAGGCAATGTAGCGGGACATGATGGCTCCTTACGGAGATCGAGAAGCGAACACGATCGAGAAGCGAGAAGCGAGAAGCGAGAAGCGAGAAGACTGCCTGCGCGCCGGGATGTTGCTGTCTTCTCGCTTCTCGATTCTCGCTTCTCAATCGTCTATCGAATACTCTCCACAGCCCAGTGGTCGCCCATCGCGCGGCGGCCTTCTGCCAGGCCGGCGCCATCCGAGCGCACCACGGTGAGGTCGGCGCGGGTCAACAGTTCGGGGTGCAGCGCAACGCCCAGCCCCGGCCCGCTGGGCACCGGCAGACGGCCGGCGCGCACCGTCACCTCCAGGTCGCTCAGGATCGGGAAGTAGGTGCGGTAGAAGGCGCGCACCGATTCGACGAACCAGAGGTTGGGGATGTGCGCGCCCAGGTGCATGCAGGCGGCGTGGCAGATGGGGCCGGCCACGTTGTGCAGCACCAGCGGCAGCCCGAATGCTTCGGCCATGGCGGCGATCTTGCGCGTCTCGGCAATGCCGCCGTTCCACACCGGGTCGGTCATCAGCACCGGCGCCACGTGCTTCTCCATCCACTCGCGCAGCTGCCAGCGGGTCATCAGCAGCTCCGAGCCGATCACCGGGATCGACGTGCGCTGGGCAAAGAGCTTGATCTCGTCGGCATGCACCGCCGGCAGCACATCCTCCAGGAAGAGAATGTTGTAGGGTTCGAGCGCGCGTGCAATACGCTCCATGCTCGCCCGGTTCCAGCGGAAGTGGCACTCGATGCCGATCTCCAGCGCATCGCCCACCGCGTCGCGCATCTGGCGGATTGGCCGCAGCCCCTCTTCCACCTGCGCCGGCGAGATGTACTGGCCGTGTGTGTCCTCGCTGAAGCGGTCGAAGGGCCAAATCTTGCAGGCGGTAATCTCGTCGGCCAGCAGCGAGCGAGCCAGGGCGCCGGCGTCTTCGTGCCAGGCGCGGTAATCCTGCAGCGCGCCAAAGCCGATACAGGTATTGTAGGTGGGAACCTGGTCGCGCGTCTTGCCACCCAGCAGGTGATAGAGCGGCGCGCCATAGTGCTTGCCCATCAGGTCCCACAGCGCGACCTCCAGCGCCGAGAGTGCGCGCGTCTCGGCGCCGGCAAAGCCATGGTACATGATGTTGTCCATCACAAAGCGCCAGATGCCTTCAATATCGAGCGGGTCCTGGCCCAGCACCAGCGGCGCCACAGTGCCGTGCAGCGCGCCGCGTGCGCCCGGCACCTTGTCCACCGTCTCGCCCAGCCCCACCAGCCCCGTATCGGTGAAGACGCGCACCACCAGCAGGCGGGGGTACTCGGCCCACGTCAGCGACTCAATCGCGGTGATCTTCATGGCCAACGTCTTTCCGGTGGGCGTGGTGGGCGGGCCCGCGCACGCTAGACAACCACGACGGGGTTCAGGAGCTCGCCTACGCCGTCGGCCGAGATGGTGATGCGGTCACCGGCAGCCAGCGTAAAGGCGTCGGGCGGCACGACGCCGGTGCCTGTGAGCAGCACCGCGCCATGCGGAAAGTCGAGGCAGCGGCCCAGGTGCTCCACCAGTTCGGCGGGCGAGCGGCGAATCTGGCGCGTGTGCGTCTCGCCGCTCACAACCTGGGCGCCGCCTCGCTCGATCCGAAGCCGGATCGCCAGCTCGGGCCAGCTCGTGCGCAGCGGCTGCAACACCAGGGCCGGCCCCAGCGCGCACGAGCGGTTGTAGACCTTGGCCTGCGGCAGGTAGAGCGGGTTGGCGCCTTCGATGTCGCGGCTGCTCATATCGTTGCCCAGCGTATAGCCCACAATCTCCATGGCGGGGTTAACCAGAAGCGCAAGCTCGGGTTCGGGAATATTCCAGCTCGCGTCGCGGCGAATTCCCACCCCATCCAGCGGCGCCACCACCTGGCGCGCGGCGGCTTTGTAGAAGAGCTCGGGGCGCTCGGCCTCGTAGACGCGTGCGTAGATGTCGCCGCCGTCCACCGCTTCGGCCTGGCGCGCCGTGCGGCTGCGCAAATAGGTCACGCCGGCAGCCCACACCTCCTGCGTATCGACGGGCGCCAGCGGCATCACCCCTGCCCTGGGCAGCTCCTGGGCATCATCCACGGCCGAGCGCAGGTCGGCCAGCGCCAGATGAACACGCCCCACGCTGGCCGCCAGCCAGGCGCCCAGTGAACCAATGCGGCGGGTGACGTCGAGCAGCCGGCCTTCCTGCTCCACAGCCCAGCGTGCACCCTGCACGGGGTGGTTGCAGCGCAGCAGACGCAGCGGCGCAGATTCGGGGCTCATGCGGGCCTCCACAGGCGATTGTTGTCGGGCGAGCGCTCAAGGCGCAACAGCCCGCGCTGGGTCATGCTCTCCAGATTGCCGGCCATCCCGTACGAAAAGTCCTGGTTGGTGGCTGCCGGCCAGCCGCCCAGCGCCGGCCCCAGCCGCTCGATCGCCTCGCGCAGCGTGAAGCCACGCGTGGTGTGCGCCAGCTCGAGCAGCCGCTCGCCCACCTGCAGACAGTAGTCGCGGCTCTGGGCAATGAACGCGGCCACCTCCGGCCCACGCTGCAGCGGCCAGTGCGCCGAAGCCAGCAGCTCGATCGGCAGCTGCAGCAGCCGCGCCTGCGTGGCCAGATAGTCGTCGACGTAGCAGTAGGTGGGCGGCATGGCGGGCGACCAATCCTCGGCCGGGATGGCCACCCCCATGCTCGCCTCGCCCGAGATCAGGGTGCGGCTGCGCGGCTCCCACAGCGCGGTGTGGCCCCAGGTGTGGCCGGGCGTGTGGATGAACTCGACGCGCCACTCCGGCCCCAGGCGCAACTGCTCGCCACCGGTAAGCGTCAAGTCCACTGGCGTGCTAAGGCAGCCGGCGCGCATGCCAACCTTGGCCTGCTCGCCGTAGCCGATGCCGTCCTCGGCCTCGAACTGGCTGTAGCGCCCGGCAATCAGCGCATCGGTCGATTCGATCCAGGGGCGGTCGAGCTGGTGGCAGAGGAAGCGCGCGTGGGGAGCGGCGCTGCGCATGGCCTGGTTGCCGCCCTGGTGGTCGGTGTCTGAATGGGTGATAAGCACCCACTCGATTGTGCTGGGGTTTAGGCCGATGCTTGCGCAATAGGGCAGGATCTCCTGCTGCGGGTTGTGCGCGCAGCCGGTGTCCACAAGCAGGCAGGACTCTTCGCCCACCAGCAGGTAGACAAAGACCATGCGCCCTGCGCCAAACTTGCACTCGATCTGGTGAACGCCAGGCGCAATTTCCATTGGCTGCTCCCTAATCTATTTAGCAAGATGCCTAGTACGTATAGCGGCGCCTTCAGGCGCCGCCCCGTTTTTCCTCGAGTGCGACGGAAACAGGCGTGTGCCGAAGGCCTTTGCTCGTGCGCCGGCCAAGTCCTGGGGATGATGGAGTTTAACAATTAAAGCGTCGTTCTGCTGCGGAATTGACGGCAGGGTGTAAGGTGAGAAGCAGGAAGGAGCCTGCGATGCTCAGCTTAATCCTGACTGCAGACGAGAGAGTTGTGCTTGAA
>WBZP01000389.1_pt1 | contig 60471 bp, 42 predicted proteins | sample 5204301 | NCBI WGS metagenome assembly WBZP01 (sample SAMN12412401, study PRJNA552823) | activated sludge metagenome | isolation source: activated sludge from nitrification reactor of wastewater treatment plant... | place: USA: Pennsylvania | collected 2017 | reverse complement strand
GCCAGTTCCAAGAGCCGCTGGGGCCACTACTTTTACGATGGGGCGGCTCAGCTCGTACACATTGCGGCTCTGGTTTTCGTGGGTGCGCTGCGCTCGCGGCGGGCACCCGGTGAGCTTCTGCGGCAGCTCTATCAAGTCGGCAACCGCTCGCTACTATTTGTGCTCGTGACGCTGGGGTTTACCGGCATGGTGCTGGTGTTCCAAAGCTGCCTGCAACTGTCTCGGGTGACGGGCGATCTGAGCCAAGTTGGCGGCGAGTTTATCAAGTACCTCGTCCACGAGTTTGGACCATCGCTCACCGCGATGATGCTGGCGACTCGAGTCGGGGCCGGGATTGCGGCCGAAGTTGGTTCAATGGTGGTGACCGAGCAGGTCGATGCATTGCGTATGTGCGGCGTCGAGCCCGTTGAATATCTGCTGGTCCCGCGCTTTTTGGCGACGCAGGTGATGACGTTGATGTTGTCGGTGTTTGGCGTACTCTCAGCGGTGCTGATGGGCGCATTTACCGCGCACCAGACGTTCCATGTGCCGTACTCGGTGTTTTTAGATCTTGGAAAAGTACATCCCACCGACGTCATGACAGGGGTGTTAAAGGCACTGGCTTATGGGGCTGCGATTCCAATCGTAAGCGGGTTTTGTGGTCTCCGGGCGCATGGCGGTTCCGAAGGAGTGGGCTGGGCGACCACCCGGGCCGTGGTTTCTTCGTCGTTTGCGGTGATCGTGCTCGATTTTCTGATCTCAGCACTCGCGCTGTTGACATGGCAGGGGATGTAAAGAAAAAGCGACGATTCCACCGTCGAAGGTGCCAGGCCATGGCATCACACGAATTAGCATCGTCTCTTTTGCCCTGACGGGCTGAGTGATGGATAATTTTCTAGGTGTTGGACAGGGAGTTCCCAAGGTGCCAGATGAGACGCCGGAGCTACGAATGAAGCGCATTCTTAAAGTTGGTGTCGTTGCTATGGCTGCCTGTTTGGCGCTGGCGTTGACCGTTTCCAGGCGAGGGCCAGCGATGATGGTCGGTCTGGGACGCACCATTGGCGCTCCCTCGGCAGATCGCAAGCCGTACGATCTTCACAACCGTCTGACGACATTCAATCAGACGCTGGGCCGGGTGCTGGAGGCCTACGTCGATCCGACCCGAGTCGATCCGAAGCAGATGTTGCTGTCGGCGCTCGACTCGATCCAAAAGCAGGTTGCTGAGGTCATGGTCGAGCCGTTTCCGGAACAAAACCGCGTCGTCGTTCACGTCGACACAGCGGTTCGGGAATTTAGCATTGAGCACGTCGACTCGCCGTGGGCGATGGCTCCCAAGATGCAGGAGATCTACGACTTCATCATCCAGCATCTTTTACCGGGCACCGACAGCGAGACGCTTCGCAACATCGAGTACGCAGCGACGAATGGCATGCTGTCAACGCTGGACCCGCACTCGCTTTTGCTCGACCCGCAGACCTACCAAGAGATGAAGGTTTCGACGAGCGGGCGGTTTGGGGGACTCGGCATTGTGATCCGCATCCTCAACGGCTCTCTGACGGTGGTTCGTCCGATGAAGGATACGCCAGCCTGGGAAGCGGGAGTGCGTCGCTACGACCGGATCGTCAAGATCGACAAAGAGTGGACCGCCAACATGGCGCTCAACGACGCGGTGCAGCGGCTGCGTGGTGATCCCGATACCAAGGTCGAGGTCTGGTTCGAGCGCGACGGCGAAAAACAGACGCGAAAGGTGATTTTGAAGCGGGCCGAGATTCGGGTGCAGACCGTGACCTCGCGGCTTTTGCAGACCACGACTGGACCGATCGGGTACATCCGCCTGAGCCAGTTTTCCCAAAAAAGCGACGACGAGCTTCGCCAAGCTCTCTCGGATTTGAGCAGCAAGCAACCCTTGCGCGGGCTGGTGCTCGATCTTCGTCACGATCCGGGTGGACTTCTCGACAAAGCGATCAAGGTCGCCGACGAGTTTTTGGAATCAGGCACGATCGTGACCACCGTTGGTTATGCCAACAAGCGTCGAGAAGAGACTCGGGCCGAGCCCGCAGCGCAGCCACGTATTCCAATGGCAGTGCTCGTCGATGGTCAGTCGGCTTCGGCATCGGAGATTGTCGCTGGGGCTCTGAAGAACCTGGATCGAGCGGTGATCATCGGCAGTCGTACGTTCGGCAAAGGCTCGGTGCAGGTGCTGATGGACAATCCGGACGGCTCGGCGCTAAAGCTCACCATCGCCCAGTATTTGACGCCTGGTGACTTGTCGATTCAGTCGGTGGGTATCATGCCCGATATTATGCTTGAGCCGATGTCCGTCGAGAAAGATAACCTGGCGCTGTTCCGAACCTACAAGGGCACGCGGGAGCAGGATCTCGATGCCCATCTGACGTCTCAAAATACCCGAGCCAACGAGAAGCCCGTCGAGACGCTGCGCTACATCTGGGTTGATCCTCCGAAAAAGGCGGCTCCCGCCAAGGTCAAAGGCGCTCTGCTTACCGATACCGACAAGAAGAGCGGACCACCTCAGGGCGAAGACGACGATGAAGACGAAGCAGCCGCGCTTCCTGACGATGACGACGAAGTATTCGAGGACTTTAGCATTCAGTATGCGAGAGATCTCCTCGGTTCAGTGCAGGGTTACCGTCGACACGAAATCCTGAGTTCGGCCAAGGACTTCTTTGGTCGCCGCCAGGCCAGTGAAATGGGTCGGCTCATTGACACGCTGCGCAAGCAGGGCATTGACTGGGCTCCAGTCGGGAACCAGTCGGCGTCGCCTGATTTGGTAGCGACGGTGACGACCGACAAACCGGGCAACCTGGCGCGAGCGGGTGAAAAGATTCGTTTCACCGCGACGGTGACCAATCGAGGGCAGGGCACAGCGGGCCAGGTGCGGGCGCAGCTCAAGAGCGACAACTTCCTGTACGAAGAGCGGGAGTTTGTGTTTGGACGGCTGGGCCCTGGTGAGACGAAGACCTGGTCGATTCTGGTGAGTGTCCCCAAAGACACACTGCCGCGTCTGGACGTCGTCAAGGTTCAGTTCTTCGAGGAACATGCCAAGGTGCCACCGCCGCAGGTGCTCAAGGTGCAGCTCGAGGGCATGGAGCGGCCGCGATTCGCCTATAGCTACCAGTTCATCGACGATGGGGCTGAGGCCAATCGCGATGGACTGCTGCAAAAGGGCGAGACTGTCCGGTTGCGGGTGCTGATCAAAAACACTGGCGCTGGCAAAGCAGCCAAGCCGTTCGCACTGCTCCACAACCGCTCCGGAGAGGGCGTGATGGTCAACAAGGGTCGCTACGAGCTGGAGTCGATGGCACCTGGTGAGCAGCGGGCGATGGACTTCACGTTCGAGGTCAAGCCAGACTTCGCCGAAGCGGTGGCACGGGTCGAGTTGCAGGTCTGGGACTTTGCGCTACACGAAGGCGTCACCGATAAGCTGTCGTTCCCAATTCTCGAAAACCGGCAGAGCGTCGAGGCCCGCAGCGGAACCGTCGTGGCCAACAAAGCGCTGGTGGTACGTGCGGGAGCCTCAGCGAGTGCCGCAGAAGTGGGCAAGGTGGCTCAAGGAGTGCGATTCAAAGTGACGGGTCGCTTGGCTGACTTTGTGCGCGTCGAGCTAGAGCCCAATCGGCCTGGCTTTGTGCCGGCCGCGCAGGTGAGCGAAGCGGTGCAACCACCCGATGCCAATCCGCAGGTGAGCTTGGTCTGGCAGGCCACGCCGCCGCTGCTCGATGTGAAGGCTCCACTTGCTGTCGAACAGCCGTCGATTCGGCTGTCGGTTTCGGCGCGTGATGACGAGCAGGTTCTCGATGGCTACGTCGTCGTTTCGAACCGCACCTCCAAAATCGAACACCGCAAGGTGTTCTATCGCAGCAACCGCAATGGTCCGCTCGCCAAAGAGATGCAGTTCGAGGCCAATGTCCCGCTGTGGCCTGGGATCAACATCGTCACGGTGGTCGCCCGTCAGTCTGGGCAGGTTCAGTCTCTGCACACCATGGTGCTGAATCGACTGGGCGATGAAGCAGCACGGACCGCTCAGGCTGCTCAGTAACGACGCGGCGCATTGCATGACCTGGACGCCTTCCATTCCGCTCAGCGACGAAGCCCGCGCCGTTCACGCGGCGTCGACGCCAATCGATCTGCACACCGACACCATCAAGTTCATCAGCCGAGGCTATGACTTTATGGCGTCCCATGATCCGTCGTGGCTGGTCCGAGGATTCGGCGGCCATGTCGATTTGCCGAGGCTGCGTGCGGGCAACATGGCCGGACTGTTTTTCGGACTCTGGACCTTTCCCAAGCCCGAAGTCGGCTGTTTGGCCGAAGCCCACAGGCAGATCGATTCGCTCGAAAAAGCCGCACTCGCTGGGTCGTTTCGGCTGTGTCGCTCGGCGGAAGACATTATCGCGGCACGACAGGCTGGAGAGGTGGCAGCGCTGTGCGGGATCGAAGGCGCGCATTGTCTGGAGCGCGGTGAGCGCAACGAGGTGGTCGTCGAGCGACTACTGGCGCTCGGTCGTCGCGGCGTCCGCTATCTGGGACTATTGCACTTTAGTAAAAACGCACTCGGCGCTCCAGCGATGGGCTGGGGTCAGGACGTTAGCCAAGGACTCACCCCGCTCGGCTGCGAGATCGTCGACTCCTGTCGTGAGTTTGGGATCCTGGTCGACTTGGCCCACATCAATCGCAAGGGATTTTTCGACGCGGTAGCACGGAAGCCGGGACCACTTTTGGTAAGCCACACCGGCGTCGCGGGTGTCACCCCACACTGGCGAAACATCGACGACGAGCAGGTTCGAGCAGTCGCTGATGCGGCGGGTGTGATCGGTGTCATTTTTGCGCCGCGCTTCCTGGGCCAAGATGGGCTTGATGGCGTGGTCTCTCATCTGCTTCACCTTTTGAAGCTGGCTGGCGACGATGCCGTGGCGCTTGGTTCCGACTGGGATGGCTTTATTCGACCGACCAAGGGCCTATCGAGTCCCGCCGAACTTCCGAACCTGACCGAGGCGCTGCTGCGAGCCGGTGTCAAGCCGACGACGATTCACAAGATCCTCGGCGAAAACGTGCTACGGCTCTTGCGTGCGGTGCCGCCGAAGCTTTTTGCCTAACTGGCTTTGCCCGCCTAACGAAACATGCGTATTACCGAGCGACTTCAGAAGCCCTCGCCGAGCTACTCGTTTGAGTTTTTCCCACCCAAAACCGAACCGGGGCTCGCCAACCTTCTCGACACCCTGCGCGACCTGCGTGAACTCGAGCCGTCGTTTGTTTCGATGACGTACGGCGCGGGTGGCTCCACCCAACGTACGACGACGGAGCTGACCGCCCGCATCAAGCATGAGATCGGCATCGAAGCGATGGCGCACCTGACCTGCGTTGGGCATGACCAAGCCGAGCTGGCCCGCACCCTTGATGCGCTGGCGGCTGCTGGCATCGACAATGTGCTGGCGCTTCGTGGCGACCGTCCCAGTCTCACGGTCGACTCCGCCGATCGCGACAGGCAACCCAGCGAGCCAGGTTGCGCAGACTTCGCCTACGCCAGCCAGCTTGTGAACTTCATGCGCAGCGATCGCAAACGCTGGCCGTTTTGCATCGGCGGAGCCTGCTATCCCGAGGGCCACATCGAGTGTCCGCTGCGCGAGGATGACCTCCGCCACCTCGCCGAAAAAGTCGAAGCCGGAACCGAGTTTCTGATCACCCAGTTGTTCTTCGACAATGCCTTTTACTTCGACTTCGTGCAGCGTGCCCAGGCGATGCGCATTCGCGTACCCATCGTCCCTGGGATCATGCCCATCACCAGCTTCGAACAGGTCGAGCGCTTCACCCGGATGTGCGGTGCCACGATCCCGATGCGACTGAGACTTCAGCTAGAGCGCTATCAGCGCGATCCCGAGGCAATCCTCGAACTTGGCGTCGCCCACGCCACCGTACAGTGTACGGAACTGTTGTCTCGTGGCGCACCTGGTATCCATTTTTTCACCCTCAACAAGAGCCGCGCTACCCGCATGATTCTGACGGCGCTGCGTTCGCTCAGTCGTTAGCCACCACCGCATCGCCTTTTTTCGTGGGCCGAACGCAAATTTCCCTCGGTGCAGAGCTTGACAGCCAGCACTGGGGCGTTAGTTTGCATCTTGCCGTTTTATGAGCTCGCAAAAGCGTGATTACTACGAAGTGCTCGGAGTGTCTCGGACTGCCGATGATGCTGAGCTAAAGAAGGCCTACCGTCGGATGGCGATGGAGTTTCATCCCGATCGCCGTCCGGGGGATAAGGAAGCCGAAGAGAAGTTCAAGGAGGCTGCCGAGGCGTATGCGGTTCTCTCAGATGGCGAAAAGCGGAGTCTTTACGACCGCTTCGGTCATCAAGGGCCTGCTCAAGCTGGCTTCAATCCCGGCTTCGGAGGAATGGAAGACATCTTTTCGGCCTTCGCCGACATCTTCGGCGGGGGCGGTTTTCCCGGCTTCGGCGGAGGAGGCGGCGGCGGACGTCGAGTGGCTCGGGGCGACGATATTGAAATCGAGCTTACGGTGTCTTTCCTTGATGCGGCGCGTGGCATCAAGCGTGAGATCGAGATCGACCGTCACTCGGCGTGCGACACCTGCAAAGGCTCTGGGGCCAAGCCAGGCACCCAACCGCAGCGCTGTCGTACCTGTAATGGCCGTGGTCAGGTAGCGCATCAGCAGGGCTTCTTCGTCATCTCGACGACGTGTCCGCAGTGTCGTGGCGCGGGATCGACCATTGCTGAAAAGTGCAGTGGCTGCAAAGGGGCCGGACAGGTTGCTCGTCGGGCGACCGTCAGCGTCACCGTCCCTGCGGGGATCGACGATGGGCAGCGACTGCGTCTGAACGGACAGGGCGATGCCAGTTCGCAGCAAGGTGGCGATCCCGGCGATCTGTACGTCCTTATCCGTGTCCAGGGCGACCCGCGCTTTGTTCGTGACGGAGACGATCTGTGGACCGATGTCCCGCTGACGTTCGCGGAAGCCGCGCTCGGCACGCGGGTTGAGGTGCCGACACCCGAAGGTAGCGAACACATCGAGGTCGCACCAGGCACGCAGCCGCTGTCGAAGCAGGTGCTGTCGGGACGGGGCATGCCCAATGTGCGTGGCCGAGGACGCGGTAACCTGGTTGTGCGCTTCGTGGTGTTGGTTCCCAAAGAGCTGACTCCCGAGTCACGCGAGCTGATCGAAAAGCTCGGGCCGCACCTGTACAGCCCACGCAGCGCAGCTTCGCAAGAAATCCACGAAGAGGACGCGGCAGATGACAGCCATGGCGGTGACTCCGACAAGGGTTCTGTATTTGACCGCTTGTTTCGCAAAAAGAAGAAATAGCCACCTCGATACGGGGCGCTTGGCCGGGCCGACAGTCGTGTTATAAGCCGCCCATGCACAGTGCGACCCAGGCCGACAGCGGCTCCGCAGCGACGGGGCAGCCAGCCGCAAGCAAGCTCACCATTTCTGACGTTCGTGCGATCTATGACCTGCCGCTGCCTGCGTTGGTGCAGCGTGCGATGGCCACCCATCAAGCGAACCACAACCCGAGCGAAGTGCAGCTCTGTTCTTTGCTCTCGGTGAAGACCGGCGGTTGCCAAGAAGACTGTGGCTACTGTCCGCAGTCGGCGGCTCACGGTAGCGCCGAGCCCGAAGCGATGTTGGCGGTCGAGGAGGTGCTCACACGGGCGCGCACGGCGAGGCAGGCCGGAGCCACTCGTTTTTGTATGGGTGCGGCCTGGCGCAGCGTCAAGGACGGTCCGGCGTTCGAGCGCGTCCTCGACATGGTGCGCGGCGTTCGTTCTCTCGGGATGGAGGCCTGCGTCACCCTCGGTATGCTCAGCGACGATCAGGCCCGCAAGCTAGCCGAGGCTGGTCTGACGGCGTATAACCACAACCTCGACACCTCACGGTCGTTTTATGGCCAGGTGATCACGACGAGAACCTATGACGACCGACTCCTAACGCTGCAGCGGGTTCGTCGGGCCGGCGTGAGCGTGTGTTGTGGCGGGATCATTGGGATGGGCGAGTCCATCGACGATCGCTGCGCTCTTCTGCACACGCTGGCGTCACTCGATCCGCCACCGGAGAGCGTGCCAATCAATGCACTCGTGGCTGTCGCAGGCACTCCGCTCGCGGCCAGGCCCAAAGTCGACCCGCTCGAGCTGGTTCGCACCATCGCCACCGCACGGGTGCTTATGCCAAAGAGCCGCGTCCGTTTGTCAGCCGGCCGGACCGAGCTAAGCCGCGAAGCCCAAGTGCTGTGCTTCCTTGTCGGTGCCAACTCGATTTTCTACGGCGATAAGCTACTGACCACTGGCAACCCCGACTGCGACGACGATCAAGCCATGCTCAAAGCTGCTGGTTTGCACGCTGCTCCACCCGAGGCTGCTTCTGCCTGATGGCTCGCGCTCCCCTCTCACTGGCACTTGGTGAGCTGCGCCTTCCCGAGTTGGCCGATGACAGTCATCCGGTCTGCCTGCGCTTCCCAGGGGCCCCGCCGCAGAGCGAGGTGTATGGCGAGTTTCCGCACTTTTTTTTGCCCCATCCGCTGACGCCTAGCCTCGACGGGGTTCCCCAGTTGGTGGTGCCCCTGACGCCTGGCGTCTATTCGTACAAGCTGCGTACGCCCGACGGAAACTGGCATCTTCACGACAGCAATCCTCGGACCCGTTCCGTCGAGGGCCTGCGGAACAGTGTGCTGGTCATTGAGGGCAGCGAAGAGCCGATTCTGCACGCACCCACGGAGCCCGATGTCTTTCTTCGCGACGACGGGCGTTTGGTGGTGCGCGCCGCGCTGCGCAAGTCAGCGGGCGAGTCACTGTGGCTACGCTATCGCGATCTCGACAAGACTCGCGAGCTGCCGATGGATCGGGTCGGTGAGGAAGACGAGCATCTGCTCTTCACTGCCCACCTGCCACTGTCTTCGCCGCGAGTGGACTATTGGTTTCGCCTCCGCTCAGGGCAGATCGTCGCTGGACCGTCTCAGCAAGCGTTTCGCGTGACGGTGAGAAAGCTTGAGATGCCATCGTGGTGGCAAGACGCGGTGCTGTACAGCCTTCTGGTCGATCGGTTCCGCCGGGGCGACGACGGCAAGTGGCCGACTCTACCCGACGAACGAGCCCGAGCCGGGGGAGATCTTGATGGGGTTTGTGCGGCGCTGCCGTATCTGTCGAATCTGGGCGTGACCGTTCTGCACCTGACCCCGATTTGGCAGAGCCCATCGACCCACCGCTACGATGCCGAGAATCCGCTGGTGGTCGATCCGGCACTCGGCGGAGAGGCCGCGCTAAGGCGACTACTCAGCGAGTCAGAGCGACTAGGAATTCGCATTTTACTTGACATTACCCTGACTCATGTGAATCGGAATTTTCTGCCGTTCTGCGATGTCCGGACACGCGGCCCCAAGTCGCCGTACGCGGACTGGTTCCGCTTTCATCGCTGGCCTTTTTCCGACGGACCTTCCCCGGGCTACGAGCACTATCAACACGGTCAGTGGCACGAGCCGCTGCTGCGTGTCGATCATCCCGACGTGGCGACCTATCTCCTGCGGGTGATGCTCCACTATCTGCAGCTTGGGGTGGCGGGCTTTCGGCTCGACTCAGTGGCCGATGTCCCCGTCGCGCTGGTATCGCTGCTTCGCCAAGGGGTGCGGGCCCTGCGCAAAGATGCGCTGCTGCTGGGCGAGCTGACCGTCGACAACCTCGGTCATTACACGCGGCGAGGACTCGACTGTGCGACGGACCTATCGCTACAGCATGGCCTGTGCGAGTGGCTCCAAGGTCGTCGGACCGCACGGCAGCTTGCGGCACTCGCCGAGCGACGAGCCTTTGGACGGGGTCCAAGTCAGGCGGCGCTGGGGATGACGGCCAGCCACGATCTACCGAGGCTGCGCAGCTTGGTCGACGAACGGGCCGCCCACCTTGGACACTTGGTCAGCTTGCTGCGTCCGGAAGTGCCCATGATCTATTACGGCGACGAGCTGGGCCTGCGGAGCGACGAGCCATCACGTTGTTTTGAAGACGTGTGGCCCGATCGTATGCCGCTGCCTTGGTCGCTGGCGACCGAGGACAACCCGACGCTGGGTCTCTTTCAGCAGCTACTGACGCTGCGCGAGCAGTTTGCATCGCTGCGCCGAGGAGACTGCCGCGAACGAACCCGGGAAGAAAGTCCCGAGGTGCTGATCTTTCGTCGTCAACTCGGCCCTGAGATCATCGAGATCTACGCTCATGGCCGAGGCAGCGACGTGGAGCTGATGCTCTGTGACGACGCTCCGCCGGAGACGCAGACGTTGCTCACGCTGGGTGAGGTCGGGCTCGATGGTTCGACGAGGAGGCTGCGACTGGGACCGTATGCCGCGCTGGTCGTGCTGCGTCGGCCGTCCGTGGTGGTGCGTCGCGTCGCGAGTGAGGTGATCGAGCATTCCGCCGAGCGGCTCGCCGAAGCCTATCGTCAGGGTCGCACCGCAGGTCTTCTTTTGCCATCGAAGCTCTATCTGACGGTAACGGAGCGCTGCAACCTGCGCTGCCAGCACTGCATTACGTTGGCTCCCGAAAAGACGGCTTCGCGGACGGCTCGGACGCTGCAGCCGTGGCTGCTCGACGCGCTCGAAGAGGCGCTGCAATCGGCCAGCTACTTCGGATTTTCGCACGGCGGAGAGAGTCTCGTGGCCCCGCAGTTTTTCGAAGTGCTCCGTCGCATAAAGCGCGCCAAGCAGGGTCGACCTTACGATGTTCACCTGCTGTCGAACGGGATGCTACTCGACGCGGACATGCTGGAGAAGCTCATCGAACTGGGCGTGACCAGCTTGGCGGTTTCTCTCGATGGCGGCAGTGCTGCGGTAAACGATGAAATCCGTAGCGGCTGTGATTTCGACCGTGTGATCCATCACCTGCGCCATGCGGCCGCTGTTCGTCGGGAGCTCCGGGCCGATCTGCGGATCGGTGTCTCTACGGTGGTGCTGCGTCAAAACGTCGCGGAGCTGCCGCTGCTGGCACAGCTCGTGTGTGACCTCGGGCTGGATTGGTTGAAGGTCGAGGAAGGCTACCCGGTCAACGTCTTTGCCTCGGAGTCACTGCTGCGGCCCGATTCGCGGCGGGTCCAAGAAGCGGTCGCTGCGGCGCGTGCGATCGTTGAGCCGAACGGAGTGATCTTGGTGGATCACCTGAGCCCACCCATTGGTTGTCCATGTCAAGAAAAATCGGTGCATGGTCTGTCTGAATTTCGGGCCACCGACGACTTTGCCAATCGAGCGGTGTTCCGTCCATGCCGCGCCGCATGGGAGGTGGCATGTGTTGATCCGGACGGCACCGTTCACGCTGGGGACTACGGTGCGATAGCGCTCGGTAGCTTGGCCGAGCAGTCGTTTGTCGAGCTGTGGAATGGAGCCCACGCCGAGGCTGTGCGTCGCGACGCGCTTGGGCAGATCATGCCCTCGTTGCGCCGAACTTGTCCGGCGTAATCCGGTCAGTTCAGCTCGCCAAGGCTGTTTAGCTTGAACAGCAGCGAGGGCAGCGTGAGTGTCAGCACGATCGACAAGGCCGTGAGCCCGGTCATGCCATCGATCCGCCCATCCGCTAGCTCTCGCAAAAACACCGGACCCAGGCCCGCGCCCACCGCTGCGGCCATGTGCTGCACGGCCGACTGAATCGACTGGTAGCGAGCGCGCTCGGCTGGGGCCGCGACTCGGCTACAGGTGGTGGTCACGCAGACGTTGCGCGATGACGAGCTGACCATAAAGGCGACAAACAGGACGACGACCGGCAGCAGGGCTCGACCGGGCAAAAAGGTCAGTCCGAGGTCGAGCGCGAGCACGACGCTGGCCAGCACCATCACCCGCGCCGCTCCATAACGGTCGATGAGCCAGCCGACCAGCCGCATCGACACAAAGCTGCACGCTCCGCCGATCGCGTACATGTACTCGAGGCTCTGTCTGGGCATGCCACAGTTGCGAATCAGGTACGGTGCGATGTTTGGGACGATTGCAAAGGTTGCCATGTTGCCGAGGGCAATGGTGAGCAGCGCAAGTTGGACCACCGGGCGGTGCAAGATTTCGGTCAGGCTGCGTGGCGACTCGCGCCGCTCGAGGTGAGTTCGTAGCGGAGGCAGCACGGCCGCAGCCATCGCCATCACCACGAGGCCCATCCCGGCAACCACGAAGAACGGTGTGCGCAATCCACCGTGACGGGCCAGCCACAGACCCATCGGGACACCGAGCACCGAGGCCACCGAGAACGCTCCCATCACCGCACCAAACGCCCGGCCTCGGCGTTCGAGTGGCACCAGATCGGTCAGTGCCGATACTGCCAGTGAAGTTGCAGGGCCACCGAACAGCCCCGCTAGGAGGCGCGCCGCCATCATCGACTTGAACCCAATCGCAAAGCCTCCGGCGGCAGTTCCCAGCACCAGCCCGAGCAGCGCCCACAACAGAGCGGTTTTGCGATCGTAGCGATCGAGCACCCACGCCCCGGCCAAGCCAGCCACCGACGCAGACACCGCATAAGCCGATCCGAGTAGCCCGAGCAGTGCCGCCGGGATGTGCAACTCAGTCGTAAAGTCCGGCCCGAGCGGCATAATCATCTAGTACCGGGAATTACAAAAAAATGATGTAATGATCATGCCTTCCGTTGCTGTGCGCAGTTGCTCACATAGCGGACTCTAGCGTTCTGGACGCGCTTTTTTGGCGATCGGAAGGCACACGAGAGGCACCGGACATGGGAGAGGTGATTCGCAAGGTCAATGGGGCAGGGCGCTTCGTCGGCTGGTACATCCGCTTCGTCGATGCTGATGGAAAGAGGCGAGCGAGAGCAACGAAGGCCACGTCGGCGGCAGACGCTCGTCGGATTCTCATCGAGCTAGAAGCCCAAGCGGGAAGACGACGACTGGGTGTCCCCGAGCGTCCGCAGCCGATCAAGGGCGTCGATCTGGTAGACCGCTGGCTGGACGAGTACCAGCCGCGCACCCGCGATCGTCGTCGCTGGGTGGTAAAGCAGCGATACAACCTCGCGTCCGCACTGCCGCACATCACCGGCATTGTCACCCGTACCGATGCCGTCCGGATCGTCCGCAAGCTCAGCGACAACAGAAAGGCGAACACGGTACGCGCCTGTGTCGGCGCGCTCAAAAGTGCCTGGAAGTGGGCTGTCTCCATTGGTATCTCCGACTGCAATCCGTGGGACATGCGCTTGCCACCGCCGGAGCGCAAGAACGACTATCTCTCGCGTGAAGAGGTCGCTCGCCTGCTTGCTGCCGTCGATGCTGATACGCAGCCGCACCGGGACGTGCTCGCCATTGCCGTGCGCCTCGCGATCTACGCCGGTTTGCGTGTCTGCGAGGTCTACGGCCTTCGCTGGCGCAGCGTCGATTTCGATCGCAACGTCATCGTTATTCGGCACGGCTTTCGAGACAGCCCGACGAAATCCCGACGAGAGCGCGTCATTCCGATCGCCGATCAGCTTTACGATCACCTCGCTTCTTGGCGGCAGCGCTGTCCGTCGCAGGACTATGTCTGTCCGACCTTTTCATCGACGACGGGTAAGTGGTTCGCGGCTCGCGTCCGTTCCGACATTCGCCGCTTTTACCGCAAGGCTGACCTCCCCATCCCGTCGTCACCATGGCATGTGCTCCGCCACACCTTCGCGTCACATTTCCTCATGTCCGGCGGCGGTCTGCTGACGCTACAGCGCATCTTGGGTCACACCAGCCTGACGCATACCCAGATATACAGCCACCTGTCCGACGAGCACGTAGCCATCGAGATGAAGCGGCTCAGGCTCTAGCGCCTGATCGCTAGCTGGGAGGTGGGTTCGATGCGGCGCGTTCCGATCTTAGTTGTCGCCAAGCACTTCGTCGGCGGACTTGGCGGTGGCGGCGCGTGCGATCCAGCGGTCGAGCTGCGTGCGGTCTTGGCAGCTCAGGATACGGGCGCGCACTCGCGAATCGACGGGGATGTTGCGGGCAGATAGAAACGCCAGAACGCTCTCGGCGATGCCAGCGGCTTTGCCCTTCTCGATGCCTTCTTCGTAGCCGGCGCGGAGCCACGGAAAATCACGAATCGGGTCGAGCATGTAGTGTCTCCTTTCGACGACTTCTCGGACTATGCCTTGGACTTTCTGCTTCGACAAGTGCAGCGTCGCAAACGTCGCCGCCTGGTCCATCATCAGCTTGCGCTGCGCGTCGGTGATAGGTGGGCGCAGATCGCTGGGGTTCGGCGCGCTCTGGTCGGTGTCGAGGTCGATGATTCTATCGAGGACGCGAGCAAGCAGCGTCGCACGATCGCCGTCTTGGGGCTGCATCGCGGGCACCATCGGTAGCACTTGGCGAATGCCAAGGAATAGTGCCGACTCGGCTGGCTCGTCGTAGATGCGACGGACGCTTATCAGATGACGACTTTCACGACCTACACGACCGCCAAAGACGTATTCGTCTGGGATGGATGCTTGGGGCGTAAAGGCGAGCAGGACCGTCTCGACGGGTAACCGATACTGACGATGCGCCAGCGCCGCCCGCAGCAGCAGATCGAGCGGCAGATCGGCATCGCCTTGGCACTGACACTCGATGAGATACAGCGTCGGCGGTGCTCCGTCTGCTTCGCTGCGAAAGATGAGGTCGGCCCGACGCAGCGTCGAAGGAAGCTCCTCGGAAAGCCGCACCACCTCACCGCGCACACCGGGCAAAAGCCACGGCAAAAGCGAAACGAAGTGATGCGTCACCAGTTCTTTGAACGACGTATCGAAGCGGCCCGCCATGCGAAGGGGGTCTATAGACCCGACCCGGTCAGCTCGCCACCGCTTTTGCACATGAGCCCGTCACGATTTTTGTGCCGCCCGCCAGTCCCAGCGGCCCACCTGGACAGTGCGCGAGCAAGCCTGTGCCGTTCGGGTTGAGTTCACGGCTCGACCATATCTGGACCACAGCACTTGACGGCTCTGCGTGCCGATAATCTGGGCGGGGGTTTCATGCTGCGAGCGCGCATTTGCTCATTTTGTGGCGGCGACATGCCTGCATCGGGTCGAATCGATCGCCGGTACTGTCGCCCGAGCTGTCGGACGCTTGCCTACAGGCACCGGCGAAGTGGGCGGCGAAATGATCGGGGCTCGCTGCTGGATGTGGTGCGGGCGCTGGAGCAGCGGTTGTCCGCGACAGTGGCGGAGCTGCTCGACATCCGCCAGCGCTTTGCGTCGGAGCTGGGGCACGATGCGGCGCACGCCACGCTGGCGAACGTCGTCGCGGCGCATGAGCGGGACGCGGCGGCGCTGAAAACTGCGCTGCGCGAGCAGGATTCGCAACATCAGCACCTCGTCACGCTGGAAGGGCAGCGAAACGCGCTGCGCAGTGAAGTGGCCGAGCTGACGCAGCGGATCGAGCGGGCGCAGCGAGCGCAGCAGCAGCGAGAGCAGGAACTTCTCGACGAGCTCAGACGGCAGCGCGAGCACTACGAGTCGCTTCGTGAGTCGTCCGCGCCGCTCTATCCGTCGCCGGTCGCCCGCCCGACCCCGCCCGAGCCGCCACCATGGGTTTCGTCGTCCGGATCGTCCTCGGCGCGCAGTTCCGAGCCGCCCGCGCATGCCGGGTTGCGCGTCGAGCGACCCCATGCCGAGCCGCCGCGCCCTGCGAATCCGCCAAAGCCACCCGTCCGCGCCGAGCCAGCGTCACAAAAAGACGAGCGCAGCCACGGAAAGCCCGAACCGCCCCGTCGAGTCACCAACTGGCCTCGCATCGAGCAGTTTGCCGAGCGCACGATGCGGCGACGGATGCCCGAGTACATCAAGCTTCATCGGCCCGATCTCAAGCGCGACCTTCAGTACGAGCTGACGGGCGAGGAAGGGCCACTTCACAACGTCGCACGGCTCTTGTCGCGGCTGATCTTCGTCGGACTATCGCGGGGGCAGGCCGCGGGCGATGTGCCGGGGTTTGCTGCGGCATGCGTCGATAAGCTGTACCGACACCTGGCCGCCGACCCGATGGACCAGGCGCTATGCGGGCAGTGGCCGCGCGAGGAGCGAGCGGCGATCGAGTGGCTCGCGTATCAGCTTGTCGTCGCGATGATGGGGGACTTTGGCCGGCTCAATGAGTAGCCGTCGCGGGCAGCGGTCCGAAGTGTCAACGAGCTGTCAACGAGTCGTCTCAAACGACCGAAACAGCGTCAGCATCTCGGCCTTCGTCGGTCGCGGATAAAATCGCATCCCCGGCCCGTCGATGTCCCACGCGATCACCTGCCACTTGGGCCGCTTCGTCCCCGCTTGCTCCCGCACAGCCTGAAGCACCAGCCGCCGCCGCTTCCCGTCCGCAACCACCTCCACCCGCCGCATCGCCAGCACCCGATACAGCCGCCTGTGCTCGCCAAAAAACCGCTGAATCACCCCAACGATGAATCGCTCTTTTTCATCGGTGAGGTCGAAGGTCACGGCACCCGCCATCGTGACCATTGCACGGCCCTCTACTCGTTTGGTTTGCACTGCGCGCCTCCAGATGACGAACGCATACCATGCGAGTTTCATTTGTGTCTCAAAATGTGTTTCAAATGAATTGCTTTTTCGCATCTACAGTGGAGCCCGGGCGGTGGTACATCGTCGAGATGTCGTTGTTCATGCCGACAGGCCGTCGAAAACGAACCGAAGTGCTTTCCCAAGTCCGAGTGACGGCCGAAGAGAAGCAGGCCGTTGAATGGCTGGCAAAACGTCTCTCGGAACGCGATGGCACAGACTATGGCATTAGCGACGTAGTACGGCTGGCACTGGCAACCTTATATCTGGCCGAGACAAATCATGACCCCGATCCCGATGGCTCGGGTAGGCATGGCCAGACTCAAAGGTATTAGATCCATCCTGAGTGATGTCTGTCAAAGGGACGAAACCATGAGTCGAATAACGGAAATTGGCGCAATGAATGTGGCTCAGGCCCGAGAACACGAAGATGTAATCGAAGAGATAGCGACAATTTTAGAATTAGGTGTGAAATATATACGAAAAACATTAGGTGCTAGTCACGGAAAAGTAATGATCAAGAACTTGTTTCATGAAAATTGGCCTGATTGCTTTGATGCATCCGTGTTGGCTGGCTATACTGTTTCCGGCGCTCGAAAGTATGGGCTGATTGAAGAACTGAGGTCTGTTACAGGGCTTGGAGTCAAGCGCCTTAATAAGGCGATTGAAGATGCCAATGGGCATATGCTTCTAAAGAACCTATTTCGAGATCAATGGCCAGAGCAATCAGCGAAGGACGGACTGGAAACGGGCGATGATTGGAGCGAGAAAGAGGAGGACAGTGATGATGAAACGGAAGAAGCTGGTGATTCGACGATAACGTATGGCACACAAGGGGGAGAAGAACATCAAGCATTGCAACGATCAATTTGTCAAATCGGTGAAATGAAGAATTTTCATGTCCGGACAAATTATGATATTGGGGCAGGATTGAAGCCTGATGTATTGTGGTTTAAGCTTCAGCCGGAGAAGAATAATGGGCCTGCCTTGGTGGTTGAGATTGAACGGGGCAGTAGCGCCGCGTTGCAGAAATCTCTATCCAGTCTAAAGCATGCGAACGACCGTTGGCCAGGAACGCAACTAAGGCTGATTGTTCCGAAAAAGCGTCGTGAGGCAGTTGAAGAAAAACTGACTGGTGCTTTCCACGAAATCCGTGCTAATCTTAAAATTTCTGCAATAGAAGAATGCAGAGATAGAGACCACTACATATTAGCGAAGACCCTAGATCTTATTAATAGACTACATGCTTGACTACAGGTTGGCGCTGCTTTAGCTGGGCTTGCGTTACCGGGATGGTATTCGGGTGCGGACAACCCAGACCCAGTTACAAGCTCCTGAGTCGGTTTTCGCTTGGGAGTTCGTCATCGTGAAGGTCACATGGCGCGCCTTGTTTGATCAGAAGTGTCACTGTCGGTGATCATCCACTAGGACGCCCCTTCGCCTGAAGCGGCACAGAAAAGGCACACGCTTTGGCGAAAGACGTGTTACAGCGACGGGCGATAGAGCGGCCCGGTGACTAAATCATCATGAAGTCGAGGATGTTGACCGGCTCTAGCTCCCGTCGGTGTAGCACAGGTTCGGGAGGTTGTGCGCCCGTTATGCGCCTATGGGAAGTGCTTGCGGAACTGCGTGAACTTTTCCGTCTGACCCTCGGCGGTGGACCAGCGACCGATTTCGTTCCAATCGATGGTGTGTCGCCTGGCCACCATCTGAGCTTGTCGGAAAGCTTGCTGATCGTTCCAGTAGTAAAACGCGGCCAAGCGGTCCATCACGCACTGAGTCGGCGTCAGCAGCTTGAGCAGACCCGTCGCGAGTCGCTGCTCACCGACGCGACGAACCGGCTCATTACCGATCGCGAGCGGTGGGGCTGGGAACTCGACGAAGAAGTCAGTGTCGGGATGCACGTAGTAGCGGTCCTTGCGCCGAAAGCCGAGTGACTTCATGGCTCCGTCGATGAGCTTTTCGCGCGCCGTCGAGATGAAGTCGAGGTCGTTCGACTGGTACTCGTTTTCCGAGTAGATAGTGACCACGGCACCGCCCGTCAAAACCGCCTCGATCTGATGATCGGCGAGGTGCTGACAGACAAGCGCCGCCAAATCGGCGACGGGCAGGTCTTTGCTGATCTTCGTCACAGCGGCTTCCCAGCACGACGAGGTCGTGTGCGCGGCGAATAGTAGCGCTTCTGTTCTTCGTCTGGCAGGTACTCGCGGGCTCGACGGAGCAAGTTGCGTAGCTCGGGCAGAAATGGGTAGCGGGGATTGAACGCATAGATCCGGACGTTGCCGACGAGCCGACTCGACAAGACCCCCGCGTGTTCGAGGTTGCGAAGCTGCCGCTGGATCGCTGAGATCGCAAAGTCAAAGTTGGTCGCGATCTCCGGCGCACAGCCTTCCTCCACCGCGTCGAGGTAGAGCAGGATGCGCGACGCACTCTCGCCAAACAGCCGATCCAGCATGATTCCATCTTACCGCGAAGCGTGGTGATTCAGACTCAAAAAGTGGTTGATTGGATCAACACTGTGGTTGATCTCTGTCGCGGAAGGTCGGGGCGCTCGGGGTGCTTCAGAGACGGGACGACTGCTCAGTTGCGTCGTCGGTGGCGTCTCGTTGCAGCTCTTCGAGCAGCATCCCGATCGCGACGCGAATCACATCGGCATTGCCGACGGTGGGGCGATTCCAGCGCTTGCCGAGGAGCTGACGGGCCTGCTCAAGCTGGGCTTTTTCTGCGTCGCTGAGCCTGACGGTAGCCATATGAGGCCGAGAAGCTTCGGGCGGGTCGGGGATTCGCGGTGACACGGCGTCACTATCAACAAACTTCCGCTCGATTGGAAGCGCGTCACCGACGAAATACCAAATGATATTCGACATGTATTTCGTAATGAAATACAAAACAGCCACAACTGACACGAGGGCTGCCATGTCGTTTCAAACCGCCATCGCCGAAGAATTCGATCTCAGCGACGAAAAAGAGAGCTTCCTACACGGACGGATTCGCCACATGCACTCGGGTCGCTGGCCTCTGTGGCGCATGCTGGCGATCCGACGCTGTGGCGAGCGCATCGTCGAGCTTGCCGAGTACGCACCGCACCGAAGCCAAAGCCGCCGACGCTTCGCGCTCATAGACTGGAGCATCGACCCACCCGGCTTGTCCTGGCAGCAGTTCCCCACCCTGCGTGCTGCACGCCAAGCGTTCGCAGCGCGCATCTGAGCCAAGCTCGACATCACTACGACCCGCGCAACTTTGCTGCTGCAGGCACGCGCATTGTTCATCCTGCGCGTTGGTCACGCATCCCTACTGCGTGCTGCGCGAAGCGCAGGGGTGCCGATGAGCGCCGAAACTTGGACGTCCACCTGACGTCCAGACCCGAGCTTTTCGCCGCATGAAGCAGCGACGGAAAGCGAGGCGTCAACAAAGCAATCTCGACGGCGCGACTCCGGACGTCAGTTGGACGTCACCGTTGACGTCCGTTGGACGTCCAGATCTGGACGTCCGAAACGGGCCGGTGGGCATCAAGCGCACATCGCTGCGAAGTCAGGCCCAACGACCGATGACGCTCGCCAGCGTGATATCGCGGCGATATTGCCGTGATATCACTGAGTTGCTGCCCGTCGGTGAGCGTGACATTCAGGTGATATCACTTCGATATTTCGACGATATCGCGCATGTGGGCACACACGTCTACCTGGTCGAGTCTGGAAGCTCTAGTAGGCCAGATATGCCGTATGCTCCCGCTGGCTTTAGCGGGCAGAAAGGGCTACGGAACCATGTCAGCTCACTCCTATGAAGAGATTCGAGCGATCGCGGTCGAACTCCTATCCGGTCGGGTTCGGGGGCAGTTCGCCAACAACCAAATTGGACATCTGAAGATCAACATCGCTGAGTGCCTTGCCAAGCGTGGAGCCCAGTCGTCGCCCAGTCAGGCCGGATATCGGGGGGAGCCAAGACTCTCCGGCATGGATGATCAACTGGCAGATGAAGTCTTCTGGGACCTCTTTCGCCAAGGGATCGTCATGTTGGGCCTCGATGCGCACAACCAAGGGTTGCCGTGGTTCCGTGTCACGTCCTTTGGCCAGAAGATCCTGCAACAGGGCGAGCCGTACTTTTTTCATGATCTGTCGAGCTATGAAGCCGCGATTCGCAAGGCGGTTCCCGCCATCGACGACACGATCCTGCTCTACGCCAAAGAGGCGAAACAGGCCTATATGAGCGGGTGTTTGCTCTCGGCAACGGTGATGATCGGAGTTGCCACCGAAGGGTCATTTCTAAAGCTGCTCGACACCATCGAACAGCATCCGACGTGGAGCCAGCCGTTTAAGAGCGTTTTTGAGCAGAAGACAGTCCTGCAAAAGCTCAAGAAGTTTCTGAACATCGCCGAGCAGCAGCTTATGAAGAGCCTGCCTGGTTCGCTCAAAGAGAACTTCGATACAGAGTTTGCGGGGATCATGAATATGATCCGGAATGCTCGCAATGAAGCCGGGCATCCATCCGGAAAGATCATTTCCCGAGAAGAGTGCTTCGTGCTGCTGAGGCTGTTCATCCCGTGCGCGAAGAAGATTCACGACTTGATGCAGTTCTTTCCTGGGTCCGGTGCCGTCGGGTCTACCGAATGAGGACTCGCTCTGAACCTTAGAACTTGAGCCGATGGATTTCCGCCCGAAGGTGTTCACTCGACAAATGACTGTAGACGGCGGTCATCTTCAGGGAGCTGTGGCCGAGCATCGTCTGGAGGGCGATCAAGCTGCCGCCTTTCATTAGGTAGTGACTGGCGAAGCTGTGACGGAGGACGTGCCAGGGCGACTTAGGAATGGTGAGGCCCGCATGACGGTAGGTGGTCTTGAGGCACGGTCTTCGTCGGGCGGCAATCCAGCGACCGTCGGGATCGAGGACGGGGCAGACGAGGCCCGCGTCGGTGTGTGGGCACTGCGAGCGCCACGCCGTGAGGGTTGTGGCCAAGTCGTCGGCGATCGGAATGGTGCGGACCTTGCCGGACTTCGTCGGTGCGCCTCGGTAGCTTTGGCGGATGACGAGGACGCCGCGATCCACGTCTATGTCTCGCCAGCGCAGTCCAAAGATCTCGCCGCAGCGCAGTCCAGCATAGACGCCGAGTCGCACGGCGACGGGCAGCATGCTTCCGCGCAGGTCGGCTCGGGCATCGGCGGCAGCGATCAGGGCTTTTACTTCGTCGGACGAGAGATACTCGACGGTGGCTTCGACACGAGGCGGTTTGACATCCTCAAACGGGTTGCTGGGGACGAGTCCACGTCGCAGCGCCCACTTGTAGATCGTCTTGAGCATCGCCAGCTTGCGGACGACGCTGCGCGGCTTGTGGGTCGAGGACAGGCGACGGATCAGCTTCTTGGCATCGTCGGCACTCACAGCGCCGCGACCGAGCAGCGGCAGCACGTTCGCAAGCTCGTACTGGGTCTTCTGCGCCCAGCGATCACGATCGCGGGTCGTTGGTTCGTACTCGTCGAGAAAGCGAGTCAGAACCTCGGGGACGGTGAGCTGCTGTGGCTGCTCGGGGATGCCCAGCCTGCCGCGTCCGATCCGCGCTTCGATCTCGGCGAGCATCCGCCGGGCGTCCGCAGCCGTGGTCGCTTTCGTTGCCCTCGTCTTGCGAGCACCGTTTTCGTAGTAGCGCACGTACCAGCCGACGAAGTTACCCTTGCCGTTGCGCTTGCGAATCACCTCTCCCATAGGGGCCTCCTGTGAGCCCACCGATCGCTAAAAATACCCGCCTGAGAAGCTAGAGGCCGCTATGTGGTCATCAACCTACAGCGACGGAAGGCATGAAAATTATTACATTTTTATGTGAGCTGGCAAACTAGAAGTCGAGGATGTTGACGAACTGCACCGCGCCGAGGAAAAAGACCCCCATGCGCTCCTGCCTCGGTATGGCCGTTGTGCTCATCGAATCGGCACCGACCTAGGGTTGGTAGCGGAGGGCAACGTCGGCTTCTCCAACGGCAACGATGTTGTTGGTAAGTCGTAGCGGGCCTAGCGCAACCAACCGGTTAGCTTGCGGCGCAGCGTCTACCATCCCGACATGTTACACCGAAGCCGGAGCGACGACGGCTGCTACATGCGCTGGACCGCGAATACGCCTTGTAACTTCTGAAGAGCGCGAATGATCTTCTGCAGTTGATCGACGTCCACGACGGTGACCTTGAAGGTGTTGACTGCCCGGTCGTCGTCTAGGGTGCGACAGTTGGCCTGCGAGATGTTCAGCCCGTGATCGTGGAAGGTCTGCGAAAGCAGCGCCAAGATGCCCGGCTTGTCCGCACAGACGACCTGCACCGTCGCTGGTCGTGCCGCTTTGTGTTCGGAATCCCACTCGATGTCAATCCGGCGCTCCTCGGGCTGTTCCATCGCGGTCGAGCAGGTCTTGGCATGAACGGTGACGCCCCGGCCCCTCGTGATCACCCCGATCACCGGGTCGCCAGCGACAGGCGAACAGCATTTGCCAAAGCGAACAAGTACGTCGTCTTCCCCGGCGACTCGAATGCCCGGCGGTTTCAATCCTGGTGAGCGTTTCGCCAAGCTGGGTAGGCGCGTCGTTGGTTCGCTGCCGGAGCGCACCGTGCGTTGGCCTTCCGGTAGGAGCTGCTCGACGACATCAGCGGGCAGCAGTCGTCCGTAGCCGATGTTCATTAGCATCTCGTCCACGCTCTGCTGACGAAGCTCATTTACGGCGTGTACAAGGTCACCCGACCGCTCGCTTTTGGCATACGTCATATCGTGCTGACGCAGCTCTCGGTCGAGCAGATCACGCCCCAGCGCCTTCGCCCGCTCGCGCTGCTCGGTGCGCATGAAGTGGCGAATTTTCGCCTTCGCCGACGAGGTCTTGACGAACTTGATCCAGTCTTTGGTCGGCTTTTGGTTCGGGCTGGTGACGATTTCGACGGTGTCGCCGTTGCGCAGCTTGTAGCGCAGTGGGACCAACTGGCCGTTCACCCGCGCCCCAGAGCAGTGATTTCCGACGTCGGTGTGGACCAAGTAGGCCAGATCCACCGGCGTCGCTCCCACAGGTAGGCCTTTGACGTCGCCTTTCGGCGTAAACACGAACACTTCGTCGGCGAACAGGTCGACCTTGACCGTCTCAATAAACTCCGTCGGGTCCGCGAGCGTCTTTTGCCACTCCATGAGCTGCTTGAGCCAGGCGAACTTTTTGTCCTCGGGATCACTGCCGCCGGGCTTGCCCTCTTTGTACTTCCAGTGCGCCGCGATACCGTCCTCGGCGACTAGGTGCATGTCCTCGGTGCGAATCTGGACCTCGATGCGCTCGGCCTTGGGACCAATCAGCGAGGTGTGCAGCGACTGGTACATGTTCGGCTTGGGCAGTGCGATGAAGTCCTTAAATCGACCGGGAATCGGCGTCCATTTGGTATGGACCACGCCGAGCGCCGCGTAGCAGTCACGCACGTTCGCAACGACGGCACGGAAGGCAATGATGTCGAACAGCTGATCAAGGTCGCGCCCGGTCTTGACGGTCTTTTGATAGATAGACCACAGGTGCTTCGGTCGTCCCGAGACCGTGGCCGGAATCTCGTTTTGGCGCAGCTCATCGCGGAGAACCTGGGCCACCTCGTCGATGTACTGCTGCCGGTTCGCAAAGTAGGTCTGAAGCTTCTCCGACAGCTCGTTAAATTCCTTCGGATACAGGTACTTAAACGACAGGTCTTCGAGCTCGGCCTTGATCCACTGGATACCGAGCCGATGAGCGAGCGGCGCGTAGATTTCCATCGTCTCGCGGGCGATCCGTTCCTGCTTCTCCGGTGCCATCGCCCCGAGGGTGCGCATGTTGTCGAGACGGTCGCAGAGCTTGATCAGGATGACGCGAATGTCGCGAGCCATCGCCAGCAGCATCTTGCGGAAGTTCTCGGCCTGATGCTCCTCGCGGGTCTGCCAGCGGACCTTGCCGAGCTTGGTGACACCCTCGACGAGCAGCGCCACGTCCGGGCCGAACAGCTTGCTGATATCGTCGACAGTTGCACTCGTATCCTCGACACAATCATGCAGCAGTCCGGCGCAGATGCAGCCGACATCAAGGCGCAGCTCCGCGATGATCTGGGCGACGGTGAGTGGGTGGATCAGATACGGATCACCAGACTTGCGTAACTGGCCCTGGTGAGCATTTTCGGCGAAGGCGTAGGCTCGCTTGATGAGCTCTAGATCCGCCGACGGTTGATAGGCACTTACTCGGGTCAGTAGCTCTTGCGGCGACAGCACAGCCGCACTTTACGCTGGCTGTTTTTCCGACGCAACCGTCACAAATGTCGTCCGAACCGGTCTTGGCTCAGCCAAACACCCCTAAAAATGCCCCTTGCGCCAAGAAAGTCCGTACCTAAACTACCGGCTGCTAGCACTCTCCTGTGGTGAGTGCTAACGAGCTGTTTGTAACTCAACTCCCCCGGTGGAACTCGAAGCGGCACACCGTTTACATCCCTCGGGGAATCAATCCCAGTTCGACACACATACAACCAAAGACGCACGCGACAAGGAGAACGAACCGATGACAGGAAACAAGATCCGACCCCTGCACGACCGCGTCATTGTCAAGCGCCTCCCCGAGGAGGACGTGACCAAGGGCGGCATCATCATCCCGGACTCGGCCAAAGAGAAGCCGATTCAGGGTGAGGTGGTGGCTGTTGGTCCCGGTAAGACGCTCGACAACGGCAAGACGGTGGCCCCCGATGTGAAGGTGGGCAACAAGGTGCTGTTCGGCAAGTACGCCGGCAGCGAGGTGAAGCTCGACGGAGTTGAGCACCTGATCCTCCGCGAGGACGAGATCCTCGCCGTGCTGGAGTAACTCGTCGATTCGAAGGCTTTGACGCTTTCAAGGTTTAGGAGAAAAGAACATGGCAGCCAAAGAGATTCTGTTTGATGAGAGCGCCCGCTCCCGCATGCTCACCGGCGTGAACGCGCTGGCTGACGCTGTGAAAGTGACGCTCGGGCCGCGTGGCCGCAACGTCGTGATCGAAAAGTCCTGGGGCTCGCCAACGGTGACCAAGGACGGCGTCACCGTGGCCAAGGAAGTCGAGCTTGAGGACAAGTTCGCGAACATGGGCGCGCAGATGGTTAAGGAGGTCGCCAGCAAGACCTCTGATATCGCTGGCGACGGCACCACCACCGCCACCGTGCTCGCTCAGGCGATCTTCCGCGAGGGCGTCAAGATGGTCTCGGCGGGTCACAACCCGATGGAGATCAAGCGGGGCGTCGAGTCGGCGGTGGGCAAGTTGGTCGAGAACCTGCGCACCCAGTCGAAGCCGACCAAGGGTCACAAGGAAATCGCCCAGGTTGGAACGATCAGCGCCAACGGCGACACCGTCATCGGCAACCTGATTGCCGACGCGATGGAGAAGGTCGGCAAAGAGGGCGTGATCACCGTCGAAGAGGCCAAGAGCATGGAGACGACGCTCACGGTCGTCGAAGGCATGCAGTTCGACCGTGGCTACATCTCGCCGTACTTTGTCACCGACAGCGAGCGGATGGAGGCAGTCCTCGAAGATCCATACATCCTCATCTCCGAGAAGAAAATCTCGAACATGAAGGATCTCATCCCGACGTTGGAGCAGATTGCTCGCTCGGGCAAGCCGCTGCTCATCATCGCCGAGGACGTCGACGGTGAGGCGCTGGCTACGCTGGTGGTCAACAAGCTGCGCGGCACCCTCAATGCCTGTGCGGTCAAGGCCCCCGGCTTCGGCGACCGTCGCAAGGAAATGCTCAAGGACATCGCGATCCTTACCGGTGGTCAGGCCATCACCGAGGATCTTGGCCTGAAGCTCGAGAACCTGTCGATCAAGGATCTCGGTCGTGCCAAGCGCGTCACCATCGACAAAGACAACAGCACCGTCGTCGACGGCGCTGGCAAGAAGGCGGACATTGATGCCCGCGTCAAGCAGATCCGCGCCCAGATCGAGGAGTCGTCGAGCGATTACGATCGCGAGAAGCTCCAGGAGCGTCTGGCCAAGCTCGTCGGTGGCGTTGCCGTCATCAAGGTCGGTGCAGCCACCGAAACCGAGATGAAGGAGAAGAAGGCCCGCGTCGAGGACGCCCTCCACGCGACCCGCGCCGCCGTCGAAGAGGGCATCGTTCCCGGCGGTGGTGTGGCTCTGCTGCGCGCCCAGGCCGTGCTCGATGGCCTGAAGCTCAACGAGGAGCAGATGTACGGTGTGGCGATCATTCGTCGTGCCATCGAGGAGCCGATGCGCTGGATCGCCCAGAACGGCGGCGTCGAAGGCAGCATCGTGGTGAACAAGGTCCGCGAGGGCAAAGGTTCGTTTGGCTACAACGCCTCGACGGACAAGTACGAGGATCTGCTGGACGCTGGTGTGATCGACCCGACCAAGGTCGTGCGCACCGCTCTGCAGAACGCCGCGTCGGTTGCCAGCCTGATGTTGACCACCGAGGCCATGATCGCCGAGAAGGCCAAAGAGAAGGCTGAAGAAGGCGGACACGCCGGCCATCAGCACTAGCAGCGAAGGGGGCGCGATAACCGCCCTCGTCGCTGGCTACATCCCTCCCTTGAGTCCCCAAAAGGGCTCGTGCGGAGGGATTTTTTTTGCCCAAACTATGCTTGGTTCATACGGGCTTCGGCGACGGCAGACCACAGCGTTTCTTCGAGGCCGTGGCGTGGGGCCCAGCGGGCTTTTTGGCGGAACGAGCGGTCGGTGATGACGCAGGGATAGCGGAAGAAGTCGATGAGGTAGCCGGGGAAGTTCCCGGTGACTCGGAGGAACATGTCGGCGACGGGAACTGGGATCGGAAAGGTCTTTGCTCGAGTCAGTGAGATGGCGGTTCGCCACGGCACGGTTTCGTCGCTACAAACGTTGTAGACACCGACCACATTGTTTTTCCACGCGGAGACGATCGCCTCGGCCAAATCTTCCTCGTTGAGAAACTGCATCATCGGGTTAAAGCCGAGCAGGTATGGCACGTGACGGAGTCGCAGAAACTGTGTCAGCGTGTTGTGTAGCCGTGGCCCGATGATGTTCGTCGCCCGCAGCACGCAGGTCTGCACTTGAGGATGGCGATAGACCCAGGTCGACGACATGTTGTCCATCTGGATGGCATCGGCGAGCTGCGGAAACTGCACGCCGGCGCGCAGCGGCTCGTCCTCGGCAATCGGGATGTGATTCGACGGATGCGCACCGTAGATGTGAAACGTCGACAGCACAACCAGGCTGCGCACCTTGTGTTGCACCGCCAGGTTCATGATCTTCTGAGAGCCGACGACGTTTAGGTCGAAACGCTTTCCGACGGAGTCCTTGAGGCTGAACGCTCGCCCGAGGTGTAGCACCGCGTCGAACGACTGATGGCGGAAGATGTCCTCGATGATGGTCTTGTTGTAGTGCGCTCGATGGACCTGAAGCTTTTGCAGCGACGGAGCGAGCGGCGTGCGGACCTCTCGATAGTCGACACCCACCACTGAGTTGCCGTCGGCCAAGAGCTTTTCCGCGACGATCTGCGCCAAACCACCCGCGATTCCGGTAATGAGGATGTTTGCCACGAAAGACCCCTAAAAGAAGACCGACCGCCGCTGGGCCAGTCCTTCATCGACGAGCTGTTGGACGCGATCTTGAACCTGGTCGACCTTGCGCTGGATGACGCTGTCTTCATCATCGAACGGCCCATCGAAGTGCATGGGCTCTCCGAAGTAGATACGGAACTTCGTCGGCATCGGAAAATACGCCAGCGGCCCGAGGAGCGGCAGAAGCGGGCTGATCGGCACATAGGGCGCTCGCAGCAACTTGGCGAGCCCCTTCCAGTCGTGGATGCTGATGATTGATTCCTCGGCCCCAATGACAGCGACGGGAACGACCGGGGTTTTGGTCTGTAGCGCGAGCCGCATAAAGCCACGACCAAACGGAGCCAGCTTATAGCGTTGCTGGTAGATCTTGCCGGAGCCGCGTGCGCCCTCGGGAAACACCAAGATCGCTTGATCGTCTTCGAGTAGGTTGCGGCAGTTTATCGGATCACCCAGCACCACACCCGAGCGTGCGAACATCTCGTTGATGAACGGCAGCGTTGACACCCAGCGCTCTGCCATCGCTCGCACCAGACGGGGCGGATTGGCCTGAAGGAGCGTGGCTTGCGCGACAACCATCCCGTCGAACGGCAGTTGCCCGGAGTGGTTCGGCACGATCAGCACCCGTCCTGCGGGGACGTTTTCTATGCCGAAGATATCGGGTCGGAAGTAGTCGTAGACGTGGCGCGCCAGTGAGTAATAGAACTTCGCGTCCTGCGGCGAAAAACCCCAGGGGTCGAAGCCCTGCGAGTTGATGCGGTTGGGGAGCGAGTCGATGGCTTCGGAAACCTTCGGATCGATCCAGTGATGCCTGGCTTCCTTGGCGAGCTGAGACAAGTTGGTCAGACGGGAAAGAATCTCGTTCCACTTGAGCAGAAGGTCCGGTGGAACCTCCCGCGAGACCGAGTCGAAGGTGCTCTTTAGCATGCCGGCTCTCATCGCGGCGACGTGGCTTGGCCGCCCGAGCAATGTACCAGACCGGACGGGACGCGCGAAAGTGCCGTGACCACTTAAGAAGTTTGAACGGAGTTTTTCCTCGTCAAGCTCGTGGCAGAGGAGGGGAGCGAGCCTAGGTTTTGTGTTTAAAATGCTGCCCATGCGAACACAGATCGCCTCTACTTGGACCTGGTCACGGCTGTCGGCTGTGACTCTTTTGCTTGGACTTTCTGTTGCTGGTTGCCAGGCCGACTCGTTCAACGTGACGATTGATGTCACCGAGCAGCGGCAGGTCGGGCAGGTCGGCGGTACCATCTCTACGCTTTTGCCAACGCCGTTTGTTTTCGCGGTGAACCTGAACGACGAGGCCAAGATCCGCAATGCGAATCCTCCTCGGCAGGCGTTTATCAAAGACTTTACGATGGTGATCACTGGGACCGCCCGCCCAGTGGGAGACATCGACACCTTTGATTACCTGAACACCGCTGAGTTCTTCGTGGAGCCGACTCGGGCGGGAAGTGTCCTGCAGAAGGTCAAGGTCGCTGACATTCCTGCCAAGGAAGGACCGGCTGGACAGATCTCGCCACGACTCGTGAGCAACTTGGATCTGCTACCGCTGCTTCAGGAAGGTGCTCGGTTGACCTCTACAGCGACGGGATCTACACCATCAGATGACGTGACGTATTCCGCCTCGATCGTGCTGGGAGTCGATGTGTTCTAGGTCATACTCCGCCGCTGGGCAAATAGGCAGTGAATATGAGGCATTTCCGATGACTCATATAAAATGAGGCATTTGAAATGACTCATTTTAATTTGCTTGTTAGCGACGGAAATCGCTAACCGATGGCGCGAGCCAACGCGGGCAGACTGCGATCGAAGCGATAGTTGGTGTTCATGTGTCCGTCGTCAAACTCTTCATGTACGACGGGGATTGCCAGCGATCGGAGCTTCGCGACCAGCTTGCGGGCCGCCAGATCGAGGTAATACTCGTCTCGGGTACCCGCATCAATGAAGATTAGCTTCTGACTGGCGAGGGCATCCCGATACGGTGCGTCGCCGCAGATCTCGACCGGGTCGAATCGTAGCCAGCGAGCGAAAACGTCATCGTCGATGGTGCCATCGTGCCAATTTACGGGAAGGGCGAAGCCGAGCGGCGTGCTGGGATCGGGGCTGTAGGCTGCGGCGCTGGCGAAGATCGTCATGACGTCAAATAGGTCAGAAGGTCGTGGGCCGCGACCGGCCTCAAGCCAGGTCTTGAGCGCGCCTTCGGGACCACCGTACCGGCGGACGCGGCGGCTGAATTTGAGCAGCTCGGGCGGCGTGGTCATGCGGAAGAAGCCGTCTCCAGCGTGACTACCGACGGCGGAAAAGACCTCGGGATGGTTCATGCTGAGCCACAGCGCGCCGATTCCACCAGATGAGCGACCGACGATCGCCCGGTGATTGGCGCTGTTTAGCGTTCTGAGGCTGTGGTCAACAAGTGGCACCACTTCATGAACCAGGTGATCGGCATAGCGTCCGAGCACCGGAGAGTTGACGTACTGGCTGCCTCCCAATGCGGTAAAGCAGTCCGGCAGCACGGTGATGAACTCGGGGATGCTCGGGTCAGTAGCGAGGAGGCGTGCGATGCGTTCGTCGAGCGACTCGGTGAGCGGCGAGCGATTGAGGAGCTGGTAGCCAGCGCCGGTGAACGACGCCAGGACATAGATCACCGGATAGCGACGATTTGGCTCGCGATGATAGCTCGGCGGAAGGATGACCGGCAGGGCGCGGTTGGACGGATCGCCGTAGCGATTGCCAACCAGTGCGGTGCTGGAAATGGAGAGTGATTCGAGAGAACAGAGGCGAGATTGCGTCGTCACAACCGCCGTTTATAGCAGGTCTGACGCGATGGCAAGTCTCCGTCGCTAGGTGCCGTGTAGGATCCGCATGATTTCGTCTGCTTCGCGACTTAACGCGAAGCGGAGGAGGTCGTCGATTTGCTTTTCGCCCGACGGACCCTTGCGACGTAGTGCCGCCACAGCCGCAGGGACGCTGCCACACCACAGCAGACCGAAGCAGTGGCTGCTCATCGTCAGCGCCGACGCTATGCCGTCGTAGTTGGGGACTGCGGCGTAGAATTCCATCGCCAGAGTCACCATCTGGGCGTTGAGCTTGCTTGGGATGGCACGGCGTTGCCTCTGCGCCTCGGCTTCGATGCGCTTTTCGGCGAATCCGACCGGGACGTAGTCTTTGACCTGTTGACGGACCAGGCCGCCAAATAACACGGCCAGGTCTTCCGACGACATCCGCATTGGCAGGTGCAACTGACTGTGCAGGATCTTGAGCAATCCGCCGAGGAGGAACCTTCGTTCCGGCTCCGAAGCGCCGTCCAGCAGGCTGCTCGATATGATGAGCGCTGGGGGCTCAAGCGGCTCGATGGTGTAGTGCGGCACCGTCTGACCAGCCTCGTTTTTGCCCTGGGCTGCCGTCAGATAGATGTCAAATTCCGGCAGCGCCAGTTCTGCGGCTAGCTTGTTTGCCAGATCGCGAACCGGGTGTCCCGAGCGAGGCAGCTTTTCCTTGCGGTCGACGCCGAGTGCTTGCAGTTTGCGACCATCGCTGATGTACAGTTTCCCGAGCGGCTCCGCGAGCAACCGGAACAGCATGCGGATGCTCGACGACACCACCTGTGGGTAGAGCACATCATCGATCGACGGGTCGCGCAGGCCGTTTTTGGTCGGCTCTTTGCGCGGAAGTGTCTTGTCGAGCAGCGTCTGAATGTCTTTGGGCACCACACCGCCGAGAGCAGTGATCGCGCCTGCAGCCAGATGGGTTTGCTCACTGCGACGAAGTGCCAGGATTTGCAGCAGTGCTTGATAGATGGCAACGTCTCGCGGTTTGCCGGCAAGCTGTGGCCTAAAGCGACCCGCCGCCGCATCGAGATGGAAGCGCAGCGACTGCACATCCGAGGTTCGATCGTAAAACCGTGCCAGCTCGCGAATCGCGGGCAGATCGACCGGATCAACTTCGACAGCCTGCCGCAGCGCTTCGAGCGCACCGCGTGAGTCGCCCTGTAGTTCCGACAGCGCCGCGATTCGATGGTAATAGCCAATCTTGCGCTGCTTGTCCTCGGTGTACTTGACCAGGCGTTTGAGCAGCGGCAGCGTCTCGCCGGTCCGGTTCTGCGCCAAAAACAAATCGGCTAGTTTGGTCAGCGCCGTTTGATTGGTCGGCTGAATCTGAATCGCCTTGGTGTATTCGGCGATCGCTTGCTGCGGATCATGAAGCTGCTCGCTCCAGATTTCGCCCAGGAGTAGGTGCAATGCCAACAACTGCGCCGGTCGTGTCTCAAGTCGAGAATAGCGACGGAGCGGCTCGATCGCATGCTGCCATTCACCATCGTCTGCATGCAGCTTGCCCAGCGTGTACAGCGCTGCTTGCTGATCGGGCTTTTGCCGAAGTGCCTCGCCGAGCTCGTGCTTGGCTTGGGCGCGCTTCTGAAGCGGTCCGGCGTACAGTTGCCCGAGTTCGACGCGCATTCCGACGGTATGGTCGACGGTCAGGTCGCTGCGCCGTAGTCGCTCTTTGAGCAGCTCCGCCAGTGCGCGGGCGTCATCGGTATTGCTGGTACTGGTCGTGGCATACGATCCGCGCAGTCGGGCGAACGCTTCCTCGCGGTCCGGCAGCAGATTGAGTCCACTGCGCAGCGCTTTGCGACAGCGCGCCACGTCGGGAACCATGTTTTGCGCCAGCACGCCAGCGAGCATGTAATGCAGATAGCGCTCTTCGGTGTCGTAGAGCTGGTCGGCGAGCTGCTCGGCGGCTGACAGCGCCACTTGATACCGCTGATGGAGTAGCGAGTAGTGCAGCAAGCCACGCAGCGTCGGAATCTGATCCGGTGCACGATGGAGCGCCGCCTGGTACAGCGAAATCACCTGATCCACATCGCCACCGCTCTGCGCAGCAGCCTCGGCCGCCCGCGTGAGGAAGATGGCCGCGCTCAGTTTGAGGCTTTGCTCGGCGGGACCACTGCCAATCGACAGTTCACCCACCTGCTGGGAAAGCTCGGCAAGCTGCACTTGATCGTCGCGCAGCACCGCACCTTCATGCAGGAAGCGCAGCGCCGGTCGGCAGGTCCGGTCGCGATACAGCGCCAACCGGAAGTCGTTTTCCATCTGATTGTGCGTGGCCGCCGGGTCGCCCCCTTCTTGCCACAGCAGTCGTTGCCGCAGTCGCGCACGGTCCGAGCTGATGTGAACCGCAAACGGAGTGTCAGTTGCGGTCAGGCCCATCTGCTCGTACAGATGGATCAGCTCGCCCCACTGGCCTCGCGCAATGAAGTGACGTTCGAGGATGCGCATCGCCAAGTGATTGTTGGCATCAACCGTCAGCACGTTCCGATATGCCGTCACAATCGCTTCGCTGCGCTCGGCCGGATCGCTGATCCGCAGGTTCGCCAACAGCGCTTGACGTTCGTAGGCCTGGACGCGAGTGGAAATTTCCGGTGCGTCTTTTAGCTCGCTGACCGTGTGGCGCTCTAGCTCATCGAGCATTCCAGCGGCCAGGTACGCTTGCACGAGCTTCGCCTTGGCCACCGGATGCCCGGGGCGCAGCTCCAACGCTTGCTGGTAGCGCTCCGTGGCAGCGCGGGCCTTCCCCTGGGCTTCAAGCTGCTCTCCAGCAAGCAGCAGCAGTGCGTAGCGCGTATCGGAATCGGGATCTTGTGAAAGTTCACGCTCGATTAGGTCGAGTCCTTGACCGGCACGCCAAGCCGTAGTGTAAATCCAGTCGTCGAGCCCCATCAGACCGGGCACGACGTCGGCGATCGGGCGGAGTTCGCGATAGGTCTTGAGCGCGGCGGCGGGCTCATTGGCGTCACTTTCTTCAGTAACGGCCAGCTTGATGCCCCACCACGGCTGGGATGGGCTGCCCTTTTTGATAGCGAACTGCGTTTGTAATCCGGACGTCACAAAGCGACTCAGCGGACTGTGTTGCAGCGCCGTGCGATCGGTGGCCAGGGCCCGTAGCTGGAGCCGGAGTAGGGCAGGGATATGACCGGGCTCAGCGAGCAACGCCTGTCGGTAGCTTTCCTCGACTGGACCGCCTTCGGGTACGGGGGTTGGTTGAATCGACGCGAGCAGGCTGCCTCGGGCAAACCACAGCGCTGCCGAATCGCGCTTGGTTGCGACGCCGGCCGATGCGTGTAGTACCTCGGCAAGCTGCTGAAGCAGTGCCGGATCGGCCATTCCGCGCAGGCGAGTCGCCAAGAGCGCAAGCTGCCAGTTTCGGGCCACCGATAGCGTGGGCGCGATGTCCGACACGGACGATGGCAGCACCGCATCGCTGAGCAAAACCTTGGCGGCGTCGGCATGCAGACCCACGCGGGCGAGCTGGGCAGATGCTTCTTCCCGAAGCACTCGTCGACATAACTCGGCAATCGGGGATTGGGCGGCCTGCTGCGTGGCTCGTAGCAGCACCTGCGCGGCCTCTGCTGGCTCCTGATTGGCAATCAGCAACTCCGCCAGACGTTGCGCCGCCTCATGGAAACTGGGCCGCACCTTGAGCGCGCTCCGAAGCTCGGCAATCGCTGCGCTGCGACCTTCCACGCCGGGTTTGCTGGTGAGCTGTAGCTGTGCTGCGTACAAGTAGGCGTATGCACCCTGACCGTCGGGGCTCTGGCCGTGCTGACGCCACATTTGCAGCAGATCCGAAGGCCTTCCCAGCTTGCGGCAGACCCGTTCAAGTAGGCGGCTCGTGACGCTGTCCGGAGGCACATCTGTCGCAGCAGCCACCGATAGCGACTGCACCAGCGCCTGCTGAGCGGCCTCGTCCTGACCGGCGCGTAGAAAGGCTCGACCCGCTTGGCGGAGCGCTTCACTGCGCAGCCACGGATCGCGCTTGGATTCAGCCGCTTTGAGATACGCAGCGGCCGCAGCGGCAAAGTCCTGCGCTTGCTCGGCAGCGAGCGCCAGCTCATCCCAGGCCGAACCATCGCCTAGCTTGGCGGCCTCGTTGAGAGCGCTTTGTTGATCGGTTCCTGTCGATAGACGTGCCGCGAGGCTGAGGAGAGCCGACTTCAGCGCGACCGGGGCTGGCACCGCAGCGACCGCTCGGGCGGCCTTGGCGATCGGCGAAGGCTCGTCTTTGCGAAGCCGTGGCAAGCGAGAGGCCGTGCGCAGCAGTCCAAGTCCCGCCGAAAGCGTTCCACTCGTTCCCAGCGTGGATTCGTAGCGTTGGGCGGTGGCTTGATCGCGACCCGCTTGTTCCTCGAGCCGGGCACGGTGAACCTGTAGGGCTGGCCGCAGCGGACCCGCCAGCGTGGGCAGGGCCAAGACTCCATCGAGCGTCGCCGCCAACTCGCTTACGCCACCTTGTGCCAAGGCAACGTCGCTTTGCGCCAAAAGCGCGATGCTTTGGCCGATTTTGTGGCTGCCACGCGGCACGGTGGCCAAAAACTCCTGCGAGCGCTGCTTTGCTTCACCAAGCTGGCCCGAGGCGCGCAGTAGCTCGACGTGCTGGATGCGTAGACCTTGCTGCTCCGCTTGGCTGCTGAGCTTCTGCTCATTGTCGATCAGTGTCGCCGCCTCGTCGGGCTGAGCCATCGGTCCTGGGCTTTGGAGGAGCCGTCGCAGCGCACGCAGCGCCGATCTTGTATTTGGAACCAGCTCCAGTGCTCGGCGATACCGTTCGATGGCTTCCGCCGGTTCGCGGAGTGCCTCGGCATGGGAGCCAGCAGCGAGTAGTAGCTTGGCCACCCGGCTGCGATCTCCCTCATGGCTGCGCGCTTCCCCATCGAGAATAGCGAGCGCGACTCGTCGACCGGCAGTCTCCAGGCTGGCTCCGCTGCTCGCGCATGGTGGCGGCGGCGGTAGGTTTTCAATGCTTGGCAACGGCAGTCGACGCGGAACAATCGGAGTGCCTTGGTTGCGGAGCGGTACTGGCGTCGAGCTGGGCTGAATCGGAGGCAGCTCCGCGAAGTGATCACGTGGCGAGGTGTCCGCAGCCGGCGTCTCGACGACAGCCATCGGAACACTCGTAGCAGGCGTTGGAGGCAGTGGCTCGGCCCCGTGGCGGAGGCTGTCTCCAGCGACGGAAACTGGTGACGCCTTGGCTGCTAGCTGGGCCAGATCGACGGGTGGCAGGGTCGGTGGCGGCGGCAGCGACAGCTCCACCGACGGTTCACTCAGCGGATGAGTGCGGGCTGTCGGTTCGTTCGAGCTTGTGACTCCGAAACCCGGAACCAAGTCGTTGATCGATTCGCGGCTGGTTGCGGAGGGCTTGGCCTCTGGAGCCGCAAACGGCGCCGAGTCGATCTGCACATCGTAGTCATCGTCCTCGTCGCTGGTTCGATTGTCCTCATCGCCGAGCTGAGAGACAGCCTGGGACGCAGCACCCCGTTCTGCCAACGCGATCGTTGGAGAAGGTGTCGGGATAGCCGATAACACCGACGGAATCGAAAGGCTAAGATCGGACAGCTCGCCAAGTGGCGGTATCTCGACGACAGGTGGCCTCACCACCTGCGGTTTCACCTCGGGCCTCACGATAGCGATGGGCTGCGAGGGCGGTACCGGTAGGTCGAGGTCCAAGTCGCCAAGTAACCCCGTCGACAGAAGCGGCGGCAGCGGTGCCGCGTCCATTTCCCCTTCTAGGGGTGGCAAGGCCAGCGGATCGGCCGTTTTGGGGACGACCGGGGTCTCCGTGGCGGATCCGGCTTTGATGCTCGGTTGGTCCACGAGCGGCTCCGTCGTTTTCGCGACGGTCGGCTCGTCGGGCTTTGGGGCAGCGGGCGTGCTCGTCTGGGCTGCAACGCCGGGGGTGACCACGGCTTTCCGTAACTCAGGGGGCAGCTCGTCCTCCGAGTTCGCATGAAACATTGGGGCTTGGCTGTCACCAGCCTGGTCCCAGTTGAAATCGTCATCGCCAAAGTCAAAATCGCTCAGCAGCGAATCATCTGACGCTGGCTTCTTGCTGGTTGGATCTGCCGGAGCCACGTCTCTACTCCTTCTCCGTCAAACCGAGTTCGCGACGAAGGTTCGCAAGCTCTGCCGATACGCTCCAGCACAGGAGGGTACGGGCGGTCTTGGCTTCCTGTTCGTCCTCGGTTTCGAGCTTGGCACCCGTTTCAACAAGCGCCGCCGCAAGGTTGCCGGTAATCGCCATCGCCAGCAGCGCGCTGCCCCGCAGGACCGCACGTTGCCATCCAAGCACCACGTTTTTGCCGTTTTCTCCCGAAAGTTCTTGCATCTGCGAGGCCAGACCCTTTAAGGCGGAGCGTTCTTTGCGGGTCATTGCACGATCGAGGGCTCGGACCTTTTCGTCGAGTTTGCTTCGCTCCGGTCCCGTGAGCGCCGGTGTTGGCACTTGCACGAGCTGACAGCACGCGGCCACAAACAACAGCAGTTCCGACGGTGGACAATCGATTACGCCTAGGCGATCGGGCACAAGCGCGAGCTTTCGCACCAAGCGGAACAGGCTCAGCGGTGACCAGGTAGCCAGGCTGTCCGTGTAAGCACTGCCGCAGACCAGGTTCGGCCCGATGGCAGCGCACGCTTCTTTGTCTTTGCCAGCGATGAGCAGGTACGAAATGCTCAGGTCGGAGTTGCCGAGTCCGAAGCGCTGCGCCAGGTTGTCGACTGTGGTCCACTGCGGCGGAACCTTCTTGGCATTGAGGCGATCCTTCGGATTCGCTGACAGGGTGGCCAGATCGGGTCCGAGCAGTTTGCTGCCGGTCTCCCAGACCTCTTGCCAGATGTCGAACAGAATGCCCCGGGCATCTGCCGAAAATGCCGTGCTCCGCAGTGGCGGACCGACCGAGCGATCGGGCATCCTTGCCGGTGGCGGTGGCGGCGACTCGGCACTGCCACCCAGGGTGCGAGTGACCACCGCCGTCGCCTGTCCGGCCAAGCTGCGGGCATCGCTCTGCTTTTGCCACTCAAACACCTGCTGCAGCGTCGCAAACGGTAGCACCGAAAGCGCCGTATCGACCTCTTGGAAGGTCGCCGCTTGCTTGCGCGCTTCATCGCGGGCCCTCGTGAGGGCACTCTGTGCTCGCGCCGTCTCACCGCTGGCTTGGGAGAGCTGGACCACCCGTTCGAGCGCCGCGATTTGAAGCGGCTGTTCTCCCAGGAGTCGGTCGAGCACCATCAGCGCTGCCGTGCGATCACCCAACTCGCGCTCATAAATTCCGGCGACTTCGAGGAGAACCTGCTGACGCAGCGTGGACAGCTCTTTTCCAAGGGGTAGATCCGCAACCAGGCTCTTGAGGGTCTGCGTGGCTCCATCACGATCGCCCCGTCGTAGCTTCAGACCCAGCAGCCTCTTTTGCAGTAGTACGCGCTGTTCCACCTCGTCGGAGGTTTCGGTGTTGCCACCGCCCAGGCGTAGCTCGCTGCCGAGCTTCAGGGTTTCCTCCAGGTGGATCATGGCGTGCTCGGGAGCAGTGTCCGATAGCAGCTCTCCCAGGCTGCGATGGATCGCCTGCTGTTCGCTCTTGTCGTTCGAGAGGTCGAGCAGTCGCTGATAGTGCATCGCCGCCGCCGCGAGATCGCCATGTTGCGCTCGCAGGGCTGCCAATCGACGGTGCGACAGCGTGTGGTCTGGCATGATCGACAGCAGCGTTTCGAGGTCGCCCGCCGCAGCGATGTTCTGGCCAGTCAACAGGTGCAGCGCCGCTCGTTGCGACAGGAGGGACACTCGGAGTGGCAGATCTTGCTTCCGCTCGTCCTCGGTACGCGCCACAAGTGACAGTCGAAAGTCCAGTAGCTCCAGCAGTGGTCCGTTGTCGCTCGTCTGTTCGGAGCGCCGTTGAATCAGCGTCAGCAGGAGATTGAAGATGCTGCCGTCGAAAGGCCTGCTATCGAGCGCGGTCCGAAGCGTCGCCGCCGCCCCATCCTGGTCGCCAATTCTGAGCAGGAGCTGTCCTGCCTCGGTGAACAGGTCCGTACGGGTATCTCCATCGGCGAGCAGCGATGCCAGCCGCAGCGTATACATCGCATACGCTCGTAGTCGCGCCGCACCCTCAGGGGACAGCGGCTGATCACGGAGCGGATCCAGCTCGCTATCACTCGGGGCCGTCGCCTGCCGCAGCAGCATCAGGGCTTGCACGTTGCTGGGGTCGAGTAAAATCGCTCGCAGCGTGGCTTCCGCTGCCGCAAGTCGCAGTTTTGCCGCCGTTGCTTCATCGACCTCGTCCGCCGAGCTTTGAATCAGAAATGCTTCGGCTTCGAGCAGGATGAAGGCCACGCGATCGCCGCGCTCACCTTCGGGGCACAGCGTTTGACGGGCTCTCAGCACCTGCACTACGTCTGGAAGCTGTGCCATCTGTTCCAGGACCGTTGGGTCAGACAACAAGTCCGCTAGCGGGATTACCACCTGGGGCTGGTCACCGAGCGTCCGATACGCAAGCAGCAGTCTTCGCGTCGCTTCTCCGAGCTGACCCGGTTCATCATCGAAAATTGCGCCTAGGAGGCCTGCTCGAACCAAGAGCTCTCCCGCAACCACCTTGGCACCAGGATCGTCGTGGGTCAGTAGTAGCTCTGCCAGCTCAGTCAGCGCCGCGCCTTGCGCTTTGCCATCTTCCCGTCGCTGATTTAGCAGAACCCGAGTCGTCGCCAGTTGCACCAGCGTTTCGCTTCGCACCGATGGTAGTTGGCGAAGATCCTTTCGCACCTTGACGAGCTGGGCATCGGCCCGCTCCATCGCAGTACTCGTCGGGGTTGCGGACAGCATGAGCTGCGCCGCCCGCTCTTCAGTCAGCAGCGCAACCGTTTCGAGGGTGAGTGGATCATCGCTGGGCAGCGAATCCGCCAGCGCCTCGAGTACCTCGGGCAACTTGTCGTACTTGCGCTGCTGCATCACCACCCGAAGACGACCGACCGCGGCCTCAGTCGCTTGCGGTGAAGGCATCGGCAGTGTTTGCAGCGCTGTTTCGAATAGTTCGTCCGCGTCTTGCGGTCGCTGGGACGCAGTCTCTTCGCGCAACTCAGCCAGCTTGAGCAGCGCCTCGCCCCGAACCAAGCTCGTCGGAGCGTGATCGGCAATTTGGCCGAGCGTCACCGCTTGCTTCGCCGTGTCTTTGGCCCGCCGCTGATGAGCCAATAGCGCCGAGAGTGCTGGCAGATATCCCGGATCACGCTGGAGCAACGCTTTGTACAGGGCCACCGCTTGGTCGGGCAGATTGAGCTCGTTTTCAACGAGGTCGATCAGTCTTGCGTAAAGCGCCCGTTCAGCGGCTGACCCGTCCGTCTCGCTCTCACCCGTCGCAGTTCCACTGAGAAGCCCGATCTGGCGCTGCAGCAGCTTGGACAGCTCATCCTTTTTGTCCTGCGCTAGATAAACCCGCTCCAGCTCCTCCAGCGCCTGCGGATGACCTGGCTGCTCGGCCAAGACTTGTTCATACAGCGCACTGGCGTCGCTTTGGCGCCCCAGCCTGACCAGTAACTCGGCCCGACGCAGCAAATCCTCGACGAGAGGTTGCCCTTTCGCGCTGGCGGTCACAATCCACTGCTGAATCGCGGCTTCTTCGCCAGCCACGTCGCCCCGCTGTCGTGCGAACAGCACCTGCCGTCGAAGCAGTCGCAGATCCAAGGACGCAGTCTTTTGCAGCTCGCTCTGATGGGGCAAAGCGCGCTCAGGCGTCGCGAGCACTCCGCAATACAGCTCGATCAGGCTCTCACGGAGCAGGGTTGTTTCTGTCGCAGACGGATTGCCGTCGCTGATCCGCCGTTCAAAGAGGCCCACCAGCAGACCTTCACGGCCGCTGCGAACATAGATTTCCTCGAGGAGCGCATCGACCAGTTGGCGATGTACCAGCGCCGCTCCCATCGGTGGCTTGGGCAGCAGGGCTTCGGCGCGCAGAGCCAGCGCCTCTGCCTGGGTCAGATCCCCGCTTTGTAGCGTGCAGTCTGCCGCTGCGATGAGCGCCTCACAGGCCCATGCCGGATCGCGAACCAGCGAACCGTTTGGTCCAGCAATGCCCTGCGCCGCCTGATCCCCTTCCTGAATCAGGAGCTTGGCCAGACCAGGCAGATCCTGCCGGTGCATCGCCCGTCGCTGTCGCATCAGTTGCAGCAGCAGGTGTGACGGAGCCGATTCGGCGATTTTCGCTTCTACTTGCTCGGCTTCGGCATCGTTGTTTGCTTGACGCAGCGCCGCCGCTTGCTTCAGCCACACTCCCACCGGTGGCGGAGCGTTGTCCGGGCGCTGAATTCGTAGCTCACGCTCACGGTCCATCAGCAGTTGGATCAGCTTATCGGGCTGACCCAGCGCCTCGGCCACCGCCAGCAAATCAGGTCCAAGCAGCGGGTCCGCCGGCGACTTTTCTTGCGCTTTTTCGAGGTACTGCCACGCCAGCTCTAGGTTTCCGACGCGGTCTTTCGCCAAAGTGGCTTGCCAGCGACGGATGCCGACGATCTGATCGGTCAGCAGTTGCTTCCGTTGCGGCGTCGCGTTTTCTGCCTGCATCTCCAGAATTTCGGCGCGGATTTCCAGGGCCGTCAGACAGTCGGGGATTCGCCCAGCAGCAGCGGTAATGCGGATGATTTCGTCGATGACCCGGATCTGATCGACGCCTACGTCGTAGGCATCATGCAGGTAGTTGAGCACCGGTGTGACGTCGCGGTGCGGCGCGTCCTTGGCTGGCACCTTGTCTCGCGGTTCTTCTTCGATGCGAGCCTGCTCGATGAGCAGTGCCACCCGTCGACCCGGATCCTTGGTTGCCTTGGCCAGGGCGCGGTAGACCGCCAGAAGCTCTTCACTTGGGCGACCCGAGGTGCCCGCCAGCGCAGACTGCCCAGACTGTCGGGTCAGGACTTTTTCGAGTGCAACAATCGGGGCCAGGGCCTCTTCATCCAGCTCATGGGCCGTCCGGTAGCAACCGACTGCGCCGTCGACATCCCCCAACCGGTCTTCCAGAATGTGACCTTTTTCGGTGAGCAGCTCTGCTCGCTCGCGAGCACTCCCAGCCGAGTCCGCCTCGATGTCGAGCAGCTTCAGAAGGCTCGGCCACATTCCTCGTCGATAGTAGATACGACGGAGAGCCCACAGGTTCGGACGCAACGCGGCATCGAGCGTCAAGGCCGCCGCGTAGCCGTGAGCAGCATCTCCGTCCTCATCACCAAACCGCTCCGTCAGCACCGCAATTTCATGCTGAAGCCCGGCGGCCCGTGACGGATCTTTTTCGTCGCGAAGCTGCCTCTCGACGGCGGCGATGCGGTCGCGAGGACGTTCGTTTTTTGCCCGTCGCTGAATGAGATCGACCGGGTCGATGGTTCCGGCGAGTGGATCTTCCTCAGCGCGGAGCGGCTCAGAGTCGAGGATTTCGATGGCATCCGAGCCGCTGTCAGGCAGCAAGGTGACGGCATCCTCATCTGAGTCAAGCGCCAAGTCGCTCGCATCGAGCGCCACATCGGCATCGTCGAGAGCGGCAATCACAGCCTCGGCGGCATCGGATGTAGGCCCGGAGTCGGAGGCGCGGCCAACCGGCCGCTCGCTACTGTTTTGGTCCGCAGGAGTATCGGTGGAAGACATGGGTGCGCCCGTCGTAAACCCACTGCCCTAGGCTCCTTCGGTCCGACCAAAAGGCGAACAATGAAGGCTGCTTGGCACAGCACCAAGCGTGCAAGCCTAGAAGGCCTGGTAATACATTGAGTCTCTAGTATCGACGGCTAGATAGCACACTGTCAAACCAAAGCTCTGGCCATCCTACGCGACGGTGGGAGTCGTGTGGAAAGGTCGCTTTTGTCGGTTTTGTGTGGACACCGCCAAACACTCCGGGCTGCGAACCCATCGTTAGCTGATAGACTGCCCCGCGATGAGCCCACAGCGCGTCGTAAGCAGTCCCGAAGCAAGCTGCCACATCTTTACGTACAAAGAAGGGCTGCTGTCGAGCGTGGCCCACGACTTGAAGTTGGTCGTCGAAAACTGCTCGATCCAGCCAGCCAGTGTACCCAGTGCTGAGCCTCGAGAACCGGCGATTGCGGCGATCACCGCGACCTTTGACGCTCGGAGCATCCGTGTGGTCTGTGCCCAACGGGACGGACACGATCAGCCAAGTGCCTTGTCCGCTGACAACCGCGCTGAAATCGAGCGCCATATCCAGCGCGACGTTCTTCATACCGATCGGTTCCCCGAGGTTCGCTTTGTGACCACCAAAGTGACTGGGAACACAGATTTCTACGATATCGTGGGCGAGCTTACTCTACATGGGCAGAGGCGCACCATTGCCACCCAGGTACGGAAACAGGCGGACCGGTGGGTCTGTGAAGTACGGCTCCATCAGCCCGACTTTGGCATCAAGCCATTTAGCGCCGCATTTGGGACGCTGCGGGTCAAACCGGAGCTGCTGGTTCAGCTGTCATTGCCGCTGACGTAGCACTCGGGTCCGGTCTCGGTCGCAGCGAGCGGGTATCGCGGGCAATTTTGCCATCGACGATCACGATCTGACGATCGGTCCGCTCGGCAAGGCTGTGGTCGTGCGTGACCAGGATGACCGTCACCCCTTCATGGTGCAGTCGTTCGAACAGCGCGATGATCTCGGTTCCCGTCCGTTGGTCCAGGTTGCCCGTCGGTTCATCCGCCAGCAGCACCGCAGGCCGATTCACCAGTGCTCGTGCGATCGCCACGCGCTGCCGCTGTCCTCCCGACAGTTGATCGGGTCGATGAAACAGTCGGTCGCCAAGGCCCACTCTCTGTAGCGCTGCGATCGCCGCCTGCTTACGTACCGTCCGATTGGCCCCCGCATACAGCATTGGCAGCGCGACGTTATCGACGGCGCTCGCCCGGGGCAACAGGTTGAAGCTCTGGAACACAAAGCCGATCTTGCGGTTACGATTTTCCGCAAGCTCATCGTCGTTGAGGGACTGCACCTCGATGCCATCGAGTAGATAGCGCCCACTCGTCGGAGTATCGAGGCAGCCGAGCAGGTTCATCAGCGTCGATTTCCCAGAGCCCGATGGACCGACGATGGCAACGTATTCGCCTCGCTGAATCGTCAGGTCGACTCCGCGCAGTGCTTCGACCAGCTCGTCGCCAAGGAAAAAGTGACGCGTCAAACCGGTAATCTCGATGACTCGGTCCGAGGCTGATGGTGAAGGAGCCTCGGAGTCGCGATCACTCACTTGGACTCCTTGGTGGCTTCGACGCTGGAAACGTGGATCAACACTCCGTCATCCAGGCCTTTTTCGTTGAGCGACGCCGCCAGCAACTGCCCCGCCTCTACGCCGCGTACCACCTCGCTGCGTTCCCAGTTGGACAGGCCTACTTCCACGGGCCGCTTGCGCACACGGTGGTGTCGACCCTCAGGCACCAGGACATAGACGAAGCGGTTGAGCCCTCGTCCCACGATCAGGTTGGATGGAACCGCGAGCACCCCGGTCTTGTCGGCCACCAGGATTTCGACATTGGCGGACATCCCAGGGAGCAGCCCGGCCGCTCGCGCTGCCGTCAAATCTGACACCTCAACCTCGACGGTGAGCGTTCGAGCACCCTTCAAGTCTCGTTTCACCGCCGGGTCGGTTCTCACGACACGACCGGTAATGTTGCGGCTGGGCAGGGCATCGAGATGCAGTTCAGCACTCTGACCGGGACGGACCCGAGCGACATCGGCTTCATCGATCGTCGCATCCACATGTAGTCGCGAGTCATCGATGATGTGAAGCACTGGTGAGGCAGGTGCCAAGCTGTCGCCCTGTTGAATGTGCATGTCAGTGAGGAGCCCATCAAACGGTGCAACGATGTCCGCTCGTCCACGCGCCACCTTCGCGGCCAAGAGCTGTGCCAGGGCTTGCTCGCGCTGTGACTGAACCGTTTGCAACGCCCGATTCGCTTCCAGCAGTGCGGCGGCCGTGTCCTCGCTGACTTGGGCCGTGCCCGCGCCGCCGGAGAGTAACTTTTGAGCTCGTTCCGACTGGCGCTTCATCGTCCCGACTCGCGCCGCTGCTTGCGCGACTTGCGCTTCTGCCGTGGCCAGTGCAGCCTGCGACTGTCGCACTCTGATGTCGAGATCGCTCGGATCGATGCGAACGATCAGTTCGCCCTTTTTGACCCGTTCACCCCGTCGCTTGGTGACTGCGATCACTTGGCCACCCACTTCGGCGCGCAGCGTCGCATGGCTTTCCGGCGCAACCTCACCCGCCGTCGAAGAAGAGACGACATCACGAACGGTGCCGACTGCCACCACGGCTGCACGGATGCTCAGCGGACGTTCCGGCCACAGCCGACGAACCGCGACTGCACCGACGATGAGTGCTAGGATGACAACGACTCGCCCAATCCAGGTAAAGAGGCGAGACGGCTTGGCCACGGAGGTCATGATGCGCGGGCACTCTAGCACGAACGATTCCATCCAAAAGCGAACCATGGGACGAGTTCTTTGGAGCCTGCTGTGCCTATCGTTTGGGCTCAGCGGCTGCGAGCCGGACTGGTCGGGTGAAGGCCCGAATCGCAATCTGTCCCTGGCACAAGGGCCCGGTAACAGCAAACTCGCGGTCAGTTGGACGCTGAGCGGTCTGACCTTCACCGAGGCTCGCTGCACGGCACTTGGCATCGGCTCGATGGATGTGTATTTGCTCCGGCCAAGTGATAACGCGGTACTCGCGGTGTGGAGCAGCGTCGTCTGCGGACTCGATCGCTATTCACTGAGTGAGCTACCGGCTGGCCAAGTTCGGGTCCACGTCGAGGCGATCCAAAAACCAGGCACCAATCCGCGCAAGTGTGTGCCCTATTTGGGCGAGGTGCTTGCGACCACCGGTCCCCAGTTTTCCGATCCGCCCGTCGTCGTCCCTCTTAAACCGTACAGTACCTGCCCGTAGCGGAATCGATCAGGTTCTTCAGGCTTGCGGCGCGGCCGATATCCCAGCCAGCTTTTTGGCTCGCGAGATCACATCGTCCAGCATGGTCGGCGTTAAGAGTCCGGTAAACGTATTCTGCTGTGATACGTGATAGCAGTCGAGCAGTCGCAGCCCTTTGGTCGGAGACGGGTGCTCCTGACCGTGACAAAACTTTGGGGTCCGGATGGCCGCCGTTTGTTCTACCTCGCTGAGCGCTAGCCACACCGCTTGGTGGGCGATTGCCCCGAGTGCAATCACCACCCGTAACCGGTCGAGTAAGTCAATTTCTCGACGGAGAAACACGCGGCATGACACCAACTCCTCGGGGGTTGGACGATTGGCGGGCGGCGCACAGCGGGCAGCGGCACTGATATAGACATCGCGGAGCACCTGGCCGTCGTTTCGGGAAACGGATTGCGGCTGAGACGCCAGGCCCATGCGGAACAGGCCTGCGTAGAGAAAATCACCGCTGCGATCTCCGGTAAAGACACGGCCGGTGCGGTTGGCACCGTGCGCTGCCGGGGCCAGTCCCACAATCAAGATCGTGGCGTGCGGATCCCCAAAGCCTGGCACTGGTTTGCCCCAGTAATCGTCGCTGGCAAAGCGCTTCACCTTCGTTTCCGCGACCGTTTGGCGGTACGCGTGGAGGCGTGGGCAAGCGGTGCAACTCGGGATGGCTGTCTCTAGCAACAAAAGCGTTCTTGACGTAGCTGCTAGCTGAGTCGGGTTTCTGTGTTCCGCGAGGGTACGAGCCATGCCAGCACCTTATCGCATGCACAGGAGTCCAAGTGCGCGAAATTGCTTATCAGAAATAGCGCTCAGGACTATTTTGATTCACTTCAATGGTGAAATCTGATTTGTAGATTGTTTTCTATGTAGATATCACAGCCACGCTGTGATCTGTGAGGTCGCCTGGTCGTGCTTGCTGCGTACTTCCGTGGCGAGCGGTTGCGCAGTACAACTTTCATCATGGCAACTTCTCTCCGACGAAAGTTGGTGCTGGCGGCTTTGGGGCTGTCGGCGGCGCTGGTTCCGACGCTGGCGATTCCATGGTTCGGGTCGCGCCGACTCACCGGACTGCGCTCAGGCTCGAAGCTACCGGGTCCGTATCTGTTTCCACCGGGTTTTTTGTGGGGGACGGCGACGGCGGCTTACCAGATCGAGGACACCCAAGCGGATGACTGGGCGGCGTTCGAACGTGAGGTCATTGCGAACCACCTGGTCGAGCAGCGAGCCACCGGACAGCCCAAACCGGGGCATATCCACAAGCTGTCCGAATACTCCGAGGAGGTTCGGCGCAAAAAAACCGACTTTGACGCCCGGCTAGAGAGCGATCTCGCGATGGCGGCGGCGATGAAGCACAACTCGTACCGCTTTTCGATCTCGTGGAGTCGGCTGTTTCCTCGTGCGGAGATGACCGAGCCCGACCCGGCAGGGATTGCGTACTACCAGCGAATCTTCGATGCGCTCGATCTCAACAAGCTCAAGCCGTCGGTGACGCTGTTTCACTTTGTCAGCCCGGAGTGGTTTTGGCAGGACCGTGAAGGGCAACGAGGCTGGGAGCGGAGCGACGCACTGATCCTCTTTGAGCGTTTCGTCGCTGCGGTCGTGAAGCATTTCGGGGGCCGCGCAGAGCACTGGTGCACGCTAAACGAGCCGATGGTGTATGCCTACGCTGGCTATCTAGACGGTACGTTCCCACCGCTGGAGCAGCGAAGTGGCCCCAAAGCGTTGGTTCCGGTCGTGAGTCAGCTCCTGCGGGCGCATGCGCTGGCCTATCGACTGCTCAAGCAGGACGCAGCCCGACGAGGCAAGTCGGTTCAGGTTGGCATTGCGCAGCATGTGCGAGCGTTTCAGCCACTGCGCAATCACCATCCACTCGATCGAGTGACCGCTCAGTTGATAGAGCAAGCGTTCGTCTGGGACTTTCTCGATGCGCTGCACAGCGGAGTGCTTCGCTCGCAGGTCATGAACGTCGCGATTCCGATCGAGGGACTCGCGGGTACGCAGGACTACGTCGGTCTAAACTACTACGGTCGATTTTACGTGAAGAGCGACCTGCTTCGACCGACGAAATTCGAGGTATTGCTGCACGATCCTGCGACTGCAGCGGAGGACCAACCCAATGAACTAGGTTGGGCGTCCTATCCTCAGGGCTTTCGGTTGGCGCTTCACAAGGCCCACGAGCGCTATCACTTGCCGCTGTACGTGCTCGAGAATGGCACCGCTGACTCCAAAGAGCAGGACATCGACCGGCAGCGGCTCCTCGTTGAACATCTGCGAGAGCTGTATCTCGCACAGCAGCAAGGCGTCGACGTTCGCGGCTATTTTCACTGGTCACTCATCGATAACTTTGAGTGGGCCGAGGGCTTCACCGCACGGTTTGGACTCACCAAGATTGACTATCAGGCCGAGTTTCAGCGCACGCCGCGTCCTTCCGCTGCGCTCTACACGCGGATCATTGAAAGCAATGGCCTCGATGAGGCCCTGCTGGCGCAATACGGACCCTGGCCGTAGGCTGGCTGGATGTTGGGGGAGGCAGGCGAAGGAGAGTAGGTTTTGGAAGAGGCTGTCAGAACCTCGAACCAGCGCACAACAGCGCGCAAGGACTACTTGAGCGTGCAGGCCGTGGCCGGATCCACGCAGGCTGGCGGAATCGAGACACCGAAGGAGTCCTTCGGGAGGCTCGCTCCGTTCCCGTCCATATTGAAGCCTTTCTGGCGATCCGCGTCGCACATACAGAGCTTCTTGCAGCAGAACGTCTCGCCAGTCGGGTCAGGAACCACGGAGGCGACCGCGCAGACGTACTTGCCGCAGCGGTTATCGTTCTCATACGGGCTGCCACAGTCGTCATCGGTATTGCACTCGGTGGTGCAGATCGACAGCTCGTTGGTGCGGTGATCGGACTTGGCGAGAGCATTGGTGCTATCGCTGACCTTCGGCGTGATCATGCACAGACGCGTCGGGCAATCTGGAGCAGGGTTCACGAACGTCACCCCGCTGGTCACTTTCGAAGCAAGTGGATTATTGCAGGCTCGGCCGATCTGATTATCGGTACACCCCGAAAGCAGCAGGGCGATGCCGAGCGAGCAAAACGAAAACCACGCGGCAAGACGGCGCTTCATACTTAATAGATCCTCCGACCTGGATGTCACAAGTCTTGGACAGGATACACGTTCGGGCCGCCTAGTCAAGCACTGGCGACCGTTGCTCAGATCCCGCCCAATTGGGGGCTTTTGGCTGCCCGGCTTACGCCCAACGCATGCTGTTTGGGTTCGCGAGTTGGATCGTGCACCTGACAATCTCGCACCGAGCCGTTCGCGCTCGCTTCCTTCGCACCCGGTCGGTCGCAAAGGCCTGCTTCCCTTGTCGTCAACCGAGTCCCTCGCAAATATCCGAGCCTTGACACCTAGAGTTACCGGTTCGTATAATCGCCGAGCTTGGCTACGGAAGACACAATTCTGTCGGTATGGCGCGTGCTGTTAAGGCACCGACCTGACGGTCAGATCTCGTTGGTGAGCATGGCCCACATTAGGTTGCATCGAACAACTACCCGCATGTGCCGAAGCGGTTTGGAGACAGGGGTTTGCGCATGAACCGTACTCTGAGGAACACCGTCGCTGCTGTCGCAACTTGCCTGGCGTTTGCCGGCCCGGCGGTGGCGAAGAAGAAGCAAAAAGACGCTGACCTGCAGCCCGCCCAGCCGGCAGCCAATCCTGCGGCACAGGGTGGCACCGCGGCTGCACCCACGGTTGAGAGCAGTGCGCCTCCGTCGAAGACGTTGGAGAGAGCGCTCAAGCTGTACGACAGCGAAGACTATTACATGTCTTCGATCGAGCTGAACAAGGTCGTCGAAGGCCAGTCCGGAGACGACGAGGGCAACAAACAGCGCGCCGAGTTCTTCATGGGCAAGACGCTGTTCAACCTCAAGTTCTATTCGGCATCGCTGTCCTACTTCAACAAGATCGTTGATAAGGGCCAGTCGCACCGTTACTACCAAAAAACGCTTCAGTGGCTCGCGTCGCTGTCTCGCTTCCTTCCCGAGTCGGCCGGCGTGCTCGAGAAGATCGGCAAGTACAATCGGCAAGACCTTGAGCAGCCTGCTCTCGAGCCGGTTCGTAACGAGCTGTACTACCTCCTGGCTCGGTACCACTACACCAAGAGCAACTTCAAAGAGGCTCTTGAGCTATTCGCGTTGGTTCCGGAGACGAACGAGTTCTTTGCTCGGTCGAAGTACCTCGAGGGCATCATTCATGTCCGTGAGAATCGTGGCAAGGAAGCAGCCGAGGCATTCCGGCAGATCCTTCGCAAAGCCAAGGGCGGCGATTCGACGACGGCAGAGTTCGAGGATATGGCGAATCTGGCGCTGGCTCGCGTGTTCTACGCAACGCGGCAGTTCCCTCAGGCTATTCGCTTCTACGACAAACTGCCGTCCGAGTCTCCGGATTGGCTTCCGTCGCTGTTCGAGTCGAGCTGGGCTCACTTCCAGATCGATGCCGACGACAAGGCGCTTGGCAACATCCATACGCTGAACGCGCCGTTCTTCGAGAATGAGTTCTTCCCAGAATCGATCATTCTGCGCGCCGTGATCTTCTTCCAGCGCTGCAACTACGAGCGTGCGATGGAGACTCTGGTTGAGTTCAACCAGACCTATCCGGCGCTCCGCGAAGAGATCCTGTCGCTGGTCAAGAAGTATCCCGATAACGCCGAGCTTTATAAGTACATCCTCAAGATCCGTTCTGGTGAAGCCGGCCTGTCGGACCGCGTGCAGCGGGCGTCGGAAGGCGCGCTTCAGGATCGTACGCTGGCCAAGACGCTCGACTACGTGACGGAGCTTGACCGCGAGTTGTCCCAGGTGGACAAGGCGGACCCGAGTTGGAAGTCGACTGCTGTCGCTGGCACAGTTCTCCAGGATCTGACCCTGCAGAAGTCGATCGCCGAAAACGAAGCCGGTGGACTGGCCCGCAAGCGACTTGAGCGACTGGCCAGCGAGATTCAGGAACTCATCAAGCAGGCGATCAAGATCGAGTACGAAACCCTGCAAGGACAGAAGGGCGTGCTTGAGGCCAATATCAAAGGCGAGCAGGCCGCTATCAGTGGCACGTCGAAGAAGGCGGTCAACATCTCCGCCGACGACGAGCACGTGTATTGGAAGTTTAATGGCGAGTACTGGAAGGACGAGCTTGGGTACTACCGGTTCCGAGTCGTCAACCGCTGTGAGCAGTCAAAGGGCGGCGCAGCTCCGGCTGGCATGCCGCCTGGCTAGTACTGGCTGAGCGAGAGTGGTTTGTCCCGAGAGAGTGTCGGACGGATAGAAAGTAGGCGACCCGCAAGGTCGCCTAAGCCATTTCCGTACCGAGCATGAGGCGAAGACCTTCACTGAGCGAGAATCTGGCGAAATGTTGAAAGCACCTGCATCCCGAATCCTCTTTGGACCACTGGTCGCAGCGTTGGTCCTCGGCGGACTTTCCTCCGCAGTGGCGGTTCCCCAAAAGATCCAGAAGGCCGAGGCGGCTGTTGATGCCAAGCAGACGGCGTTGACCAAGCCGCTCTCCAAGGCGGATCGCGACAAGAAGAAGCCGGATCTTGCGATCTCGGACGTATTTTCCGGCAAAGGTGCGGATCTGAAGGCCGTCACGGATGCTCAGATCAAGGTTCTGCAGCGGCTGATCGATGCGACGAGCGAAAGCGATCCCGAGAAGCCGGATCTGTTGTTCCGTATGGCCGAGCTATACGCCGAGCAGCAGAGCTATTACAACTTCAAGGCTCGCGACCTCGACGAGAAGATCTTTACCGCCAAAGAGAAGGGCGATCCCGCAAAGGAAGCTCAGCTTAAGGCTCAGCAGGCTGACTACGAGAAGCGCGAGAAGGCCTGGCTGATGGAGGCCGTCAAAAAGTATCTCGAAGTCGCTAACGGCCCGAAGTATCAGGCCTATACGAAGATGGACCAGGTTCTGTTCTACCTCGCTTATCTGCTAACGCAGGTGAAGAAGGAAGATCAGGCTCGTGTCTTCTTCAAGCGGCTCATCAAGGACTATCCGCAGTCGCAGTTCCTTCCGCATGCCTACCTGTCCTTCGGTGAGTACTTCTTCGAGAACAAGGATCTCGAGAACGCACTGAAGTTCTACGAGAAGGTGCTCGCGTACCAGGACAGTCCGGTTTTCGGATTCGCTCTCTATAAGAAGGGCTGGGTCTACTACAACCAGACCGACTTCAAGAACGCGATGGCGACCTTCATCGACGTCATCGACTTTGCGAGCAAGGGTCGTCCCGGCAAGCCGAAGGGGGATCCGCAGCTTCTGAAGGAAGCGCGCAAGGATCTGGTTCGTACCTATGCGCAGGTGGGCACACCCGAAAAGGCGTGGCCGTTCTTCCAGAAGTACGGCAAAGACTATGCGCCGCAGATGCTCGAGATCCTGGCCGATTTGTACAACGCCCAGGGTAAGTTTCTCGACAGCATCAAGACCTATCGCGAGCTGATCAAGCTCAACTCGGGCTCCGACAAGCTGTGCAACTGGCAGACGGAAATCTTGAAGAACACCCTCTCGATGACTGGCTCACGTGCGGTTCCTGAGACGGTGAAAGAGCTTCAGCGACTCTCGGCGATCTACGAAAAGGTCTCCGAGATGAAGAACATCAAGAAAGAGTCGCTCGATGAGTGCCGTGACAATACTGCTGGCATGCTCCGAGAGCTTGCGACGGTGTGGCACAAGGAAGCGCAGAAGACTGGCGTGATGGACACCTATGCCAACGCGTCCGACCTCTACAAAGAGTACATCCGGCGCTTCCCGAAAGAGAAGGACAGCTACCTGATGCACTTCTGGTACGCCGAGCTTCTCTTCAAGCTTGGCTCGATGGACAGCAAGGCTTCGAGCGACTGGTACTGTCAGGCTGCGCCGGTCTACACCGACGTCGTGAAGATGGACCAGAAGGGCAAGTATCTCAAGGATGCGGCGTATGCGGCCGTTATCTCTTGGAAGAACTGCCTGGATGTCTCTGACGAAGGCGCGGATGCGGCGGAAGAAGCCAAGAAGGCCCTCGCCGAGAAGCGTGCTCAGCGTAAGCAAGTAGAAGCTGCGAAGAAGGACAAGGACAAGCAGAACGAGGAAGAGGCGCTCGCTCCGAAGCCGATTCCCGAGAAGATCCAGAAGATGATGGACGCCTTCGACACGTACATTCAGTACGTCCCCGAAGCGCCTGAGCTTCCGACGATCAAGTACCGTCGCGCTCGCATCTTCTTCGAGAACAACTACTTCGATAAGGCGATTCCGCTCTTCAAGGATCTCGCTGAGAACCACTCGAAGAGTGAAATGGCGCTCTATTCGGCAAACCTGCTGCTGGAGTGCATCGCCATCAAGATCAAGCTCGATAAGGCCAAGGGCGACGAGTGGGTTGCGATGATGGAGAAGCAGGTCGACAAGTTCTCCGGTATGCCAGATCTGACGAAGGACAAGGAGTTCGAGGAGACTCTTCAGAAGATCAAGAACAGCCTGCTGCGTATCAAGATCGAAGTCGTCGAAAAGATGGGCGACTACAAGCAGGCCGGCGTGCTCTATCTCCAACTTGCTGAGCGGTTCCCGAACGACCCGAAGCTGGCCGAGCTTTACTTCAACGCCTCGGTCAACTTTGAGCGTGCGCGTCTGATTGGTCTGGCGATTCAGGGTCGTGAGCGACTCATCCAGGTTCGTCCTGATGACCCGCTGGCAAAGAAGGCGATCTATCGTCTGGGCCAGAACTATCAGTTCATCGCCTTCTATGAGCAGGCGGCAGACCAGTACGAGAAGTTTGCAACCAAGTTCCCGGGTGAGTTCTCGGATCCGAAGGAAAAAGATCCGGCCAAGCGTGTCGATGCCCCTCTGGCGCTCAACACCGCTGCGTTCTTCCGTCGAGGATTGGGCCAGACCGACAAGTCGATCGAACTCGTCAACATGTTCATCAAGAACTACGGCGGTCGCAAAGAGTTCTATGATCAGGCGGCCGGCGTCTTCTTCGATATGGGTCAGATCTACGAACAGAGGAAGGACTGGGCGAAGGTCAAGCAGCACTTCGCTGAGTACCTGAAGTCATGGTCGGCCAAGGGCGGCATCGATCGTCAGATCATCGCGGAAGTGAAACTTGGTGAAATTGCCTGGCGTGAGTCGTGCCCGCTGCAGGTTCAGCCAAGCGGTGCCTGCCTCGAGATCAAGCGTATTCGCGCCAGTGCAGCAACCGCCCTTCAGGCGAAGAACGCAGCAGCGGCGAAGAACAAGAAGGTCAAGAACAAGGGTCCGCTCAAGCTTGGCCAGTGTGGTCCAGAAACCAAGTCGAAGATCTCGGTTCAGGATCGTCGTCCGGCCCAAGTGAAAGAAGCGATGCAGCACTTCCAGAAGGCGCTGGATCTCTATAAGGGCGGTGCGGCGGCTGCCAACGTGCCGAAGAACGATGAGCAAGAGCGCGATCGGCGCGTGGCGGTCATGACCTACCACACCGCGATGGCGAAGATGTACCAAGGTGACCAGCTCTATGAAGAGCTCATCAAGATGACTGTTCCGACGGGCCTCGTCTTCGATCCGCAGAAGAAGAAGGAGATGGAAGCCTCGACGAAGAAGTTCAAGGGCTGGATTGAAGGAAAGACCAAGAAGCTGCTTGAAGCGCAGAAGCTGTACCAGGGCGTCATTCTGATGAAGAACGCGAACTGGGCCATCGCGGCAGCGGCACGTATCGGTCAGTTGTTCCAGGACTTCGCGAACGGTCTGTTCACCACCGAGGTTCCAACCCCGCCGCCGACACCGTCGGGTCTGGAGCGTGACGAGTGGGCGGATATGTTCCGCAACGCGTACTGCGACCAGATGACCGACCAAGCCGAGCCGCTCGATGGCAAGGCGGTTGAAGGTCTGAAGACCTGCCTCGACAAGTCGACCGAGCTGAACTGGTTTAACGAGTGGTCGAAGCTTTGTGAAGAGGAGCTCAACCAGATCAAGCCCTCCGAGTATCCGCTTGCGTCGGAAATTCGTGCAGAGCCTGGTTATGCGGGCGTGACCTTGGATGTGGCGCAGCCTTTCCTGGCGCCAGCGGATAAGTAATGACCATGCGCATGTATCGGAGAGAAGCTGTCATGGGTAGCGGCGCTGCTTCACTAGTACGAGGACTGCGGATGAGTTCTTCCCTGGTTAGGTTGACGATTGTCTCGAGCCTTCTCTTGTCGGCGGATTCGTTTGCCGCCAAGACCAAGGGCCCGGTTGATGAAGTTGTAGAGAAGTGGAAGGCAGCTCATGAGCGTAAGAAGGAGAGTCCTCCCGGACCAATCGTTCTGAGCGCCGATGACTGCCAGAAGTTCGCCAAGGAGTTCATCAAGGCGGGCGACAAGGACAAGGCGCACGAAGGCGACGCCATCTTCAATGCCGGTGCTGTGTACGAAGAGTGCGGCATGGAGAAGGATGCCGAGTCGATGTACAAGCAGGCGCTGTCGAAGAATCCGAAGCTGGCACCTGCCATGAACAACCTCGGCGCGATGATGCAGCGTGCGGGGCGTACGGCGGAAGCGCTGGTCCAGTTCGAGAACGCCATCAAGGCCGACCCGAAGAGTCCGCTGGCGGTTTCGGCCTATAACAACCGTGGCGCGCTCCTTTATGAACGCGCTCGCCTGGCCAATAACAAGGCTGGTTTTGATGAGGCAATCGGTCAATTGCGTCGTGCGCTTGCGCTTGATGCAGAGTCGATGGCTGCTTATCAAATCTTGGCATCGATCTATTACACTACGGCAGAGGCAGACCGATCAAAGCTGCGTCTCGCCCAGCTTGTGTGTGATGAAGCCAAGAAGATCAATCCAGACTATGCGCCTATCTACAATACGCTTGGACTCATCAAGCTCCGTAGTAAGGACGTTACTGGTGCGTTGACTGAGTTCCGCAAAGCGGCAACGCTAGATCCGAGCTTGTCGGAAGCGCAGCTCAACATCGGTGCAATCAGCCTCTCCGCTCGTAGCTACAAGCAGGCAGAAGAAGCCTTCCAAGCGGTGCTCAAGAAGGTTCCGAATCACTTCGATGCGACCGTCGGTATGGGCGTGGCTCTGCGTGGTCAGCGCAAAGCCGATGAAGCGGAGCAGTGGTATAACAAAGCGCTTCAGGTCCAAGTCGATCCCAAAATCGAGCCGCGATTGGAAGTGAAGAAGTGTGGTGTTTTTTACAACTTGGGCCTGCTCTATCAAGACTACAAAAACGGTAGCCCTGATGACATGAACAAGAGCAAAGACTACTACAAGAAGTTCATGGCCTGTGAGAAGGCCGACCAAGAACACATCACCGATTCCAATCGTCGTATCAAGGATATTGACGATACCTTCAAGGCCCTTGAAGAGCAGAAGAAGCTCGAAGAAGAGCTGAAGAAGCAGCAGGCAGAGATGGAACGGCAGATGAAGCAGCAAGAGGAGCAGATGAAGCAGCAGGGCGGCGGGGCCGGTGCGCCTCCTCCTGCGGGTGGTGCTGCAGCACCTGCTCCTGCGGGCGGTGCACCTGCGGCACCTGCGGCACCTGCGGCCAAGTAGTTACAATCAAACCGGTAGCGTGCAGCTCTTGAAAGTGGACCGTGCGCTACTTACTCTTTTGGTAAGATCAGTCGGGTAAGGGAGGTTCTTCGATGCGGAAACTCACGATGGCATTGGCACTGCTGATGACCTTGGGCCTTGGGGCTGCGCAGGCGCAGGAAGCGGCACCGGCGGCAGCAGGTGGAGCGGCTCCTGGTGGAGCGGCAGCGGGCCCTGGTGGTGTGGCGTATAAGCAGAAGACCACATATGACTTCGACGATGATACGGTTGAAGGCGATCTGGTCCGTCCAGACGGTGAAATGATCGACAGTCGCAACAAGGCCAAGCACTCGTCGCTCATTAAGATTCGGGAGAACTTCATCAACGAGATGCTCAAGACCACCGAGTTCCTGTAGTCGGTACTTGAGTCAGTCCTCGCTAACACCTGTCTAGGTGTTCCCGCATCACGCGTCCCCGATTTCGGAGGGCGCGTTGTCTCTTTCTCCTAAGCCCTCACAGCGGTTGCGTGGCCGTCGCGAACGCCATGTATGTGTCCCTCTTGCCGACGAGAGCAGATCCGGTCTGTCGGTTGCGGCTCCACGTCGTCCTACCTTGACCCCTTCTGTCATTGCATTTCGTACAGACTCGCGGTAAAGCACTACCGTGTTGCAAAGAATTCGGCTGTTGCCAGGTCGCGAGAGCAAAGGCTGTTCGTTGGTCTCTGTTCTGTCGGGGCTTCAGCGGGCCGGTTCGGGGCTCGGACAATCCGTGGCGAAGCGAGCATGGCCGATGGCTGCTCGTCGCCGACCACTCTCGGAGGACACTAGATGCCAGGCGGTGTGACGGTTCCCCTGACGTTTCAAGTCTTTAAAGGGGAGCAACTTCTCCAGACTGCGACCCTCAGCCAAGACATCATCAAGGTGGGCAGGCTGTCCTCGTCGCATCTGCACATTGATGATCCCTCGATTTCGCGGATGCACGCGATGGTCGAGGTCACGGGTCCGAGCGAGGTGTCGATCGTTGACCTGGGTGGTTCCGCGCAGGGAACGCTGGTCAATGGGCAGAAGATCAACAAGCAACTCCTTTCTTCAGGCGATGAGATCACCATTGGTGACATTCGAATCATCGTGACGATCGGTGAGCCGCAGGCCAACTCGGATGCGACGCTGCAGGTTGATCTGGGTCAAATCGTCGGCTCAGGCTCGATGATTCCGGGACCAATCCCCATCCCTGCCATGCCGTCATTTGGCACGGCGGCTGTTTCCGCATATCAGCCGATCGCGGCACCCTCTCCAAGACAGTCAGGGCTTCCGAGTCACTATGGAATTCAGGGGCTGCGCTCGAACACGGATGAGATCGAATCTCGGGAGGGTGTACGTGCCGTCGAGGTGAGCGCTCTGTTCGAGGATTCGGTGGTCGATGTGCGGTTGCTGCAAAACCCGGCAGCCGGCGTGGTTCAGCCGCTCACGAAGGGATTGATCTGGGGGGGCGGTGCCTTTCTCCTCGCTGCTCTCACGTGGTTCATGGTGGCCTACGTTCAGGTCGCCACGTTCCGTGCAGAGCGTGATGCGTGGGAAGCCACGGGTAAGCCGATGGCTGAGTTCAGAAAGACGGTCAAAAGAGACCATCCAGCGACGGACGTTGCATGTGCGTCGTTCTTGGTTCTCGGCGCTGGACTGCTGCTGTGGGGTCTGTTCCGTCGCTTCGATGAGCTGGGCGATCGGGACTTTACGATCGGGAGCGATCCGGCCGCGAACTTTCAGATCGGCACGGCGCTGCAAGTTCCGTTGATGCCGCTGGTTCACTCGACGGGAACGGACTATGAGGTGCTCTTTACCGCGCAGATGGGCGGCAAGGTGCAGGAAGGCGATCGTTCGGTCTCGCTCAGCGAAGCCGTTTCGAGTGGACTTGCGAAACCTTCTACCTCTGTCGCTGGTGCCTATGCGCTGCCGGTCGCTGGCAACGCCCGAATCAGCGTCTCGCTTGGAGAAAACACGTTTCATATCGTTGGAACGCCTCGTGCCAAGCGAATGCCGGTTCCGGTCGAGATCGATTGGGGGACGCAGTCGTATACCGGTGGTGTGTTTGCGATCACCGGCCTGTTCCTCGCGCTGATCTTCTCGATTCCACCCGATCCGCGATCGTTGTCGCTCGATGCGTTCATGAACGATCAGCGTTTCGCCAAGCTTCTGACGAAGCCGCCGGAGCAAAAGGAAGAAGTCATTCCGGAGTGGCTGAAGAAGAAGCAAGACGACGACATGGGTGGCAAGGGCAAGCGCCACAAGGACGAAGAAGGGAAGATGGGCAAAAAAGACTCGCTGAAGAAGCAGGGTCTGTATGCCTTGAAGGGCCCGAAGGACAACCAGGATCCCCATCTAGCCAAGCAGCTTGCGAAGGACGCCGCCGAGAAAGCGGGTGTACTTGGGATCATCAAGAGCAACCAGGGATCGATCCTTGCGTCGGCATTCGGTCGTGATTCTGCGCTCGGAACCGATGCTGCGGACGTGCTCGGAAGCTTGGTCGGGACTGAAGTGGGCGAAGCCTACGGTGTTGGTGGTCTCGGCCTGGTCGGCTCGGGCCATGGTGGTGGTGGTACCGGTGAAGGCACCATCGGACTTGGCAACCTCGGGACGATCGGCAAGGGCGGCGGCGGCGGCGGTTTGTCTGGCTACGGGCGTGGTGCTGGTGGTCTTGGTGGACGTCGTGCATCGGCACCGGACGTAGTTCCTGGCACTGCTGAAGTACGCGGATCGCTCGACAAAGAGATCATCCGTCGGATCATTCGCCGTCACATCAACGAGGTGAAGTTCTGCTACGAGCGCGAGTTGGTTCGCAACGCAGGGCTGGTGGGTCGCGTCATGATCCAGTTCACGATCGCTGGTACGGGTCAGGTGATCGCTTCCATGGTCCAGTCTTCTACTCTCAACAGTCAGCCCGTTGAGCAGTGCATCGCACAGGCTGTTCGCCGCTGGGAGTTCCCCAAACCGCAAGGTGGCGGTATCGTTGTGGTAACCTATCCGTTCGTACTCAAGGCATCGGGCGGCGAAGAGTAGCCACGGTCCTTGTCGACGGGTAGTAGTTTCCACGGCAGTCGGCCCGTGCCCATAGAGGGTACGGGCATGCCCCATTCGTGAGGATTCTTTATGCACAACTTGAGGCGGCTGGCGCTATGCGGAGTGCTGCTCCTGGGCTGTAATCAGGAGCGGAACAAGTCGATCGAAGCGATGAACATGGGTGTTCAGGCGGGGGCCCAGAAACTCTACGGGCCGGCTGTTTCGAATCTGCAGCAGGCGTTGGCGTTTGATCCGACGAACGATCAGGCGCACTACAACCTGGGCATGGTCTACAAAGACCAGAAGAAGTGGCCCGAGGCGATTACCTCTTTTGAGAACGCGGCCAAGTACGCTCCCGATAACCCCAGTTATCAGTACGAGCTGGGCACCGCCTGTTTGGAGGCGAGGAAGTTTGACCAGGCCAAGACTGCGTTCGAGTCGACCGTGCGCATCGAACCAAAGCACTTCAAGGCCTACCACCGCTTGGGGATGACCCTGGAGCGGATGGAGAAGTACAAAGAGGCGGACGTTGCCTACCGCAAGGCAATTGACGTGAATCCGCGCTTTAACCAGCCGTTTATCAGCTTGGCCAACCTGTACCTCGACTTCGACTACGACAAGGAAGCGGCACAGGTTTTCCAAAGCGCGATCATGGTGAACGATGGGGACTCGGAGGCGCACTACGGCCTTGGTGTCGCCAACCAGAAGAGCAAACAGTACGAGGAAGCCGCCAAGGAGTTCAAGCGAGCGTACGAGCTGAACACCGACTTGTGGCAGGCGGTCTACAACCTTGGCATGACCTACAAAGCGATGGACGACAAGAAGAACGCCATCGAGTGGCTGAAGAAGTTTCAGCAGGTAGGGAGTCGTGGTGGGCCGGACATGGCGCGAGTTGCTCAGGAAGCCATGAACCAACTGGAAGCTCCGTAGCCTAGAACCGCTGTCGACCGTCCTTCCTCTCCGATTTCGTTCTCCAGTCAGCATCCATCCGTCCGTAACGACGACACTTCTCCTTCCACCTAGTCAGGGAACTTTGCTTCCCAATCGGTGTTGCTTCCGCGTTTCGTTCGTCGATATCTCGACGAAGCGAAAACAACCTCGCGAGACGAGAGGGTAGTCGGTTTACCTACCCGCGATTTTTTGGGTCGGCGACGGAGGTAACCCTGCGGCGGCGTGCCGGTTTCCGATTGAT
>WBZP01000388.1_pt1 | contig 60667 bp, 56 predicted proteins | sample 5204301 | NCBI WGS metagenome assembly WBZP01 (sample SAMN12412401, study PRJNA552823) | activated sludge metagenome | isolation source: activated sludge from nitrification reactor of wastewater treatment plant... | place: USA: Pennsylvania | collected 2017 | reverse complement strand
TGTAGAGGAGCAGCGCGCGGATCATCTTGATGCCGCCGCCGGTCGAACCGGCGCTGGTCGCGAAACTGCACAGGAAAAGCATCCAGAGCGGTGCGAACATCGGCCACAGCGCGTAGTCGACGCTGGCATAACCGGTCGTCGTGGCAATCGAGACGACGTTGAACAGTGAATGGCGCAGCGCCGTTGCCTCATCGGGATAGACGCCGTTGGCCCACAGGTAGAACGAGATGACGATCACGCTGCCGAGGGTGACCACGAGGAACCACGGTGCTTCCGGATCCTTGATGTAGGGCATCACCGAGCGGTGCGCCAGGGCCAGGTAGAGGGTCGCGAAGTTCATGCCGGCGATCAGCATGAACACGACGGCGATGAATTCGAGCGTCGGCGAATCGAAGTAGCCGAAGCTTGCGTCGTGCGTCGAGAACCCCCCCAGACCCATGGTCGAGAAGGTGTGGCAGACGGCATCGAACCAGTTCATGCCGCCCCAGCGATAGGCGAAGACGCAGGCGAGCGTGACGCCGAAATATACGGCCCACAGCCCCTTGGCCGTCTGCGCGATGCGCGGCGTCATCTTGGAATCCTTCATCGGTCCCGGTGTTTCGGCCTTGAACATGGCGCGGCCGCCGATACCGAGCAGCGGCAGCACGGCAACAGCCAGCACGATCAGCCCCATGCCACCGAGCCAGACAAGCAGGTGGCGCCACAGGTTGATCGATTCCGGCAGCGTGTCGATGTTGGACAGGATGGTCGATCCGGTCGTGGTCAGGCCGGACATCGTCTCGAAGTAGGCATCGGTGAAGCTGACTCCAAGCTGCAGCATCAGCGGCAGCGTCGCGAACGCCGGCAGCAGGGTCCAGACCAGGACGACCATCAGGAAGCCATCACGCACCTGCAGTTCGCGCTTTTCGTTGTGGGTCTTGTACCAGAGATAGAAACCCGACAGGAAGGTCAGGCCGAAGGCTTCGTCATAGGAGGCCTGGGCACCATCACTCGAGATGTAGGACCACGCGAGCGGAATCAGCATGGTCAGCGCGAACAGCATGATGATCATGCCGAGTGCGCGATAGACGGGAGCGTAACGGCCCATGACTGTTCCGTTCAGAGAAAGCCGAAGCCGACCTGGAACAGCTTTTCGACGCGTCGCACCAGTTTCTTGCGGACGCAGAAGATGATGACATGGTCGCCGGATTCGATCACCGTTTCGCGGTGCGCGATGACGACGCGGCCGAAGCGACGGATGCTGGTGCCGTCATCGGAAACGCCGATCACCTGCTGTTCGTTGAGATCGCGCACGATGGCACCGACCGTGACCCCTGCCGGCCATTCGATCTCTCCGATCTTCTTGCCGACCACCTTCGATGTCTTCGCATCGCCGTGAGCAACCATCTCCAGCGCTTCGGCCGCACCGCGGCGCAGGCTGTGAACCCCGGCCACGTCGCCACGGCGGACGTGGGCGAGCAGGGCACCGATGGATACCTGCGCCGGCGAAAGGCCGATGTCGATCGGCCCCCCCTGCACCATGTCGGCATAGGCTCGGCGATTGATCAGCGCGACCACCCGCTTGCAGCCGAGACGCTTGGCCAGCGTCGCCGACATGATGTTGTCCTCGTCGTCGTTGGTCAGCGAGAGGAACATGTCCATCTCGGAAATGTTTTCCTGCTCGAGCAGGTCCTCGTCGGTGGCGTCCCCGCCCAGGACAAGCACGTTGTTCAATACGTTGGCCAGGATTTCGGCACGGGCCGGCGACTGCTCGATGATTTTTACTTCGTAGCGCTTCTGCAGGCGCGCGGCCACCCGCTGCCCGATATTGCCGCCGCCGGCGAGCATCACGCGCTGCACCGGTTTCTGCATGCGCCTCAGCTCGCGCAGGGCCGGGCGGATCACCTCCGTCGCTGCCAGCAGGAAAACTTCATCGCCCGTCTCGATGATCGTGTCGCCCTCTGGCGCCAGCGGTTTGCCGCGACGGAAGATGGCTGGGATGCGCGCTTCGATGCCCGGGGGGAAATGGTCGCGCATCGCGTTAATGGGCTTGCCGACGAGCAGGCCACCTTCATACGCCTTGACGCCCACCAGGGTCACCCGCCCGTTGGCGAACTCGACCACCTGCAGCGCTTCGGGAAATTCGACGAGCTTGGCAACGTAATCGGTGACTATTTCTTCCGGGCAGAGGGCGAAATCGACGGCGAAATTCTCATCCGACAGCAATACCTCGTTGCGCAGGAAGTCGCCGGAGCGCAGGCGGGCAATTCGCGTCGGCAGGTTGAAGACGGACTTGGCGACCTTGCAGGCGACGAGGTTGGTCTGATCGCTCTGGGTCACGGCAATCAGCAGATCGGCATCATCGGCCCCGGCATCACGCAGGACCGATGGCCAGGCAGCGTTTCCCGTTACCGCGCGCAGGTCGAGGCGATCCTGCAGATGCGCAAGGCGGACGGCATCGGTATCGACGATGGTGATGTCGTTTTCTTCCGAGACCAGGCTTTCGGCCAGGCTGGCACCCACCTGACCCGCGCCGAGGATGATGATCTTCATTTCGCTCCCTCCAGCCGGCCATCGCGCTGGCCGTCATGCCGAAATCTTACTCCTCGCCACGACGACCGATCTGTATGCCGAGCTGCTTCAGCTTGCGATAGAGGTGCGTACGCTCGAGTCCGGATTTCTCGGCAACGCGGGTCATGTTGCCACCTTCGAGCTTCAGGTGATGTTCGAAGTAGAGCCGCTCGAACTCGTCACGTGCGTCGCGCAGCGGTTGCTCGAAGAAAGGCAGCAAGGTCGGCGCATCGCCCGTTTCGCGCAGTTCGGATTGCAGGACGCGGCTGACATCCTCGGCCAGAATCTCTTCTTCGAGCGCAGTCAGTGCGAGGTTTTTCACTGCCGTCTGCAGTTCCGGCCAGTCACCCTGCCAGCGGTGCATGCGCAGCGCATTGAGCGCGCTCACCGACAGCCGGCGCATCGGCACTTCACCGCGTTCGGCAAGATGGGTCAGCAGCAGCGTGGCGATTTCTGGAATCTCGTCGCCATGCGCCGCCAGTTGCGGCAGGGCCAGCCAGACCTCGGCGATGCGGACGAGCAGCGCGTTGTCCCAGCCCGCATCGGCCAGCGCCGTGACCGGCTTCGTCGTGCCGCAGACGAGCATGGCGTTGTTCTTTTCGAGCCGGTCGAGCGCGAAGGAAAGATTCATCTGCTGCAACTTGCCCATGCCGGCGAGATCGGCGACGAAGACGATCCCGCCCGCTGCTTTCTGCAGCATCTCCTGGGTCAGCGGGCCGCTCACGGTGGCCAGATCCAGCCACGGCGAATGCGGCGGCTGCAGCGAGCGGGCGCAGAGTTCCGCAATGGCGCTCGAGGCCGATTTCAGCATCAGCACCGGCGTCTTCGCGGCGGCCTGTTCGAGCCGCTTCTTGAGATCCTTGATCAGCGGCGAGCGGGTGAAGGCGTCGAGCGTCAGCGGTGCCTTGGCCGGCGCCATTTCGTGCTTGAGCGCCTTCTTCACGGTCGCCAGCAGCTTCTGCAGCGCGATCGGCTTTTCGAGGAAATCGGCGGCACCGATGCGCGTCGCCTCGACCGCGGTATCGATCGTGCCATGTCCGGACATCATCACCACCGGCATCGTCAGCTGGCCATTGGCCGCCCATTCCTTGAGCAGCGAGATGCCGTCGGTGTCGGGCATCCAGATGTCGAGCAGCACCAGATCGGGCCGCTTCTCGCCGCGGATGCGGCGCGCCGCGGTGGCGTTCTCCGCCAGCCAGACACTGTGCCCTTCGTCCGCGAGGATCTCCGAAAGGAGTTCGCGGATGCCGATTTCGTCGTCAACGACCAGGATGTGTGCCATTTGCCACTTTCGCTTGTGCTTGTTCGGGTTGCCGCGGAGACAGCGGCAGGCGGATGGAGACCTGCGCACCGCCTTGCGGACGGTTGGTGATGTCGATGTTGCCGTGATGCTCGTCCACGATCTTCTTGACGATGGCGAGGCCGAGTCCGGTGCCCTTGGCCTTGGTCGTCACATAGGGTTCGAAGACGCGGGCGATGATCTCGGGCGGGAAACCGGGACCGGCGTCCGCCACGAAGAGTTCGGCACGGTCGCCGATCGTGCGCGTGCCGATTTCGATGTAGGCATGTTCGCGGTCTTCCTGCGCATCCTCGGCGTTGCGCAGCAGGTTGTGGATGATCTGGCGCATCTGCGTCGCATCCCCGAGGACCAGCGGCAATCCGTCGGCAAGACGAACCGCAACCTCCGCACTGGAGTTCTCGTAGAGTCCCAGCACTTCGCGGATCAGGTCGTTGAGATCGAGCGGCGCGACTTCCGGCGCCGGCAGGCGGGCGTAGTCGCGGAAATCGTCGACCATGCGCTTCATCGCCTGCACCTGGTTGATGATGGTCTGCGTGCCACGGTTGAGGAACTCGACGTCGCCGTTGGCCAGCTTGTCGGCCAGCTTCATCTGCAGCCGCTCGGCGGAGAGCTGGATCGGTGTCAGCGGGTTCTTGATCTCGTGCGCCAGGCGCCGCGCGACCTCGCCCCAGGCGGCGCTGCGCTGCGCTGCGACGAGCCGGGTGACATCGTCGAAGACGACGACATAGCCACCGCCACTCGCCTCGGGCAGCTTGGAACCGCGCAACAGCAGAATCTGCGGCATGCCGTTGGGGCGCTCGAGTTCGATCTGGCTGTGCCACTCGCTGCCGGAACGGCCGGCGAAACCCTCGCGGATCGCCTGCCCGAGGACGCGCTGGCGCGGCCAGGCATCGACCAGTTCCGAGAACAGCCCCTGGAAATTGTCATCGAGGATGGCGAGCGCACCTTCGTTGGCGTTGCGCAGCAGGAAGCGGCTGTCGAACACGAGCACGCCGGCAGAGAGGTTGGCGAGAATGGATTCCAGATAGGCACGCCCGGATTCAACTTCGGCCCGGTGACGTTCCGCTTCCTTGCGCGCATCGTCGAGCTGGCGGGTCATCTGGCTGAAGGACTGCGTCAGCACGCCAAGCTCATCACGGCTGTAGATGGCCTGCCGCGGCGTGAAGTCACCTGCGGCCACCGCCTGCGTGCCTTCGGCGAGGATGGAAAGCGGTGCCGACAGGCGACGCGCCATCACGAAGGCCAGTGCAAAGGCAGCAAACAGCGCGAGCAGCACGGCCAGCGTCAGGGTCAGTGCGTAGATCTGCGTCAGGCCCTGACGCGCCAGCGACAGTTCCTGGTAATCGCGGTACACCTCCTGCACCGCTTCGGCATTCTGCGCGACCCCCGCCGGAACGGCGTGCGTGAGTTGCAGGACGCGCGGTTCGGCCCCGAGCTTGCGCGCCAGTACCGGGACCAGCACGCGGACGTAGAGGTCGCCGGCCCCCCCTTCGATGGCGCCGACACCCCGGCCCGCGCGCACCTGCTGCAGCTGCGTCGGCGTCGGCAGGGGGGGCGTGGGCATGCCGAGACTGCTGGCCGCACTGCCGATCAGTTGGCCGGACTGGGTGAAGAGGCCGATGGTCTCGGAACCGGCCTGCTCGCGCATGCGGTTGAGCTGGCCGCGCTGCTGGGGTTCCGGAAAATCGGCCACCTCCAGCGCGACGCCCTGCGCCTTGTCCATGAGATCGGCCAACTGTGCGTCGAGTGCGCTGCGGCCGAGCGCGAGGCCCGATTCGAGCGCCTTCTCGACGCGCACGTCGAACCAGCTCTCGATGCTCTTGGTGAGGAACTGGACCGACACGCCGTAGATCAGCGCACCGGGAATCACCGCCATCAGGCCGAAGAAGAGCATCAGGCGCAACTTGAGGCGCGAACCGAAGACCTTCTGCCGATGCTCGCGCCAGAGCTGGCGCAGCTGCCAGATGAGCAACGAGGCGAGGGCGATCGCGACGACGACGTTGAGGCCGATCAGCCATGGGTAGTGGCGCGCGAAGAGGGCAGTATTGGCGCTCGCGGTCGCCAGCAGGAACAGCAGGATGGCACCGAAGGCCGCCGCGACGATCAGCAGGACCTTCATTTCGCCTCCTCGCCGGTAGTCATGACGGGCGCCACAGGGGCAGGTACGCGCGGTACCGTGAAGGACCAGCGCTTCCAGTCGGACGAGAGGATCCAGTCCTTGTTCGACAGGGCTTCGACCTGGAACGGCTTGGGCAGTTGCGAGGTGTCGAGGCGGACACGCAGGCCGGCGTCGAAGGTTTCGCCGGGCGCGAGGCGGTCACGCTCGGCGATCTGCCAGTTGCGGATCCGGGAAAGACTGCGCAGCGCCTCGTCAAGGCTGCTGAAGCTCTGATGCAGGGCGCCGGTCGACAGGCGGTACTGGCGGGTCAGCGCATGGTAGGTCAGGCGCCAGGTCTGACGAATCTGGATGACCCGCTCGTCGAACCAGTACCAGCGCGGGCGCGTCAGTTCGAACTCGGCCACGAAATGCAGCGTCAGCCCCTTGCCGACGGCTTCCTCCAGACGCGGACTGAAATCGAACGCGAGGTCGGTGGCGAGCACCAGGCCGCCATCCTCGGCCGGCGATATCTGGATGCCGCGCAGGTCGATCTCGGCGGCCTGCGCGACGGGTGCCAGCGCGAGCATGGCAGCCAGCGCGAGCGCCTGGAACAGTTCAGCGAGTCTTCTGCAGCAACGCATAGTAGAACCCGTCATGATCATCCTGCGGTAGCAGCTGCGTCTCGCCGAGCAGGACGGCGTCCGGCCGGGCGGCGGTGAAACCGGCGACCTGCGCCCGGTTCTCTTCCGGAAACACCGAGCAGGTGGCGTAGAGGAGTTTGCCACCGGCCGCGAGGGTCGGCCACAGTGCGTCGAGGATCTGCCGCTGTGTCCGCGCGAAGCTCGCGATATCCGCCTCGCGCCGCAGCCATTTGCTGTCGGGGTGCCGGCGCACGACACCGGAGGCGGTACACGGCACGTCGGCAAGGATGCGGTCGAAGGGCCGGCCGTCCCACCAGGATTTAACCTTGCGGCAATCGGTCACGAGCACCCGGGCCTTCAAGCCGAGGCGGGCCAGATTTTCGTCGATGCGCCTCGCCCGCGTTGCATCCATTTCCAGTGCCAGCAGGTCGAGATCGGCCTGTTCGAGCAGGTGGGCGGTCTTGCCCCCGGGCGCCGCACAGGCATCGAGGACACGCTGGCCAGCAACGACATCGAGCAGTTCTGCGGCACGCTGCGCGCCGGCATCCTGCACCGATACCCAGCCTTCGCTGAAACCGGGCAGCGCCTCGACCGGTTGCGGTCGCGCCAGTCGCAGACCGGCGTCGCCCACCGGTGAGGATTCGATCTCGACGGCGGACAGGCGCTGCCGATAGTCATCCCGCGTCAGGTGGCGGCAGTTCACCCGCAGGCTCATCGGTGGCAGCGCATTGCCGACAGCCACGATCTGCGGCCACGATTCCGGGTAGGCTGCACGCAGACGGTTCAGCCACCACGCAGGATGACGGTATTCGGCTTCGTCGCCATGAAGCTCGGAGCGCAGGCTTGTCTGTTGGCGCAGGTAGCTGCGCAGCACGCCATTGACCAGCCCGCGGAACGCCCCGCGGGCCAGTTGCCCGGCCGCCTCGACCGCCTGGTCGACGATGGTATGCGCTGCATCGGGACGGGCGTCGAGCCGATGCAGGGCGCAGAGGAGCAGGGATCGAACTTCCGGTTTGGCGAGCGGACGCTCGAGCAAGCGTCCAAGCAGCGCGTCACCCTCCCCGAAGCGGCGCAATGCGCCATAGGTCAGTTCCTGTGCCGACGCCCGCGTCGCAGGCAATTCGCCGGCGGGTGCGAGGACCACTTCCGCCAGGCTGCGCCCCCCGATCACCGCCGCAACCGCGTGGGAAGCCAGCAGGAAAGCCCGTGCCAGCGAGTCGGCCGGCAAGGCATGGGAGACACGGGCTGCGGAAACCTTGGGCACGGGTGTGGCGAGCAAGCGACTCAGAGCGTGAATGGAAGCGGAAAGTGTAGCATGCCTACAACAGTCTTCCGGCATAATGGCGCCATGGTTTCCCCTTCCCTGAAACGCTACGCGTGGCTGTCGATTGCCGCAGCACTGACCACCATCGTATTGAAGGCCGCCGCCTGGTGGATGACCGGCTCCGTCGGTCTGCTTTCCGATGCGCTGGAGTCGGGTGTGAACCTCGCGGGTGCCGTGATGGCGCTCGCCATGCTGTCGCTGGCAGCGCTGCCGCCGGACGACAACCACAGCCACGGGCACGGCAAGGCAGAGTATTTCGCGAGCGGCTTCGAGGGCATGCTGATCCTGGCGGCAGCCGTCGGCATCGCAGTCACCGCCGTGCAGCGCCTGCTGCATCCCCAACCGCTGGAGCAGATCGGTATCGGCCTGGTCGTCTCCGTCGTCGCCTCGGTGATCAACCTGCTGACGGCGCGCGTGCTGCTCGCGGCGGGCCGGGAACACCGCTCGATCACGCTGGAGGCCGATGCCCATCACCTGATGACCGATGTCTGGACCTCGGCCGGCGTCATCGTCGGCGTCGGTGCCGTCGCACTGACCGGCTGGCTTTGGCTGGACCCGCTGCTGGCGCTGCTCGTTGCCAGCAATATCGTGTGGACGGGCTGGCAACTGGTCCGGCGCTCGGCCTCGGGTCTGATGGACGAAGCATTGCCCGCGGACCAGCAGGCCGCAGTGGTCGCCGTCCTCGAGCGCTACCGGGCCGGCGGCATCGACTTCCACGCCCTGCGCACCCGGCAGGCTGGCGCGCGTTGTTTCGTCACGGTTCACATCCTCGTCCCCGGTGCCTGGAGCGTGCAACGCGCCCACGACCTGGCCGAGGAAATCGAGGCAGAAATCCGCAACGGCCTGCCGCACGCCTCGGTGCTGACGCACCTGGAGCCGCTCGAAGACCCGGTGTCGGCGCACGACATCGAACTCGATCGCCCGCCTCCCGGCCAATGAACTTGCGCACGGCCGCGACCCGTGCCTTGCTGGCATGCACGCTGATCGCCACCAGCGCGCCGGTGCTGGCCTGGAACGCAGCCGGACATCGGCTGACCGCCACGATCGCCTGGCAGGCGATGGATGAAGAAACGCGCACCGCCGCCGGTCGCTTGCTGGCGGCCCACCCGGATTACGCCATCTGGCTGGCACGCAACAGGACGGAGGACCCGGCCCAGGGGGCTTTCGTCGAGGCCAGCACCTGGCCGGACGACATCCGGCGCGACGCTCGCTTTCACGACGACAGCGATGCGGAAACCCGTCAGTTGCCCGGATTTCCCGACATGGCCCGGCACGGGCGCTGGCACTATATCGACCAGCCGCTGTTTGCGAAGCCGGTACAGCGTCCGGGTGACGGCGAGCTGCCCTTGCGCATGGCACAGCTGGTCAGGACACTCGGGCAGCGGGACAGCGGGATCGCCGCCCGGGCCTACGCGCTGCCGTGGCTGATCCACCTTGTCGGCGATGCTCACCAGCCGCTGCACACGGTCAGCCGCTACGACGAGGAAGCACGGGGCGATGAGGGCGGCAACCGTCTGTGGATCGACAACCCGTTCCATCCGCGACGACGCGAAATGACGCTGCACGCCTATTGGGACGATCTTCCCGGTCCGCCCTGGCTACGCGGCGATCGCCTGGGGAAGGCCGCCGAACGACTCGCCGCGTTGGGCCACAGGCCGGAGAGCGCCGGCAGCGTCGGCCAGTGGCTGAAGGAGGGGCGGACACTTGCCGAGAACGTCGTCTATGAAGGTCTGGAGGGCGACGTGCCGACCCTGACGTCCGCCTATCACGAGCGGGCGCAGCGTACCGCCAACGAGCGTGTCGTGCTGGCCGGACGGCGCCTGGCCCTGCTGCTGGAGAAACTGCTGAGGTAGCAGTAAGTATTTACTGCTACCGGGCCGATTCAAAGCCCGTCGCGATCAGGCGCCGGCGCCGAAGATCTCACCGACGTTCATCGGATGGCCCGCCAGGAACCGGGCGACGGGCAGTCGCTTGCCCCCGGCCTTTTGCAGCTCCGTCACCCGCAAGGCCCCCTCGCCACAGGCAATCACGAGGCTGTCGCGTTCGAGCGCGAGCAATTCACCCGGGGCGCCGGTCGCCATGACGGGTGTCGCTTGCCAAAGCTTGACCTGGGTGCCGGCCAGCGTCGTCACGGCACCGGGAAAAGGATTGAAGGCACGGATCTGACGATCGATCGTCGTTGCCGGCTGCCGCCAGTCGATGAGCGCCTCCGCCTTTTCGATCTTGGCGGCATAGGTGATCCCGACCTCAGGTTGCGGACTGGGCGAAAGCGGCAGGCGAGCCAGCGCCTCGACGATGAGGCGCCCGCCAAGAACGGCCAGTGCATCGTGCAGGCTGGCCGCGGTCGTCTGGCCGTCGATCGGTACTTTTCCCGACAGCAACACCGGACCGGTATCGAGACCGGCTTCCATCTGCATGATGCAGACACCGCTTTCGGCATCCCCGGCGAGAATGGCGCGCTGGATCGGCGCCGCACCGCGCCAGCGCGGCAGCAGGGAGGCATGGATGTTGAGACAGCCGTGACGCGGCATGTCGAGCACGACCTGCGGCAGGATCAGGCCATACGCTGCGACCACCATCACGTCGGCGGCGACCTCACGCACGGTTTCCTGGGCCAGCGGATCCTTCAGGCTCGCCGGCTGGAAGACGGGTATGCCATGCCGCATGGCCAGCTGCTTGACCGGCGAGGCCTGCAGGGCCATGCCCCGCCCGGCGGGGCGATCCGGCTGGGTCAGGACGAGGGCGACCTCGTGGCCCGCCGCCAAAAGCTCAGCAAGGGCCGTCGCCGCGAATTCCGGCGTACCGGCAAAAATGAGTTTCATGATCGATCAGGCGGTGATGCGGGCCTGCTTCGCGAGCTTGGCCTTGATGCGGGTCTGTTTGAGCTGGGACAGGTGGTCGACGAAGACCTTGCCCTGCAAATGATCAAGCTCGTGCTGGATGCAGACGGCAAGCAGGCCGTCTGCCTCGATCTGCTGCGCCTGCCCATCCAGATCCAGGTAGCGCACGGTAACGCGCTCGGCACGCTCGACCCGGTCATAAACCCCGGGAACCGACAGGCAGCCCTCCTCACCGACCTGCTCGCCCTCGTCGGCAACGATCTCGGGGTTGATCAGCACGAGCAGCGCATTCTTCTCCTCGGAGACATCAATGACGATCAATTGTTTATGTACATCGACCTGGGTCGCAGCGAGGCCGATCCCCGGTGCCTCGTACATGGTTTCCGCCATGTCGGCTGCCAGGCGGCGAATGCCGTCGTCAATATTCGTGATCGGTTGCGCCACTTTGCGCAGACGCGGATCGGGGAATCGAAGAATGGGCAGGAGTGCCATAAAAAAGCTTGCTCGAAGAAGTAATTACGTGCAGAATCTAACGCAAAGTCTTGACTTGTGGGGCGAATCAATGATTGATTCGATGGCAGCGTAGTCCATGGCACCCCGATCGATATGACCAAACTCCGGCACCGGTTGTTCCGGGCGTCAGAATGAGGATAGCACGATGATGACCCGCATTATATCCGCGCTCCTGCTGGCTCTGGCCGCCAGCTTCGTTCAGGCAGCCGATCCGGCGCCGCTGCAGGTCGCCGACAACGCGCCTGATCGCCACATCGTGGTCCCCGGTGACACCTTGTGGGGTATTTCCGCAAAATTCCTCAAGGAACCCTGGCGCTGGCCCGAGGTGTGGCGCCTGAACAGCGAGCAGATCAAGAATCCGCACCGCATCTATCCCGGTGACGTCATCGTGCTTGATCGGGATGCGAACGGCCGCCCGCTGCTCCGCGTCGCAAACAACAACAAGCTGACGCCGAAGGTATACAGCGAAAAGGTCGAGCAGGGCATCCCCAGCATTCCGCCAAACGTCATCGAGCCGTTCATTTCGCAACCGCTGATCGTCGACGACATCACGGTCAACGAAGGGGCTCGCATCGTCGGCATGCAGATCGAGCGCGTTCACCTGGGACCGGGTGACAAGGCGTTCGTCGAAGGGGCGAGCGATCGACCGAATCAAGTCCTGTGGCAGATCTACCGCCCGGGGAAGCCATTGCTTGATCCGGATAGCCAGGCCTTGCTGGGCTATGAGGCGTTCTATCTGGGTACCGCCGAACAGCAGCAACCCGGCGAACCCGGCGTGTTCGAAATCCGCAGCTTCAAGCAGGAAATCGGGCGGGGTGATCGCCTGCTGCCCGCAGCCCTTCCGCAACTGGTCAATTACGCACCGCACAAGCCGGAGCGCGAGACGGAAGCGCGTGTCGTTTCCATCTATGGCGGCGTCGGCACGGCAGGCCGTGGTTCGGTCATCGTTCTGAATCGCGGCACGAATGCCGGGCTGGAAGTAGGGCACGTACTTGCGCTCTATCGCAACCGCACGGACACCTTCCGCAACTGGGAAACGGACAAGAAGGAAACGGTCACGCTGCCGCCGGAGCGCTATGGCCTGATCTTCGTTTTCCGCACGTTCGAGAAAGTCGCCTACGCGCTGGTACTCAATTCCAACGGCGCAGTCGACCTTAACGACTTCCTGCGCAACCCCTGAGCCTGATGCCGGCCGGCAGCGTTGACGCCGACTGGCTGCGGCTGACCCTCGTTCCCGGCATAGGCGGCGAAACACAGCGCAAGCTGCTCGCCGCCTTCGGGTTGCCTGAGCAGATATTCGCCGCCGAGCGCAGTGCGCTGGCCGCCGTTATCGGCTCCAAGGCGACCGAGCGCCTGCTCGAAACCGCGACATGCGAGGCTGTGGAAGCCGCCCAGGCCTGGGCATCGCTACCGGGCCAGCACATCGTCACGCTGGCCGATGCCGACTATCCCGCGCCACTCCTGGAGCTTCCCGATCCGCCGACGCTGCTCTACGTGCGCGGCTCCCGGAGTCTTCTTGGCAAGATCTCGGCAACGGGCACAAGCAGTGCAATAGCCGTTGTCGGCAGTCGAAACGCCACCGGGCAAGGGGAAGCCAATGCCCATGCCTTTGCGGGCGCACTGGCGGAAGCCGGTTTCTGCATCGTCAGTGGGCTAGCGCTCGGCATCGACGCTGCAGCGCATCGCGGCGCGCTCGCCGCGAAGGGTGACACGATCGCCGTCATCGGCACGGGGGCCGACCGCCTCTACCCGGCTCGCAATCGCGATCTCGCGACGGAAATCGCGGCCCATGGCGCCATCATCTCCGAGTTTCCGCTGGGTACGCCAGCTGCCGCGGCAAACTTTCCGCGCCGCAACCGGCTCATCTCAGGACTATCGCAGGGCGTACTGGTCGTCGAGGCAGCTGTCGAGAGCGGGTCCCTGATCACCGCTCGCCTGGCAGGCGAGCAGGGCAGGGAAGTATTCGCGATTCCGGGCTCGATCCATTCTCCCCAATCCCGGGGCTGTCACCGACTGATTCGACAGGGAGCAAAGCTCGTCGAAACGGCCGAGGACATCCTGGAAGAGCTTTCACCACACCAGCGGAGAGCCTGCCGCACAGCGATCACGCATCGTGATACGCCTTCCGGTGAGAGCGGGGATATGGCTCGCGTATTGGGCTGCGCCGGATATGACCCGGTCACGATCGACGAACTGGCGGCACGTTCAGGCTTGACGGCCGATACGCTTTCCGTGATCCTGTTGCAACTGGAACTCGATGGCCATATAGCAACGCTGCCGGGAGGGCGCTATCAGCGCTTGGCAGAACAGCACTCAACACAATGATCGACGTCCTCGTCTTCCTCTTCGAAAACTACTTCGACATCAGCACCCATCCGGAATCCGACGCGCTGGCACGCAAGCTGTCCGCGGCGGGCTTCGACCCGGACGAGGTTTCCTTTGCACTGGACTGGCTGAACGAACTCAAGCTGGCACGCCCGCTGCAGTTTGCTGCCGACCCGCGTGCCTTCCGCATCTATGCCGACGAAGAGCGCGTCAGGCTCGCCGACGGGTGCATCGACTTCATGGCCTTCCTCGAAGCAGCGGGTGTCATCACGCCGCCGCAGCGGGAACTGATCCTCGAACGCACACTGATCCTCGCCGACGAAGTCGTTTCCCTCGAGAAGCTCAAGATCGTCGCCCTGATGGTGCTGTGGAGTCAGGCGCAAACGCTCGAGCCCTTGATCATCGAAGAACTGCTGAACGTCAGCGACGACTCGCCGCTGCACTGAAGTCCTCGAACGGGTGCGGCTTGCGCCCGGCAGTACAACGCTCTTATCATCCCCGCAACAATCACCTTCGGCGCTACCTGCTGCCGCCCAGAGCCATCTCCCCATGACCAAGAAGCTGATCATCGCCGAAAAACCCTCCGTCGCCGCCGACATTGCGCGCGCAATTGGAGGGTTCACCAAGCACGACGATTATTTCGAGAGCGAGGAATTCGTCCTCACCTCGGCGATCGGCCATCTGCTCGAACTGGCCTGTCCGGAAGCCTACGAGGTCAAGCGGGGCAAATGGTCCTTCGCGCACCTGCCGGTAATCCCGCCGCACTTCGACCTGAAGCCGATCGAAAAGACGGAGTCGCGCCTGAAGCTGGTCACCAAGCTGATCAAGCGCAAGGACGTTACCGGCCTCGTGAACGCCTGTGACGCGGGCCGCGAGGGCGAACTGATCTTCAATTACATTGCCCAGCACGCAAAGAGCGGCAAGCCGGTGCAGCGACTGTGGCTGCAATCGATGACACAGGCCGCCATCCGTGACGGATTCGCCGGTCTGCGCCCGGGGGCCGACCTGCGCGGGCTGGCCGATGCTGCCGTCTGCCGTTCCGAGTCCGACTGGCTGGTCGGCATCAACGGCACGCGGGCGATGACTGCCTTCAACTCGAAGACGGGCGGCTTCCACCTGACCACTGTCGGCCGCGTGCAGACGCCGACGCTGGCGATCCTCGTCGAGCGCGAGGAGAAGATCAAGAAGTTCAAGCCGCGCGACTACTGGGAAGTCGAGGGTATCTTCGGCGCCGCGGCCGGAGAGTACAAGGGCAAGTGGTTCGACGAGAAATTCAAGGGCAAGGACGACGACGAGCACGCCCGCGCCGACCGCCTGTGGGACCAGGCCCGGGCTGACGCGCTGCGCGCCAAGTGCCTCGGCCAGCCGGGCGAGGTCACGGAAGAGGCCAAGCCGTCGACCCAGCTCTCACCGCTGCTCTACGATCTCACCAGCCTGCAGCGCGAAGCGAACAGCCGCTTCGGCTTCTCGGCCAAGGCGACCCTCGGCCTCGCCCAGGCGCTGTACGAAAAGCACAAGGTGCTGACCTATCCGCGTACCGACGCCCGCGCGCTGCCAGAGGATTACATCGGTACCGTCAAGGCGACGCTGGACATGCTCTCCGGCCGCGACCTGCAGAAGGGCTCGGATCCGTCGATCGCCAACCGCTACGGCATCTTTGCCGACGAGATCCAGAAGAAGAACTGGGTCGTGCCGAACAAGCGCATCTTCAACAACGCCAAGATTTCCGACCACTTCGCCATCATCCCGACGCTGCAGGCGCCCAAGTCCCTGTCCGAGCCGGAGCAGAAGCTCTACGACATGGTCGTCAAGCGCTTCCTCGCCGTGTTCTACCCGGCGGCAGAATATCTGGTCACCACCCGCATCACGCGCGTCGCTGGCGAGCCGTTCAAGACCGAAGGCAAGGTGCTGGTTCATCCGGGCTGGCTGGCCGTCTATGGGCGCGAAGCGCAGGACGAGGAGGCCAACCTGGTACCGGTGCAGACAAAGGAGCAGGTCGCCACCGAGGACGTGCTGGTCAAGGCCAACGAAACACGGCCCCCGGCCCGCTACTCGGAAGCGACGCTGCTTTCCGCGATGGAAGGCGCCGGCAAGATGGTCGACGACGACGAGCTGCGTGCGGCGATGGCCGGTCGCGGCCTCGGCACACCAGCCACCCGCGCCCAGATCATCGAGAACCTGATCGGCGAGCAATATATCCACCGCGAAGGGCGCGAGCTGATCCCGACAGCCAAGGGCTTCTCTTTGATGACCCTGCTCAACGGCCTCGGCATCCCCGAACTGACCCACCCGGAACTGACCGGTGACTGGGAATGGAAGCTCGCCCGCATGGAAAAAGGCGAGATGTCGCGCGAGGAATTCATGCAGGAAATCGCGACGATGACGCAGCACATCGTCGATCGCGCCAAGAGCTACGACAGCGACACCATTCCCGGCGACTTCGGCGAACTCGCCGCCCCGTGCCCGAAGTGCGGCGGCAAGATCAAGGAAACCTACAAGAAATTCCAGTGCCAGTCCTGCGATTACGGGCTGTGGAAGATCGTCGCCGGCCGCCAGTTCGAGCCGGAAGAAATCGAGACGCTGCTCACCGAGCGCAGCATCGGCCCACTGACGGGTTTCCGCAACAAGATGGGGCGGCCCTTCAATGCGTTGATCAAGCTCAATGGCGAGCAGGCACCGGAGTTCGATTTCGGCCAGGGGGCGAACGGCGAGGACGGAACAGCCGAAGCAGTCGATTTTTCCGGACAGGAAACGCTCGGCGTGTGCCCGAAGTGCTCAGCCAGGGTCTACCAGCACGGCCTTGCCTACGTCTGCGAAAAGTCGGTCGGCCCGGAGCGCAGCTGCGACTTCCGTAGTGGGCAGGTCATCCTGCAGCAGCCGATCGAGCGCGAGCAGATGACGAAGCTGCTGGAGACCGGCCGCACCGACCTGCTGAAGAACTTCGTTTCCAACCGTACGCGGCGCAAATTCTCTGCCTTCCTGGTACGTGACAAGGACGGGAAGGTCGGCTTCGAATTCGAGAAGCGGGAACCGAAGGCGCCCGCCAAGGGCGCCTCGAAGAAAGCGACGACCGAAAAGACTGAGAAAGACGAGAAGGCCGCAAAGCCGTCGGCTGCCAAGGTACCGGCCAAGGGGACCAAAGCCAAAGCGCCTGCAAAGAAGCCAGCCGCCAAGAAGTAGATACACCGGCCGGAAGCATCAAACAAAAGGGCTGCCCGCGGGCAGCCCTTTGTGTTTCACGTGAAACGTGACAGGTGAGCGGTCACTCCTCGAGCAGGCTTCGGAGCATCCACGCGTTCTTTTCGTGAATCTCCATGCGCTGGGTGAGCAGGTCGGCCGTCGGCTGGTCGTTGGCCTTTTCGACCACCTTGAACACCTCACGAGCCGTCCGAGTGACCGCCTCCTGACCGGCTACCAGCTGGCGGATCATGTCCTTGGCCTTCGGCACACCTTCCTCCTCGGGGATCGAAGAAAGTGCGACAAACTGCTTATACGACCCCGGGGCCGGGTAACCCAGCGAACGGATCCGCTCGGCAATCATGTCGAGTGCGTTCCAGATCTCGGAGTACTGGGTCATGAACATGTTGTGCAGACTGTTGAACTGTGGGCCCGTCACGTTCCAGTGGAAATTGTGCGTCTTCAGGTACAGCGTGTAACTGTCGGCGAGAAGCCGGGACAAGCCGTCCGCGATTTTCTTGCGGTCACGTTCGTTGATGCCGATATCGATCCTGTTCGAAGATTTTGTCGCCATGCTGTTCTCCCTGTGCTTCCGGTTGGTGATGCGTTCAGATTACGGAAATTCCAATCGGCGGTCCAATCACCTGTCCCGATCCTCGGCATAGTCTTCGACTATGGCAGAGGGATCACGCCCGCAGGAGGGGTCGAAAGTATCGCCTCGCGAATTGCGTCGATCGCCTGTGGTCGAGGAAACGTGACCCGCCAGGCCAGCACGACACGACGCTTCGGGGCCGGTTCTGCAAAGGGCAGGACAGACATCAGTCGATCATCGACCTGCCAGCTCTCGACCGCAGACGCCGGCACCACAGAGACACCGGCACCGGAAGCCACCATGTGCCTGACGGTTTCGAGCGAACTGCCTTCGAGCGCACCCTCCAGACCGCCCGGCTCGGAAAGATTCGGGCAAGCCTGGACAACCTGGTCGCGGAAACAGTTGCCCTGACCGAGGAGCAGGAGATGCTCGGCAGTCAGACGTTCCGGCTGGATGCTTCGCTCGCGTTGCAGCGGATGACCGGCGGGTACGGCAACCCGGAAGGGCTCGTCATAGACCGCGCGGGTCACGATTCCGGGTTCGGAGAAGGGCAGGGCGAGAATGGCGACATCCAGTTCACCCCGGCGCAGCTGTTCCGCGAGCCGTACCGTGAAGTTTTCCTGGAGATAGAGCGGCATCTGGGGGGCTCGCTGGTTCAACGCCGGAATCAGGCGTGGCAGCAGATAGGGGGCAATGGTGTAGATCACCCCCAAGCGCAACGGCCCGATCAGGGGATCCTTGCCCTGCGTTGCGATCTCGTCGAGTCGGGCGGCTTCCTCCAGCACCCGCTCCGCCTGTGCCGCAACTTGCTCACCCAGGGGGGTCAAGCGCACGTCACTCGACGTACGCTCGAAGAGCAGGGCACCGATGCGCTGCTCGACCTTCTTCAAGGCGACTGACAGCGTCGGCTGGCTGACATGGCATTTTTCCGCCGCACGGCCAAAGTGACGTTCGCGGGCCAGGGTCACGATGTAGCGGAGATCGGTGAGTGTCATGGTCAGAAAGTGATGACCTTGTCGGCCTCTATCGCCGCCTTGGCCATCTCGACCAGTGTGCCAATTGTGACACCGGGGACCAGCGGCAGACTTTCGAGACCCCGCGCTACAGCACACGTCCGGCAGAGGCGGACGAGCACACCATGTTCGACGAGATGCTCGATCATCTGCTGCAGGCCGCCTCCGGCCTCTGCTGAAGGCTGATTCGGCAGCCCAACGGTGACCGCATCGGACATCATGAAGATGGAGAGGTCGACCCGTTCTTCCTCCTGCGACACCAGGGCTGTCGCCAGACGCAGCGCCGAGAGGACGCGCTCGCTGCCGTAGGGCGGCGCATGCACGATCATGAGAATTTTTTGCATTTTAGCCTCCTGATTGAACGAGGCTATGATGAACCTGCCTGGGCAGGAAGATCAAGCAGGGCAGGAGTCGGCTGCTGTCAGGGCAAGCAGATCGGCAGCAGAGAGCCAGCGCCAGCGCCCTTCCGCCAGGTCGTCCGGCAGTTGCAACCCGCCAATGGCGACACGCTGCAAGGCTTCGACACGATTGCCGATGGCCGCCACCATGCGCTTCACCTGGTGGTATCTGCCCTCGGTCACGGTGAGCAGCAATTCCCGTTCGCCGAGCCGCTCACACGCCGCAGCCGCAACCAGTCCCGGTTCGTCGTCGAGCAGCACACCGGCGAGAAGCCGGGCGATACCGTCGTCCGCAACAGCATGCCTGGCCGTCACGTGATAGGTTTTCGGCACCTTGCGCTTGCCCGAGATAATGCGGTGAATGAACTGACCGTCGTCGGAAAAGAGCAGCAGGCCGGTCGTGTCCTCGTCGAGGCGACCGAGCGACTGAACCTGGCGGCCATTGAGGGGTGGCGGCAACAGCGCATAGACACTCGCATGATGCTTCGGCTGGTGCGAGCATTCATAACCAGCGGGTTTGTTGAGCATCAGGTACGCCCTCTCCTGGTAGCGCCATTCCGTGCCATCGACGGAGAAGACCAGTTCCAGCGGCGATATTTCAACGAATGGATCATCCATTTCCTCGTCGGCGATCGTGACGCGGCCCTGGCGAATCAGCGCCCGGCAATCCTTGCGGCTACCGAAACCCTGGGAATGGAGCAGGCGTTCGAGTTGCAGTTTCTTCATGGCGCGCATCCTACCACCCGGGATGACAGCCGGGCGGGTTCAGGGCGACAATGACGGCATGAAGTTCGAACACATCGTACAGATCAACGACCCCGGCAACCCGCTGGTCCAGAACCTCAGCCGCGACCAGTTGTGGCTGGGGCTGATGGCCCGAGCGGAGGACGCCACCCTCTTTCTCCCCGGGCTGGAAGCCTGCCACATCGTCGAACGTGGCGACTGCCGGCTGCAACGGCGGCTGGACTTCGGCAAGGCCGAAATCGAGGATACGGTTACCTGGTCGCGCTTCGAATGGATGTGCTTCGAAGTCAGTCGAACCGACAGCCATGCCGGCGGTACCTTGACCATCACCATCGAGGAGCCGGAGGAAGATCATCTCTTCCTCCGCTTCGCCTATGCGACGACGCTCGGCGAAGTTGCCGGTGATGAGGATGCCGCATACGCCGAATTCGTGAAATCGGCCTACCATGAGTCGGATATCGAGATGGTCCGTGTCATCCGCAGTTTCTTTACGGAAGAAACGCCTCACTAAATCCGGCGTACTACCCCAGAAACGCATAGAGCCCCTTGCGGGGCTCTATGGCGCGTTTTTCCCTTGCGGGAATACCTGGGGCTCAGACGTCGATGTTTCGCGCCGCCAGCGCATTGCTTTCGATGAAGTTCCGACGCGGCTCGACCAGCTCACCCATCAGCGTCGTGAAGATCTCGTCGGCACCGATGGCATCCTCGATCTGCACCTTGAGCAGGCGGCGAACCTTCGGATCCATCGTCGTTTCCCACAGCTGCCCGGGGTTCATTTCGCCAAGACCCTTGTAGCGCTGCTTGCTGACGGCGCGCTCGACTTCTGCAAGCAGCCAGTTCATTGCCTGGGCAAAGCCGACCACCGGGGACTTCTTCTCGCCACGCTGGGCGTAGCCACCGGAACCGAAGAGGCCGGAGAGCATGTCGGCGGTCTTCATCAGCTGCGCCCAGTCGCCCGAGATCAGCAGGTCCTCGTCGATCACACCGATCTTGAGGTTGCCGTGGTGCATCTTCTCGACACGTAGTTGCCAGCGCTCGTGCGCCTCGTCGTAGCGGGCACGGATCTGGATGCCGTGATTGACGCGCTTCGAGAGCTCGCTGGCCGAGGCCTGGGCCGCAGCCTCGCTCGACAGGTCGAGCTTGAGGTTGGCATCGACGATGGTATGCAGCACTTCCGGATTGACCAGGTGGTCAAGGCGATTGATGACGGCTTCGGCCAGCAGGTATTCCCGTGCCATTGCCTCCAGCGCCGCACCGCTGATTGCTTCGGCACCGGCCTTCGGCAAGACGATAGCTTCATCCAGCGCCATCTTCAGCAGGAACTGGTTCAGTTCGTGATCATCCTTGATGTAGCGCTCGGTCTTGCCCACCTTGACCTTGTACAGCGGTGGCTGGGCGATGTAGATGTGGCCGCGCTCGACCAGCTCAGGCATCTGCCGGTAGAAGAAGGTCAGGAGCAGGGTGCGGATGTGGGCGCCGTCCACGTCGGCATCGGTCATGATGATGATGCGGTGGTAGCGCAGCTTCTCCGGCTTGTACTCATCCTTGCCGATGCCGGTACCGAGTGCTGTGATCAGCGTCGCGATTTCCTGCGACGAGATCAGCTTGTCGAAGCGCGCTTTCTCGACGTTGAGGATCTTGCCCTTCAGTGGCAGGATCGCCTGGAACTTGCGGTCGCGGCCCTGCTTGGCGGAGCCGCCGGCGGAGTCACCCTCGACCAGATAGAGTTCGCACAGCGACGGGTCCTTCTCCTGACAGTCCGCCAGCTTTCCGGGCAGGCCGACACCATCGAGCACACCCTTGCGGCGGGTCATTTCACGCGCCTTGCGGGCAGCTTCCCGGGCGCGGGCGGCCTCGACGATCTTGCCGGTAATGACCTTGGCGTCGGCCGGGCGCTCGAGCAGGAACTCGGCAAGCTTGGCGGCAACCACTTCCTGCACCGCAGGTTGGGCTTCCGACGAAACCAGCTTCATCTTCGTCTGTGAGGCGAACTTGGGATCGGGCATCTTCACCGACAGCACGCAGGCCAGGCCCTCACGCATGTCGTCACCGCCGATGTCGACCTTCGCCTTCTTGGCGATGTCGTTTTCCTCGATGTACTTGTTGATGACGCGGGTCATCGCCGTACGCAGGCCGGTCAGGTGCGTACCGCCGTCCGACTGCGGAATGTTGTTGGTGAAGCAGAGCACCTGCTCGGCGTAGGAGTCATTCCACTGCATCGCCACTTCGACGCCGATCGTCGCACCGTTCGGTGCCGTGCTCTCGCCGGTCGAATAGAAGACGTTCGGATGCAACACCGATTTCGAGCGATTGATGTACTCGACGAAGCTTTTTACCCCGCCGGCAAAAGCAAACAACTCTTCCTTGCCGGAACGCTGGTCGACCAGCTTGATGCTCACACCGTTGTTCAGGAAGGAGAGTTCGCGCAGGCGCTTGGCCAGAATCTCGTAGTGAAACTCGACGGTACCGAAGATCTCGTCGTCGGCGAGGAAGTGCACCTCGGTGCCGCGCTTCTCGGTTTCACCGAGCACTTTCATCGGCGACACTTCGAAACCGTCGCGCATTTCCAGAACGCGCTCGACCGGCACACCGCGATTGAACTCCATGAAGTGCTTCTGGCCGTCACGGCGAATGGTCAGGCGCAACCATTTGGAAAGCGCGTTGACGCAGGAAACGCCGACACCATGCAGACCGCCCGATACCTTGTAGGAGTTCTGGTTGAACTTGCCACCGGCGTGCAGCTCCGTGAGTGCGATTTCCGCCGCCGAGCGTTTCGGTTCGTGCTTGTCGTCCATCTTGACGCCGGTCGGGATGCCGCGGCCGTTGTCGGTGACGGAGATCGAGTTATCCGGATGGATGGTGACGACGATGTCGTCGCAATGTCCGGCCAACGCTTCATCGATTGAATTGTCGACGACTTCGAAGACCAGATGGTGCAAACCGGTGCCGTCCGAAGTGTCACCGATATACATGCCCGGGCGCTTGCGCACCGCCTCCAGACCCTCCAGGATCTGGATACTCGATTCGCCGTAGGCCGGGGCGTTGTTTTCTTCGCTCACTCTTTACTTCCTTGTTTCACGTGGAACATCAATAAGTTGCTGGATGACTTAAATGCGCATCGGCATCACGACATACTTGAATTGCTCGTTACCCGGAATGGTCACCAAGGCACTTGAGTTGGCATCATTGAGGCCCCACTGGACCATTTCGGCCGAACTGTTGTTCAGCACGTCAAGCAGGTAGCCGACGTTGAAACCGATATCAATGACATCACCACTGTAATCAACTTCCAGTTCTTCCTGAGCTTCTTCCTGTTCGGCATTGGCGGCCATGATCTTCAGGCTGCCCGGTGCCAGCACCATACGCACGCCGCGGAATTTCTCGTTGGTCAGGATGGCAGCCCGACTCATCGACGAGAGCAGGGCGACCCGGTTGATCTGCAGTACATTGCGCAAGGTCGCGGGTATGACACGTTCATAATCCGGAAACTTGCCGTCAATCAGTTTCGAAACAAGATTGATGTGACCGAACTGGAAGCGGATCTGGTTGGCAGCAGCCTCGATAAGCAAGGGTTCATCACTGTCGGCCAGGAGACGGTTCAGTTCGAGAACTGTCTTGCGCGGCAGGATCAACTCCTGGCGGGGCAGGGTACTGTCGATCTCCATGCTGGCAAAGGCAAGCCGGTGACCATCGGTCGCGACTGCCCGCAACTGGCCGCCGTCAATCAACAACAACAGGCCATTCAGGTAATAGCGTACATCCTGCGCTGCCATCGAGAATTGCGTCTGCGCCAGCAACTGGCGGAACTGCTTCTGCGTAACCGTAATCTTCTGGGCACTGCCTTCTGCGACAGCCATGCGAGGAAAATCGTCAGCTGGCAATGTCTGAAGACTGAAGCGGCTTTTCCCCGCCTTTACCTGCAAGCGCTTTTCATCGAGGACGAGACTGACCTCGGCGCTGTCCGGCAGCGAACGAAGGATGTCCTGCAACTTACGGGCACCAACGGTCACCGCTCCATCACCATCGCCATTCGCGCCCTGCGTACTGGTCGTGATCTGGATTTCGATATCGGTGGCAAGCAGGGTGAGCAAATCCCCTTTCTTCTCCAGCAGCACATTGGAAAGAATCGGCAGCGTGTGACGCTTTTCGACAATGCCGGAAACCGACTGCAGGGGCGCAAGCAGGGTATCGCGTTGGGTTTTAATAAGGATCATGTATACAGTTCCTATAAAGATAAACTGCCGGTCAACTCTGTGGATATCTCTACAAAAGACTTATTCTACAATAACTTGCAATATATAAAATGGACTTGAAAAGCCTGTTGGACGCCTGTTGAGGAAAAGTGGATTATTTATCCACAAGTTCAAGTAAGGCCGTTTATCCACAAAGCTTCCCCATCCTGACCACAGATTTATCCACAGCCCGTTTACCGGTTATCCCTTCAACACCTGCAAAAGTACGTGCAGGTCATGGTTAAGTTCGTTGTCCTTGGAGCGCAAGGAGTCTATCGTACGAACCGCATGCAATACCGTCGTGTGATCGCGCCCGCCGAAAGCGTCGCCGATGGTCGGATAGCTCTGTGCCGTTAGATCCTTGGCCAGCCACATGGCGACCTGTCGAGGGCGCGCAATGGCGCGAGTCCGTTTCGGTGAGAACAGATCGGCAACCTTTATCTTGTAATAGTCGGCAACGGTTTTCTGTATGTTGTCGATGGTGATCTGGCGATTGACGGCACCGATGACATCTTTCAGTGCTTCTTTGGCCAGATCGAGCGCGATCTCGCGACCGTGAAACGACGAGTAGGCGAGAACCTTCTTCAACGCCCCTTCGAGTTCGCGGACATTCGAGCGCAAGTGTTTCGCAATCATGAAGGCCACTTCATCGTCGAGCGTGACGTTTTCAGCCTCTGCCTTCTTCTTCAGAATGGCGACCCGCATTTCGGTCTCGGGCGGTTCGATCTGGACGGTCAATCCCCAGTCGAAGCGCGTGATCAGGCGATCTTCTAGGCCCGAAATATCCTTGGGGTAGGTGTCGCAACTGATCACAATCTGCTTGCGTGCCTCGATGAGCGCATTGAAGGCGTAGAAAAATTCTTCCTGGGTCCGGTTCTTGCCGTTGAAAAACTGGACGTCGTCTACCAGCAACACGTCCAGTGATCGATAGTAGCGCTTGAAAACATCGAAAGACTTCTGCTGGTAAGCACGTACTACATCGGAGTAATAGTCTTCCGCGTGGACATAGCGCACCACACGGTTCGGTTGCTGTTCAAGGATGAAATTTCCGATGGCATGGATCAGATGTGTCTTGCCGAGGCCGGCGCCACCGTAGATGAAAAGCGGGTTGTACGCACCGCCGGGGTTATGGCCAACCTGCATTGCAGCAGCGCGGGCGAGATCATTTGCCTTGCCGACGACGAGATTATCGAAGGTAAAGGACGAGATCAGGCGCGTCTTCTCGTACGGATTTCCAGGCCGGTTGAGGATAGGGGGAGGCGTAGTCGATTCCCGGGGCGACGACGAAACATCTGAAGCAAATGCCGATGGTGCAGAGGTATTGCTGCGCGGCACCGGTGCCGCCCTGCGTTCACCGAGGGTGACGGCGACGCTGACGGGCGTTTGAAAATAGGCGCGCGCCAGTTCTTCGATCCTGGACGCGTACTTTTCTTTCACCCACTTGAGAATGAAACCGTTCGGTGCGACCAGTCGCAGGCCGTCGCCAGCGTTATCCTCACCTTCCAGGCGCAACGGACGAATCCAGGTATTGAACTGCTGTTGAGGCAGTTCCTGTTCGAACTGACTCAGGCAAGAATTCCAGAAACTGCTCATGACAAGGGGACCGAGGACTACGCTAAAGGCACCGTTCCAGCGAACGGTGGAAAAACGCTCAGCTTACAACGCGTTTTCCACAGCAACTCCGGGGATAAGTTTCCAATAATTTGATTTTAATAAATTTTTTATTCAAAAAAAGCGGTGACGCAAGAAATCGGGGCGATAAAAAGCGAAATTCAAGCGATTTTTAAATTACTTGCGCGGCATTTTAACCCGCGCTCCCATTGAGTTATCCACAGCCCCGCAAATAAATTGGTCTTGACATCGAAACCCGCTCATTGTCTAATTGCGCGTTTATCTTTGCATCAAAATCAAGGGCATAAATCATGAAACGCACTTACCAACCCTCGGTTGTCCGCCGCAAGCGCACGCATGGCTTCCTGGTTCGCATGCGCACCAAGGGTGGCCGCAAGGTCATCGCTGCGCGCCGCGCCAAGGGCCGTCATCGTCTGGCTGTTTGATTCCAGAACGAAGCATTGCCGCCGGCGCCGGCGGGATGAGCGAATTGCGCAGCCAAACCAGTAGCAATTTCGCTTTTCCCAAGCGATACCGACTGACCAAAACGGATGAGTATTCATCCGTTTTTGGTTTTCGGAGAGCCATAAAAAGCCTTCACTTCCTGCTACATTACCGCCCGCGGAGTAATGAATCGGGAGAGGTGATTGAAGTGCTGCCCCCCCGGCTTGGCGTCGTTGTGCCGAAGAAGCTGGTCAAGGCTGCGGTCCGTCGCAACCTGATCAAGCGTCTGGCACGCGAGAAATTCCGGTTGCTGCGATCGCAATTGCCTTCATTCGACCTGATCCTGCGATTGGCGGCAAAGCCGGGAATACCCGATCGCAGCGCACTGGCTGCTGAAATTTCAGAACTGCTGCAGAAGCTGAATCACCAGAAGCGCTAGAAACCGGATGTCTCATCGATGAAACAACTGCTGGTCCTGCTGATCCGTTTCTATCAGTATGCGATCAGTCCGCTGCTGGGGCGGCGTTGCCGGTTTTTTCCCAGCTGTTCCGAATACACTGCCGAAGCCATCCAGAAGTACGGGGTCTGGAAGGGATTGAGGCTGGGGGGAAAGCGCGTTTCTCGTTGCCACCCCTGGCATCCCGGTGGCTACGATCCCGTACCCTGACAACCAAAACATTAGGGCTGTAGTACATGGACAACCGACGTCTCATTCTCGTGATGATCTTCTCGTTCTCGCTGGTAATGCTTTGGGACGCTTGGCAGCAGTACAAGCAGCCCAAGCCGGCGCCTGCTCAGGCAGTCGCCACTACGCCGCAGCCGAGCGCGAACCTGCAGCCCGGTTCTGTCCCGGTGCCGTCAACGACCGCTGCCGGTGACAAGCTTGCCGTTCCTGCTGCCGCTACTGGCAAGGCAACTGCGACCGGCGAAACCATCCGCATCACCACCGATCTCTATATCGCCGACGTTTCCACGCAAGGCGGTGATCTGGTTCGCCTCGAACTGAATCGTTATACGGGAACGGCTGACAAGAAAAAGAATTTCGTCCTGATCGATCCGGACCATCGCTACGCAGCGCAAAGTGGCCTGATCGGCGAAGGCTTGCCCAATCATCGCTCCACCTTCACGGCGATCCAGGGGGCGCGAGAGCTCGGGCAGCAAGACAAGCTGCAGCTGCGCCTCGAGGCAAGCGGTCCTTCCGGCGTGAAAGTTGCGAAGATCTATAGCTTCAGCAAGGGCAGCTATGCGATCGAGGTCGCACACGAAATCGCGAATGGTGGCGCGCAGCCGCTGAATACGCATGCCTACTACCAGTTCCAGCGTGACGACAAGGCCCCGGAAGGGGAGTCGGCGATGGTGTCGACCTATACCGGCCCGGCTGTCTTCACCGCAGAGGAGAAGTATCAGAAACTCGCTTTCGACGACATCGTCAAGGACAAGGCCAAGTACGCCAAGACGGCCGACAACGGTTGGCTGGCAATGGTGCAGCATTACTTCGTGTCGGCCTGGGTGCCCCAGGGCAAGGACAAGCGCGAATTCTTCACGCGCAAGGTCGACGCTGCCGCCGCCGGTCCTGCAGTTGTCGCAGCGGGCCTGATCCTGCCGGTAGCACAGGTTGCACCAGGCACGACGGCTTTGCATTCGATCACCCTCTATGCCGGCCCCCAGGAACAGGCAGTGCTGAAGCGCCTGGCCGACGGGCTGGATCTCGTCGTCGACTACGGCTGGCTGACGGTGGTCGCGGCACCGATCTTCTGGGTGTTGCAATGGATTCACGCGCTTGTCGGCAACTGGGGCTGGGCGATCATCCTGTTGACGGTCCTGATCAAGGGCATCTTCTTCCCGCTGTCGGCGGCGAGCTACAAGTCGATGGCCAAGATGCGCACCATCACGCCGCGTCTGCAGCAGCTCAAGGAGCGCTTCGGCGACGACCGGGCCCGTCTCAACCAGGAAATGATGAAGCTCTACCAGACCGAGAAAATCAACCCGCTCGGCGGTTGCCTGCCGATCCTCGTTCAGATTCCGGTCTTCATCGCACTCTACTGGGTGCTGCTCGGTGCGGTCGAGATGCGCGACGCCCCGTGGGCACTGTGGATCACCGACCTCTCGTCGGCCGATCCGTACTATGTGCTGCCGGTGATCATGGTGGTCTCGATGGTCATCCAGACCAAGCTCAATCCGACGCCGCCGGATCCGATCCAGGCCAAGGTCATGATGATGATGCCGTTCATCTTCGGCGTCATGTTCTTCTGGTTCCCGTCTGGCCTGGTGCTCTACTGGGTAGTGAACAACATCCTCTCGATCGCCCAGCAGTGGCAGATCACGCGGATGATCGAGGGCGGTGGCAAGAAGGCCGCCTGATGTTGGCGCGGGTTGCGTGACCAAGGCGGCCCGCGAAGTCATCGCCGCCATTGCAACGGCGCCGGGCCGGGGCGGCATCGGTGTCGTTCGCATCTCCGGCGGCGACCTGAGGCCTTTCGCCCAGGCCCTGTCCGGCAAGCAACCGCCGCCACGTCATGCCACGCTTGCAGACTTCCGTGATGGCGAGGCGCGCATCATCGACAGCGGCCTGCTGCTCTACTTTCCGGCGCCACATTCCTTTACCGGCGAGGACGTTCTCGAGCTGCAGGGACATGGCGGCCCGGTTGTCATGCAGTTGCTGCTGGCCCGTTGCGTCGAACTGGGTGCACGTATCGCCGAGCCCGGCGAATTCACTCGCCGCGCCTTCGAGAACGACAAGCTCGACCTCGCCCAGGCCGAGGCCGTCGCCGACCTGATCGACGCTGCGACTGCCAGTGCAGCACGCAGCGCGGTACGCTCCCTGCAGGGCGAGTTCTCGAAGGAAATCCATGTCTTGGTCGACGAACTGACCGAGTTGCGCGCCCTGACCGAAGCCACGCTTGATTTTCCCGACGAGGAAATCGACTTTCTTGAATCCGTAGACGCTTTCGGCCGCATGGCACGTCTGCGCCAGCGACTGGCCGATGTCTTCGACCGTGCACAGCAGGGGCGCCTGCTGCAGGGCGGCCTGCACGTCGTGCTCGTCGGCCAGCCGAACGTCGGAAAGTCGAGCCTGCTCAATCGCCTGGCCGGGGACGATCTCGCCATCGTGACGCCGGTGGCGGGCACCACGCGCGACGCGCTCAGGAGCAGCATCCAGATCGAGGGCATTCCGCTGCACGTGATCGACACGGCGGGCCTGCGCGAAACCGAGGACGAAGTCGAGAAGATCGGTATTGCCCGTACCTGGCGCGAGATCGAGCGCGCCGATGTCGTATTGCTGCTGATCGATGCCCAGCATGGTATCGGCAGGGCCGAGCACACGATTCTCGAACGGCTGCCGTCGACGTTGCGGCGCATCACGATCGAGAACAAGATCGATGTCACCGGCCGGATGCCGGCGCGGCACGAAGGTCCCGACGGTGTCGTGTTGTCACTGTCGGCCAAGCTGGGGCAGGGTATCGAGTTGCTGCAGAGGGAACTGCTCTCCGTTGCCGGGTGGCATCAGGCCGAGGACGTCTTCATTGCGCGTGAGCGCCACCTGGCGGCCTTGCGCGATGCCGGCGCGTATCTCGATGCGGCGGAACGACAGTTGCCTCAACTCGAGCTGTTTGCCGAGGAAATGCGCCTGGCACAACAGGCCTTGTGCCGGATAACCGGAGAATTCAGTGCAGATGACCTGCTCGGCGAGATATTCGGGCGTTTCTGCATCGGAAAATGATCCCGCTCGCGCGCAAATTCAGCGATTGTTAAGTCATTGCAGCCCGATATCGCCTAAAATTCGCTTTTTTCCGTGACGCGCGGGAGTGCCAGCCGGTTCTCCCTGTCGCACACGACATCTGCCCCTGGTTCCTCATGCCCACGTACGCCTACCTCGGCCGTCTGTCCGTCGTCGTTCCGGTTCACAACGAACAGGACAACATCGAACCCTTGATTCGTGAAATCGTCGCAGCACTTGGCGGCAAGGCCGAGTTCGAGATGATCTACGTTAACGACGGCAGCACCGACGGTACCCAGGCAGTGCTCGATCGGCTGAAGGGCGAGTTTCCGATGCTGCGCGCCATCCGCCATCAGCGCGCCTGCGGTCAGAGCCAGGCGGTCACGACAGGCGTACGCGCTGCCCGTTACGAGTGGATCGCGACGCTCGATGGCGATGGCCAGAACGACCCGGCCGATATCCCGGCCTTGCTCGCAGCCCTCGTCGAGCCGAAGCAGCCGGCCAACCTGGAACTGCTGGCCGGTTGGCGGACGAAGCGCAATGACACCTTCCTGCGCCGGCTGTCGTCGAAAGTCGCCAATGGCGTCCGTTCCCGCATGCTCAAGGACAGCACCCCGGATACCGGTTGCGGCCTCAAGGTCTTTGCGCGTGAAACCTTCCTGCGCCTGCCGAATTTCGACCATATCCACCGCTTCCTGCCGGCGCTCGTCATCCGTGGCGGCGGCGTGGTGGTCTCGGTTCCCGTGAACCATCGTTCGCGTGAACGGGGTGTGTCGAAATACGGCCTGCACAACCGACTCTGGGTCGGCATCATCGATCTCTTCGGTGTCGCCTGGCTGCAGCGCCGTGTCCGCCTGCCGGTAATCGAACCCGGTTCCGATCTCTGAAATGATGCTGCGCCCCCGTTCGCTCCGCGTTCGCCTCTCTGCAAGAGCGTTTCCGGCATGAATCCGCGGGTGCTTCTCAAGGGCCTGGTGCTGATCCTCAGCCTTGCCCTGTTCGGCTACTTCTTCAAGAGCAGCGATCTTGGCAACAGTATCAACGAAGCCTGGATCGACGGGCACATCCGCGATCAGGGAATCGAGGGAGAGCTTACCTTTCTCGCGATGGGTGCCTTGTTCACCGCGATCGGGTTACCGCGCCAGATCATCGCCTTTCTCGCCGGCTATGCCTTCGGCCTGACGCTCGGCAGTTTTTTTGGCGCACTTGCAGCGCTGCTCGGTTGCGCCATGAGTTTTGCCTACGCGCGGCTATTCGGTCGCGGCGTACTCAGCAAACGCCTGGGGGCACGTGCGCAGCGCTTCGATGCCTTCATCCATGATCATCCGTTCTCGATGACGCTGCTCATCCGCCTGCTGCCCGTCGGCAGCAATGTCCTGACCAACCTCGCCGCCGGCATTTCGCGCGTGCGTGCGGTACCTTTTCTCGCCGCGTCCTTTGTCGGCTACCTGCCGCAAACAGTCGTCTTTGCGCTGGTTGGCAGCGGTGTCGATGTCGCCCAGACCATGAAAATCGGGCTCGCCGTCGTGCTCTTTCTGCTCTCGGGCGTGCTCGGTGCCTATCTTTACCACCGCCATCGTCACGGCCTCAGTCTTGACGAGCGCGTCGACGAAGCGCTCGGAGAGTCGGCTAACCGATGAACCGAAATTTCAGCATGGCGAACCATTCCATCACTGAGCGCCGGGCCCTGGCTCTTGCGTTGATCGTCTTGGCGGCACTGACCGCCGTCGCCTTCGTTGCGCGGCCGATGACGCCGATCGACGAAACACGCTACATCAGCGTCGCCTGGGAAATGTGGCTGCGCGGCGACTGGCTCGTTCCCTACAAGAACGGTGAACCCTACAGCCATAAACCGCCCCTGATGATGTGGCTGTTTCAGATCGGCTGGGCGATCTTCGGTGTCAGCGAATGGTGGCCGCGTCTCGTTTCGCCACTCTTTTCGGCCGCCGGCCTGTTCCTGACACTCGCACTTGCCCGGCGTCTGTGGCCGGACGAGTCCGGTCTCGGCGCGCGCGCCGTGACAGTCCTCGCCAGTTGCCTGCTGTGGATCTTCTTCTCGACCTCGGCGATGTTCGACGTGATGCTGGCCTTCTTCACGCTGCTCGGCATGCACGGCATCCTGTCGCTGGCGGAGGGACGGACTCGGCCCGGCATCGTCATGCTGGGCGTCGCGATTGGCCTGGGTGTCCTTGCCAAGGGACCGGTAATCCTGTTGCACACACTTCCCGCTGCGGTGCTGGCGCCCTGGTGGAACCCGGGACTCGCCTGGAAACGCTGGTTCGCCAGCATTTTGGGCGCCGTGATGCTGGGTGCGGCGATCGCGCTGGCATGGGCCATTCCCGCAGGCTTTGCCGGCGGCGACGAATATCGACGCGCGATTTTCTGGGGGCAGACTGCTGATCGCATGGTCCAGTCGTTCGCGCACAAGCGGCCGCTCTGGTGGTATCTGCCGCTGCTGCCGGTCATGTTCTTTCCGTGGTTGCTGTGGCCGCCCCTCTGGCGCGGTTTTCATCGCCTGCTGCGGGCCCCGCTCGATCGCGGCACCCGTTTTTGTCTGGCCTGGATGTTGCCGGTGGTGATTGCATTCTCGCTGATCAGCGGCAAGCAGATGCACTATCTGATCCCGGTCTTTCCTGCGTTTTGTCTGCTTGCTGCGCGGGCCCTTCCCGACGATGTTCGCGGTGGCGGCTGGCTGCCGGCACTCGTCGCAACTTCCGTCGCTGCAGCGCTGGCGCTGATTGCACTCGCTGCCGTGCCTTCACTCAAGAACCCGCTGCCCGAGTTGCCCGTGCTCTGGCCGGCACTGTTACTGATGCTCGCTGCCCCCGCCCTCGGCCTCTGGTCGGCGCGGGCGCGCAGTGTTCTGCCGGTGCTGGCGATACTGGGGGCACTGGCCGTGGCGCTGATTCAGGGCGCGCTGTCACGGAGTTTCCATTCGGACTACGACACGCAACCGCTGGCCGCAGCGATCGCCGCTGCCCAGGCAAGCGGACGCCCGGTGGCGAACGACGGTTTCTACCACGACCAGTTTCATTTCGCGGGTCGCCTGCGGACACCGCTCGTGGCTTTTGAGGATGAAGGGACGATGGCCGACTGGCTGGAGCAGCATCCGGAGGCGCTGGCGGTGGTGTACGTCAAGAACGAAAAGCGGCTGGCGGGCCGGCGCGCGATCGTCGTTCACGGTTATCTTGGCGGTGTCGCGGCGCTGCTCGAGGCGCCGGAAGCGATCAACCTGCTGCGTGGCCGCTGACGCCAGTTGAAATAGGAAAGGGCATCATGAAGATCACCGTGATCGGCACCGGCTACGTCGGCCTCGTGACCGGCGCCTGCCTGGCGGACGTCGGCAACGATGTGCTGTGCCTGGATATCGACGCGGCAAAGATCCGTGTCCTGAACGACGGAGGTATTCCGATCTTCGAACCGGGTCTGCCCGAGATGGTCCGTCGAAATGTTGCCGCCGGCCGTATCCAGTTCACGACTGATGTCGCCGCGGCGGTGGCCCACGGCATGATTCAGTTCATCGCTGTCGGTACCCCGCCGGATGAAGATGGTTCGGCCGACCTGCAATATGTGCTTGCGGCCGCACGCAACATCGGTCGCCTGATGGACGACTACAAGCTGGTCGTCGACAAGAGCACGGTGCCGGTCGGCACGGCCGACAAGGTGTCGGCGGCACTCGCAGACGAACTGAAGCAGCGCGGTGCCGACCTGCCGTTCAGCGTCGTCTCGAATCCGGAGTTCCTGAAGCAGGGGGCTGCCGTCGAGGATTTCATGCGTCCCGACCGCATCGTCGTCGGCGCCGCCGACGAACGTGCCGTGCAGCTCATGCGTGCACTCTATGCGCCGTTCCAGCGCAACCACGAGCGCCTGATCGTGACCGACGTGAAGAGTGCCGAACTGATCAAGTACGCGGCCAATGCGATGCTGGCGACGCGCATCAGCTTCATGAACGAACTCGCCAACCTGGCCGAGAAGCTCGGTGCCGACATCGAGATGGTGCGGCAGGGCATCGGCGCCGACCCGCGCATCGGCTACCACTTTCTGTACCCCGGCTGCGGTTACGGCGGCTCCTGTTTCCCGAAGGACGTCAAGGCGCTGATCCGCACCGCGCACGACGATGCCGGCATCGACATGAAGGTGCTGGCCGCGGTCGAGACTGCCAATCAGGCGCAGAAACACGTGCTGACGACGAAGGTCAAGGCGCGCTTCGGCGCCGATCTGACCGGCCGCCGCTTCGCGCTGTGGGGCCTGGCCTTCAAGCCGAACACCGACGACATGCGCGAGGCCCCGAGCCGCGAGCTGATCGCTGACCTGCTCGCGGCTGGTGCCACGGTCAGTGCCTACGACCCGGAAGCGATGCGCGAGGCGCGCCGCATCTTTGTCGACGAGCCCCGCATCGCCTATGCCGCCAACCCGATGGCGGCGCTGGCCGGCGCCGACGCGCTGATCATCGTCACCGAATGGAAGGAATTCCGCAGCCCTGATTTCGATGCGGTGAAGGTGGCGCTGAAATCGCCGGTGATCTTCGATGGCCGCAATCTGTATCCCCCCGAGCAGCCGCTGGCCGCCGGCCTCGACTACTACCCGATCGGCCGTCGCCAGATGACGGCGCCTCCTCGGGAGGGCTGATGAAGATCCTCGTCACCGGCGCCGCCGGTTTCATCGGCATGCACGTCTGCGAGCGTCTTCTGGCCCGCGGCGACGAGGTCGTCGGCATCGACAATCTCAACGACTATTACGACGTCGCGCTAAAGGAAGCGCGGCTGGCGCGGCTCGTGCCGCTCGCCGGCTTCCGCTTCGAGAAGCTCGACCTCGCCGACCGTGCCGGCATGACGCGGCTCTTTGCCGACGAAAAGCCGCGGTGCGTCGTGCACCTCGGCGCACAGGCCGGCGTCCGCTACTCGCTGCAGAATCCGCAGGCCTACGCCGACAGCAACCTGGTCGGCTTCCTCAACATTCTCGAGGGCTGCCGCCACGGCGGTGTCGAGCATCTGGCCTATGCATCGAGCTCCAGCGTCTACGGCGAGAACGAGAAGGTCCCGTTCTCCGAATCCGACAACGTCGACCGTCCGATCAGCCTGTACGCGGCGACGAAGAAGGCCAACGAACTGATGGCGCACGCCTACAGCCACCTCTACGGCTTCCCGGCGACCGGCCTGCGCTTCTTCACTGTCTACGGTCCGTGGGGCCGTCCGGACATGGCCTACTTCGGTTTCACCAAGGCCATCCTCGACGGCCGGAGCATCGACGTCTTCAACAACGGCCAGCTGCAGCGCGATTTCACCTACATCGACGACATCGTCGAAGGCATCATCCGTGTCCTCGACAAACCGCCGGCGCCGGAAGCGACGGCGCCGCACGCGCGGCACCGCGTGTTCAACATCGGCAATCACCAGCCGGTGGCACTGGGCGAATTCATCGAGACGATCGAGCAGGCGTTGGGCCGGAGTGCAGCCAAGAACTTCCTGCCGATGCAGCCGGGCGACGTGCATGCAACCTACGCCGACACGCAGCAACTCACCGACTGGGTGGGCTTCGCCCCACGCACGCCGCTGAAGGAGGGCATCGCCCGCTTTGTCGCCTGGTACCTGACCTGGCGCGAGCAAGGCCGCTGATGGCGGAAGCCGACCTGACGCTGCTGCTGATGCTCGCACTGGCGGCCTTCACCGCCGGTTTCATCGACTCGGTCGTTGGCGGTGGCGGCCTGATCCAGATCCCGGCGCTGTTCACCCTGCTGCCGCAGCAGACGCCGGCGACGCTGTTTGGCACCAACAAGTTCGCCAGCGTCTTCGGCACGACCAATGCTGCCTGGCGCTACGCCCGGCGCGTCGCGATGCCATGGCGCACCACCTTGCCGGCGGCTCTTGCCGCCTTCGCCTGCTCCTACCTGGGCGCGATGGCCGTGGCCTTCCTGCCGCGCGACCTCCTGCGACCGCTGATCCTCTTTCTGCTGGTCGGCGCGGCTGTCTACACCTTCGTCAGGAAGGATTTCGGCGCGGTGCATGGCCCGGCGCATTCGGGACACAGGGAGCTCGTCTATGCCATCCTGCTCGGTGGCGTCATCGGCTTCTATGATGGCTTCTTCGGCCCCGGTACCGGCAGCTTCCTGATCTTCCTGTTCATCCGCTTCTTCGGCTTCGATTTCCTGCACGCGTCGGCGGCGGCGAAGGTGGTGAACGTCGCCACCAATCTGGCGGCACTCGCCTACTTCGCGCCGAACGGCCACCTGCTGTGGCAGGTGGCGATCGCGATGGCTGTCTGCAATGTCGGGGGGTCGGTTGCCGGAACTCATCTCGCGCTGAAGCATGGCAGCGGCTTCGTGCGCCAGGTTTTCCTCGTCGTCGTCTCGCTGCTGATTGCCAAGTTCGCCTGGGATACCTTCCGCGGCTGACGGGTCGGTGGTGGTGGCGGGGCTCAGTCCAGCGGGATCAGCTGGCCGATGTTGCACATCGTCAGGACGTTGCGGACACTGCCGCTGCTACCCGTGATTCGCGTCTGCCTGCCTGCTTCCAGTGCCCGGTCGCGCAGGATCAGCAACATGCCGATGGCGGAACTGTCGAGGTATTCGGTTGCCGACAGGTCGACCGAGATCGCATCGCAGTTGGGTAGGGCGATGACACTGCGCATGGCGTCCAGGAACTCGCTGCGCATCTCGAATACGAAGCGGCCCTGAATGGCGAGGACGGCGTGCCGCCCAGTCTGTGCAATCTTGATGCTCAATGCTGGATTCTTCCGGATGAACGCGTGTTGGTCAGTCGGTGCATGATGCCGTGATCATGATGTGATGGCAATCGGTGGATTGGCGGGGACGTTGGCCATGTAACCAACGATTAGCCGGCGACGCCGAACTTCGCGGCAATGCGCTGGAAATTCTCCCGGCCCGACAGCACGCGGGGGTCCTTGGGGTTTTTTGCCTGCGCTTGTTCAAGGTAAGTGGTGGCGCGTTCGGCAAGATCCTCGCGCCAGCCTTTCTGGTCCATCAGGGCACAGATCGCCTTGGTCGCATTGACGAGGAACTGGACGCTCGGGACGCGCTCGGCAGCTTCGATCAGCAGACGTACCGACCCTTCGATGTCCCCGCTGCGGGCGGCCATGACGCCGCGGTTGTTGATCTCGATGATCTCCCGTCCGACCTGGTCGAGCAGGGCACGGCCGCTGTCGGCATGCCCCGTCCGCGAGAAGACGCCTTCGATGTGCGCGATGACCAGGGGGTTGTCGTTGTTTTCCGCCGCCACCTTGCGCATGATCGTCTGCGCCTGCTCGGTCGCGCCGGTAGCCAGACACGCGTGGGCAAGATCGATCGTGATCTTCTGTGACACGGGGCGGGTCGGGTTCGACTCTGCCGCCAGGTTCTCGTACAGTGCGAGCGCCTGCTCGGTCGCCTTCTTCGCCTTTTCGGGTTCGCCCTCGGCCTGCAGGCAGAGACTGTCCATCACCGCTGCCGCATATTCACCCTGCCGGTTGCCGCGCCAGTCCCGTTTCAGTTCCTGGATGATCTGGCGTGCCCCCTCGGCATGACCCTTCTCGATCAGTACGCGCGACAGGTTGGCGTAATCGTCGACCTGCTTCATCGAGGTTCCGCGATGCCGTTCCAGCACCTTGCCGTAGGCCTTCTCGGCGGCATCGAGATCGCCGTTGCGCAGGGCGATGTCACCGACGACACGCTGTCGCCCGGCGTTCTTCGGTGCGATGGCGGCGGCCTGTAGCAGGACCGCCTGCGCTTCCGGCAGTTGTCCCATTTCCTCCCGTACGCCGGCAAGAAAATCGTAGGCCGACAAATATTCCGGGAATTCCTGCACGACCTGTCGCGCCACGGACTCTGCTTCATCGAGTGACTTTCGTCCCCGCAGTGAGAGGGCAAGTCCCATTCGTGCCCACGGTACGGATTTGCGCGCCAGTACGTCGCGATAGATGGCTTCCGCCTCGTCGTGTCGGCCGAGGGCGTTGAGGATTTCGCCCTTCAGTCGCAGTACGTCCAGCTCGAAGGGCGAAGAATTGGCGAGCAGCCGGTCGCAGGCATTGAGGGCGCCGATGTAGGCGCCTTCGTCGAGCTTGCGATAGACCGGCGCGAAGAAGTTTTTCTTGAACACTGCCTTGAGCAGCCGGGCCTGCAGCTGATCTGCCGTGAAAGGCTTGATCAGGTAATCATCCGGTGCCAGTTCCGCGACCGAGACGACGTTGTGGTAGGCACGCTCGCCGGTGATGATCATGAACACCGTGCCCAGCGGAATCAGTTGCTGCTGGCGCAGCTCCTCGAGCAGTTGCTGGCCGTCGCGCCCATCATCGAGGAGATAGTCGGAAAGAATGATATCGAAGCTGCCCCCTTTCGCTTGGCGCAGCGCATCGACAGAATTTCCGGCTCCAGTCACCGAGGTGATGCCCAGCGAGGAGAGCATGACCCGCAGCGAATCGCGCGCTGCCGGGTAACGGTCCACGATCAGTACGCGTTTCTGCGGAAGCTCCTTTTGCAGCTTCTGCGACAGTTCGGCAGTGGTGGTGTCGTCGCGGGCGGCCATATGTGGAAGGTAAGGCATGCGCTTGTACGTGACAAGCCGTGACGGAGTCTTCCTTGTGTGAGCGAAGCAATAATAGTCACTAACTATTACAACAATCAATCATATCAATTGGAGTAATTGTCCGACCCTCTCTACTATCTGCTTCGTCAACCGACATTCAACCCAAGGAGCCCAGCATGAATACCACCATCATCAATACCGAAGTCCTCCCGTTCGCCGCTACCGCCTTCCACGCCGGCAAGTTCGTGCAGGTCACGAATGAAGACCTGAAGGGCAAGTGGTCGGTCGTCTTCTTCTACCCGGCCGACTTCACCTTCGTCTGCCCGACCGAACTCGGCGACCTTGCCGACAGCTACGCCGAATTCAAGAAACTGGGCGTCGAGATCTATGCCGTGTCGACCGACACCCACTTCACGCACAAGGCCTGGCACGACACCTCGGAAACGATCGGCAAGATCCAGTACCCGATGATTGGCGACCCGACCGGCGCCATCACCCGCAACTTCGGCGTCATGATCGAATCCGCCGGTCTTGCCGAGCGCGGCACCTTCGTGATCGACCCGCAGGGCAAGATCCAGATCGTTGAGATCAACGCCGGTGGCATCGGCCGTGATGCGTCCGAGCTGCTGCGCAAGATCAAGGCGGCCCAGTACGTCGCCACCCACCCGGGTGAAGTCTGCCCGGCCAAGTGGAAGGAAGGCGAGAAGACCCTTGCCCCGTCGCTGGACCTGGTCGGCAAGATCTAAGTTTCAATAATCCTGGATCCCGGCATCGCCGGGATGCAGTGCAAAGGCGCCTTCCTGCGAGGCCGCCAACCCCGACCCCCCGAAAGCGGCACCGCCGGTCGGCGCCTTTGCACTGCATACGAAAACAGCGAAGGGAGAACACCATGCTCGATACCGCCATCAAGGAACAACTCCAGGCCTACCTCGGCCGCCTGCAGCGTCCGATCGAGATCGTTGCCACGCTGGACGCCAGTGCCAGGGCGCAGGAGATGGGTGAACTGGTCAAGGAGATCGCCGAGCTCTCCGACAAGATCAGCCTTCGCACCGACGGCAGCGCCAATCTCGTACCCTCATTCGCCATCGGCCGTCCCGGCGAAGCCGCGCGCATCGAATTCGCCGGCATCCCGATGGGCCACGAGTTCACCTCGCTGGTGCTGGCACTGTTGCAGACCGGCGGCCATCCGCCCAAGGTCGAGCCGGAGGTGATCGAGCAGATCAAGGCCCTCGACGGCGAATACAGGTTCGAGACCTTCATCTCGCTCTCCTGCCACAACTGTCCGGATGTCGTGCAGGCGCTGAACCTCATCGCCGTGCTGAATCCCAAAGCGACGAGCGTGATGATCGACGGTGCGCTCTTCCAGGACGTGGTGAACGAGCGCCAGATCATGGCCGTACCGACCGTCTTCCTGAACGGCCAGCCGTTCGGCCAGGGCCGCATGACGATCGAGGAGATCGTGGCGAAGCTCGATGTCGGCGCCGAGAAACGCGAAGCGGAAAAGATCAGTGCCAAGGAAGCCTTCGACGTGCTGGTCGTCGGCGGCGGTCCGGCGGGTGCGGCAGCGGCGATCTATGCGGCGCGCAAGGGTATCCGCACTGGTGTGCTCGCCGAGCGCTTCGGAGGTCAGGTGCTGGACACGCTGGCGATCGAGAACTTCATTTCGGTCAAGGAGACCGATGGCCCGAGGCTGGCCGCCGGGCTTGAGCAGCATGTCCGTGAGTACGACGTCGACATCATGAACCTGCAGCGGGCCGATGCGCTCATTCCAGGCGAACAGTTCCACGAAGTGCGTACCGCCAGCGGTGCCATGCTCAAGGCAAAGAGCGTTATCGTGGCCACAGGTGCCCGCTGGCGCGAGATGAACGTGCCGGGCGAGCGCGAGTATCGCGCCAAGGGCGTGGCCTACTGCCCGCACTGCGACGGTCCCCTGTTCAAGGGCAAGCGCGTGGCGGTGATCGGTGGTGGCAACTCGGGCGTCGAGGCGGCGATCGACCTCGCCGGCATCGTTGCTCATGTAACGCTGCTCGAATTCGATACGAAATTACGCGCCGATGCCGTGCTGCAGAAGAAGCTGGCCAGCCTTCCCAACGTGACGGTGATCACGCAGGCACTGACGACCGAGGTCCATGGCGACGGACAGAAGGTCGTAGCGCTTTCCTACAAGGACCGGACGAACGATGAAGTAAAGCGCATCGAGCTCGAAGGCATCTTCGTGCAGATCGGCCTGCTGCCGAATACCGACTGGCTCAAGGGCACGGTTGCCTTGTCAAACCGGGGCGAGATCGAGATCGATGCGCGCGGCCAGACTTCGGTGCCCGGCATCTTTGCCGCAGGTGATGCCACGACGGTACCCTACAAGCAGATCATCATCGCCATGGGGGCCGGTGCGACGGCATCGCTGGGTGCTTTCGATCACCTGATCCGTAGTTCGGTGCAGGAGACGGTGCCGGCCTGATGCCGGTCTCGGCAGGAACAGGCGGCGGACCGAGTGCGTATTCGTTATCGGTTCGCGCCGCCGGGTAAAACCCTGTGGAGGACCATGTGGTCGTGCAAGCGTGAGGCCTGCATGGCGAAGTCGAATCGATCGGCAACAGCGCAAAGTTCAAGATCCGAGGCCGGCAGATTGGGATTGTCTTCGGCAAGGAAGCGTCGCCCGAAATCCGAGTCGCGGACCCGTTGCTCGTAGCGTGCCGGATCGGGATTCATGCCGTTCAGGAGCGTCTCAAGATAATCCGCGCATGCGATGTCCTCGTCACCATCACGATCCACCCACTCGCCGGTGATGACGAAGGTCACCTCGGACGGATTCAGCGCAGTGATCGCCGCGGCGGTAGCGCGGGCGCAAACGAGGCTGCCGGCGAACAGTGCGCGTACATGGTTGAAGCGTGTGATGCCACGGGCGCCTGCCGCGGTACTCTGGATGAGCGGGCGATTTTCGAGCTGCAGCTCCTGGAAGACTGTCGGCGTATTGCCGAAATCGAAACCGGGGATCGGATCGCCACCGCCGACGGCTCCTGTTGTCAGCGCATCCGGCACGGCCGCTTGCAGGCGACGTGCCGCAGCGATCGTTTCGACCGGATAGATGAGGCCGGCACCGGCAGCGAAGGCATAGGCTGCGGTCGAAAACGAACGCAGGACGTCGATGACGACCACCACGTCATGGGGCGCCATTTCGGCATCGAGCCGGTCTAGAAATACCCGTCGCGTTCTCATGTGCTTGTACCTGTCCGGTGCCAAGGATGCCACGGCGCAGCGCGAAATGAGAACTCACCCCGAGTGCTCGCTCACAATGCAGAAATGAAAAGGGAGCGCCTAGCGCTCCCTTTTGATCAAGCCATGAGGGCTCAGGCGGCGGATACGGCCCTGGCCTTGCGGCGGGCGACACTGCCGATGAGCCCGAGGCCGGCGAACAGCATGGCGAGCTCAGTCGGTTCCGGTACCGGCATGGCGATGAGCTGATCCTGACGCGTCTCGCTATCCAGAACCTTGAACTGCCATTGACCCTGCTGGGCAGTACCCAGCGTGTTCAGCCAGCCGGTCGCGATGGTCTTTGCATCGCTGCTGCCGCCACTACCCAGTTTGAACGTGTTCGCGCCGAGATTGAGCGCGCTGTTGCCATCGTAGGTAATTTCCCAAACGGCAATCTGGAAGGCGGCAGCCTTGTCGTTGCTGGTATGGGAGTCTGCGTAATGTGCCGTGTATAGTTTGTTGAACAGGCCGATCTGCGCAGTACTGAAGCCATAGGCACCGGCGGTCTTGACGGTGTAGTCGCTGTAATTTGTATTCCAGCTGATGGTGTGCTGGACATCGACACACAGGGACGAGAACGACTGGCCGTTCAGCAGAATGCTGAATTCGCCGGCCTGGGGACTGATATTGGCGGGCGCATCGATATCAACGGAGGCGCTGCGGCTGCCAAGAAAACCGTTGAACTTGACTGTATCGGCTTGTGCCGCGCCGATGGCCGAAGCCGCCAGAACGATTGCACCAACGATTTGCTTGAGTTTGGTGGCCATGACCTGATTTCCTGCCCTGAACGGTAATTGTCCGAATGTCGTCAGTTGACGACTCGCGCCGATGATGCGCTCCAAGGGGGCGTCGAGCCAATAGTCCAAGTGGGCCAAAGCACTTCCTGTCGTTAGTCCAAACAGGCTAATCGTTTGGCAAAAAATGTTATTTTTCAGCGAACTGGCGTAAAATCGCGCCCTTTCCCGAAAGCTTTCCGAACCCATGCATTACCCCGAGCGTTTTGACGTGATAGTCGTCGGTGGCGGCCATGCCGGTACCGAGGCGGCGCTCGCCTCGGCGCGCATGGGGCAGCGCACGCTGCTGCTGACGCACAACATGGAAACGCTGGGGGCGATGAGCTGCAACCCGTCGATCGGCGGCATCGGCAAGGGGCACCTGGTCAAGGAAGTCGATGCACTGGGCGGTGCGATGGCGGCGGCCACCGACGAGTCGGGCATCCAGTTCCGCATCCTCAACGGCTCGAAGGGGCCGGCGGTGCGGGCGACGCGTGCGCAGGCCGACCGCGTGCTGTACAAGCAGGCGATCCGTACCCGACTGGAGAACCAGCCGAACCTGACGATCTTTGCGCAGGCCTGTGATGACCTGATTGTCGACGGTGACCGCATTGCTGGCGCAGTAACGCAGCTCGGCATCCGTTTCGACGCGCGTGCCGTCGTGCTGACCGCCGGCACCTTCCTCAATGGCCTCATCCACGTCGGCCTGCAGAATTACACCGGTGGCCGCATGGGCGATCCACCGTCGGTGTCGCTCGCGGCGCGGCTGCGCGAACTGCAGCTGCCGGTGGGGCGCCTGAAGACCGGCACGCCGCCACGGCTGGACGGCAAGACCATCGACTTCTCGGTGATGGAGGAGCAGCACTCGGACGACCCGCTGCCGGTGTTCTCCTATCTCGGCAGCGCCAGCCAGCACCCGCAGCAACTCCCGTGCTGGGTGACCAGCACCAACGCGCGCACGCACGAGATCATCCGCAACAACCTCGATCGTTCGCCGATGTACACCGGCGTCATCGAGGGCGTCGGGCCGCGCTACTGCCCGTCGATCGAGGACAAGATCCACCGCTTTGCGTCCAAGGATAGCCACAACGTCTTCCTCGAACCGGAAGGCCTGACGACACATGAGATCTATCCGAACGGCATTTCCACCTCATTGCCTTTCGACGTGCAACTGCAGATCGTGCGCTCGATCAGAGGCATGGAAAACTGCCATATCCTGCGCCCCGGCTACGCCATCGAATACGACTATTTCGATCCGCGCGGGCTGAAGTCCTCGTTCGAGACCAAGGCCATCCGTGGCCTCTTCTTCGCCGGCCAGATCAACGGCACTACCGGCTACGAGGAAGCGGCTGCCCAAGGCCTGCTTGCCGGTGCCAACGCCGCGCTCCATGCGCAGGACAAGGCGGCCTGGAGCCCGCGCCGCGACGAGGCCTACCTCGGTGTGCTGGTCGACGACCTGATCACGCGCGGTGTTTCCGAACCCTACCGCATGTTTACCAGCCGTGCCGAGTATCGCCTGAGCCTGCGCGAGGACAACGCCGACCTGCGCCTGACCGAGCAGGGCAGGGCGCTGGGACTCGTCGACGATGTGCGCTGGGATGCCTTCAACCGCAAGCGCGACGCCATTGCTGCCGAGCAGGAGCGCCTCAAGGCCACCTGGGTGCGGCCGCAGACGTTGCCGCAGGCTGACGCCGAGCGCGTGCTGGGCAAGGGCATCGAACGCGAATACACGCTCTTTGATCTGCTGCGCCGGCCGGACGTGAGCTACACCGCGCTGGTGACGCTGCCGGGTGCTGGCCGCGACGAGCCACTGCTTGACCCGCTGGTGATCGAGCAGGTCGAGATCCAGGCCAAGTACCAGGGCTATATCGACCGCCAGCAGGACGAAGTGGCGCGCAATCTGGCGCACGAGGAAACCTTGTTGCCGGAAGGGTTGGACTATGCGACCGTGCCCGGACTGTCCAAGGAAGTGCAGCAGAAACTGAAGCAGCACCAGCCGCAGACGCTGGGCCAGGCCTCGCGCATCCAGGGCATCACGCCGGCCGCGATCTCGCTGCTGCTGGTGCACTTGAAGCGAGTGGGGCCAAGTACGGGGCCGAATGCGGGACCGAGCGAGAAGAAGAGAGCATGACCCGCGAACAGCAACTCGCGGAGGGCATGAAGGTGCTCGGCATCGATCTGCCAGCCGATGTGCAGGAAAGGCTGCTGGCCTATGCCGCCTTCCTCGAGAAGTGGAACCGCACCTACAGCCTGACGGCCTTGCGTGACCCGAAGCTGGCAGTCAGCCACCATCTGCTCGATTCGCTGGCGATCCTGCCTTATGTAAATGTGTCGACGCTGCTCGACGTCGGCAGTGGCGGCGGACAACCGGGCATTCCGCTGGCAATCGCCAGACCGGAGCTTGCCGTGACCCTGCTGGACAGCAACAGCAAGAAGACCGCCTTTCTCCAGCAGGCGGTCATCGAGCTGGGATTGAAGAACGTGCAGGTCGTTACGGCGCGTGTCGAGGAGTTCAAGCCGGCGGCGCCGTTTGCGGCCATTACTTCGCGCGCCTTTGCCGAGCTGGCTGATTTCGTCGGCCTGACGCGGCACCTGCTTGCGCAGAGTGGTGAGTGGCTGGCAATGAAAGGGCAGCGCCCCGTAGCAGAAATGAATAAACTGCCGGCCGGGGTATCGGTAACGGCAGTGCACCGGCTGCTCGTGCCGGGAGTCGATGGCGAGCGCCATCTCGTCGTGATGAGGGAGTCATAAGCGTGGCCAAGGTCCTGGCGGTAACCAATCAGAAGGGCGGGGTGGGCAAGACCACTACCGCGGTAAACCTCTCGGCGAGCCTTGCAGCGCTCGGTCAGCGGGTGCTGATGATCGACCTCGATCCGCAGGGCAATGCCACCACCGGTTGCGGTGTGATGAAGCGCGAGGCACTGCCGACCGTTTACCAGATTCTCATCGGGCGCTCGACGCTGGAGCAATCCCGAATCCACACGGAATTCGATTTCGATATCCTGCCGGCCAACCGCGAACTGGCCGGCGCCGAGGTCGAGCTGATCGGGCTGGAAAACCGCGAATACCGGTTGCGCGACGCACTGAACGCTGCCGGCGATCAGTACGATTTCGTATTGCTCGACTGTCCGCCGGCGTTGAACATGCTGACGGTCAATGGCCTTGTTGCCGCCGAGGCGGTGATGATCCCGATGCAGTGCGAGTACTACGCGCTGGAGGGGCTGACCGATCTCGTCACGACGCTGCGCAAGGTGCGCGGCAACCTCAATCCGGTGCTGCAGATCGAAGGCCTGCTGCGCACCATGTTCGACCCGCGCATGACCCTGATGCAGCAGGTGTCGGGCGAACTGGAAAGCCATTTCGGCGACAAGGTTTACAAGAGCATCATTCCACGCAACGTCCGCCTGGCAGAGGCGCCCTCATACGGCAAGCCCGTCATCGCCTTCGACCGCGCCTCGAAAGGCGCGCAGGCGTATCTGGCGCTGGCGCAGGAAATGCTCGATCGCCGCGACGGGAAGATCGTGATGTCGGCGGCGTCTGAACAGGGAGCACTCGCATGAAGATGAAGGGACTGGGCCGCGGGCTCGACGCATTGCTGGCGGGCGACGAATCGAAGAAGGAAATTCAGCGCTCGCTTCCCGTTACTGCACTGCAACCAGGCAAGTATCAGCCGCGTACGCAGATGGACAAGGAATCGCTGGAGGAACTGGCGGCGTCGATTCGCGCACAGGGCCTGATGCAGCCGATCCTGGTGCGCCCGGTGTCGATGGACCGCTACGAGATCATCGCCGGCGAGCGCCGCTGGCGCGCTTCCCAGCTAGCCGGCCTGACGGAAGTGCCGACGCTGATTCGCGAGATTCCGGACGAAGCCGCGCTGGCGATGGCGCTGATCGAGAACATCCAGCGCGAGAATCTCAATCCGCTTGAAGAAGCGCTTGGCCTGCAACGTCTGGTCGACGAATTTTCCATGACGCACCAGCAGGCAGCTGATGCCGTCGGCCGGTCGCGTCCGGCTGCGTCCAACCTGCTGCGCCTGCTGCAACTGGCGAAGCCGGTGCAGGACATGTTGATGGCAGGCACGATCGACATGGGTCACGCCCGTGCATTGCTACCCCTGTCCAACGTGCTGCAGGTGCAGATCGCTCAGCGCATCGCACAGAAAGGTTTGTCGGTGCGCGAGGCGGAGCGTCTGGTGCAGCGCGAAATGGCGCCGCCTGCGGCGAAGGTGGCGCCCAGGCCCGATCGTGATCTGCTTCGCCTGCAGGAGGAGCTCTCCGATGTCCTTGGCGCCACGGTGGCCATCAAGGCGAACCGCAAGGGGGCTGGCAAACTGATGATCGATTTTTCTGATCTGGATCAGTTAGAAGGCTTGCTGGCTCGTCTAAGATAGCCGGTGAGACCTTATGTGCACTGCAGCAAAAGTTTGACTCTTGTACAAGAGTCAGTTAAAGTACTTAGGTTTTAGTCGGAGCATCCCTTGCATCCGCAAGTCCGCTGGATCATAGGCTGGCAGGTGGCGCTAACGCTGTTGATTGCGAGCGCCGCTGCAATGTGGGGGGGTGCGAACGCTGCGCTGTCGGCCATGGCCGGAGGCGGCATCGGGGTGGTGGCCAATCTGCTTTATGTGTGGCGAGCCATGCGCCTGTCGGCGATTGATGCCGACAAGCCGGATCCGATGCGTGCCTATCGGGGGCAGGCAGCCGGGGAAGCGATCAAGTTCGCGGCGACACTGGGGGGTTTTGCCCTGGTCTTTACCGCGTACAAGAGCGTGTCGCCATTGCCGCTGTTCGCCGGGTATGCATCGACCTTCGTGATTTTCTGGCTGGCGCTGATCAGAAGGCGCTGACCGCAACGGTTCTAGGGGATTGAGGGAGCATCATGAGCGCTGAAGGCGGCCTGACCACTGCTGGTTATATCCAGCACCACCTGACCAACCTGGCTGTCTGCGCCGAATCGGCGAAGATCGATGGCCATTGCCACGGCTTCTGGACTTTCCATCTCGACACGCTGGTCATTTCGGGCCTCCTCGGCCTGCTGGCCTTCGGCCTCATGGCGAAGCTCGCTGGCAAGGCAACTTCCGGCGTACCGAGTGGCTGGCAGAACTTCGTCGAGATGGTGATCGGCATGGTCGATCAGCAGGTGCGCGACACCTTCCACGGCAAGAGCGCGCTCGTGACGCCGCTCGCCATCACCATTTTCGTCTGGGTGTTCCTGATGAACGCCATGGACCTGATCCCGGTCGATTTCCTCCCGCTCGTCGCTGGCGCCTTCGGTGTGCATTATCTCAAGGCGGTGCCGACCACCGATCCGAACCTCACCTTCGCCATGTCGATCACGGTGTTCTTCATCATGATCTGGATGAACCTCAAGGTGAAAGGCTTCGGCGGCTACATGCACGAAATCTTCACGGCTCCGTTCGGTGCCAAGCTGGCCCCGGTCAACTTCATCTTCCGTGTCGTCGAGGACATCGCCAAGCCGATCTCGCTGGCACTGCGTCTTTTCGGCAACATGTACGCCGGCGAAATGGTCTTCATCCTGATCGCGCTGCTCGGGCTCTACCAGTTGCCGCTGGCCTTGCCATGGGCGCTGTTCCACATCCTGATCATCACGCTGCAGGCTTTCGTGTTCATGATGCTGACGATCGTGTACATGTCGATGGCTGCCGAGTCTCATTAATTCGGTACTAAACCAGGTTTTGCTTCACCCAACGTTTTTCGATTAACCCTTACTTTCTAAACTTAGGAGTCACCATGGAACTCGCAACCGTCCTCTCCAACACCGCTATCGCTGTTGCCATCCTGATCGGCGCCGGCGCTCTCGGCACCGCCATCGGCTTCGGTATCCTCGGTGGCCGCTTCCTGGAAGGCGCTGCCCGTCAGCCGGAAATGATCCCGACGCTGCAGGTCAAGATGTTCATCGTCGCCGGTCTGCTCGACGCCGTCACCATGATCGGTGTCGGTATCGCCCTGTTCCTCCTCTTCGCCAACCCGTTCCTGGCCCTCGTCAAGTAATCGCCCGGTCCCTAACAGAAAGGAGTCTGGCGTGAGCATTAACGCTACTCTGATTGGTCAGGCGATCTGGTTCGCGATCTTCATCTGGATCACGATGAAGTACGTTTGGCCGCCGCTGCAAAAGGCGATGGCCGACCGCCAGAAGCAGATTGCTGATGGCCTCTCTGCCGCCGAGCGCGGCAAGCAGGAACAGGAGATCGCTGCCAAGCGTTCCGCCGAAGCCCTGCGTGAAGCCAAGGAAAAGGCCTCCGAGGTGATCGCTGCCGCTGAAAAGCGTGCCCAGCAGATCGTCGAAGAGTCCAAGGGTCAGGCCAAGGTTGAGGCGGACAAGATTGTCGCCGGTGCCAAGGCCGAGATTGACCAGGAAGTCGAACGTGCCAAGCAGCAACTGCGCGAGCGTGTTGCCGAACTGGCCGTTGCCGGTGCCGAGAAGATCCTGAAGAAGGAAATCAACGCCGCCGCGCATGCCGACATCCTCGGTTCGCTCAAGCAAGGTCTGTAACGCATATGGCTGAAACCGTCACCATTGCCCGGCCGTACGCCGAAGCGGTGTTCTCGCTGGCGCGCGAAAAAGGCGCGCTGGCGCAGTGGTCTGATCGTCTCGAAACGCTGTCGGCATTTGCCGGCAACGCCGAGGTGTCCGCTGTCATCGACAACCCGAATGTGCGCCAGGAGCAGCTCGTCGAGCTCTTCTCTTCCGCATGCGGCAAGGCTGATGACGGTCTGACCACCCTGCTGAAGCTGTTGGCCCAGAACGACCGGCTGACTGTTCTCCCCGAGATTGCCGGTCTCTACGAGACCATGAAGCGCGCTGAAGAAGGTACCCGCGATGGCGAGATTCTCTCCGCCTTTGCGATGTCCGATGCGCAGGTTCGCGATGTCACCCCGGAGCTGGAAAAGCACTTCAAGTGCAAGCTCAATCTGTCGGTCAAGGTCGATGAGGCCCTGATTGGCGGTATCGTGGTGACCGTTGGCGACCAGACGCTCGACGCCTCTGTGCGCGGCAAGCTCGCGGCGATGGCCGTGGCGCTGAAAAACTAGGAGATTTCCATGCAGTTGAATCCAAGCGAAATTAGCGAACTGATCAAGAGCAAGATCTCGAATCTGCAGGCGACCAGTGAAGTTCGCACCCAGGGCACGGTCGTTTCCGTGACCGACGGCATCTGCCGTGTCCACGGCCTGCAGGACGTCATGCAGGGCGAAATGCTGGAGTTCCCCGGCAACACGTTCGGCATGGCCCTGAACCTCGAGCGCGACTCCGTCGGCGCTGTGGTTCTCGGTGAGTACGGCCACATCGTTGAAGGCGACACCGTCAAGTGCACGGGCCGCATTCTCGAAGTGCCGGTCGGCCCCGAACTGCTCGGCCGCGTCGTCAACTCGCTGGGCCAGCCGATCGACGGCAAGGGTCCGCTGAATGCGAAGCTGACCGACAAGATCGAAAAGGTCGCGCCGGGCGTGATCTGGCGTAAGTCGGTGTCCCAGCCGGTGCAGACCGGTCTGAAATGCGTCGACTCGATGGTGCCGGTTGGCCGTGGCCAGCGCGAGCTGATCATCGGTGACCGTCAGACGGGCAAGACCGCCGTCGCCGTCGACACCATCATCAACCAGAAGGGCAAGAACCTCTTCTGTATCTACGTTGCTGTCGGCCAGAAGGCTTCGACGATCGCCAACGTGGTGCGCAAGCTCGAAGAGCACGGCGCGATGGAATACACCATCGTTGTCGCCTCGTCGGCTTCGGAATCGGCTGCGCTGCAGTTCATCGCGCCGTACGCCGGCTGCACGATGGGTGAGTACTTCCGCGACCGCGGCCAGGACGCCCTGATCATTTATGACGATCTGACCAAGCAGGCCTGGGCCTACCGTCAAGTCTCGCTGCTGCTGCGTCGTCCGCCGGGCCGCGAAGCCTACCCGGGCGACGTTTTCTACCTGCACTCCCGCCTGCTCGAGCGCGCTGCTCGCGTGTCGGAAGCCTGGGTCGAGAAGCTGACCAATGGTGAAGTCAAGGGCAAGACCGGTTCGCTGACCGCGCTGCCTGTGATCGAAACGCAGGCCGGCGACGTTTCCGCGTTCGTTCCGACCAACGTGATCTCGATTACCGACGGCCAGATCTTCCTTGAAACCGACCTGTTCAACGCCGGTATCCGTCCCGCCATCAACGCCGGTATTTCGGTGTCGCGAGTCGGTGGTGCAGCCCAGACCAAGCTGATCAAAAAGCTTGGCGGCGGTGTCCGTCTGGCACTGGCCCAGTACCGCGAACTCGCGGCCTTCGCCCAGTTCGCTTCCGACCTCGACGAGGCGACCCGCAAGCAGCTCGAGCGCGGCAAGCTGGTGACGGAACTGATGAAGCAGCCGCAGTACGCACCGCTGTCGATTTCGGACATGGCCGTAACGCTGTACGCCTCGGACAAGGGCTACTTCGACGACGTCGAAGTGAAGCGCGCCCTCGAGTGCGAAAAGGCGATGATCGGTTACCTGAAGGCCAATTGTGCCGACCTCATGAACAAGATGGAGTCGACTGCCGAGCTGGACGCCGAATCGGAGAAGCAACTCGCCGCCGGCCTCCAGGCTTTCAAGAGCACGTGGGCCTGATCGCCTAGGAGAACGCCATGCCTAGCGGCAAGGAAATTCGCAACAAGATCAAAAGCGTCGAGAACACGCGCAAGATCACGAAGGCCATGGAGATGGTGGCCGCATCCAAAATGCGCAAGGCGCAGGACCGGATGCGGGCAGCCCGTCCCTATGGCGACAAGATCCGGCGTGTGGCGGCAAACCTCTCGCATGCGATCGCGGAGTACAAGCATCCGTTCCTGACCAAGCGCGAGTCCGTGAAGAATGTCGGCCTGATCCTCGTCACTTCCGACAAGGGTCTGTGCGGCGGTCTCAACGCGAACGTGCTGCGTCTGGCGGTGTCGCGCATGAAGGAATGGGAAGCCCAGGGTGCCAACCTGCAGGTCACTGCAATCGGCAACAAGGGGTTCGGCTTCATGCAGCGCGCCGGTGGCAAGATCGCATCGCACGTTACCGGTCTCGGTGACACGCCGCATCTCGAAAAGCTGATCGGACCGGTCAAGGTTCAACTCGACGCCTTCGTAAAAGGCGAAATCGACCAGCTCTACATCGGTTACACCCGCTTCATCAACACGATGAAGCAGGAGCCGGTGATCGAGCAGCTGCTGCCCCTGTCGGGTGACGCGGTCGGTTCGGCCCAGACCAACTGGGACTACGTCTATGAGCCCGACGCGAAGGAAGTTGTCGACGATCTGCTGATTCGTTACGTCGAAGCGCTGATTTACCAGGCGGTGGCCGAGAACATGGCTTCCGAGCAGAGCGCACGGATGGTGGCGATGAAGTCCGCGTCCGATAACGCCAAGAACGTGATCGGCGAACTGAAGCTCGTCTACAACAAGACGCGCCAGGCTGCGATCACCAAGGAACTGTCCGAGATCGTCGGCGGCGCCGCGGCGGTGTAACAGGTTTCAATCATTGAGGGATTCAACATGAGTCAAGGTACCATCGTTCAGTGCATCGGCGCGGTTGTGGACATCCAGTTCCCGCGTGAAAAGATGCCCAAGGTCTATGACGCCCTGATGCTTGACAAGAGCGAAGAAAACGCCGCTGTCGAGTCGGGTCTGACCTTCGAAGTTCAGCAGGAAATCGGTGACGGCGTCGTCCGTACCATCGCCATGGGTTCGTCCGACGGTCTGCGTCGCGGCATGAAGGTGAACAACACCGGCGCCCCGATCTCGGTGCCGGTCGGTCACGGCACCCTGGGCCGCATCATGGACGTGCTCGGTCGCCCGATCGACGAAGCCGGCCCGATCGCTGGCGGTGAAGTTCGTTCGATTCACCAGGCCGCGCCGAAGTTCGACGAACTGTCGCCTTCGGTCGACCTGCTCGAAACCGGCATCAAGGTTATCGATCTGGTCTGCCCGTTCGCCAAGGGCGGCAAGGTCGGCCTGTTCGGTGGCGCCGGTGTCGGCAAGACCGTCAACATGATGGAACTGATCAACAACATCGCCAAGCAGCACTCGGGTCTGTCCGTGTTTGCCGGCGTGGGTGAGCGTACCCGTGAGGGCAACGACTTCTACCACGAGATGAAGGACTCCAACGTTCTGGACAAGGTCGCGATGGTGTTCGGTCAGATGAACGAGCCCCCGGGCAACCGTCTGCGCGTGGCGCTGACCGGCCTGACCATGGCCGAGCGTTTCCGCGACGACGGCCGTGACATCCTGCTGTTCATCGACAACATTTATCGCTTCACGCTGGCCGGTACCGAAGTGTCCGCGCTGCTGGGACGTATGCCTTCCGCCGTGGGCTACCAGCCGACGCTGGCCGAAGAAATGGGCCGTCTGCAGGAGCGTATCACCTCGACCAAGGTTGGCTCGATCACCTCCATCCAGGCCGTGTATGTGCCTGCCGATGACTTGACCGACCCCTCCCCGGCCACCACCTTCCTGCACCTTGACTCGACCGTCGTGCTGTCGCGTGACATCGCCGCCCTGGGTATCTACCCGGCCGTCGATCCGCTCGACTCCACCTCGCGTCAGCTCGATCCGCAGGTCGTTGGCGAAGAGCACTACGCTACCGCCCGCGCCGTGCAGATGACCCTGCAGAAGTACAAGGAACTGCGCGACATCATCGCCATTCTGGGCATGGACGAATTGTCCCCGGAAGACAAGCAGGCCGTTTCGCGTGCTCGCAAGATCCAGCGCTTCCTGTCGCAGCCGTTCCACGTTGCCGAAGTGTTCACCGGCTCGCCGGGCAAGTTCGTCTCGCTGAAGGACACGATCAAGGGCTTCAAGATGATCGTTTCGGGTGAGTGCGACGCGATCCCCGAGCAGGCCTTCTACATGGTTGGCGGCATCGAGGAAGTGTTCGAAAAGGCCAAGTCGCTGTAAGTAGTTCGCTGCATTTAATTGGGAGACCCAGCAATGGCAATTACCGTACATTGCGACGTGGTGAGTGCTGAAGAGCAGATCTTCTCGGGTATCGTCGAGTTTGGCGTGTTCCCGGGTGAAGCAGGGGAGCTTGGTGTGTATCCGCACCACACCCCGCTGCTGACCCGGATCAAACCCGGTACGATCCGCCTGAAAGTACCTGCCCAGGCCGACTACGAGCTGGTCTATGTATCGGGCGGCATGCTTGAGGTGCAGCCGAACATGATCACTGTTCTGGCTGACACTGCGATTCGTGCCCACGATCTGGACGAAGCCAAGGCGGTCGAGGCCAAGAAGCGTGCGGAAGAGGCTCTGGCCAACCGCAATGCCGAGATGGATTACGCCACGGCGGAGGCAGAACTGGCTCAGGCTGTTGCACAGCTGCAGGCGATCAAGAAGCTCAAGAATCGCCACTGAGATTCCGCTCGCGGATAGAAAAAGGCAGCCAACTGGCTGCCTTTTTTTCGCAAAGATGCTGGTTCTTTCTAACGCTGCATTCCGGCCGGAATACCCAGTTCCAGTCGCGAAATTCTCGCTTCCAGACGTAACAGATCATCGTGCAGCCGCGTGACGTCCGCATTCAGCGTCGCGACTGGTGCAGGCCTAACGATCCAGGCCAATTCGTCTGCAACATACTCCGAAAAATTTTCGACAACACGTGAAGCGGCTTCCTTGCGGGAAGACGCGAACGCGGCCGTCGTGCTGACGACCCTTCTGGCAACGATGTCGCCCGTCAGTCCGGCGAGATCGGCTTCCGGGTCCCAGCGCAGATTTCGAAACACAAAGCCGAGTGCTTCAGCGAAATCGGCCTTGCCGGAAAGTCGGGCAGCCGAAAAAACACTTCCGGGGTCCGAAATAAGCCGCACTGGCGCATCGTCAGGCAGATGAATACTGACATCGGGGACCACGAATCCGGATGCTGCAGACAGGGACCCGTCACCCGCAATTGATATGGCGACGGAGAACGGCCCCATACCGATGCATGCGTGCTGCCCAGCAAAAGGCATCAGCCTGTTGCGCGCCCAATCCTCGCCAGCCAGCAAATGATTGGCAAAACCGAGCAGCAACCGACTGAGCATGGCAACGAAAATCAGAACTTGAAGCCGCGATGAAGCGCGCAAACACCAAGTGTCAGGTTGAAATACTCGACGCGTTCGAGTCCGACCTGTTCCATCATCGACTTCATCGTCTCCTGGTCGGGGTGCACGCGGATGGACTCGGCGAGATAGCGATAGCTGGCATCATCCTTGACCAACATCTGGCCAATGCGAGGAATCACATTGAATGAGTAGAAATCGTACATGGGCGCAAGCGGCTTCCATACCTGCGAAAACTCGAGAACGAGCAAGCGCCCGCCAGGTTTAAGCACGCGTCGCATTTCGCCCAGGGCCGAATCCTTGTGCGTCATGTTACGAAGACCGAACGCGACCGTTACGCAGTCAAAATAGTCGGAGGGGAAAGGAAGCTTCTCGGCGTCGCACTGTGCGACCGGTGTGACAAAGCCCTTGTCGCACAGCCGATCACGACCGCGGGTCAGCATGGCGTTATTGATGTCAGTCAGCCAGACTTGTCCGCTCTTTCCCACGCGCTTCTGGAAAGCAAGCGATAAATCGCCGGTGCCGCCCGCAACGTCGAGTACGCGCGAGCCTTCACGGACGCCGCTCTTTGCAATCGTAAAGGCCTTCCAGAGCCGATGCAGACCACCCGACATCACGTCATTCATCAGGTCGTATCGCTGAGCTACGGAGTCGAATACATCGGCGACCCGGCGAGCCTTTTCAGCCTCCTGAACCTGCTCGTAGCCAAAGTGTGTGGTTTTGTCGTTCATGGACACAACTCAGTGATGCCCGCAGCCGCCTTTGACGGGCGTGGGAGCAGGAGGGTTGTTGGCAGGATCACGACTCTTGCCTTCAGCCTGCAAGCGGTCGAGATAGGTCTGCCAGAGTTCGTCACGATGCCTGCCGAGGTTATAGAGCATGTCCCAAGAATAGAGACCACTATCGTGCCCGTCGCTGAAAACAGGCTTGATCGCATAGTTTCCGACCGGTTCGATGCGCTCGATCGTTACGTCGCGCTTGCCGACCTGAAGCACTTCCTGCCCTGGCCCGTGACCGCGGGCTTCCGCAGACGGTGTAAAGACGCGCAGATACTCATAGGGGAGTTCAAAACGCTCCCCGGAATCGAAGGCGATCTCGAAGACGCGGGACTTCTGATGCAGCTTGATCTCGGTCGGCGCGGGAACGTCGTTGCCTAATCCGGCCATGATGCGGCTCCGGGTACATATGGAGAGGGCGTAATCATAGCCGGAAACGCGGTTGACCGGGGCTACAGCTTCAAAAAGCGGGAGCAGCTACTTTTCCAGAACGTAGCTGACGCGCTCGAAATCGGGGCCGTCCTGAAGGATATGATCGAGACGGACGCGCACCGGCGTTTCGGAGTAAATCTCGATGACCCGGCTTGGCTGGAACCACCCGACAGGCAGGACGAGCGACTGCGGTGCGTTGATTGCATCGACTGCGGGAAGGAGGAATGCCTGTGTATAAAGCTCCGCCTTGCCGGTATGCCCCGACAGCAGCCGCGTGGCAATTGCCTGCGGAGTACCGGGGAGCGCGGCGATGCCGGCAACCAGGCCGCCGCTACGATCCTGCATCAGCCAAGTTACTTGAGCGAGAATGAACCGATCCCCGTCGTGCGGACAAACAGCAAGCAATTGTCCATGCGCGATCTTGGCGCCGGCGATCGAGCGCATCAGCCGGAACCCGTTGGCTGACTGGTTAACGACCTCCCACTCATCCGGACGCGCCACCTGCGTGCCTTGCTGGATTTGGAGCTTCGCTGTCGGATCGTCCATCTGCCGGAACACGAACAGGGTATCGAAATCCTGACGGGAATACATGCGCACATTCTCTGGCTGCGAAAACTCCTTCCCGGAGATGAAGAAGTGCATGGCTTCAAAGCCTGCGCCGACCTTCGCGATTCCAGATGCCGCCTGCCGGCGGAATTTGCGCGCAGCACGGGCCTGCGTCCAGGGACGCGCCAAATGATCGAGCAAGCGCCGGCAATGACCGACCGAGCAATCCTCGCCGAGACCAATCTGCGCCGGCGACAGCTTCTGTGCCAGTTGCTGCCGAACCTGTGTCAGCACCATTGCAAGTCGGGAAGTGTCGAGCCTGCGCAGCTGGCTGGTGTTGAGGCTGTCGGAAATCGACTTCAGCCCGGTGTCCTGCATCAGGTCGACCGCGAAAGGCGGCAATGCCTCTCCCGGTTCCGCGCCATGGACGCTGACGAGTGGCGCCCATTGCGTCGCCCATCGCCGAACAATGCCCTGATCCCGTACTGACAGGCTATAGGGGCCTGAAACGTCCATCAGCAGGGCCATGACGTAGGCTGCCATGCAGTGTGTCGAACGGCCGTGAGGATCGAGTGCGTCGGCGAGCGGGTAAGTGGCAACGCCCCACTCTTCGGCACTCGCATAGTAACCATGCAGATCAAGCCAGACGCCCGCAGGAATTTCACGTCGGGCACGATAGTGCTCGACAATGATCATCGTCGTGTAATAGAGGCAACGATGAAGAACGAGCGCAATGCGCAAGGGGTGCTCGGGATCGTCGGCATCGGAATCGAGCTGTGCGCATTGCGAATAGGCGCGTGTCACCTTACGCCAGACCTCCACGACCTGATCGAATGCCTGCGCCTCGACGTCACCAGGCGGCAGCGGCTTGTTGACGTAACGACGCGCAAGCTCTTCTTCGACGAAGCAAAGCGGAACGCGTGTCTGTTCGAGAAGGTTAAGGTAGGTTAGTGCCGCGGGAGGTGACTGCAGCAGGCTGTCGAAGAACTGATTGAGCGAGACTTCGGATTGCAGCGGGTTTGCCAGCGGCAGCCGCGACAGGAAATTGAGGCCGGCATCCAGATCAGGGATAACCAACCGCGTCGTGTCACTGGCGTGCGATAAGCCGGTTGTGCTCATATGCCTTCTCCCTTGCCGTATTGTGCAATACGGGCGCCGATTTCCGTAGCAAGACGGAAATTGGGAACAGGGGCGCGTGCCGGACTGGAAACCCGCTGGGCGCTGCCCCAGATCGGTTGCGGAAAGTGTCGATCATCCCGCCAGCGGGGAATGACGTGCCAGTGCAAATGGGGAACGACGTTCCCGAAACTGGCCAGATTGATCTTGTCCGGCAAAAAAACCGAACGAACGACCTCTTCGACCGTGAAAACGACCGACATCAGCCGCGAACGCTCATCCATGCTCAGATCGGTCATTTCCGCTACGTGCCGGCGCACGATGACGCGGCAGAAACCCAGATAGTCAGCGTCTGCAACGCGGACCACGCGGCAGAAATCATCTTCCCACAGCATCTCGCCCCCAGGGCTGCTGCAAAGCTCGCAGCCCTCCACCTCGCCTGCGAGGTAGAGACCAAGACGCTCAACTTCACCAGTTACGGCGTTTCCGATGGAGGCAATGGGTGCATTCTGGTTATCCATGAATGCATCGTAAGCGCTCACAGGAGACGAAATGAAGGAAATATTTCACGGAATTCCGACACTTGGCGCCGAAACTCCGAGTGAAATCTACAAAAGCACGCGTTCAATCCCGCCTGCGTTCGCCTTCTGCACGTAATTTTCCATCCAGTTCGCCCCGAGCAGGTGCTTTGCCATCTCGACGACGACATAGTCGGACTTCATGTCGGCGTCGTCGTTGTAGCGCGACAAGCCCTGCAGGCACGACGGGCAGGAGGTCAGCATCTTCACGTCACCATTGAAGCCGTCGGCGCGCAGCTTGGAGGCGCCCTTTTCTATCTCCAGCTGCTTGCGCGAGCGAACCTGGGTCGAGATGTCCGGGCGCGATACTGCCAGCGTGCCGGATTCGCCGCAGCAGCGATCCGACAGGTCGACCGGCTGGCCCATCAGTTCGTTAACCACCTTGATCCCGGACATCGTCTTCATCGGCGCGTGGCAGGGCTCGTGGTACATGTAACGGACGCCGTCGACACCCTCCAGTTTCACGCCCTTCTCGATCAGGTACTCGTGGATATCGAGGAGGCGGCAGCCGGGGAAGATCTTCTCGAACTGATACTTTTGCAGCTGGTCCATGCAGGTGCCGCAGGAGACGATCACCGTCTTGATGTCCAGGTAGTTCAGCGTGTTCGCGACTCGGTGGAAGAGCACGCGGTTGTCGGTCGTGATCTTCTGTCCGGCATCCTCCTCGCCGGCGGCGGTTTGCGGGTAGCCGCAGCACAGGTAACCCGGTGGCAACACCGTCGCCGTACCGAGTTCGTAGAGCATCGCCTGCGTGGCGAGGCCCACCTGCGAAAAAAGGCGCTCCGAGCCGCAGCCGGGGAAGTAGAAGACGGCGTCCGAATCCTCCTTGAACTTCTGCGGATCGCGGATCACCGGCACGACGGTGTCGTCTTCGATGTCGAGCAGCGCGCGCGAGGTGCGCTTGGGCAGCCCGCCTGGCATCGGCTTGTTGATGAAGTGGATGACCTGGGCCTTGATCGGCGCCTTGCCCAACGTTGCCGGCGGTGCCTTGATCTGGCCCTGGATCAGGCCGAAGGACTTGGCGAACTTGTAGGCCAGTCGCTGCGCCTTGTAGCCCCACTCGATCATGCCGGTGCGGATCAGCTTGATCGTTGCCGGGTCCTTGGCGGTGAGGAAAGCCATTGCCGCTGCCTTGCCCGGGTTGAAGGATTTCTTGCCCTGGTTGCGCAGGAGATTGCGCATCTTCACCGTGACGTCGCCGAAGTCGATGTCGACCGGGCACGGCTTCTCGCACTTGTGGCAGATCGTGCAGTGGTCGGCGACGTCCTCGAACTCGGCCCAGTGCGCCAGCGAAACGCCGCGGCGGGTCTGCTCCTCGTAAAGGAAGGCTTCGATCAGCAGCGAGGTGCCGAGGATCTTGTTGCGCGGCGAATAGAGCAGGTTGGCGCGCGGCACGTGCGTCGAACACACCGGCTTGCACTTGCCGCAACGCAGGCAGTCCTTGATGTCGTGCGAGATCTCGCCGATCTCAGTCTGCTCCATGATGATGGACTCGTGGCCCATCAGGTTGAAGCTCGGCGTGTAGGCATCGTCGAGGTTGGCCGGGCGGGCGTCGGCAAACGGCTTTGCAGCGCCGCCGCGCATCAGCTTGCCGCGATTGAAGCGGCCCTGCGGATCGACCCTTGCCTTGTAGGCCCAGAACGAGGCCATCTCCTCGTCGGTCAGGTAATCGAGCTTGGTGATGCCGATGCCGTGTTCGCCGGAGATGACACCGTCGAGCGCGCGCGCCAGCGCCATGATGCGGTCGACGGCGCGGTTGGCCGTCTGCAGCATCTCGTAGTTGTCCGAGTTGACCGGGATGTTGGTATGCACGTTGCCGTCGCCGGCGTGCATGTGCAGCGCGACGAAGACGCGACCGCGCAGCACTTCCTTGTGGATCGCCTCGATGCGCGTCAGCACCGGCTGGAAGACCGTGCCGTCGAAGATTTTGGCCAGCCGTGCCTTCAGCTCGGTCTTCCACGAGGTGCGGACGGAATAGTCCTGCAGGCGATGGAAGAGCGTGGGATTGGCGGCACGGTTGGAGAGGTCGCTGGCGTTGATGCCGTACTCGGCGAACTGCTTCTCGGCCTCGGCGAGCGGCAGGTCGAGGTTGTCCAGCAGCCACTGCCAGCGGTGGCGCACACTGGTTACGTAGTCGAGTGCGGCTTGCCGGCGGTCGCCGATCAGCACGTCCTTGTCGAGACCGGCGTCGCCGGCATGCAGCGGCAACTCACCGCCGAGGAATTCGGCCAGCGCATCGCACAGCGCCAGCTTGTTCTGAGTGGACAACTCGATGTTGATGCGTTCGATGCCGTCGCAGTAATCACCCATGCGCGGCAGCGGGATGACCACATCCTCGTTCACCTTGAAGGCATTGGTGTGCTTGGAGATGGCGGCGGTGCGCGAACGGTCGAGCCAGAATTTCTTGCGCTGCTCGGGCGAGACGGCAATGAAACCTTCGGCGCCGCGCGTGTTGGTCATGCGGATGACGGCCGACGCGGCATTCATGACGGCCGTTTCGTCGTGACCGACGATGTCGCCGATCAGCACCATCTTCGGCCGGCCGTGGCGCTTGGCCTTGGTCGTGTAGCCGACGGCGTTCACGTAGCGCTCATCGAGGTGTTCGAGGCCGGCGAGCAGCACGCCCGAGGTGTTGCCTTCGCCGCCCGGCTTGAAGTAGTCAGTGATTTCGACGATCGCCGGCACCGCTTCGCGCACCTGGCCGAAGAATTCCAAGCAGACGGTGCGCGTCACCGGCGGCATCTTGTGCAGTACCCAGCGCGCGGCGACGATCAGGCCGTCGGTGCCTTCCTTCTGCACGCCCGGTACACCGCCGAGGAACTTGTCGGTGACGTCCTTGCCCAGCCCGTCCTTGCGGCAGTGCTGGCCGGGCATCGACAGTTCCTCTTCCGACAAAAGCTTTTTGCCGGTCGGGTCGAAGCGCTTGATGCGGAAGCGCACCGTGTGCTGCTCGTGGATCTTGCCGAAGTTGTGGTCGAGACGCTCGACTTCCAGCCAGTTGCCGTCCGGGTCGACCATCTTCCACCAGGCCAGATTGTCGAGCGCGGTGCCCCACAGCACGGCCTTCTTGCCGCCGGCGTTCATGGCGATGTTGCCGCCGATGCAGGAGGCGG
>WBZP01000387.1_pt1 | contig 60734 bp, 65 predicted proteins | sample 5204301 | NCBI WGS metagenome assembly WBZP01 (sample SAMN12412401, study PRJNA552823) | activated sludge metagenome | isolation source: activated sludge from nitrification reactor of wastewater treatment plant... | place: USA: Pennsylvania | collected 2017 | reverse complement strand
AAACTGCTCTTGAAAGAATTGATGCTGGGCGAATTGTCGGGCAGAATCGGGCGAATATTCGGGTGGTTCGCCATCCACACAGGCATTCGGCCAGGAGATCACGCCATGCGTCGCATTATATCCGCGCTGCTCATCAGCATTTCATGCACTCTGGCGGCCGCGCAGGGGACCCCGCCGCTGCAACTGGCCGACGGTGCGCCGGATCGTCACGTCGTGGTCCGCGGCGACACCCTGTGGGGCATCGCGGCGAAGTTCCTCAAGGATCCTTACCGCTGGGGCGAATTGTGGAAGTTGAATGCCGACCAGATCAGGAATCCACAGCTCATCTATCCCGGTCAGGTCCTCGTGCTGGACAAGAGCGGCACGATGCCCAGCCTCAAGCTGGTGAAAGAAATGCCGCACGAATACGTTGAGCCGCTGCGCAAGGGCATCCCCTCGATTCCGCCGCAGGACATCGAACCTTTCCTCAGCGAACCGCGAGTGCTCGAAAAGGCCGGACTTGATGCTGCCCCGCGGGTCGTCGCGCTGGAGGGCGGCCGAGTGGTCGCCGGCGCCGGCGATACGATCTATACCACCGAGGTCACGGAACAGCACAAGGTATGGCAGCTGTTTCGTCCCGGCAGGGCCCTGGTGGACCCGGAGACCAGCGAGACGCTGGGCTATGAGGCGGTATTTCTGGGTACCGCGCGCCTGACCCAGGGCGGCGTGCCGTCGAGCTTCCTGGTGCTGACCTCGAAGCAGGAAATCATTGCCGGTGACCGATTGCTGTCCGCGCCGCGGCAGGACGTACCGAGTTATATCCCGCACCCGCCGACCAAGATTATCAAGGGCCAAGTGCTGGCGATGTACGACGCCGTGAGCTTTGGCGGTCCACAGTCCGTGGTTACCCTCAATCGCGGCAAGACGGACGGCTTGGAGCCGGGCCACGTGCTTGCGGTCGACATGGCCGGCGCTGTGGTCACCGACCGTTACGACGGCGAGAAGACCACCTACAAACTTCCCGACGCGCGCAATGGTCTGGTTTTCGTGTTCCGCGTCTTCGACCGCATTTCCTATGCGATGGTGATGAGCGCCAGCCGTCCGGTGGTGGTCGGCGATACCGTACGCACGCCCTGACGCCGGGTCGCGCCGGAAAAGCCCGGCGGGGCGGGGGGCGGGGTACGATTCCTACTTAAACAGGCTCTTGGTCCATGGCGACGGATAGCCGAGAACTCGCTTCCTGGCTCCGTCTCACGCTGATCCCGGGCGTCGGCGGTGAAACCCGGTGCGCCTTGCTCAAGGCCTTCGGGCCGCCGCAAATGATCTTCGAGGCGGGTTTGCGCGCGCTGGCGCAGACCGTCGAACTGGCGCTGGCTGAACGTCTGCTCAGCCATGAATGCGGCGCCGCGGTCGAAGCGGCCCTTGAATGGGCGGCCCAGCCCGGCAATCGATTGCTGACCCTGGCCGACGCGGATTACCCGCAGAGCCTGCTGAGCTCCGACGACCCGCCGGTGCTGCTCTACGCCAAGGGTTGCGTCGAGATCCTGAATCGTCCGATGCTGGCCGTGGTCGGCAGCCGAAATGCCACGCCCCAAGGCCTGCGCGACGCCGAGGCCTTTGCGCGGACGCTCGGCGATGCCGGATTGACCATCGTCAGCGGCCTCGCGCTGGGCATCGATGCCGCTGCCCATCGCGGCGCCGTGGCAAGCCAGGCCGGCACCGTGGCAGTGATCGGCACCGGGGCCGATCGCGTCTACCCGGCCCGCAACGAGGCATTGGCCCGGGTCATCGCGGAAAAAGGGGTCATTCTCGGCGAATTTCCGCTCGGCACTCCGGCGCTGGCCGCCAACTTCCCGCGTCGTAACCGGGTCATTGCCGGGCTGGGACTGGGCTGTCTGGTGGTCGAGGCGGCACTGCGCAGCGGGTCGCTGATCACCGCCCGGCTTGCGGCCGAATCGGGGCGCGAAGTGTTTGCGATTCCCGGCTCCATCCACTCGCCGCTGTCCCGCGGCTGCCACCAATTGATTCGTCAAGGGGCCAAGCTGGTCGAATCGGCGCAGGACATTCTCGAGGAATTGCGCTGGCAACCATCGCCGGTAACGAAATCCGAAGATTCCCACCACCCGTCGGTACCGCAAGATAGTAGCGAAGAGCAAGTGCTAGCTTTTCTGGGTCACGCGCCATGCACGATCGACACGCTCGCAGCCCGCAGCGGCTTGACGCCCGCCGACCTTCTTGCCATGCTGTTGCCCCTGGAACTTGCCGGCCGCGTTGCCCAGCTCCCGGGCGGTCTCTACCAAAGACTTCATTCATGATCGACATCCTGGTCTACCTCTTCGAGAACTACTTGCCCGACGCCTGCCCGGAGCCCGCGGTTCTGGCCCGAAAGCTTTCGGCGGCGGGTTTCGAGACCGCGGACATCGCGGCGGCGCTGTCATGGCTCGACGGCCTCGGCGGGCACGAGGGCGGGCGTTGCCGCAGCCCGGCCCTGGCCGGCTCGATGCGGATCTACGAGGAAGAGGAACAGGAAAGGCTGCCCACCGAATGCCGCGGCTTCATCACCTTTTTGGAACAGCATGAGGCGGTCGACGCCTCCTTGCGCGAAGCCATCATCGAGCGCGCGTTGGCGCTGCCGGATGCCGAAATCAGCCTGGATCGCCTCAAGGTGATCGTCCTCGCGGTAATCTGGCGTTATCGCCACGAAGTCGACGCCCTGATCCTCGACGAACTCCTCGCCGATGACAGCGAAGACGAGGATTCCGGTGGCGACGCACACATCGCGCATATCCTGCTGAATTGAATCCCCGCTTGCGCAATTGCGAGCAGGCCGCTTATGATGCGGCGCTGCCACAGGTGCACTCCGTTCCATTTCGAGCATAGCGAGCCCCATCCCGCCCCGTCACGCGAAGGGGACTGGGGGGAAAGCCCATACCATGAAGCAGCTGATCATCGCCGAGAAACCCTCCGTCGCCCAGGACATCGCCAAGGCGCTGGGTGGCTTTAGCCGAACCGGCGACTACTTCGAAAGCGACGACTACGTGCTGTCTTCGGCCATCGGCCACCTGCTGGAACTGGCCGTGCCGGAGGAGTACGACGTCAAGCGCGGCAAGTGGAGCTTTGCCCATTTGCCGATGATCCCTCCGCATTTCGCGCTGAATCCCATCGAAAGGACGCAGGAACGGCTGCGCCTGTTGACCCGACTGATCAAGCGCAAGGATGTCGGCGGCTTGGTCAATGCCTGCGACGCCGGGCGCGAGGGAGAACTGATCTTCCGTTATGTGACGCAGCACGCGCTGGGCGCCAAACAGAAACCGATCCGCCGCCTGTGGTTGCAGTCGATGACGCCCAGCGCGATTCGCGATGGTTTCGCGCATTTGCGCACCGACCGGGAAATGCTGCCGCTGGCCGATGCCGCGCGCTGCCGCTCCGAAGCCGACTGGCTGGTCGGCATCAACGGCACCCGGGCGATGACCGCCTTCAACTCGAAGGAAGGCGGTTTCTACAAGACGCCGGTGGGCCGCGTGCAGACACCGACGCTGGCGATCATGGTCGAGCGCGAAAGCCGCATCCGTGCCTTTGTCCCGCGCGACTACTGGGAAGTCGAAGCCGAATTTCAGTGCGTTGCCGGTAGCTACCGCGGGCGTTGGCTGGATGAAAAGTTCAAGAAATCCGAGGACGAGCATGCCCGTGCCGAGCGCTTGTGGGACAAGTCCAGAGCCGACGCCCTGCGCAAGAAATGCCTTGGCCAGCACGGTACGGCGGAAGACGAAAGCAAGCCCAAAACCGAAGTTTGCCCGATGCTCTACGACCTCACTTCGCTGCAACGCGAGGCCAACGGTCGTTTCGGCTTCTCGGCCAAGAACACGCTGGGTATCGCCCAGGCCCTGTACGAGCGGCACAAGGTTCTGACCTACCCGCGCACCGACAGCCGCCATCTTCCCGAGGACTACGTCGGCAGCGTCAAGGAAACGCTGGCTGCGATGGCCGGTACGCCCTACGCCAAGTTCGCCGGCAACGTCCTGAAGAACGGCTGGGTGCATCCCAACAAGCGCATCTTCAACAACGCCAAGGTGTCCGATCACTTCGCCATCATTCCCACCGGCGGGACGCCGAAAACTCTCTCCGAGCCCGAACAGAAAATCTACGATCTGGTCACCAAACGCTTTCTGGCCATCTTCTACCCGGCCGCCGAATACAACATCACGACACGTATCACGCGCGTCGAGAAGGAGGCCTTCAAGACCGAAGGCAAGGTGCTGGTAACGCCGGGCTGGCTGGCGGTGTATGGCAAGGAATCGCAGGAGGACGAGGAGAACCCCAACCTGCCTGCCCTGGCAAAGAACGAGCGCGTCTGGGCCAAGGACGTCGAGGTCAAGAGCAAGGCCACGCTGCCGCCACCACGGTTCACCGAAGCCACACTGCTGACCGCGATGGAAGGCGCCGGCAAGCTGATCGAAGACGAGGAGCTGCGCGAAGCTATGTCGGAGCGCGGTCTTGGCACGCCGGCGACACGCGCCGCGACCATCGAAGGTCTGCTCGCCGAGGAATACCTGCATCGCAACGGCCGCGAACTGCAGCCCACCGCCAAGGCCTTCTCGCTGCTGTTTGCGTTGGAACAACTCAAAGTGGACGAAATCCGCTCGCCCGAGCTGACCGGCGAATGGGAATACAAGCTCAAGGAAATGGAGCACGGCCGGCTCGCCCGCGACGAGTTCATGAGCCACGTGGTGGACAAGACGCGGGAGATGGTCGAGCGGATCAAGACGGGCGAATTCGCCGATCCCGACTTCGGAACGCTGAAGACGCCCTGTCCCCGTTGCGGCGCCAAGATCCACGAAGGCTACAAGCACTTCACCTGTGAAAAGTGCGACTACAAACTGTGGAAGGTGGTTGCCAGCCGGCAGTGGGAAACCGAGGAAGTGGACGAACTGCTGACCAATCGCCAGATCGGTCCTCTGCAAGGCTTTCGCAGCAAGATGGGGCGCCCCTTCGCGGCCATGATCAAGCTCAAGGAAGACCACATGCCGGAATTCGATTTCGGCCAGTCGGATGCCGATGCCGATGCGGAAGAAGTGGATTTCTCCACCCAGGAGTCGCTCGGCGCCTGCCCGAAATGCGGTGCCGGCGTGTTCGAGCACGGCATGGCCTACGTGTGCGAGAAGGCCGTTGGTGCGGCCAAGACCTGCGACTTCCGTTCCGGCAAGGTGATCCTGCAGCAGGAAGTCGCCCGCGGCGACATGCAGAAGCTGCTGGCCACCGGCAGGACCGACCTGCTGAAGGGATTCATATCGAACAAGACGCGGCGCAAGTTCTCCGCCTACTTGGTGCGCGACCCGGCCGGCGGTAAGGTCGGCTTCGAGTTCGAACCGAGGGCGCCCAGGGCTGGCACCAAGCCAGTTGGCAAGATCGCCGAAGCGAAGCCGGCCAGTTCTGCCGTGGCCTCGGCCCGCGGGCCCGGGTCAACGCCGCGTGCCGACACCGGCGCGACGGCCAGGAAAGCCCCCGCGAAAAGAGCGGCCGCGAAAAAGCCCACGGCGGGAAAGGCCGTTGCGGCAGCGGCGGAAAAAAAGCCGACACCAAAAAAAGCTGCCTGAGCACGGCGCGGTGAACGCAATCCGCGTGCAGGCCGTTCTCGACTTCTGGTTTCTGCCGGAAGACCACCCGGGCAGCGGCAGCTACCGCGCGGAATGGTTTCGCAAGGATGATGCCTTCGACGCGGCAATCCGCGCCGGTTTCGGCGCCGAGGTCGAGACCGCCTTGAGCCGCGCCACTTGCCAGGGTTCAGACCGAGCCCTGCTCGCGCGTATCCTGTTGCTCGACCAGTTCACCCGCAACATCTTTCGCAACACCCCGCGCGCCTTCGCCGGCGATGCGCAAGCCCTGACCTTGGCCGGGACCTTGGTCGCCGCCGGTCGTGACAAGAATCTCTCCCCTTGGCAGCGCTGGTTCGCCTACCTCCCCTTCGAACACAGCGAATCGCTGCCCGACCAGGAGCGCTCGGTCGCACTCTTCGCCGGATTGTGCCGCGAGGTTCAAAACGATGCCTTCAACAGCGCCTACGACTACGCCGTCCGGCATCGCGACGTGGTCGCCCGCTTCGGGCGTTTTCCGCATCGCAATGCCATCCTCGGCCGCGAATCGACCATTGCGGAAATTGCCTTTCTGGACCAACCCGGCTCCTCGTTCTGAAGGCACGAAAACGGTTCGCATTGCGGCCGCTGCCTAGTCCCGCCGGAGGACTTCCAGGGGGCATCGTCGGTGCTTACGAATGGTGCGCGCCGAAAATTCGATCTCACCGTCCGACAATCGGAAACCTAGGGGCAAAAGTTTTTGCGGGCAGGAGAACTCCGCCAAGAAAGTTTAGCTGAAAGGCAACATATTGATATTTATATATTATTTTAGCGGTCATAAGCGAGAAGCGAGAACTTTGGCTTCATTTCCCCTTGAAAAGTCACGAATCGCGTCTACGGTTAGGGTACCTGTTAACACTTGGCAATCCAAAACCCGGAGCTTGCTGACAGGTTTTTTTAACCAGCAATAAGGAGGACATCATGGGAATGCTCGACAAGTGGTTTGGCGGCAAAAAGGACTATCCGCCGCTGCCGGCCGACAACGAGGCGCGCGCCAGGCTCGACATGGTGAAAGGCCAGCTTGAAGAGTTGGCCAATCGAGTGTCGGATGATCTGGAAGTCGTGCCCGGCGAACATGAGGCTTTCGTGTTTCTTGGCAAGCCGCCGAAGCACTTTGGTATGGCGTGGATCCAGGACGGCAAAGTGAAGGGTCTCAAGGAGTTGGTGGAAGAGAATAAACTTTCGCAAGCCGCGGTTGGCAAGATGGTCGGGAAACTGGGGGACGCTTACCAGCAAGCCAGCGAAGCGCCGCGCTTTTCTGCGCAAGTGGCCGGCCGGCAAGCGGTCGTAATTCCGTCCAAAGGCCTTGAGCAGCAAGTTCGGCAGATCATCGCCAACCCAACCCAGTAAGCTTCGCCGGCGCAGCCCGAGGCGTCCGGGCTGCGGGCGCTTCGTCGGTGGCTTCCTGACGGGAGCCCGGCGGGTCGGACGAGTGTCGGGCGCCTTCGATTCGCTGTAGTGGCAAAGAGTAGGTGCCACCGGACGATATCGGCGGCTGTCTATTGGCGCGGACGGGTGACCAGCGGCCCCGCAGGCGACCGCAAGAGACGGCTCAGGGCGACAGGCTGGCAACAGCTTGCGGGAAATCCAGCCTGCGAAAACCCTGCGAACGGCGTGTTCCCGACTGCCAGCCAGCTTTGAGTTTCTGGTGGCGGTGCGGCGGAAAACTGTTCAATCGTGTGAGCCGCCAAAGTGGGTCGGCAGCTGACAGAGGAATTCGTCGCAATCCTGTTCAAGCTTTGCGTCGAGGAAATCGTCAGCGCGGGTCTTGCCGAGGTTGACCGCCATCACGGATTTGCCTTTGCGGCGGGCATGCTCGACCAAACGGAATCCGGAATAGACCATCAGGGACGAGCCGACGACCAGCACTCCGCGCGCGGCATCGATGGCGTCCAGCGCGGCGCGGACCCGGTCTCCGGGAACGCTGTCGCCAAAGAACACTACGTCGGGCTTGAGCACTCCCCCGCAGGACGGACAGGCCGGGACCGCAAGATCCGCCTGCGCGGCTTCCGGGAGTTCCGCATCGCCGTCGGGCCCAAGGCGATCGGCTCGCGTCGTACGGCCGGGATTCGCTGCGCTCAGCCATAACTGGACCGAGGCACGCGGGTAAGTTTGCCGACATGCCAGGCAAAGCACCCGATCCAGCCCGCCATGGAGTTCCAGCACCGCTCGACTTCGCGCCTTCTGGTGCAGTCCATCGACGTTCTGCGTGATCACCAGGGCAATTCGCTGCAGGCGTTCCAAGCGCGCGAGGGCGTGATGTCCACGGGTCGGCTGCGCCAGCCCGATCGTGGGCCAGCCGATATAACTCCTGGCCCAATAGCGCCGCCGCGCGCTATCGGAGCGCATGAAGTCGTTGTGGTCGATCGGCTTCGCACCCTTCCACTGACCTTCACGATCCCGATAGTCCGGGATTCCGCTCGCCGTGCTCAATCCGGCGCCGGTGAGCACGACCACCGGACCTTGGTCCAGAAGGCGCGCGATCCGTTCGCCGTGCCGTTCGCTTGTCTCGTCGTATCCAGTCATGCTTGCATTCCCCTTGGCGCGAGCGTACCGCCGGCGGCGGCGGGAATCTCAGCCGGGGAGTTTCGCGTACAGCTTGACGGCAACATCCATGCGTCGCAGCAGGAGTTCGCTGGTGGTGAAAATCCGGCTGGCAATGGACGCAAATTTCGAATCATCCTGAATGACCATTGTCGGCTGCAAGTCCTGCCAGTGCGTCGCCACCCGCTCCAATTCGGCTGTTATCCTTGGCTTGTCCCGGGCCGTCGCGGCCAGTTCGATCAACGCGGTGGAGAACTCCTGGTGCGCAGTTTCCAGTTCGGACCGACATTTCGACATGTGAATTCCCATATGACGAAACAGGAAGAACTTCGCCATGCGCTGCGACAGCATGCGTTCCCGGCCGGCCAGATTGACCAGCCTACCCAAATGCGTGCCGTCGGCTCGCTCAAAGCTCATGGTCAGTCTTTGCGCGGCGGCCAACACCTCTTCGTTCAGGCCGAACAGCCGACGCGCAGCCCGACGACCGGGATCGGCGTCCAACATGGCGCGATACGGCCCCCAAACCTCGCCCAGTTCGGCGCGCGCGGCACGGCTGTCAGGGCTGTCCGCGGCGGGGCCGAGCTCGTCAAACTGGCGATCGAACAGGGCCACCGATTGGCGCAGGACGAGACGCGCCCGACGCGGCAATACGCCCCGCTCGATCATCAGCCACGACTTGGCCATGCGCTGTGACAGCATTCGTTGGCGCCCGGCAATATCGATCGCATCGCGCAACGGCCGATAGCCGCTTTCCGGAGTTCGCGCCTGCGCCGAGGGAACCTTAGGCGCATCGCCGCTTCCCTTCGAGTGCGGCAGACGTCGCTGCGTCGTGAATGGGGGCGCTACCACGGCTTCAGCGGCGAGGTGGTGTGCGATCCTGGCGTTGTTGAGCCTGATGTGCCGCCCGTCGACGGCGATCAGGTCGGCGTCGGTCAGCTCACGCAAGGCGCGCGACAGGGTTTCCGGCTGCATGCCGAAGCGTGAAGCCAACAACTGCTTGTTCATGCTGAGCGTCACCGGCGTTTCCCCTGGCCGGTCATGAATCGGACCCGCCAGTTGCAGGAAGAAGTCGAGCAAGCGCCGAGTGCCGGAACGGTTCGCCGCAAGCTCAGCCTCCATTTCGATCTGGCGCTGCGCCAGCGCCTTGATGACACGCAGCGTGCTGCGGCCGTGCGCAGTCATCACGCGGCAGAAATCTTCACGTGCAATGCACAGCAGTTGCGACGGCCGTACCGCGAGCGCGTTGACCAAGTAGGGACTTGGACAAAACAGTTCCGCCTCGCCGAATGAACGCCCCGGCTCTATCACTTCAATGATCTTCTCGCCGCCGCGATTGCAGGACAGTGCCAGTTTCACTTGTCCGGACAACAACAGGTACATTTCTCGGACCGGGTCACCGACGAGGTACAGGGCCTGATTCCTTTGCAGCGTCGCGATGCGTGCAGCGCGCGCCAGTTCAAGGCGATCTCCGGAATCGAGTTCGGCGAACAGGGAATGGTCGCTCAGGATTCTTTCGATGTCGATATTGGTCTTTGCCAGCATGCGTCGTCCTCAGATCCGCGGTCTCCGGACAATCCGGTGACTCCCGCTACCCGTCAACCATGCCAGATTCCGAGGACCGCCGCCAGAACGGGCGGCCTGCGCGCCGGGACGGTATTCCGGACGCCCAAACGTCTGCGCCGGAGGTATGCTCGGCCTGCGCTTACGGATCGGGGAAACTCATGACCAGCAGCATCGATCGCCTGCTCGCTTATCAAATCGCGGCGCGCCACTTTCCGGGCGCGGTTGTTCATGTCGAGCGCGCCGGCAAAGCGCTCGCGCACCAGGCGGCTGGCATGCTTCGGCCGGACAGCGAGGTAGCGATGCACGACGCGGCGATCTTCCGCCTGGCGTCGCTGAGCAAACCCGTGGTCAGCGTGGCGGCCCTGATGCAGGTCGGCGAAGGCTTGCTCGCGCTCGACGCGCCGGCCGCCGACTACCTGCCGGTCCTGGACGACCTGCGGATGCAATCCGGAGTGCGGCCGGATCGCGCACCGACGGTGCGCGACCTGATGCGCCACAACTCGGGCCTGGTATATGAATGGGACATCCGCAATGCAGATCTGCGCCAGATCGCCTTGCGGTCGGATTTCCTCGGGCGCATGCCCTGCGTGGACCCGGAAGCCTTCGTCGCGGCGCTCGCGGCGTTGCCTCTGGCGGCGCAGCCGGGTACGAATTTTCGCTATGGCTATTCCACGGACATTCTTGGCATGATCGTCGAAAAGATCGATGGCATGCCGCTCGGGCAATCGCTCAAGGCGCGCATCTTCGATCGCCTGGGCATGCCGGACACCGGCTTCGAAGTGCCCGCCTGCGACCAGCCGCGCCTGGCCGCGGCCCATGCCGCCGATGTCGCCTGGCAGGAGCGGGTCAAGGGCTACGGCTTGCGCCTGGAAGGCCAGCCCTGGATGCAAAGCGGCGGCGGTGGGCTGGTGTCCACGCTCGGCGACTATGCGCGGTTTGCGCGCATGCTGGCCAATCGCGGGTGTAGCGGTGGCGAGCGTTTGATACCGGAAGCCCTGTTCCACGAAATGAGCCGCAACCAGTTGCCAGACGATGCCGAGGGTCCCTCCGCCTATACCGGTCCCGGTTTCGGATTCGGTCTCGGCTTGGCCGTCAGGCTGGACTGGGGTCCGGCGGCGATGCCCTGTGTCGCCGGAGAAATGACCTGGTCGGGCATCAGCGGCACGGCCCTGTTCGTACACCCCGGCGAGCAATGGTTCGCGATATCCTTCACCAGCAACCTGGCGACGCGGATGATGGCGAGGATGGAATTCCGCCGCGCGGCGAGTCTGCTGTAGACCGCGCTGTCGAAGGCCGGGCCTCGATCGTCTAGTCGAAAAGAATCACCTGGCGCACGGCCTCGCCGGCGGCCAGGCGGTCGAAGCCTTCATTGATCTGGTCGAGCTTCAGGCGATGCGTAATCAGCCTGTCCACCGGCAGGCGGCCGGCCTTGAACAAATCGATGTAATGCGGGATGTCACGCGCCGGCACGGCCGAACCGAGGTAGCTGCCCTTCAGCGTGCGTTCTTCGGCGACCAGATTGACCGCCGGGACATTGAACGTGTGGCTGGGTGGCGGCAGGCTGCAGGTCACCGTGGTGCCGCCGCGCCGCGTGATCTTGTAGGCGGCATCAAGCGCCTGCACGGCACTGGCCGCCTCGATGGCGATATCGACGCCGCCATTGGTGGCCGCCTTGACTTGCGCCACGAGATCCGGGTCGGCGGCGGAAAAGGCGCGGGTCGCACCCAGCGCCAGCGCCGTTTCAAGTTTCGCCGGCAGCGTATCAATGGCGATGACTTGCCGTGCCCCGGCCGCCAATGCGCCGAGCACGGCCGACAGCCCGACGCCGCCCAGGCCGACCACGGCAACCGTCTGCCCGGAACGAACTTGCGCCGAGTTGATTGCCGCGCCGACGCCGGTCAGCACTGCGCAGCCGAAGATCGCGGCAACGTCGGGCGCCAGATCGGGATCAACCTTGACCAGCGAACCACGATTGCATACTGCGTATTCGGCAAAGCAGGAAACACCGACCTGGTGGTTCAGCGGTGTGCCGTCGGCGCGCGACAGATGACGGTGGCCGCCGACCATGGTGCCCGCCGTGTTGGCCGCGGCGCCAGGTTCGCACAGGGCGGGGCGGCCTTCGAGGCACGGCAGGCAGTGGCCGCAACTCGGCACGAAAACCAGCGCCACGGAATCGCCGCGCACCAGGTCGCTGACGCCCGGACCGGTCTCCTCGACGATGCCCGCGGCTTCATGGCCGAGAACCATCGGCATCGGCCGCGGGCGATCACCGTTGATGATGGACAGGTCGGAATGGCACAGGCCGGCCGCCGTGATGCGGACCAAGACTTCATTCGGGCCGGGTCCGGCGAGATTGACGGACTCAATGGTGACCGGTCGAGTTTGCCCATAGGGGCGCGGTTGTTCCATCTGGCTGAGGACGGCGGCGCGGATTTGCATGAGCTTTTCTGCCTTGATTGGGTTTATCGGTGCCAGTGTAGCGGATTAGATTTGCCTGCATGTCGCCTTCGCGCTATTCCCTCGCCGCATTGCTGGCCAGTTCGACGCTGGTGCTCAATGCCTGCGGCGTGTTGCCCTTTGGCAAGCAGGCGCCGGCGCCGGTGGTATCGCGAGCCGGCGCCAGGGACACGCTGCAGGACTCCTATCCTGGCGCCGCGTCGAGCGGCAACGACAAAGCCAACGACGTGGTGCTGTTCGCGCTGGGTCTGGTGGAAACCGGCTACCTGTTCGGCGGCAAGAATCCGGAAGCCGGTCTCGATTGCAGCGGCATGGTCAGCTATGTCTTTCGGAAATCTGTCGATATGCGGCTTGACGGGTCGGCCGCCGATCTGGCGCAACTCGGCAAGCCGGTGCCGGCCGAGCAACTGCGTCCCGGCGACCTGGTCTTCTTCAATACCCGCAATAGATCCCATTCGCATGTCGGCATCTACATCGGCGAGGACCGCTTTGTTCATGCCCCAAACAGCCGCGGCAAGGTGCGCACGGAAAGCCTGCGGCACGGCTGGTTCGCCGCCCACTTCGAGGAAGGCCGTACGTATTTCGACTGAGCAGCCCGGCCTCGAATGTCAAGCCAGCCGCGGGCGGATGTTTCCGCGGCCAGCGGCGGCCAGGCCAACCGTGCGGGTGGCCGGAGGCTTCAGACGTTTGCGCCGTCGCCGCGCCGGGCGGCCTGCTCAAGGCGAAGCCTCTCCGCCAGCACCTTGGCCGCGTAGGTTTGCTCTTCATCGTCGGTCGCGCCAGCGTAGTACTGTAGGCCCGCCATCAGGCTGCCTTGCCGGCGAATGGCTTCCTGCAGGATCCGGGCACCGATCTGGACATTGGTCACCGGATCCAGAAAGGGTGCGTTGGCCGCCACGTCGGTCAGCTTGTCCGCGTGATAACGCGGGATGATCTGCATCAGCCCTTGGGCGCCCATTGGACTCTCGGAGATCGGATTGAACCTGGATTCAATGCTGATCACGGCTATGAGCAGCAGCGGATCCATGTGCCGCTGACGCGCCACGGTTTGTACGGTTTCAAAGATCGGCAGCAGCGCCTCGCCGGCTACCCGGTAGCGCTGCGCCACGTAATCGAGCACGGCGGCCAGCGGCGGCGTCAGGCTTGGCGTCGAGCGTTCTTGTCCCTTGGGAAAGGGCCGCGCGTCCGCCGCTACGGACAGGTCCGATACCGCCGAACTCACGGCGCGGAGGGCAGCCATGCCGCTTGTCCCGGCTCCGACCAGCAGGAGCACCAACCCGAGCATCGCCGCATCGAGATGAAGGAAGTGGGCCACGGCTGCGGCGCTGCGGGCAATCAGAAATCGTTGAGAGATAGCAGTCGACAAGATTTCTCCTTCGTAGGACATCCTTTGTCCGATGAACCCGCCAAGCCAATGACGAGCCGCGAGCGGGACTAACCATTTGAGCGCCCACAGCTACGCCAACCGTGGCTACGGTACGCTCCTCTTTTTCTTATACTTGGGCGGCAGGCGAAAGCCTGCCGTGAAAGACCAAGTGCCGCGACATCCGACACCTTTCCGCCCTCGGACCGAGGGCGGCCAAACAAACCGCCGAATGTCGCCTAAACCGCCTTGCGGCCTGGTTTCGCGACAACGGCAGCGCCAAGCGCCGCTTGCGCCAATTCCGTAACCTGCTTCGCGGTCCTGGTCATGCTCAGGTAAGTCGAGTTGGCTGCTGCCACCGCGGACCGAATCGCGTTGACCGCCAAATCAGATCCCGCCGGCGCGCTACTGGCCGCGTCGTCAAGTGCCTGGTTCGCGCTTTGACCTAGCTCGGAAACCTGCCCTTCAACGACTTCGGACAGAGCTTCGTTGGTGTCCGCGGCGATTCGATAAACCGTGCGTGAGTAGGCGCCCGCCTTCTCCAAACCCGGCTGAACCCGCATCGTTTGCAGCGAAACCAAACCCGGAACGTCCTTTACCTCGAGCAGAGCCCGGGTACTTGCCGCGCTCTCCTCCATCATGGTTCGTGCCGCATTGAGGTTCAAGGCCACGAGACGCTCGGCACCACCGAAAGCGGTACTGGCGAGGGATGCAAAGGCATCGACACCGGCCGCGCTGGCGCTAGTGAGTTTTTCGGGTACGTCGTACATGGCGCTCTCCTGCAAGTTTCGAAATCCGGCTACCGCGTGCCCTTCAAGTGCCGACAAACTCTTCCAGTCAAGAATGGTGCACCGCAGTACAAGGCTATTTTAGGCGGCAGTTCAGTTTTGTCAACACAAATCTGTTGCAGCGCAACACTCACTGTGTGCCCAGGCAAAGCGACGTCGACCAGCAGCGCGGCGGGCCCGGCTGCATCCACCTTTTTCTTCCGCGCCAGAGAGCCGGTTTTGCCATCCAGCAGCCGCGACGGATCTCAAAAAAAACCCGGTACCTGAGTGCCGGGTTCAAACCAATCCTTGCGGATCGGAGGAGGAGAACCGCATTCTACGGGTTCCGATCGCCACAAATTAGGTGTCGGGCTCTAGCAGAACTTTCCACCCGCAAGCAATTCCGAAGCGGCGGCTTCGGCACGCACTGTCCTGCCTCCCGCCTGCTCACCTTTTGGCTGAGCAGGCTATGCACCCGAGTTCACGGTTGGGGCACCCTCGGGCGGCGGGGCCCCAGCCGGCACCTTGTAGCGGTTGTAGCCCCACAGATACTGCTGTGGGCACCTGCGGATCAGGGCTTCCAGCTCACGGTTCAACCGCGCCGCTCGCGCCAGAAGGTCTCCTTCGAGCGGGGCCGACAGCGGGAACAGCCGGAGGTGATAACCTGCGCCGTAGTGCAAGCGCTCGGCGTAAGCCAGTAGCACCGTGGCCCCGGTTTCGGCGAGCCTTGCGGCCAGCGTCATCGTATACGCGGGACGGTCGAAGAACGGCAGCCAGACCCCTTCGCCCTTGCCGGGTACCTGATCCGGCAGCATGCCCACCGCTTCGCCATTCTTCAAGGCTTTCAACAGGCGTCGCACGCCCGACAGATCCGCGGGAGCCAACCTGAGATTTGCACCGCGCCCCTGCTCGATCAGCGGCGCCAGCCAGTCCTGCTTCGACCGCCGGTAAAGCACGGTCATCGGCTTCTGCGCCGCGTAGTACTGCGCCGTGATCTCGAAGCAGCCCAGGTGGGGGGTCAGAAACAAGATGCCGTGCCCAACCGACCAGGCGCGCTCGACCAGTTCCCAACCCGTGACGCGGACCACCCGATGGATCACCTCCTGCTGCGGACGCAACCAGATTTTGGGCAGTTCGAACAAGGCCTTGCCGGCCTCGGCGATCGCCGCGGCTTTCACCGCACCAAGACCAGCCTGCCCGATTTGCACGGAAAAATTGCGTCGGTAGGTGGGCGAAAGCAGCCACACCAGCCAGCCGGCGACAGCGCCGAGACTGTGCAGCAGCGGCAGCGGCAAGCGCGCAAGTGCGCGGAAGAACACGGAGAACGGTGAGGGCATCGAAAAACGGGGTGTGTCGAAACGAAAGGCTGGCGAAGGCCAGGTCCCGCCTGAACAAGGCTTGCACGGAAATCAAAGCAAGTAGAATTATCGCTTAGAGTTCGCTCCTCCGACCATTCTGCGGATTTCCCTGTCATGACCAAGCCACTGCGTGCCGCGGTAATCGGCGTCGGCTATCTGGGGCGATTTCACGCCCAAAAGTATGCCGCGCTGACCGCTGGCGACGTGGAATTGGTCGGCGTGGTTGACTCCCATGCGGAGACGGCGCAACGCGTCGCCCGGGAGCTGGGTGTGGCGGCCTTCACGGATCATCGCGAACTTCTGGCGGGGAGGGTCCCGCGCGTCGATCTGGTGTCGGTCGCCAGCACCACCGAAACCCATCACGCCGTGGCGCGCGATTGCCTGAACGCCGGCGTTCATGTGCTGGCGGAAAAACCAATCACGGTGACAGTGGCTCAGGCCGACGAACTGATCGCGCTGGCCGACGCGAAGCGGTTGGTACTGCAGGTCGGCCATCTGGAACGCTTCAATCCGGCCTGGCTGGCGGCGCGCGACAAGATCGGTCGGCCGATGTTCATCGAAGCCCACCGCATGGCGCCCTACAAGGCGCGCGGCATCGACGTTTCGGTCGTTCTCGACCTGATGATCCATGACCTCGACCTGGTACTGCCGCTGGTCGATGCCCCGATCGTCGACCTGCGCGCCTCCGGCGTTTCGGTGCTGACCGATGGCATCGACATCGCCAATGCGCGCATCGAATTCGCCAACGGCTGCGTGGCGAACCTGACGGCCAGCCGCACTTCAACGGCTTCCTTGCGCCGGCTGCGGGTGTTCCAGCACCACGAATACATTTCCGTCGATTTTGGCGAGCGCCGCGTCGGCATCAGCCGCAAGCGCGAGGCGCTGGTCGAAGGGGAACCTCCGCTGGACAGCGAGACGTTCCAGCAACCGCCGGGCGACGCGCTGATGACCGAGATCCAGGCCTTTGTCGCCGCCGTGCGCGGTGGCACGCCGCCCGTCGTCAGCGGCCGCGAGGGCCGCGATGCGCTGGCCGTCGCGCTGGACATCGACCGCATGATCGCCGCGCGCCACAAGACCTTTTCCTGAAGTCGCCCAATGAACATACCAATGCTTGACCTCAAGGCCGAATACGCGCTGCTGCGCGATGAGATCGAACCGGCCGTGACCGCAGCCCTGGCGGCCTGCCAGTACATCGGCGGGCCCAACGTCAAGGCCTTCGAGGCGGAAGCCGCCGCTTACGCCGGGGTCAGGCACGCGATCTCCTGCGCGTCCGGCACCGACGCCCTGCTGATCGCTCTGCGCGGCATCGGCCTGGGGCCTGGGGATGAAGTCATCACGACCCCGTTCACTTTCGTCGCCACGGCCTCGACGGTGCTCATGTGCGGCGCCAAGCCGGTGTTCGTGGACATCGATGCGCGGACCTTCAACCTCGACCTGGACCAGGTGGCGGCGGCGGTCACGCCCGCTACCCGCGCCATCCTGCCGGTACACCTGTTCGGCCAGCCGGTGCCGCTTGAGCCGCTACGGCGGCTTTGCGAAAAGCATGGGATCAAGCTCGTCGAGGACGCGGCACAATCCTTTGGTGCCGACTATGCAGGTCGCAAGTCCGGCGCCTATGGCGACATCGGCTGCACGTCCTTCTATCCGTCGAAGAATCTTGCGGCCTTCGGCGACGGCGGCCTGATGATCACCGACAACGATCACCTTGCCGCCGAGTTGCGGGTGCTGGCCAGCCACGGCTCGCGCGAGCGCTACCACCATCACGTGCTGGGCTACAACTCGCGGCTGGACGAAATCCAGGCCGCGATCCTGCGCATCAAGCTCAAGCGCCTGGACGGCTTCAACAATCGCCGTCGCGCCATCGCCGACTCCTATAACAGCCAATTGGCGGGCCTGGTCGAAACCCCACTGGCCGATGGTCACGGGCGGCACGTCTATCACCAGTACACAATCCTGTCCGACCGGCGCGACGCAATGCAGAAAGCGCTGACCGAAGCCGGTATCGCCTGCGCCGTGTATTACCCGGTGCCGCTACACCGGCAGGAAATGTTCGCCGCGTCGCACGGCCACGTCACGCTGCCGGTGACCGAAGGCGTCGCGCGGCGCTGCCTGTCGCTACCGATATCGCCCATGCTGCAGGACGGGCAGATCGAGCGCATCGCCGACACGATCCGCCAGGCGCTGGCATGAAGCGGATGCCGCCAGTTTCAGGCGCGCGTGCCGGACGGCCCGGCAGAGGACGCAAATGAGCATCCACGCCACCGCGGTCATCGCGGCCGACGCAAGGCTGGGCGCCAACATCCGCATCGGGCCCTTTGCGGTGATCGAGGAGGACGTCGTCCTCGGCGACGACTGCGAAGTTGCCGCCCATGCCGTGATCAAGCGCCACACCCGCATCGGCGCGCGCAACCGGATCGCCGAGCACGCGGTGATCGGCGGCGATCCGCAGGACTTCAAGTTCAAGCCGGATTGCCTTTCATACACCGAAATCGGCGACCAAAACTGGCTGCGCGAAGGCGTCACGATCCATCGCGGCTCGCGTCAGGGAAGCGTCACGCGAATCGGCAACGGCTGCTTCCTGATGGCCTATAGCCACGTCGCCCACGACTGCACGGTCGGCAACCAGGTGGTGATGGCCAATACGGCCGGCATTGCCGGTGAGGTGGTGGTGTACGACCGTGCCTTCATCTCTGCCGCGGTAACCGTGCACCAGTTCTGCCGCGTGGGCCGGAACGCGATGATCGGGCTCTCGTCCAAGGTCGTGCAGGACGCGCTGCCATTCTGCATCACCGACGGCAATCCGGGCCGCGCCCGCGGCCTCAATCTGGTCGGCCTCAAACGCAATGGTTTCGGACCCCAGGACATCTCTGCCCTGAAGGACGCCTACCGACTGCTTTACCAGCGCGCGCCGCTGGCCGAAGTCCTGGCGCGCATGCGCGTCGCGGATAGCGCTCCGGTGAAGGAGCTGGCCGACTTCATCGGAAACTCCAAGCGCGGTTTTGCCCATCCGACGCGCTGAGTTCGCATCTAGCGCCGCCCGCCCGCCAGTTTGACGGCCTCCGGCCGCCGCCGCAGGCGCCAGACTGCGAGAGGGCCGAGCAGCCCTCCGAGGCCGAGCGTCGACCAGGCGAGGCCCCAGACCACATGGTCCGGCAGGCCATCGCCGGCCCGACCCCAGTCGAGCACCAAGCCGAAAATCCATGGCGCGATCGCGCCGGCGCCGAAACCCAGCACCGAGCGCAGCGAATACGCGGCGCCAAGACAGCGCGGGTCGGTGAGTTCGGTCAACGTGGTCGAGTGGATCGACGAATCGGCGACGCCGGTGACGTTGTAGAACACGGCGACGGCAACCAACAGCGACATCGGCGCGCCGATCATCCAGCCGAAGCTGAACGAGCAGGCAAGGCTTGCCACGGACATCGCCATTGCAACGGCAGTGCGACCGAAGCGATCCGACAGCGATCCGCCGACTACGCTGCCGACCACGGCAACCAGATAGGTCACCGCGGTCAGCGTGGCGCCAAGGCTGGCTGCCTGCGTGCCCCCGGTGCCGCCGGCAATGGCGGCCGCGGCGAGAAAGGCCGGCAGCCAGGCCCACAAACCGAGCAATTCCCAGGCGTGAAAGCTGTAGCCCCAGATCGAGAGCATCGCCGGCTTGTTGCGCAGCACTTCCGCCAGTCGGGCGCGGCTGCCGCGTCCGCCGGGCGCGGCGTGGGCAATGTTTGGCACCGCGCGCAACGCCCGGTAGCCCAGTAGCACACCGAGCAGCGGGCAGCAGGCGGTGACGACAAAAGCGCCGCGCCAGCCGGCCAGCGGAATCATGGCGCTGGCGATCAACAGCCCGACCGCATAGCCGAGGGAGGCGGCGGCAAGATAGTAGCCAAGCGCGCGGCCCTGCCGCTCGCGCGTCTGCTGGGCGACGATGGCCAATCCCGGGGTATAGGAGCCGCCCGAGCACAGCCCGGTGAGCCCGTACAACAGCAGGGCGGAAACGAAGCCGTCGGCCAGCATGGCAAAGACCAGGCCACTGGCCGCCGCCGCGACCCCTGACAAGAGGTAGACGCGCCGCGCCCCATAGCGGTCGGAAAGGAAGCCGACCGAAAACAATGAAATCAGGAAACCGGCGTGATAGGCCGACTGCACCATGCCGGCCTGCCAGGCGTCCATGTCCCAGTCGGTTCGCAGCAAGGGCAGCACCGCGGACCACGCGGTGAACATCGTCGCGAAAGCGGCACGCGCGGCACAGAACTGGAGCAGCCAGGACATGGGCGCACTCTATCATCGGCATCAGCATGCGGATTGACGGGCGCTCCGATCCGCGCCTAGAATGCGCCCTGTTCCGCCGAGTTAAATGACAACTTGCGAGGCGGAGAAGGTTTCCCGCAAACTGCGGCGGCCGAAAAACAAATATCGCTAAAGCGTCGCCTGCTTCCGCCCCCAAGCTGGCCTCGCCAAGTTGCGGGGCGTTTTGTTTTCTGGAGCAGAACCATGGCGCAAGAATATTTTTTCACTTCCGAGTCGGTCTCCGAAGGCCATCCGGACAAGGTATCCGACCAGATTTCCGATGCCATCCTCGACGCCATCCTGGCGCAGGACCCGCATTCCCGCGTTGCCGCCGAAACCCTCTGCAACACCGGTCTGGTGGTGCTCGCCGGCGAGATCACGACCAATGCCGTGATCGATTACATCGGCATCACACGCGATGTACTCAAGCGCATCGGCTACGACAACACCGACTACGGCATCGACTACCGCGGCTGCGCCGTCCTGGTGGCATACGACAAGCAGAGTCCGGACATAGCCCAGGGCGTGAACAAGGCTTACGACGACAACCTGAATCAGGGCGCGGGCGACCAGGGCCTGATGTTCGGCTACGCCTGCGACGAGACGTCAGTGCTGATGCCACTGCCGATCCACCTGGCGCACCGCCTGGTCGAACGCCAGTCGATGCTGCGCCGTGACGGGCGCCTGCCCTGGTTGCGCCCCGACGCCAAGTCGCAGGTTACGGTGCGTTATGTGGACGGCAAGCCGGACAGCATCGACACCGTCGTACTGTCAACCCAGCACTCACCGGAAATGTCCGACGGGGCGAAGATGAAGCAGGCGGCGATCGACGCAGTGATCGAGGAAATCATCAAGCCGGTGCTGCCCAAGGAATTGCTCAAGGGCCAGGTCAAGTACCTGGTGAACCCAACCGGCCGTTTCGTCGTCGGCGGCCCGCAGGGCGACTGCGGCCTGACCGGGCGCAAGATCATCGTCGACACATATGGCGGCGCGGCACCGCACGGCGGCGGCGCCTTCTCCGGGAAGGATCCGTCGAAGGTCGACCGCTCGGCGGCCTATGCCGGCCGCTACGTGGCGAAAAACATCGTCGCCGCGGGACTCGCCAGCCGGTGCCTGGTGCAGATTTCCTATGCCATCGGTGTTGCCGAGCCGACGTCCGTTTGGGTGACAACACAAGGCACCGGCAAAGTCGCCGACGCGACCATCGCCGAACTGGTCAAGAAGCATTTCGACCTGCGCCCGAAAGGCATCGTCACGATGCTCGACCTGCTCCGTCCGATCTACGAAAAGACCGCCGCCTATGGCCACTTCGGCCGCGACGAACCGGAATTCACTTGGGAAAATACCGACAAAGCAGCGGCGCTACGCGCCGATGCCGGCCTGTAAGGCCGGTTCGCGCAGTGAACTTTGTCGGTATTTCGTCGCAGGCTAACCTGCCCGGTTTTTCGGCAGGTTAAGGCCCGTCAGGGCCGGCCGAAGACAAAATCCCCAGTTTGCGGCGTTGCGCGCCGATGCCGGCCTGTAAGGCCGGTTCGCGCAGCGAACTTTGTCGGTATTTCGTCGCAGGCTGACCTGGCAGCCTAATCGCTAGGTCAAGGCCCGCAGGGCCGGCCGGAGACAGAATCTTCAGTTTGCGGCGTTGCGCGCTGATGCCGGCCTGTAAGGCCGGTTCGCACATTTGGCGTATTGTGCCGGGCTATCGCTTTCGCGGTAGAGTGAGCAAGGCGCCCCGTGCTTCGACGTGCCGCAAGCGAGGAAAGCGCGGCGCGCGACACAGGCCTTGCAACTCCGCTACAACAAGAGGTGTCCATGCTCAACACAATGCGGATCCGCACCATGCTCACCCTCGGCTACAGCGTGGTGATCTTCTTCATGGCACTCATCGTTGGCGTTACCCACCTGCGTGTCAATGGGATTGCTGGCAGCATCGACGAAATCCACCGCGACGTCTATCCCAACACCATGGCGGCAGCGGCCATCCGGGCCAACGTGGTGATGAACTGGGCGAACACGCTGACCCTGGGCACGATCGGCAACAAGGAGGTGGCCAATCGCATCGAAGGAGAAATGGCCGCCAACAGCAAGGTGATTTCGGACAACTTCGAATTCTTGAAGCGGGAGTTTCGTACCGAGGATGGCAGGAAGCTGGTCGACGCGGCCGTTGCCGCGCGAGCGGAATACACTGGTCAGCTCGCCGAATACATCGAAATGACCAAGGACGAGGACAAGGATCCCGCAAGATTCTTTCTGATTGGTCCCCTGAGATCTAGCCTGGAGGCTTACCTGGGCAGCATAGGCAGTATCTCCGCTGCCTTGAACGCCCGACTCGAGCAGGAATCGACGGGCTCCTTGAGCGCGGCCCAGAAGACCCGGACCATGAATCTGGTCATCGGCCTGATTGCGCTGGCCGTCGCTGTAGTGTCGGCCACGATCACGGTGCGCACGGTCTTCCGGCAGCTTGGCGGCGAAGTTCAGGAAGCCAGCGACATCGCGCGGGAGATTGCCGCCGGCAACCTGGCGGTCGCAATCACGGCGCGCAACGCGGGCGCGCCCAGCCTGCTGGCATCGCTCGCTTCGATGCGCGACAAGCTTCGCGCGATGGCCGTCGAGATCCAGAGAAGCGCACAGCAGGTCACCGAAACGGCGCGCAATGTTTCGCAAGCCGCCGCCGAAGTCGCGCAAGCTTCTGCCAGCCAGTCCGCGGCGACCGGGGCGGCCGCCGCGGCCGTCGAAGAACTGACTGTCGGCATCGAGCACCTTTCGCGCAATGCCGACGATGCCGGCGCCTTCACCCGCCAGGCCTCGGATCTGTCGCAGAACGGGGCCACCGTGATTCGCGGCGCAGGCGCGGAGATGCAGAAGATATCCCAGTCCGTGCAGTCCTCGTCCGGCATCATCACCGAGCTGGAGCAGCGTTCGAACGAGATTTCAGCCGTAGTGAACGTAATCAAGGAGATTGCCGATCAGACCAATCTCCTTGCCCTGAATGCAGCCATCGAAGCGGCGCGGGCAGGAGAGCAGGGACGCGGCTTTGCGGTAGTCGCCGACGAAGTCAGGAAGTTGGCCGAACGCACATCCAGCTCGACCCGGGAGATCGCCGCGACCATAGCCGAGATTCAGCAGGGCACCCAGGCGGCGGTGCAGAGCATGGTGAGCGGTGTGGACCAAGTGAAGTCAGGAACCCGAATGGCCGAATTGGCCGGCCAGTCCATCGCCGAGATCCAGTCAGGGTCCGCGCGCGTGGTCGACGCGGTCAACGACATATCCTCGGCGCTCAAGGAACAGAGCGCTGCCAGCAATGAGATCTCGCGAAGCATCGAGCAGATCGTGCAGATGGTCGGCAGCAACAAGGCTGCCGCGGAGCACGTTGCCACGGCGGCAACCGCGATGGAAGGCGTAGCCGACGGCCTTTCGAATTCGGTGAAGTTCTTCCGCCTCTGAGAGGAGATTTCGGCAGGAATCGTAGCCCTGCGGCACCAGATTTCGTCATCGTGACGGTGGCGGGACACGGAACGTCACCGGGGCAGGGCCATTTTTGTTTTTGCGAAGCAACCCCAAGGGGCCGACCCTGATCGATAATTCAAGCTGAATCTGGAGACCAACATGCATGATCTGGCGAAGAACGTTTTGGGCGGCGTGCTGCAACCGTGCAGCACCGATCCGATGACCGGATTTTTCCGTACCGGCGATTGTAAGGTGACCGAGGAAGATGTCGGCAATCATGGCGTTTGCATTGTCGCCAGCGCCGAGTTTCTGGCGTTTTCCCGCGCCCGCGGCAACGACTTGTCCACCCCGCACCCTCAATTCGGGTTTCCCGGTTTACGGCCGGGAGACCGTTGGTGCCTGTGCTCCTCGCGCTGGCAGGAGGCCTTGCAGGCCGGCCAGGCGCCGCATGTGGTGCTCGAATCCACTTCCGCTGCCGCTCTGGAAGTTGTCCGCCTGGCCGACCTCAAACGCCACGCCGTCAAACTCGACCAGGAGAAATGATGAGCGATTTTCACAAACTTTCCGCCCGCCGCATCGACGGCGGCAAGCAGTCCATGGCGGACTACCGCGGAAAGCTTGTGCTGATCGTCAATGTCGCCAGCGGCTGCGGTTTCACACCGCAATACGAGGGGCTTGAAGCCTTGTGGCGCAAGTACCGCAAGCGCGGCTTGGTGGTGCTTGGATTTCCCTGCAACCAGTTCGGCGGGCAGGAGCCGGACGACGAAGCCGCCATCGGCAAGTTCTGCAGCCTGACCTACGACGTCAGTTTCCCGATGTTCGCCAAAGTCGACGTCAATGGCGACGCGACCCATCCTGTATTCGCCTTTCTGAAGGCTGGCGCGCCCGGCGTCTTCGGCACCGAAGGCATCAAGTGGAATTTCACCAAGTTCCTGGTTGACCGGGAGGGCAACGTGGTCGCGCGCTACGCCTCGGCGCACAAGCCCGAGGACATGGCCGGCGACATCGAGAAGCTGCTTTAGGCCCACCGGCGCGGGAGTCGTACCGCGCCGGCGGGCTCCAGTCTCCGCGCCCCGCAGCACCTATTGTGCGGCGCAGCAGTATACTTGGGCCTCTTGAACGCCGGTCGCCGCGCAATGCCGGCGCGGCGACTGGCGGCGAAGCCATGGAGGACCCTCATGATGAACGAAGGCAAGACCAGGGAAGAACTGACCAGCTTCCTGCAGACCGAAGTGCGCCTGTTCGATGGCTTTGCGCCCACCGTCGTCGCGGAAATCGCGGCACTATCCGAACAGCGCACCTTCGAAGGCAACGAGGCGATCATCGAATGCGGAGAAGAGGGTCGCTTCATCGGCGTCCTGGTCAGCGGCCACGCCGACATTTCGGTCGCCGACAGCACCGGTGGCCGTGTCGTGATGAACCACCTCGAAGCGGGCGATGTCTTCGGCGAAATGTCGGTGCTCACCGGCGATCGCACGGTGGCCGATGTGATTGCCGGCAATCGCTGCTTCGTGCTGATGATTCCGCAGGCAGTGGTCAGCGAGCAAATCCTGGTCAGCCCCAGGGCCATCACCTACCTCGCCAAGCTGCTCGCCGACCGCACGCGCTCCAATGCCGTGGATATCACCAGCCGGCAACTGCACGCGCATGCCGTCGCCCAGTCGGACGACCCCTATGCGCTGAGCCTGAAGAACAGCGTGCCCGGCAAGATCCTGGCATTGAACGTGGGCCTGAGCCAGATCCATTTCGGCATCTACGACACCCAGGACGACACGCGGGACGTGCATGGCATCGTCGATCGCGCCGACAGCGCCAGGGCGCGCATCACCATCGACGCCGGCGGCGCGGTGACGCAGCGCGACCGCGCGCCATTCCCCTTTGCCGACTTCTTCAAGGTGCTGTTCGAGTCCTTGCAACTGCTCGACGAAAAGTTTCTGTTCAGCCCCTTCGATGTCATCGCCATCGGTCATCGCGTGGTGCACGGCGGCGCCAAGTTCTCCAGCGCGGCGCTGATTACCCCGCAGGTGATCGCCGACATCGAGGCGCTCGCCATCTTCGCGCCACTGCATAATCCGCACAATCTCGAAGGCATCCGCGAGGCGCTGCGGTCTTTTCCCGACGTGCCGCAGGTCGCTGTCTTCGACACCGCCTTCCATCAGAGTCTGCCGACCTACGCCTACCTGTATGGCTTGCCCTACGACTATTACAAGAAGGAAGGCATCCGCCGCTACGGCTTCCATGGCACCTCGCATCGCTACGTCTCGCTGAAGGCCGCGCAGATCGTCAAGCGCCCCCTGGGCGAACTGGAAATCATTTCCTGTCATCTCGGAGTGGGCGCCTCGCTTTGCGCCATCGACCACGGCCGCTCGGTCGATACCACCATGGGCATGACACCGTCCGACGGCCTGATCATGCCCAGCCGCTCCGGCAGCATCGATCCGGCGGTGATGATCCACCTGATGGAGCATTACCGGATGGACCCGCAAGCGCTCGGTCAGCTCATCAATTCCGAAAGCGGCCTCAAGGGCATCTCCGGCATCTCCGGCGACATCCACGAAATCGAGGCGGCGGCCGACTCGGGCCATCATCGGGCGCTGCTGGCGCACAAGGCCTTCTGCTACCAGGTGCGCAAGAACATCGGCGCCTACGTCGCGGCCATGGGCGGGATCGACGTTCTCGCCTTCACCGGCGAGATCGGCGAAACCAGCTCGGCGGTGCGCAGCCTCGCCTGCCAGGGGCTGGCCTACATGGGCATCAAGCTCGACGAGGAGAAGAACCGCAAGCTCGTCACTCCCGGTCAACATGCCGTGATCTCCGCCGACGATTCGCCGGTGACCATTCTGGTTGTCGCCAACAACGACGAGCGGCTGCTGGCCTGGGAAGCGCTGCGCGCCATCGAACGCAACCAGATCACCCTCGCCATCAAGGACCAGGACGAAACGCCGATCCCGATCGAGGTTTCGGCCCACCACGTCCATCTGGCGCAAGCCGACGTGGAAAAGCTCTTCGGTGCCGGCCACCAGCTCACCCCCGAGCACGAGCTCTCGCAGCCCGGCCAGTTCGCCTGCGCCGAAAAGGTGCATCTGGTCGGTCCCAAGGGCAGGATCGCCAACGTCCGCGTGCTGGGCCCGACGCGCAAGGAAACCCAGGTCGAGATCGCGATGACCGAACAGTTCAAGGTCGGCATCCAGCCGCCGATCCGCGAATCGGGCGACCTCGCCGGCACGCCGGGCATCACCCTCGAAGGGCCTGCCGGCGCGTCGGCGATCGAGCGCGGGGTGATCTGCGCCCAGCGCCATATCCACATGTCGCCCGAGGATGCTATGCGCATGCGGCTGCGCGACAAGTACGTTGTGCGCGTGCGCGTCGAGGGTTCGCGCGAACTGATCTACGGCGACGTCGTGGTGCGCGTCAATCCCAACTATCGCCTAGCGATGCACATCGACACCGACGAGGGCAATGCCGCCAACATCACCACGGGGATGGTCGGCCACATCGAGGAAATCCAGAGCCGGCATTGACGATGGCCCGCCCGGCACCGAAGCGTATCGCGCCTCGGCATTTCGCCGAGGGCGTCAAGCGATTACCCCGTCCACGTAGTACCAGCGGTCGTCCTCGCGCACGAAGCGGCTGATCTCGTGCAGGCGTTGTGCGCGCCCGCCCACCTTGTACCGGGCGATGAACTCCACCGTCGCGACCGCGTCCCCGTCGGTTCGCCCATTGACCACCAGCCCAAGCCATTTCGCTTCCGGTGCCGCGCCGAGATCCAGTGCTTCGGGCCGTGTCGAGGAATGCCAGGTGGCCAGCAAGTATTCCTCAAGGCCAAGCGCATAGGCGCTGTAACGCGAGCGCATCAGCGATTCGGCGTCGAGCGCCGGGTGTCCCGCGTGGAGCAGGCCGCAACATGCGGCATAGGCCAGCGGCCGACCGCAGGGGCAGGGCTGAGCCGTGGCTGCTTTCATTGGGTTGAACGATACAGGTAACGAAGTGCTGCCGATGATATGTCCGTTGCCGTTACTCCGCCGCAGGACACCATCGAGCGCTTCGGGACCGACGTGCTGGCTTCGTTTCCGCGGCCGCGCCGGGACCTGCGTTCGGGGGCGAACTCCCGGCGCGGCTCCCGGGAATTGGTACCAAGCCCGGGAGTCGGCGCTGCCGATACGGTGCTCTACTCGGACACGTCTTGCAGAACCGCCTCGATAATGCACGGGTGGATGAAATACCCCGCCGGCTGAAGACGCTCCAGAACCGGCCGCGCCGCAGGAATCAAGCGCTGCAACTTGGCGAGGCCGATTAAAGCGGCGGTGCCGATGATCGCGACCCGATGCAGCTTCACTTCCGCTCGTCCGGCACGATCATCGATGATCAGCAAACATCCGGGCATTTGAACGGCAGCCGCGATGGCGTTGCGATCAGCGGCGGCGCATCGGCGATGACGACGCTACGCAAGCGTCAGACCTGTTGTGCCAGCCACTGCTTGCCCGCATCCAAGTCGTCGTGGGCATCGGCTGGGTTGGCTCCGGTCAAGGAAATGCCAAGACTGGAGAGCAGCGTCGGCATCTCGGGCAGGGGCTTGCAGGCCGTCCGCGCGGCGAACCCTGAGGAGACGGTCCCGCTGCGAAGGGTCTACCGTGGCCCGATCACCGTGGGGCCCCAGGCCCAGTGCCTTTCCCACGCCGCGCGCACCATGTTCGGATACTCGGCCTGGCCCAGGCTGCCGTTGTAGCGCCCGAGAGCACGAAACAGATCGCCGTTTTCGATGTCCAGGTAGTGGCGCAGGATGGTGCAGCCGAAACGCAGGTTGGTGCGCATGTGGAACAGGTTGCTGTCCTTGGTGCCGATCAGGCGCACCCAGAAGGGCATCACCTGCATGTAGCCGCGCGCTCCGGCCAGAGAAATCGAATATTTCTTGAAGCCGCTCTCCACCTCGATCAGGCCGAGCACCATCTGCGGATCGAGGCCGGCGCGCTTGGCTTCGTAATACGCGGTCTTGAGGAAGTCCAGCCGCGCCGCCCTATCCGGCATGCGGCGTGTCAGGCGCGCCGACATTTCGGTCAGCCAATTGACCTTTTCCTGGATCGAGGGAAACTGCGGCTCGGGAGAAGCGCGGTCGGCGATCGATTCGTGCAATGCCGCCTGGACGCTGGCCGCCAGGGGTTCGTACTGCTGGGCCCCGGCTTGGACTGCGCTCGGCAACAGCGCCCCGGCAAGGCACAGCACCAGGCCAGCGGTCAGCCGCACAACTTCCGTTTCAGGAACGCGACCATCTCGCCAGCGGCGACCAGACTGGCCTCGGCGTCGCTGCGGCCCTTGTATTCGAGCTTGCCTTCCTTGAGGCCGCGTTCGCCGACCACCACGCGATGCGGAATGCCGATCAGCTCCCAATCGGCGAACATCGACCCGGGTCGCTCATCGCGGTCATCGAGAATGGTGTCGATCCCGGCGGCGAGCAGTTCGCTGTGCAGCGCTCCGGCGGCCACGCGCACGGATTCCGACTTTGCATAGTTCATCGGCACCACGGCGACGGCGAAGGGCGCGATGCTGGCGGGAAATACGATGCCGCGCTCGTCGTGGCCCTGCTCGATGGCGGCGCCGACGATGCGCGAAACTCCGATGCCGTAGCAGCCCATTTCCATCACCTGTTCCTTGCCCTGCTCGTCGAGGAAGTGGCACTTCAATGCGGAGGCATACTTGGTGCGCAACTGGAAGATGTGGCCGACTTCGATGCCCCGGCACAGCTCCAGCGCACCCTTGCCGTCGGGCGACGGATCGCCCTCGACGACGTTGCGGAGGTCGGCCACGGTCTCAGGGCGCGGCAGGTCGCGGCCGAAGTTGACGCCGGTGAGGTGGTAGCCCTCCTCGTTGGCGCCGCAGATGCAATCGCTCATCACGGCGACGCTGCGATCCGCCACGACCCGCCCGGAAAAACCCACCGCGCCGATGTAGCCGGCCTTGCAGCCGAGCGCCTCGACGATCTCCTCGTCGCGGGCAAAACGGAACTCGCCGATCACCTTTTGCGCCTTGACCTCGTTGAGATCGTGGTCGCCGCGCAGCAGCAGCAGGACGAATTCGGAACCCTCGCCCTCCTTCAGGGCCATCACCGCGATGGCCTTGACGGTCTGCGTCACCGGCAGGCCGAGGAAGGCCGCCACGTCTTCGCACTTGGTGCGGTTCGGCGTGGCCTTCTTCTCCATCGATGCCGTGGCGCCGGCGCCGACTCCCGCGGGCGCCACGGCTTCGGCCAGTTCGACGTTGGCCGCATAGCCCGATGCCGGGCAGAAGGCGATCGCGTCCTCGCCCGAATCCGCCAGCACATGGAACTCGTGCGAACCGGTGCCGCCGATGGCGCCGGTGTCCGCCGCAACCGCCCGAAAGCGCAATCCGAGGCGGTTGAAGATGCGGCCGTAGGTATCGTACATGTTGCGGTATTCACGTTCCAGGTCGGCATACGAGGTGTGGAAGGAGTAGCCGTCCTTCATCAGGAATTCGCGTCCGCGCATGACGCCGAAACGCGGCCGGATCTCGTCGCGGAACTTGGTCTGGATCTGGTAGAAATGCCGCGGCAGCTGACGATAGCTCCTGACCTCGCGGCGCACGATATCCGTGATGACTTCCTCGTGGGTCGGGCCGATCACGAAGTCGCGCTGGTGACGGTCCTTGAAGCGCAGCAGTTCCGGGCCGTACTTCGGGCCGCGTCCGGATTCTTCCCACAGTTCAAACGGTTGCACCGCCGGCATGAGCAGTTCGACGGCACCGGCGCGATCCATTTCCTCGCGCACGATGCTTTCCACCTTGCGCAGCACGCGCAGACCCATCGGCAGCCATGTATAGATGCCGCCGGCGAGGCGACGGATCAGGCCGGCGCGCAGCATCAGCCGGTGGCTGACGATTTCCGCGTCGGAGGGAGCTTCCTTGAGGGTGGCAACAAAGAACTGGCTGGCGCGCATGGCAGAAGTGCCGAAATCCGGAAAGTGGGCATTTTACCTTCGACCGTGAATTCCGCTCGCGGTGCATGCGGCTTTCCAGCAGCGCGCGATTGTGAAAGAATGGACGCCAATCAATCATTGGAATATGCATCATGCTCGATCGTGAAGGCTTTCGCCCGAACGTCGGCATTGTTCTGGTCAACAGTCGCAACGAGGTGTTTTGGGGCAAGCGGATTCGCGAACATTCCTGGCAATTCCCGCAGGGCGGCATCAAGAAGGGCGAATCTCCCGAGCAGGCAATGCTGCGCGAACTGCGCGAGGAAACCGGCCTCAAGCCCGAACATGTGCGGATCATTGGCCGCACCCGCGACTGGTTGCGCTACGAAGTGCCGAAGCACTGGGTGCGCCGCGAATGGCGTACCACCTACAGAGGCCAGAAACAGATCTGGTTTCTGCTGCGTCTGGTCGGCCGCGACAGCGATGTATGTCTGCGGGCCAGCGAACATCCGGAATTCGACGCCTGGCGCTGGAACTCCTACTGGGTGCCGCTGGCCAACGTGATCGAATTCAAGAGGGGCGTGTATGAGGCAGCTCTGCTGGAACTGGCCCACCTGCTGTTCGTCGATCCCGACCAACGCAAGCCGCGCTGGGAAACCGACGCCGTGAACGACGTGAAATGAAGTGCCGTTGGGCTTTGCTGCTGGCCGGGGTGGTCGCGATGGCCGACGCGCAGACGTCCAATCGCTTTGTCGGATCGAGCAGTGCCGACGGCGCCGGGGACGAAACGCCGTGGCGGGAACTCCAGTTCGAGCCGCCGGAATTTCCCAAGCTGGACAAGCTGCGCGAGTTCTATGTCAGCGCCATGGCGACCAACAAGTACTTCATTGATCCCGCCACGCTCACCGTTGGCGCCGACGGTGTGGTGCGCTATGTGCTGGTGGTGAAGACGGCGGGCGGAGCCACCAACGTGAGCTACGAGGGCATGCTGTGCAAGGATCGCACCTGGAAGCTTTACGCGACGGGCCACACCGGCAGCGGCACGTGGGCCAAGGCACCCGCGGCCAGCAGCGTCTGGCGACCGATCGAGAACATACCGGTAAATCGACACCACGCCGCGCTGAGCCATGACCTGTTTTGTCCGCTGGGCAACGCAATCGGGAGCGCTGACGAAGGACGCAACGCCTTGCGTCTGGGCAAACATCCGAATGCCAACTGACCTCCGGAGTCACCCGTTGATCGACTCGATCATTCCCGAATTCGACAAGGCGCTGCGCGCCGTGTTTGCCTCCGCCCCGACGCGGCGCGAGATGCCCGGCACGGCGCTGCCCGAGGCCGCGATGAGCGAGGACGAGAGGCGCCACGTTGCGGCCCTGATGCGAGTCAACCACTGCGGCGAGATCTGCGCCCAGGCGCTCTACCAAGGCCAGGCGCTGAGTTCGCTCGATCCGGTGGTCAAGCGCGAACTCGAGCAGGCGGGATGGGAGGAGACCGAACATCTCAACTGGACCGAGCGACGCATTGCCGAACTCGGCGGGCGCAAGAGCGTGCTGAATCCGCTTTGGTATGCCGGTTCCCTGGCCATCGGCTTGCTCGCCGGAAGATTCGGTGACGCCTGGAGTCTGGGCTTTCTGGTCGAAACCGAGCGCCAGGTCGAAGGACACCTCGAAAGCCACAAGGCCCGCCTGCCTGCGCAGGACGACAAGTCGTGGGAAATCCTGGAACAGATGAAAGCCGACGAGAAACGCCACGCGGCGACGGCGCGGCGCCACGGCGCACGCGAACTTCCGCTGCCCGTCAAACTGGCGATGAAGCTGTCGGCCAAGGTGATGACGAAGCTGTCCTATCTCGCCTGAAATGGCTTCCAGGGAACCACTGATCAAGCGCCGGATCGTCATTCCGGTGAACGCCGGAATGCGCGGGAATCAAGGTACTGGACACCGGCTTTCGCCGGTGTGACGGGCTATTCAGCGTTTCCAGGGATCTCAACGACCTCAAAACTGTGACTGATTGCGGCGGTCTTGCCCAGCATGATCGATGCAGAGCAGTATTTCTCCGCCGAGAGCTTCACGGCGCGTTCCACCGCCTCCGGCTTGAGATTCCTTCCGCTCACCACGAAGTGCATGTTGATCGCGGTGAAGACCTTGGGATCGGTCTCGGCGCGCTCGGCTTGCAGCTTTACTTCGCATCCGCTGATTTCGTGGCGGCCGCGTTTCAGGATCAGGACGATGTCAAAGGCGGTGCAGCCCCCGGTGCTGGCCAGCAACAGTTCCATCGGTCGCGGCGCCAGATTGCGTCCCCCCGCTTCGGGCGCCCCATCCATGCAGACCAGGTGCCCGCTGCCGGTCTCGGCAACAAAGCTCATCCCGTCATGCCAACGCACAGTGCATTCCATGGTCTTCGCCCCTTCAAGGAATAGCGCATTCTAGCCGTGAGGGCCGGCCCGGCGCCGTCGTGGCCAGGGCAGAGTGAACCCCGAAAGCCCAGTGGGCGATTCGCGCGACGCATGCTGGCGTGCCTCGTCGCGACAAAGGCGGCGCGCCCTCCCGCGACCGCTTCCCGCCTTGGCGGCCGATCCGGCAAGTGGGCGCCCGGTTGCGCGGCGCCGGAAAATCTTGCATTGCAACAGAAGGCGTGCAAGAATCAAACTTACTGAATGCTGACTGACTCGGCCAGACGTCCGATCGGTCTCTGCTTTACCCCGTCTCCTCCACCCTCCTCCTTTGGAGTGGATTAAGCGCAATCCAATTCAGGTTGCGCTTTTTTTTGACCTGCCGGTGCCCCTGGCTTCCGGTCTTCGCCGCCAGCGCCCGGTTTGACAGCATCAAGGAAGGGCTGTAGGATTCGCGCCCTTCGGCGGGGTCGGTAGCTCAGTCGGTAGAGCAGCGGACTTTTAATCCGTTGGTCGCGAGTTCGAATCTCGCCCGGCCTACCAGCCTAAGATATAATTTTTCAGAATGGGTTGTTAGCTCAGTTGGTAGAGCAGCGGACTCTTAATCCGTAGGTCGAGTGTTCGAGCCACTCACAACCCACCAAAAATATGCCGAATCAACTGGTTAAGTTGATCCGGCATTCTTCTTTGGACTTGCCCGTCGTCGCCCCGTCGTCGCCCCGACGTAGCCCTCGGGGTTCGGCTGTTTACTTGCCAGCGCGAGCGTCGCGAGCAGGAAGCGGGCGCGTGGTCATGCCAGGTTTCCTTGCCCGTCGAATCCGGAGCACGATACCGATGGCAAGCCTCCGGACGGGAATCAGCACATCGCAGTGATTGCCAGCCCGAGGATCAGCAGGAGCAGTCCGCGCACCCCACCCCAGCGACTTAGCCGGGCGCGCAGGCCGTGATGCCACTCGCCCTGCAGGCCCGGCCGGAGCCAGACCGGCACCAGGTGGGCGGCAGCGCCGCTTACCAGTGGCAGCAGGAAAGCAATGACAAAGCCGGCGATTGCCGGACGCGCCAGCATCCCGCCGACGCCGTGCGCGACGCCGAACGCCAGCAGGCCGAGCAATCCGAACGCGGCCGCCGCCAGCGATGGCGCCGCGCCGTGCGCTTGCAGCAGCGCGGCGCCGAACGTGGCCTGCCAGTCACGCAACATGCGCAGGACCACCGCGCCGTAACAGACGGCCCCGAGCAGCGCAAGCGTCGGCGCGACCATGAGGGGTACCGGCCACCGTGCTGATGCCCCAAGGGCGATCAGCAAGGCCCCGCCCGTCGCCCATTTCAAGTCGCGTCGCAGACGCGAAGGGGCGCGCGGGTCGGCTTTCCCCAGGCAGGTCGGCAGCAGCACCTGCAATGTCCCAAGCGCCGTGATTCCGACAAAGCCGAGCAGGTTGGCGTGCAAGTGAAACAGCCGCAGGGAATTGCGCTCGGCGGGAATCACCGGCATCAGCAAGATGGCCAGCAGACCCAGAAGGAGGCAGCCCAGCGCCGCCAGATACCAGTCGAGGCCGCGATGACGCGGCCCGAACATCCGGCGCGTTCGATTCAGGGTCCAGCCACCCAGAATCAATGTGGCCAGGCCGACCAGCGCCGCCGCGATACCAAGGCGCGTCGCCGAGAAATCCGTGGCGAACGCATGGACCGCCAATGCCCCACCGACCCAGGCCAGCAGCGGAGGCCCCCAGGCGGCGAACCCCGGCGCGGCGCTGCGTGTCAGCACCGGCACGAAGTAGCTGATCGCCGCCAGAATCAGCGGCAGCACGCCCAACGCAAAGGCCAGGTGGGCCGCCACTGGCGGCCCCGTCAATCCGGCGCCGAGCATTACGCCGGCCACCGCCAGGGCCAGCAGCGCGGCGGCGGCCAGCAGTGGCAAAAGGATGGCGGGCGACATGCGCGGATTGTAATGGCCGCATCGCCATGCGACACTCGCGTACCATGTCCGCCGCCCCGATCCCGCCTGCCGGCCTAGTGTTGCTCGGCCTGCTGTCGATTGGCTGGGGCGTCAACTGGCCGATCATGAAAGTCGTCGTCGCCGAGATTCCGCGCTGGATATTTCGCGGGGACACTATCCTGCTGGCATCGGTCGGGCTGTTTGCGATCGCCTGGTTGTCCGGCCAGTCGCTGAAGGTGCCGAAGGGACGTTGGCCCCAGTTGATCGGCATGGCGAGCTGCAATATCGTCGGCTGGAACATGTTCGCGATCTATGGCGTGAGCCTGCTGCCCTCGGGGCGGGCGGCCATTCTCGGCTACACCATGCCGATCTGGAGCGCGCTGCTGTCGATCTGGTTCCTCGATGAACGGCTGACGGCGCGCCGGTTGGCCGGTCTGGTGCTGGGCATGGGCGGCATGGCGCTGTTGATCGGCGCCGAGTTCGAGAAGCTCGGCCGCGCGCCGCTCGGGGTCATGCTGATGCTGATCGCGGCGATCTTCTGGGCCGGCGGCCTGGTGATCTACAAGCGCGATCCGCTGCCGATGTCGATCAGCTCGCTGACGGCCTGGCAGGCCTTGCTTGGCGGCATACCCGTCGCGCTGGCGGGCCATGCATTGGAAACCGTCGAATGGGGGCGCGTCAGCTTCTGGCCGATGTTCGGCTTCTGGTACAACGTCTTTGTCGGCCTGTTGTTCTGTTACTGGGCGTGGAACAAGCTGGTACAGATGGTCCCGGCGGCGGTGTCCTCGCTCGGCTCGCTGATCGTTCCCGTGGTCGGCGTGTTCAGCGGCATGGTCTTCCTCAACGAGGCGCCGCATTGGCAGGACTTCGCCGCCCTGGTGCTGGTGCTGACTGCGATCGCCACGGTGCTGCTGCCGGCGCGCCCGGCGGCTTGACCCGGCGCAAATCGCCGCAAACCCGTTTCGGGCACAATCGACCGATGCTTCAGGTTTCTGATCTCGCCTGCTCGCGCGGCGAACGCCGTCTGTTTGCCGGCGTCGGCTTTTCGCTGGCGGCGGGCGAATGGCTGCATGTGCAGGGCGAAAACGGCTCCGGCAAGACCAGCCTGATGCGCCTTCTGGTCGGGCTTTCACCGGCCGATGCCGGGCAGATTCGCTGGCGCGGCGAGCCGACACCCTCGGCGGAATTCCGCCGTGAGTTGATTTATCTCGGGCATCATGCGGCGGTCAAGGAAGACCTGACGCCGCTGGAAAATCTGCGTCTCGCCGCGCCGCTGGACGGCGTCGCGCTCGACGAGCGCACCGCCATGGCGGCCTTGATCCGGCTCGGCCTGCGCGGTCGCGAGGACTTGCCGGTGCGAGTGCTTTCGGCCGGGCAGAAGCGGCGGGTGTTGCTGGCCCGGCTGCTGACCCGTCCGGCGCTCCTGTGGGTGCTCGACGAGGCTTTCAACGCGCTCGATGCCCCCGCGGTGAAGCTGCTCGGCGAGTTGATCGCGGCGCATCTGTCCGCCGGTGGGATTGCAGTCCTGACCAGCCACCAGCCGCTGCCGGTGCCCGGCGGCAAAGTGCTGAGGCTATGAACGCGCTGCTGGCCACCGTGCGTCGCGACCTGCTGCTGGCGCTGCGCAGAAAGAGCGAGGTGCTTACCGCCGTGTTCTTTTTCGTCATTGTCACCAGCCTGTTTCCGCTGGGCATCGGACCCGAGCCCGTGCTGTTGAAGAAGATCGCCCCCGGCATCCTGTGGGTCGCGGCGCTGTTGGCGACCCTGCTCGGGTTGCCGCGGATGTTCGCCGCCGATCATGGCGACGGCACCCTGGAGCAGATGGCCCTGTCGCCTTCGCCGTTGGGCCTGCTGGTTGCCGGTAAAATACTCGCCCACTGGCTGTTGTGCGGTTTGCCGCTGGTGCTGCTGGCGCCGGTGCTGGGCCTGCAGTTCGATCTGGATGCTTCGGCGCTGGGCATCCTGACGCTGGCACTGCTGCTGGGGACGCCGCTGTTGTCGCTGATCGGCGCCATCGGTGCGGCCTTGACGCTGGGCGTGCGTGGCGGCGGCGTGTTGCTGGCGCTGCTGGTATTGCCGCTCTACATCCCGGCGCTGATCTTCGGCGCGGGGGCCGTCGAAGCCCATATCGCCGGGCTGGGCGCGGGCGGGCACTTGTCCTTGCTGGCGGCGATGCTGGCTTTGGCTGTTTTCTTCGCGCCGTGGGCGACCACGGCCGCCATTAGGATTGCGTTGGAATGAGGCAGTCGGTCATTCATTGGTTCAGGTATGGCAGCCCGCAGAGCTTTTATCCGCTCGCCGGGCGCCTGATCCCATGGTTCTGGGCCGCCGCCGCGTTGTTCGGCATCGCCGGTTTGTGGATCTCGTTCTTCGTGGCGCCGACTGATGCGCAGCAGGGCGAGGGCTACCGCATCATCTTTGTGCACGTGCCGGCTTCCTGGATGTCGATGTTCCTCTATCTGGTGATGGCCTTCTGGGCCGGCCTTGGCCTGGCGCTCAACACCCGCGTCTCGGGCATGATGGCGCAGGCGCTGGCCCCCACCGGGGCCCTTATGGCGGCGCTGTCACTGTGGACCGGCGCCCTGTGGGGCAAGCCGATGTGGGGCGCCTGGTGGGTATGGGATGCACGGCTGACCTCGGAACTGATCCTGTTCTTCCTGTACCTCGGCTTCATGGCGCTGCAGGCGGCGATCGACGATCCGCGCCGCGCCGACAAGGCCGGGGCGATCCTGGCCCTGGTCGGCGTGGTGAACATCCCGATCATCTATTTCTCGGTGAAGTGGTGGAACACCCTGCATCAGGGCGCGACGATCAATCTCACCAAGGCGCCGTCGATGGCGCAGACCATGCTCTGGGGCATGCTGCTGATGGCGCTGTGCTTCTGGATGTATTCGATCGCCGTGGCGCTGACCCGGGTGCGCGCGATCATCCTCGAACGCGAACGACACACCGAATGGGTCAAGCATGCAGTGGCATAGCGCGGCCGAATTCTTCGCCATGGGCGGCTACGCCTTCTATGTCTGGGGCAGCTTCGGCGCCTGCGCGCTGCTGATGCTCGCGGAACCATTTCTGGTTCGGCGACGTCTGACCGAGGTTCGCCGCAGCCTGATCCGCGAACGCCTCGCCGACCAACTCGAACACGAACAAACAATCCCGTGAAGGCCCGACAGAAACGCATCGCCCTGATTGTCGGCGGGCTCGCCTCGCTGGCGCTCGCCGCGGGCCTGACGCTCAACGCGCTGGACAGCAACATCGCGCTCTATGTCACGCCGTCCGAAGTCGCTGCCGGGAAGGCGCCGCAGGGCAAGGCCTTCCGTATCGGCGGGCTGGTCAAGGAGGGCTCGGTGCAACGCCAAAACATGACCGTGCGCTTCGTCGTCACCGACACGGTCAAGGAGATTCCGGTCGCCTACACCGGCATCCTTCCCGACCTGTTCCGCGACGGCAGAGGCGCCGTGGTCCAGGGCCGACTCGGTAGCGATGGGGTGTTCACGGCCAGCGAAGTACTCGCCAAGCACGACGAGAATTACATGCCCCCCGAAGCCAAACACGCGATAGACCAAGCCCAGAAAGGCAAGCCATGACCCCCGAACTCGGACACTTCGCGCTGATCCTCGCCTTCGTGGTTTCCATCGCCCAGGGCGTGCTGCCGCTGATCGGCGCCCACGGTGGAAGATTCGGAAGAAATGCCCAGTGGATTGCGCTGGCGCGGCCGGCCGCACAGACGCAGTTCCTGCTGATCGCGATCGCCTTCGCCTGCCTGGCGCAGAGCTTCCTCGCCAGCGACTTCTCGGTGAGCTACGTCGCGCAGCATTCCAACACCCAGTTGCCGGCCATATATCGCTTTGCCGCGGTCTGGGGAGGCCACGAGGGCTCCCTGCTGCTCTGGGTGCTGATGCTCTCCGGCTGGGCCGCCGCCGTCTCGGTGGCTTCGCGCCAGTTGCCCGAAATCATGGTCGCGCGCGTGCTCGCGGTGCTGGGCCTGGTCGGCATCGGCCTGCTGGCCTTCATCCTGTTCACCTCCAATCCCTTCGAACGCCTGCTGCCGGCCGCCGCCGAGGGGCGCGACCTGAATCCGCTGCTGCAGGATCCGGGTCTGGTCTTCCATCCGCCGATGCTCTACATGGGCTACGTCGGCTTTTCGGTGGCCTTCGCCTTCGCCATCTCGGCGCTGATATCCGGCCGGCTCGATGCCGCCTGGGCACGCTGGTCGCGGCCATGGACCACCGCGGCATGGATCTTCCTGACGCTGGGCATCGCGCTCGGCAGCGGCTGGGCCTATTACGAACTGGGCTGGGGCGGCTGGTGGTTCTGGGATCCGGTCGAGAATGCATCCTTCATGCCCTGGCTGGTCGGCACCGCGCTGATCCACTCGCTGGCGGTCACCGAAAAGCGGGGCGCCTTCAAGAACTGGACCGTGCTGCTGGCCATCGCGGCGTTTTCGCTGTCGCTGCTGGGAACCTTCCTGGTGCGTTCCGGCGTGCTGACCTCGGTCCATGCCTTCGCCTCCGACCCGCGCCGTGGCGTGTTCATCCTGGTGTTGCTGGCCGTCGTCGTCGGCGCCTCGTTGACGCTGTATGCCTGGCGCGCGCCCGGCGTCAAGGCCGGCGGCAGTTTCGCGCTGATCTCGCGCGAGACCATGCTGCTGATGAACAACGTGCTGCTGGTGGTCGCCGCCGCCAGCGTGCTGCTGGGCACCCTGTATCCGCTGCTGATCGATGCGCTCGGCTTGGGCAAGCTGTCGGTCGGACCGCCCTATTTCAATACGGTATTCGTGCCGGTGATGGTGCCGCTGCTGCTGCTGATGGCGGTCGGGCCCATGGCACGCTGGAAGCATGCCGACCTCAAGGCCATTGCGCGGCGCCTGCGGACCAGCATGGTGCTGGCCATCGTCGCCGGCATCGTCCTGCCGCTGGCGATGGGCGAGTGGACGCCGCTGACGGCGACCGGCTGCCTGCTGGCGGTGTGGATCGCGGCCAGCGGCGTATTCCAGATCATCGATCGGCTGAAGACCGGCCGGCCGAGCGCGGCCTTCTGGGGCATGCAGCTCGCGCATTGCGGCATCGCCGTGTTCGTCATCGGCGTGTCTCTGGTCGGCGGCTACCAGGAGGAAAAGGATGTCCGCATGGAACCGGGCGACACCGTCCACGTCGGCGGCTACGCGATTCGCCTGCTCGAAGTGAAGGATGCCCCCGGCCCCAACTATCGCGCCACGGTGGGCAGCGTCGAGCTGTCCAAGGACGGCCGCGTGCTGACGACACTGCACCCCGAAAAACGCCAGTACTTCTCGTCGCAGATGCCGATGACCGAAGCCGCGATCGACGCCGGATTCACGCGGGATGTCTATGTCTCGCTGGGCGAGCCGCTCGACGACAACGGAGCGTGGAGCGTGCGGGTCTATTACAAGCCCTTTGTCGACTGGATCTGGGGCGGTTGCCTGCTGATGGGTCTGGGGGGTTTCATCGCCATGCTCGACCGGCGCTACCGGCTGCGCGTCAAGGCCGGCGCCAGCCTGGGCGCGGGCGTGCCGGCATGAAGCGATTTCTGCTGCCATTGGCGGGTTTCGCGATCCTGGTGGTCTTTCTGGCCATCGGCCTGACGCGCGATCCGCACGACCTGCCGTCTCCGCTGAAGGACAAGCCGGCGCCCGCGTTCACCCTGCCGCAGTTGGCCGCGGCGGACAAGAGCTTTTCGCCGGCGGAGATGAAAGGCAAGGTCTGGCTGCTCAACGTGTGGGCATCCTGGTGCGTCTCGTGCCGCCAGGAGCATCCGGTGCTGGTGTCATTTTCCAAGGCGGGCAGCCTGCCGATCGTCGGCCTGAATTACAAGGATCAGATCCCGGCGGCCAAGGAATGGCTGGCACGGCTGGGCGATCCCTACCTGCTTTCGGCGGTCGATGCCGACGGCCGGGTCGGCATCGATTACGGTGTCTATGGCGTGCCGGAAACCTATGTCATCGACAAGACCGGCATGATACGCATGAAGCATACCGGCCCGATCACCCCCGAATCGCTGCAGACGCAGATCCTGCCGTTGGTCGCGGAGCTGTCGAAATGAAGCTCGGTGCCTTGTCCATGAGACACCTCTTTCGACACGGAGAGCACGGACACACAGAGAGCACGGAGAAGATCAATATCATTTCGCTGGCGCCTTTCCTCTGTGTCCTCCGTGCCTCTGTGTCCTCTGTGTCGAGAGCGCTTGCCTTGTTCTTCTGTTTTTCCGCGATCATGACCGGGGCCGCGCTGGCCAAGGAAGCCGCGCCCCTGGCGGCCGACGTCGTCGTCGAGCAGCGCTTGGTCGACATCAGCGAAGAATTGCGCTGCCTGGTATGCCAGAACGAAACCATTGCCGCCTCGCGCGCCGACCTGGCCCAAGATCTGCGGCGCGAGATTCGCAAGATGATCGCCGAAGGCAAGAGCGACAAGGAAATCCTCGATTTCATGGTGGACCGCTACGGCGATTTCGTGCGCTACCGGCCACCGCTGAAACCCACCACCTGGCTGCTGTGGGGCGGGCCCTTCCTGCTGCTGGCGGGCGGCCTCGCCGGGCTGATCGCATTCCTGCGGCGGCGCGCGGCCACCAGCGCGGCGCCGCAGCTCTCCGCCGAAGAACACCGCCGCGCCGCGGCCTTGCTGGACCAGTCCGACTCATGACATCCTTCTATCTTGCGGGGGCGGCGCTGATCGTCGTCGCTCTGGCGCTGTTGCTGCGTCCTTGGTGGCAGGCCTCGCGCCGTGGCGCCACCGCCGACACCGCGCCGGCGATCAATACGGCGATACATCGCGACCGCCTGACCGAGCTGGAGCGCGATCGCAGCAATGGCACCTTGTCCGCGTCTGACCTGAGCGAGGCGCGGGAAGAGCTGCAGCGGCAGCTCCTCGACGATGCGGCGGCGGCCGAAGTCGTCGTTGGCGATGGCTCCTCCCGCCGCAGTGCTATCGCCCTCGCGATCCTGCTGCCGCTTGCGGCCGTCGCGTTGTATGCGTTGCTCGGCAGTCCCGCGGCGGTGCTGCCTCCTGAAGTAGTGGCGCATCGCGCCACTGCCGAGATGGACAGCCTGGTCGCCAAGCTGGCTGCCAAACTGGAGCAGAACCCCGACAATCCGGAGGGCTGGGCCATGCTGGCGCGCTCCTACAAGTCGCTGGGCCGCTGGGCTGACGCTGAACGCGCCTTCGCCCGCATCGGGCCCGCTCTGGACGGCAATGCCGAACTGCTGGCGGACTTTGCGGAAACGCTGGTGCAGAAGAACCAGGGTTTCGACGAGCGCGCGCGTGACCTGGTGCGCAAGGCCTTGAAGCTGGAACCCGACAACATGCTGGCGTTGTTCCTGGGTGGCGCCGAGGCCTTCGACAGCGGCCGTTATTCCGATGCGGCGACCCTGTGGGAGCGGTTGTTGCCGAAGCTCGATCCCGCCGGAGACGATGCACGGATGGTCGAAGCCAGCGTCGCCAAGGCGCGTGAACGCAGCGGCGGCGCGGGGCCGCAAGTCGCCGCCGGGCCGGGAGTCGGCGCTGGCGGAATGGCGCCGGATGGGAAGAAAGGCGCGACCAAGGCTGCGACGAAGTCGGTCAGCGGCCGGGTCGAACTTGCTCCGGCGCTGAAGGGCAAGGCCAGCCCCGATGACGTGGTGTTCATCTTCGCCCGCGCCGTCGAGGGTCCGCGGATGCCGCTCGCCGTGCAGCGCGCGCGCGCGGGCGACCTGCCACTGAAGTTCATGCTCGACGATGCCCAGGCCGTTATGCCGGGCGCGACGATTTCCTCGGTACCGCTGGTGCACATCGAAGTTCGTGTCTCGAAATCCGGCAAGGCGACGCCGGGCAAGGGCGATCTCACGGGCAAGAGCGCGCCGGTCAAGCCCGGCGCCAAGGGTTTGCGGATCGTGATCGACAAAGTGGAGCCCTGACGCCGGCCCCCGTCCCACTGGGGGATGTCAGCCCTTCGGGGCATAAAGCTGAAGTTCCGACGTGCGCGGCGCCAGCGACAACGCTGGGGTGATGGTCGAGCAGTGCCGGGTGTAGGCCGCGTAAAGGCGGGGCAGCGGTCATTCACAATCAATGCGTCACAGAGCACGACTCGGCGTTTCCCGCCGTTCATTCTCATGGCTGGCCAATCGGTCTGAACCGCTGCTTCCCATTTCTTCGAATGTGCGCTTCGTGCCCAGAGCCGACGCTCGTGTTGCCCCAAAGCAGCCGTTCAACTGCGAGGCATCGCAGGAATTGAACTTGTTAAATGAAGGGATTGTTTATTCTCGCACCAGTACCGCGAAAATCATCGACGTTGCGGGTTACTACTGTCAAGTCATGAATCAGTGCAATCGCCGCAATCTGTTTGTCTATTGGATGTTCAGGATGAGGTGACATGAGTCGGCCCCACACCTGAGCGCATTCTTCGTCAAAGCTCAATATCCTGTCGTCGTAATCCGCCACGACCAAATCAAGCCATTTTTCAAGCTTCTTGGCCTGCGGGAGATCGCCGCGATGCCGGATATTCTCCAGCCCTCTTCGAATTTCACCTATTGTTTGCACAGACAGGTAGAGATCTTCAGCTTCGATCGTTCGGAAAAACTTTTGAACACCGGGGTTCGCCTTTTTCCCCTTTCGCGCCTCGCTGACGACATTGGTGTCGACCAGGTACATGTCGGCTCCTACCCATTTCGGCAATTGAAGTCGGAGTCTTCACCAACATTTGGCATGTTCGAGAGAACCTCGGCAACAGACCGACGCTTCGGGCGCTGCAGAACTGTTCTTAGGATCTCACGATGCTCGGCTTCCGCACTTCTACCATGAGCTGCCGCCAGTTGTTTCAGCGCGAAGGCAACATCCTCGTCAACATTTCGAACCACAAGATTGGTAGCCATTGTCGCCTCCTTGATTGCAATCATTGATAGCAGTATACCAGAATAGTGATTGCATTGCAATCACTATTCTGGTCTTGGCTTCAACGTCCGCTTCTGGCCGAAAGTGCGCGTCCATCAGACTTCCGCGTTGCTGTCATTCGCCAATACTCGGTACTGGTCAGACGCCTAACTCGGCGCCGATTGACGACCAGTCGAGCACGCACAGGCCGGACACCTGGGTAACGGCACCGTCGGCGCTGACGATTTGCGCGGATTGCCCAGGACGTCGAGATATTCCGCGGGAATCCGGGTTAACAGCTCGTCGCGCAATTTCGACCATTCGCCGAACTTGCGATTGTGCCGGCTCAGGGTCACATCGCCGGTATCCGGATCGCGCCGGGTCAGCACTTCATCGCCTTCGGAACGGAACCCTGCCGGAAGGCGCGGGGCCTGGCTGCGGCGGTTCACCGTCGAAGATCCTGTCGAGCCCTTGGAAACCGTGGCCTTCCTCGCCCGCCAGCGCTGCCGGGTTTTCCGCTCGGCTTGCCAATGTCCGCTGACATCGGTCAGGCTTGATCAACATCAAGGCCGCGATGCGGAACAGGCCTATACGATGCTGCGTGTGCACAAGCGCCTGCCCGCCGCAGGAAAGCTGAAACCGATCGACCAGCGCGGCGGCGATCGGTGCAGCCTTTCCGGAGCCATGCAATGAACATTTCCAGCGCGATCATTCACGCCCGTCCGGGCCATCTGGCGCAGGTCGAGGCGGGCCTCGCCACGCTGGTCGGCGTCGAGGTACATGGCATATCGCCCCAAGGCAAGCTGATCGTCACCATCGAAACCGACGACGAAGGCAGCAATGCCGCGACCTACGACTGCATCGGCCGGCTTGACGGCGTGATGTCGGCGGCGATGGTCTATCACCAAACCGAATCCGAGCCAGACAAGGAGATCTGAAATGACGTTGACACGCCGTGAATTCATCAAGACCAATGCCATCGCCGCAGCCGCCAGCACTGCCGGCATCAGCATACCGGGCGTGGCGGTCGCCGCGATGCCGAAGAGCGTGGACGGCGTGCGCTGGGACAAGGGCGTCTGCCGCTATTGCGGCACTGGCTGCGGCGTGCTGGTCGGCGTCAAGGATGGTCGCGTGGTGGCTACCCAGGGCGACCCCGATGCGCCGGTCAACAAGGGGCTCAACTGCGTCAAGGGTTATTTCCTGTCGAAGATCCAGTACGGCAAGGATCGCCTGACCCAGCCGCTGCTGCGCATGAAGGACGGCAAGTTCGACAAGAACGGGGAATTCGCGCCGATCTCCTGGGATGCGGCCTTCGACATCATGGCCCTGAAGGCCAAGGAAACTTTGAAGACCATGGGCCCGGACGGCCTGTGCATGTTCGGTTCCGGGCAATGGACGATCTGGGAGGGCTATGCCGCCGCCAAGCTGATGAAGGCGGGCTTCCGCACCAACAACATCGATCCCAACGCGCGCCATTGCATGGCTTCCGCCGTGGCCGGCTTCATCCGCACCTTCGGCATCGACGAGCCGATGGGCTGCTATGACGACATGGAACACGCCGACGCCTTCGTGCTGTGGGGTTCGAACATGGCCGAGATGCATCCGATCCTCTGGTCGCGCATCACCAACCGCCGGCTGACGGCCAGCCACTGCCGGATCAACGTGCTGTCGACCTTCAGCCATCGCTCCTGCGAACTGGCCGACGCGGAGCTGATCTTCAAGCCGCAGTCCGATCTGGCGATCCTCAATTACATCGCCAACTACATCATCCAGAACGGCGCGGTAAACGAGGCCTTCGTCAAGGCGCATGTCAATTTCGCCAAGGGTGTCACCGACATCGGCTACGGGCTGCGTCCCAACCACCCGCTGGAGCAGGTGGCGAACAACAACGGCTACCCCGGCGCCGACGGCAAGCCCAAGGGCGACGCCAACAAGGCGACACCGATCAGCTTCGACGAATTCAAGGCCTTCGTCGCCGAATACACCGTGGACAAGGCGCACGAGATTTCCGGCGTGCCCAAGGACAAGCTGGAAGCGCTGGCCAAGACCTATGCCGACCCGAAGACCAAGGTCTGCTCCTACTGGACCATGGGATTCAACCAGCATACGCGCGGCACCTGGGTCAACAACATGATCTACAACGTGCATCTGCTGGTGGGCAAGATTTCCGAGCCGGGCAATGGACCGTTCTCGCTGACCGGCCAGCCTTCCGCCTGCGGCACCGCGCGCGAAGTCGGCACCTTCGCCCACAGGCTGCCCGCCGACATGGTGGTGATGAATCCCAAGCACCGCGAGACCTGCGAAAAAGCCTGGAAGCTGCCCGAAGGCACGATCTCGGCCAAGCCCGGCTACCATGCCGTTCTGCAAAGCCGCATGTTGAAGGACGGCAAGATCGGTTTCTACTGGACCTCGACGACCAACAACATGCAGGCCGGGCCGAACGTCAATGGCGAGATCTATCCGGGCTGGCGCAATCCGAAGGCCTTCGTCGTGGTGTCCGACGTCTATCCGACGGTCTCCGCGACCTCGGCCGACCTGATCCTGCCCTGCGCGATGTGGATGGAGAAGGAAGGCGCTTACGGCAATGCCGAGAGGCGCAGCCAGTTCTGGCGCCAGCAGGTCAGCGCCCCCGGCGAGTCGAAGTCCGACCTCTGGCAGTACCTCGAATTCGCCAAGCGCTTCAAGGTCGAAGAGGTCTGGCCGGCCGACCTGGTCGCCAAGGCGCCCGAGTACAAGGGCAAGACCCTTTACGACGTGCTTTATGCCAACGGGCAGGTCAACAAGTTTCCGAAGGAAGAAGTTGCCAAAGTCAATGCCCATGCCTGGAGTGGTTACACGAACGACGAGAGCGAGCATTTCGGCTACTACGTGCAAAAGGGCTTGTGGGAGGAATATGCCGCGTTCGGGCGTGGCCATGCCCACGATCTGGCATCTTTCGACACCTACCACCATGCGCGCGGCCTGCGCTGGCCGGTGGTGGACGGCAAGGAAACCCTCTGGCGTTTCCGCGAAGGCTACGACCCCTATGTGAAGAAGGGCGAAGGTGTCAGGTTCTACGGCAAGCCCGACGGCAAGGCGGTGATCTTCGCCCTGCCTTACCAGCCGGCGGCCGAGATGCCGGACAAGGAATATGACCTGTGGCTGTGCACCGGGCGGGTGCTGGAACATTGGCATACCGGTTCGATGACGCGCCGCGCGCCCGAGCTGTACAAGGCCTTCCCGGACGCGGTGGTGTTCATGCACCCGAAGGATGCCGAGAAACGCGGCCTCAAGCGCAATGACGTGGTCAAGGTATCGAGCCGGCGCGGCGAGATCGAATTGCGCGTCGATACCAAGGGCCGCAACAAGCCGCCGGAAGGGCTGATCTTCATTCCTTTCTTCGACGAGAGCCGACTGGTCAACAAGCTGACCCTGGATGCCACCTGTCCGATTTCGAAAGAGACCGACTTCAAGAAGTGCGCGGCCAAGGTGGTCAAGGTCTGAGCGGCTCGGCCGGCGCACCTGGGGAACCGTCGATCGTTGCGCTTCCCATGCACATGCCATGGACCCGGACACCAAGCCCAGCACCGCGGCGCGTCGGCAATTCCTCGCCGACTCCGCGCGCATGGCCTGCGGCGTCGGCCTGCTGGGTCTCGGCATCGGCCTTTATGCGCGGCACGCCAAGGCCCTGCCGCCAGTGGCCATTCGGCCTCCCGGCGCGTTGCCGGAGGCGGACTTTTCCGCCGCCTGCATCCGCTGCGGGCTGTGCGTGCGCGATTGCCCGTTCGACATCCTCCACCTGGCCAAGCCGGAGGAGCCGCTGGCGACCGGCACGCCCTACTTCGTCGCCCGCCAGTTGCCCTGCGAAATGTGCGAGGACATCCCGTGCGTGAAGGCCTGCCCGACCGGTGCGCTCGACCACGGGCTGAAGGACATCAACAAGTCGAAGATGGGCCTGGCGGTGCTGGTCGACCACGAGACCTGCCTCAACTTTCTGGGCCTGCGCTGCGACGTCTGCTATCGCGTCTGCCCGGTAATCGACGAGGCCATAACGCTCGATCGGCAGGTCAATGTGCGCACCGGCAGGCACACCCAGTTCATACCCGTGGTGCATTCGGAACACTGCACCGGCTGCGGCAAATGCGAAAAGTCCTGCCCCACCGAAATCGCCTCGATCAAGGTATTCCCGCTGTACATGGCCAAAGGGGCTTTGGGTTCGCACTACCGTCTCGGCTGGGTGGAGAAGGAAAAGGCCGGCGGCAGCCTGGTCGCGCCGGAAATCGAGCACCGCTACAACATGCCCGAGGGCATGCGCTATGAAAACGGCAAGGGCCTTTCAGGGACCCCCGGCGCAGTCTCGCCAGCGCCGACTTCGCCAGAGCCGGTCGCGTTGCCCAAAGCGACGCACGGCAACACGCTATGAGCGCCGCGGTGAAACCCGCAACGCGCCCTGGCGCCGAAGCGATCGCGGCGAAAGGCTGGCTGGCGGCGCACAAGTGGTTGATCCTGCGGCGTGGCAGCCAGATCGGCATTCTCCTGCTGTTCCTGGCCGGCCCCTGGTTCGGGCGGTGGATCGTCAAGGGCAATCTGAATTTCAGCTACACGCTGGATTTCCTGCCGCTGACCGATCCCTATGTCATCCTTCAGTCGCTGCTGGCGCGGCAGGTGCCCGAAAGACTGGCCTGGAGCGGCGTCGCCATCGTGCTGGTGTTCTACCTCCTGGTGGGTGGCCGCAGCTATTGTTCCTGGGTATGCCCGGTCAATCTGCTGACCGATGCCGCGCACTGGCTGCGCGTGCGGCTCGGCATCAAGGGCAGCGCCAATATCAGCCGGCCTACCCGCTACTGGATGCTGGCCATGACGCTGGTGGTGGCCTCGGCGACCGGCACCATTGCCTGGGAGATGGTCAATCCGGTGTCGATGATGCATCGCGGACTGTTCTTCGGTTTCGGCCTGGCCTGGGCCGTACTGCTGGCGGTGTTCCTTTTCGACCTGTTCGTCATGCGCCACGGCTGGTGCGGACACCTCTGCCCGGTAGGCGCGTTCTACAGCCTGATCGGCAGGATTTCGCTGGCGCGCATCAATCTCCCCGCCCGCGCCGCCTGCAACGACTGCATGGATTGTTTCGCCGTCTGTCCGGAACCGCAGGTGATCCGGCCGGCGCTGAAAGCGGTTCGCGGCACGCCGCCGATCATTCTGGAAGCGAACTGCACCAACTGCGGCCGCTGCATCGATGTCTGTTCGAAGGACGTATTTGCTTTCGGCACCCGCCTCGGTCCGACCGCGGCCAACGCAATCGGCGTCGCGCACGTGGCGTCAAAGTGATCCACCTTCAATCTCGTCTGGGGAGTCCATCATGAAGAAACCCGTCACCATCCTTCTTGCCGCGCTGCTGGCCGTCATCCTGGGCTGCGCCAGCTATGTGCCCGTGAGCTCCATGCGCGGCACCGATGTCGCGGTGGCCGATCCGGCGCCGGCGGTCAAGGAGTACGCCGGCCATCGCCCCGGCACGCAGCCGGTGGTGGCCCGCACCTTCGCCGAGCAACCGCCGGTGATTCCGCACGCGGTGACGAACTTCGACGAAATCACGCTGACCGAGAATCAATGCCTGGATTGCCATGGCCCGGCCAACTATGAGAAGAAGAAGTCGCCGAAACTGGGCGACAGTCATTTCATCGCGGCGACCAAGGCGTTCGATGCGTCGCGCCACAATTGCGTCCAGTGCCACGTCCCGCAGGTCGACGCGCCGGCGCTGGTGGAGAACCGCTTCGTCGGCGACCTGAAGTAAGCAGCAAGGCGGCGAGCTTCCGGCGGCCGCCCTCGCGATCCGCGATTCGCTCAGGCGACGCTGATCGCGCTGACCGGACAGGGCGCGACGCAGGCGCCGCAGCCGGTGCATGAATCGCTGACGACCTGCGGCAGCGGCGGCCCGCCCAGACGCGGGCTGAAGCGGATCGCGGCCACCGGACAGGGGTCGCCGCAGACGCGACATTCGACACCCTGCTGCGCCAGGCAGCTTGCCGCGACCTTCGCCTTGATCGTCCACGGCAGGGGCTGATCCTCGCCGCGCAGCAGTGCGCCGTCCCGGCATGCATCGGCGCAGCGGCCGCAGAAAGTGCATTCACCTTGCCTGAAATCGACTTCGGGATAGCCGCGCACGACGACGACAATTCGCGTCGGGCAGACCGGCACGCAGTCGCCGCAACGCGAGCAGGCGTCGAGGAATGGCTGTTCGGCCAGCGCCCACGGCGGCCGCTGCGGCGCGTGGCGCGTCTTGAAATCACCCCGCAGGAATTGCCGGCGACTGACCATGGAACGTGCAGGATTGAAGGTGTCGAATTGAGCACGGGAAGCCATTCTGCCCGCAGCCGACATCTGGCGCGAAAGGGTTCATTCCACTTCGGCGGCGCCACGGGGATGGCGACGGCCGCGGCCGGACGGGCTAGACGGAAGCGATCTCATGCGCCCATGCCAGCGAACGAATCGCGCACTGCGACACTTGCAGGGGGTCAAGACCGCACTGCGCCGCCTGCAGCGCCAAGGCGGCAGGCGACTGGTCTTCGGCCGCCAGCGCGAGCAGCAAGGCGTCGCGATAGGGGCCGGGCCGGCCCAGCAAAGCGTCATGGACGGATTCGGGAAGTTTGGCCTGCACCAGCAGATCGGCCATCGCCTGCCCCATCAGCAAATCGAGCTGGGAGAACAGGCCGAGGATGAACAACAGATCGCCCTGCGCCGGCACGCTGCCCTGCGCGGCCAGGCTTTCGAGGAAACGGGCGCGCGACAGCGCCTGTTCGGTCAGGACCCTTTCCCTGTAGTCCGGCGTCTTGAAGTCGAACAGCATCAGCGACAGCCAGCGGTAGAACTTGTCCCGGCCGAGCAGCAGCAACGCCTTGTCCATGCCGGTCACCGGAGTGCGCAAGCCCATCAGCGGCGAATTGATATAGCGCAGCAACTTGAAGGCCAGCACCGGGTCGTGCTTGAGTTCTTCGGCGATTTCCGCGATTTCGGTATCGCTGCGCAGCAGGTTGAGCAGCTTGATGACGCGAAGCCGATTGATGTCGCTCCTGGGCGGGCGCCAGTTCTCCCGGTCCACCACGAACTGACCGAGGAAATAGCTGAAACCTCCCTTGAAGTACAAATGAAACTCGTCGGCCGCGTTCAGCCCGCAGGCGCTCAATCGGGGTTTGGCAAGCGTGGCGGGACGCGCCGCCAGCAACGACTTGAGCAGCAGTTTGACTTCCATGCCGTCGAAGCCGCTGGCGTCGATCTGTACGTGGTCGGCCGTGGCGGCCAATGCCGGCAGCTCGGGAAATTGCCCCAGTTGCGCCCGGCGCAACAACCAGCCGTAGGCGAAGCCGGCCTGTCGCAATGCATCCAGTTGCTCTTGCACCCGATCGGCGACGATGCCCTGTTGTACCGGCGCCAGCATCAGCACGGTGTTCTTCGCCGGCAGTTCATGGATGCGTGGATTGTCCAGGGAATCCGGCGACAACCTGACGAAGGCCAGTCTGGGCCCCAGCAAGGCTTCGTCGCCCAGCGAAGCCAGGTTGCGCAGTACGGCATCGTCATAGATCTTCGGCAGGAACGCGAAGTCGCTCTGCAAGCGCAGTTCGACTTCCTGCGGCAGACTAAACTGGTATCCCGAAATGCGCTGCTTGCGGTCCAGCAAGGGCTCGCGGCAAACAAAGGAGGGGGCGGATTCGGTTTTGGCCGCCAGCCTTGAAGCCCGCATCCCCGGAGTCGGCTTCGACTCGGTGTGCGGGATTTCGCTGTGGCCCGCGGCAGCTTTCCGTGCTTGCGCCGGACCCGGCGCGGTGTCGCCGCGATTGGGTCCGGCCCCGTCGGTTTTCGCCGGGGCGACCGCGGGCGGAGCTTTGCCCAGCAGCCGGTCGAAGAGGCTAGCCACGGCTGGTCCGGGACGAAAAGCTCGGCGTTGCGCGGATCGTATTCATGACGGAGACAATACCACTGTCGCCGCGGCGCGGTCCGCGACGAGCCAGGGATTTTCCCGACCATGGGAGGATGCGCCGCATCGCTTGACTAATGATCGCCTGAGGGCATATATTAGAATTTATGAATGTACAAATCATGTTCGATGCCCTCGCGGGCGCCAGGCGGCGCCGCTTCGTTGCCTCGCTGATCAAGCAAGGCGAACCGGCCGCGGCGTTGCGCGGCGTGAAACGAGGCACCGGATGAGTTCGCTGACCGACACGGGCCGCCTGCCACCCCGCGCGCCCTGGGGTTGGTTGTTCCTGGGTGTGGTCCTCTGGATCGCTGCCTATGCCAGTTTGATTCCCTTTGCCGACCGGGCGATTCGGGCGCTGGGCCTTACCCGTGAGACGCATCTGGGCGAAGCCGTGCATTTCTTCTTCTACGACACGCCGAAGGTCCTGCTGCTGCTCACCGGCATCGTGTTTGTCATGGGGGTGGTGCATACCTTCGTCTCGCCCGAGCGAACCCGCGCGCTGCTCTCCGGCAAGCGCCTCGGCGTCGGCAACGTGATGGCGGCGAGCCTGGGGATCGTGACGCCCTTCTGCTCCTGTTCGGCGGTGCCGCTGTTCATCGGTTTCGTCTCGGCCGGCGTGCCTTTGGGGGTGACCTTCTCCTTTCTGATTTCGGCGCCGATGGTCAATGAAGTGGCGCTGGCGCTGTTGTTCGGCATGTTCGGCTGGAAGGTGGCGGGGCTCTACCTGGCGCTTGGTCTCACCGTGGCGATCGTCGCCGGCATGGTGATCGGTCGCCTTGGCATGGAGCATCATCTCGAAGACTGGGTGCGCGCCATGCAGGCCAGCCAGTCCGCCGGCTACACGGGCGAGCAAATACACTGGGCCGCTCGGATTGAAGCCGGCGTCTCCCATGTCAAGGAAATCGTCGGCAAGGTCTGGCCCTACATCCTCGCCGGCATCGGGCTGGGCGCGGCGATCCACGGCTACGTGCCGCAGGATTTCATGGCTTCGATCATGGGCCGCGACGCGCCGTGGTGGTCGGTGCCCGTCGCCGTGCTGATCGGCGTCCCGATGTACAGCAATGCCGCCGGTATCATCCCGGTGGTCGAGGCGCTGATCGGCAAGGGCGCCGCGCTGGGCACCGTTCTGGCCTTCATGATGAGCGTGATCGCGCTGTCGCTGCCGGAAATGATCATCCTGCGCAAGGTGCTCAAACTTCCTCTGATCGTGACCTTCGCCGGCATCATCGCGATCGGGATTCTGCTCGTCGGCTATGTGTTCAACGCCGTCCTGTGAGCGAGCGCCCTGGCGGATAGCCGCTTGCGCTGTCCGCATGCCGCGATGCCGGCGCTTGCCGTGCTGCCAGCGCTGACTCTCGCGGCGGAACCTGCGCGAACGGTCCGCTGCAGGCCGATCGCCAATGCCGATTCCCACCCATGACTTCCGGAGATTGAAATGAAAACCATCAAGGTGCTCGGCACCGGTTGCGCGAACTGCAAGAACACGCTGAACCTGATCGCGGAGGTCGCGCAGGCCAAGGGGGCGGAGATCCAACTGGAGAAGATTGAAGACATGCAGCAGATCGTCGGCTATGGGGTGATGTCCACGCCCGGCGTGGTGATCGAGGGCAAGCTGGTGCATGCCGGTGGCGTGCCGACGCGGGCCAAGGTTGAAAGCTGGTTTTGACGCTGGTCGGAAATTGCCAAGTTGCATCCGTCGTACATTCTGTAAATTAGACTATACTGATATTACCTTCGAGTAGAAACTGCCCGAGGGACCTCATTCAACCGAAAGGAAATCATCATGAAGCTTGGACAGATTGTGCTGCTTGCGCTGTTGGGTGCAGCTATTGGAGCACCCGCCTTCTCGCAGCCCGCCGGTGGTCAAGGGATGGGCCCCGGTTCGGGCATGGGTCCGGGGCAGGGCATGGGTCCGGGGCAGGGCATGGGTCCGGGGCAGGGTATGGGCCCGGGCAAGGGCATGCGCTTCAACTTCAACAAGGACAACACGCCGGGCTGGGCACTGATGAGCGCCGAGGAGCGCACGGCCCATCGCGACAAGATGCGCGCCGCGAAGAGCTACGACGAATGCAAGGCCACCCTAGAGGAACATCACCAAGCGATGGAAGCCCGCGCCAAGGAGAAGGGCGTAACCCTGCCGGCACCGCGTTACAACGGCTGCGACCGCATGAAGGCGCGCGGCTTCTTCAAGTAGCGAAACGCAATCAGCCCATTCGGCTTCAGCCGATGCCGCATTCTCGTCATGCGAAACCATCCAAGGAGATGCCATGAAGAACCAAAGGCTTCCGGAACTTCGTCCTGGCTCACGCCGCGCTTGCGATGCCCGGCTCCTGGGCCACAAATGTCCTCGCGGCGGGCAAGCTGGTGGATGTCGGAAAGTTCGAATATGAAGGCGCCTGTGCCGTGTGTCACGGCCCTGCCTGAAAGGGCAACGGACCTTTCATGATGCAGTTGGCCACCAAGCTGCCGGATCTGACCATGCTCGCCAGCAACAACAACGGCGTCTTCCCCTTCGACCGTGTGTATCAGGTCATCGACGGCAGGGCAGGAGTTGAAGGCCCACGGTACGCGGAAAATGACGATATGGGGCCGCGCTTTTCGCATGCAAAGCTCCGCGTTTCTTGAAAACTACCCAGCCGGCGATCCCGAATCCTCCGCGCGCAGCCGCATTCTGGCGCTCACCGAGTACGTCTATCGACTGCAGGCGAAATAGTTCCGTCTCCCGCCTTTGGGCGATGACGGAGAGGCTTGTCCAGCTTGCGTGGGTGCGCTGGAGCGACAGGCGGCCAATTCGACGCGCCGCTGTTCGCCATCGGCAGCTTGGGCAAGACGCTGCGGCATCCAGGTTCGCGACGCGTTGGTGCGCCGCTCGCCGCGGCGCCACGGCGTGAGCGCCAGCCACCCCTCGCACGGCCACGCGGCACATAACCACGGCGTGGGGGCCAACGGCCGGGCCTTCGGCATCGGCATCGCCCTCAACATCGCCTTTGTGGTCGTCGAGGCGATCTATGGCTGGCGGGTCGGTTCGCTGGCGCTGCTGGCGGATGCCGGCCACAATCTGTCGGACGTCGCCGGTTTGGTGCTGGCCTGGGTGGCGGCGCTGGCGGCGGGGCGCTTGCCTGATCACCGCCACACCTATGGCTGGCAGCGTGCTTCGATTCTTGCCGCTTTTGCCAACGCGGTGCTGCTCCTGGTCGCGATGGGTTCTCTGCTTTGGGAAGCAGCGCATCGGCTGCACTCCCCGGCCTTGACCGACGGTCAGACGGTCATCGTGGTTGCGGCCATCGGCGTCCTGGTCAATGGCGCAACGGCGGCCATGTTCATCTCCGGCGGCAAGTCCGACATGAATATCCGCGGCGCATTTCTGCACATGGCGGCCGATACCCTGGTTTCGCTTGGCGTCGTGGCTTCCGGCGCGCTCTACCTGCAGACCGGATGGGCCTGGCTGGATCCGGTCACCAGCATGGCGATCGCACTGGTGATCATCGCCGGTACCTGGAGCCTGTTCCGCCAGTCCTTGCATTTGCTGTTCGACGGCGTTCCGGAAAGCGTGACCCTCGCCGAGGTGGATGCCCTGCTGCGCGCCAGGCCCGGCGTCGAGGATGTGCATGACCTCCATGTCTGGGCCATGAGCACCACCGATATTGCGCTGTCGGCGCATCTGGTGATGCCCGGCGGACATCCTGGCGATGCCTTCCTGGAGACGCTTGCGGACGAATTGCATGCGCGATTTGAAATCACGCATCCGACGATCCAGATCGAGCTCGACGGAATCGATCATGGGTGCGCCCAACCGCTCGGTGGCCAGTCCGCATGAACCCCACGCCAGCGGCGCCGGCAGCCGCATCGGCGGCACGCTGCGGCAGTCGGCGCCGGCGGTGCGCCGTCCCGGCAGCCCCTCGAAGCCTCCTGAGGAGAAAATCATGAATGGCTACCAGATCACCTTCTTCACCCAGGGAGATCGCCGTCAGCACGGTAAGCCGCTGGCCGATTGGCTCGTGCAGTTGTCGCGGGACCTGGGCTTGCGCGGCGCCACGATCATCCCAGCCAGCGAGGGTTTCGGCCATCACCGCCGCATCCACTCGGCGCACTTCTTCGAACTCGCCGACCAGCCGCTCGAAGTGTTGATGGCAGTCAGTACGGAAGAAGCGGATCGCCTGTTCGACCGGCTCAAGGCCGAAGGCGTGCAGCTTTTCTACGTCAAGACTGCCGTCGAGTTCGGCACTCTGGGGACGCCAGACGAATGATCGAGAGATCGCCGCAGGGGTGGTTGGGCCGGTGTCAGCAGCTGCTGGTTCCCGCGGGCGCCATGGGCGCCTGGCCGAAGGCGAAGATCCCGCGCCGGGGGCAGCCCAAGGCCTGCCTGGAGGAGGCTTCCGCATGAAGGCCTTTCAGGATTACTACCCCGAAAACCTGTCCCTTTGCTACGGTTGCGGCAGCCACAATCCGCACGGTCTGAGGATCAGGACGTTCTGGGATGGCGCGGAGAGCGTCACGCGTTTCTTGCCGGAAGCCTTCCACACGGCGGTTTCCGGCTTGGTGTACGGCGGCTTGCTGGCCTCGCTGATCGACTGTCACAGCACGGCCACCGCGGCCGCCGCGAAGTATCGCGCGGCCGGCCGGGAGATGGACAGCCTGCCCTCCTTTCGCTTCGTGACGGGATCCTTGCAGGTCAGCTTCCTCAAGCCGACGCCGCTGGGCCCGGAACTGGAAATACGCGGGCGGGTCAAGGAGATCAGCGGGCGCAAGGTGATCATCGATTCGACCGTATTCGCCGACGGTGTGGCGACCGCGCGCGGCGAGGTGGTGGCGGTGCAGATGCCGGATGATTTTGGCGCTTGAGCGCTGGTCGGCGAAGCGCAGGCGGTCTGGCCGAGCCTGGCGCCGGGCCGCGGCCGATCGCGATTCGGCTCGTAGAAGCAATTTGACGATTGGAGTCTTCCCATGAGCGAAAACCAAGAGTTCTCCTTCAGCATCGAGCAGCAGGAAGATTATGCGTTCCTGATACGCTTTGACAATGACCTGCCGCCGCTGCTCGCCGACGAATCGCCCCCGCTCGGCAAGGGAGTGGGGCCCGATCCGGCGCGGCTGCTGGCTGCCGGCGTCGCCAACTGCCTGTCGGCCAGTTTGCTGTTCGCCCTGCGCAAGTTCAAGAACCAGCCCGGACGGATAGTCTGCTCGGTGAGCGCGCGGATGGAGCGCAACGAGAAAGGGCGCTTGCGCATCGGCGGAGTCAAGGTCGCCATCCAGATCGATTCACCGGCGGAGACCCTCGCGCACCTCGATCGGGTGCTCGCGCAGTTCGAGGATTTCTGCATCGTCACGCAAAGCGTGCGTTCCGGATTTCCGGTCGAAGTCAGCGTAAGGGACAGTGCCGGGACGATCCTGAAATAGGCAGTCGGCGTTGACATCCCGGCGACTGTCCGACGCGGCGCCTCGCGGGCCAAGCGAAATCTCAGGGTTTCGCAGCCGATTCCTGCCCCAGTTCCAGCACGTCGCCATTGCCGAGGAACAGATCCGTCTGTGATCCGTTGCGCGCCGTTCCGCGCAATACCGGCAAGCCGCTCGCCAGCATCTTCTCGACCGCCGTGCGCCCGGTGCAATGGTTGCAGGCGATCCTTTCGATGCCGTAGCCGCCCAGCGTGCTGACGATCTGGTCGCGCTGGGCGTCCCAGTCTTCCAGCGGCGAGAGGTGCAGCCCGCCATAGATCGCATGGATGCGCTCGCCGCCGCGGAACGTGCGGCGCGCATAGTCGAGCAGATTGAGCACGCCGCCATGGCCGCAGCCGGTGACCATGGTCAGCCCGCGATCCTGCAGGTTGGCATACAGCACGTTCTCGCCCTCGACCCGCAAGAGGGTGCTCATCGGGAAACTTACCAACGCCAGGCCGGGGAACAGCAGCAGCGGTTGCCCGGCGGGCACGGTGGTCACCGTCCCCGTATGGCCCTGCCGCCGGATGAAATCGAGGCCGGCCGGATGGAAGCCCTCGGGGAGATAAATCGGGATACCCGGGCAGTGCTTGAGGGTCGATCCGATCCCCCAGAAGTGATCGAAATGCTCGTGGCTGACGATCAGCGCCTCGATCTTGCCTTCCTGGAGCAACCGGTCGATGCCCTCCTCGGCGAAGCGGCGGTCCATCCATTCGGGGCTCCATCCCGTGTCGAACAACAGGCGGCGCAGGGTCCCGTCGGTCGCTTCGGCCTCGAGCAGCGCCGAGAATCCCGCGGCGTTGTCCGCGTGCAGCGGGCCGAACGGCGGCCAGGGAATCGCATACTGATCCGTTTGGGCGCCGCCCGCGGCGCGGATGTCGTCGAACATGGTGGCCGTGTCGAACCAGCCGGTTTCGGAGATGCACAGGATCCGCAAACGCTTGAGCGCGCCAATATCAAGGGTGGGAGCGATCGTGGTCGTCATGGTGATTACCTCGCGACGTGGAAGAAGAGATGGCTGTCCGGCCCGGCCTAGTCAACATGCATGTGCTGATGACGTTGTTCGGGCCGCTCGACGGGCAGCCGCTCCAGGCTGTTGCCGAGAAAGGCGGCAACTGCGGCATCCGGATCCTGCTCGACGGTGACAACAGGCTGTATTCCACCCTGCATCAGGCGATGATGGAGGCCCGGGCCCATGCTGCCGCAAATCAGGACATTGATCCCGGCCAGCGGCTCAGCCAGTTGGTGATGGCTGGCGTGAAAGCTTTGCTCCATCGACAGCTCGACAAGGCGCTTGGCGATCACCGCGCCCTCCTCGAGCTCGTAGATCCAGAACTTGCGGCACTTGCCGGCGTGCCCGGTGATGGTCTTGCGATTCTGGCTGGTGACTGCAATTTGCATGATTTCTCCTTTGGTGAGGATCGCCGGGGCATCACGAGATTGCCGGATACCCGGGCGAGATGTTGTTTCCGGGGCGATCGCTCAGGCCGCCCCGCTGCCGATCAGCAGGCGGCTGTCGCCCTGGTCGCTGTGCGGGGGAATCGCCAGGTTGCTCAGCGCCGGCTTGTCCTTGAATACGCGACCGGCGAAATCGAAGGTCGAGCCGTGGCAGGGGCAGAGGAATCCGCCGGGCCAGTCGGCGCCGAGCGCGGGATCACCCGGCTTGAAGGCCTTCGACGGCGAGCAACGGAGGTGGGTGAAGATGGCGACAGTGGGTTTCGCGCCCATCGCGGTATCCTGTGGCAAATCGATCAACACCCGCCTCAGCGGGTGACTCCGACCCTCGGCGAAATTGCCCGATAGCGGCGGCCGGAGCAGGTACGGGTCAGTGGTGGTCACTCACCTCGATCCGGAATGTCGCTCCAATCGAAGCAATATCACTGTTCACTTATCAAGACGCGTGCCAACCTACGGAAGCAAGAGCCTGTTCCGAGAAAACAACGAGTTGGTCGCATTTCTGGCGTACGTCGCCGCCGATTTTGACTGTTTGGCGCCGCCGTGGCAGTATCTGGCAGTCGAAATGGCAGCTTGGTGGCATTCCGTGGCAGTCAATTGCAAACCCCTCGCGGAACTGGTTTCGTTCCTCGAGACCCTTCCCGAACCCCACATCCTCTGCGACCGCGACTATCGGATCCTTGCCGCGAACGAGGCTTATCGGGCCAATTGGATCGGTCAGGCCGAGGTGCTTGGCCGCAAGTGCTTCGAGGTATCGCATCGCTACACCGTGCCATGCGATCAGGCGGGCGAGTCCTGCCCGTTGCAGCGCAGCCTGCGATCCGGCAAGCGCGAGCGCGTGCTGCATCTCCATTACACGTCCCGCGGCGAAAGCCTCGAGAACTGCGGCGGTCCCGGAATTTCGGACAGTTGGATAAGCTAAGGCTGACCGACTGAAAGGAACGTGAAGCATGGGAGTGAAACGCAAGCAGCACAGCGCACAATTCAAAGCGCAAGTGGCGATGGCAGCGCTGTCAGGGGACAAGACCCTCGGGGAACTGTCATCAGAGTACGGGGTGCATCCGACGATGATCAGCACCTGGAAACAGGAGTTGGTCAAACACGCGGGAGACCTCTTCGAGCGAGGCAACAAGAAGGCCGTCGACCCGCAGAGGGAAATCGACAACCTGCACCGCAAGATCGGACAGTTGCAGGTCGAACGGGATTTCTTGGCCGGACAGCCCGCCATTGCCCGCCTGCTGAAAGGCGCGCGATGATTGCCCCGGGAAGTGAGTTGTCCATCACCCGGCAAGCCAAGCTGCTCGGCGTCTCCCGCAGCAGCGTTTATTACCATCCGAGGCCGGCGTCGGCGGAGGAACTCGATCTGCTCAAGCGGCTCGACGAACTCTTCACCGAAAATCCGATGTATGGCAGCCGACGCTTGCAGGTGATGCTGCGGCGCGAGGGTATCCTGGTCGGCCGTCGCCGCATCCGCCACCTGATGCGCAAGCTTGGTCTGTGGGCAGTGACACCGAAACCGGACACCAGCAAGCCGCACCCTGCGCACGCGATCTACGCCTACCTGTTGCGCGGCCTGATCATCGACCGACCCAACCAGGTGTGGGCGACCGACATCACTTACATTCCAATGCAACGCGGGTTCCTGTATCTGGTGGCGATCCTCGACTGGGCCACGCGCCGGGTCCTGGCCTGGCAGTTGTCCAACACGCTGACGACGGATTTCTGTACTGCCGCGCTCAAGGAAGCGATCACCCGTTACGGCACCCCGGAGATCTTTAACACCGACCAGGGCAGCCAATTCACCAGCGACGAATTCACCGGCGTACTGAAAGCTCACAAGATCGCCATCAGCATGGACGGGCGCGGACGCTGCCACGACAATATCTTCGTCGAGCGGCTGTGGTGGACGGTGAAGCATGAGTGGGTCTATCTGCGTCCAGCCGACAACGGCAACGAGCAACGGCGCAGCTTGGCGGCGTTCTTCGATTGGTACAACCGCCGCCGACCCCATCAGTCGCTGGATTGGAAGACGCCCGATGAGGCGTACTTTGGGGCGCTTGGCCAAGCGCTACCGCAGGCGGCGTAAGCCGACCGAGCGATGCACCACCGCGAAACCCTTGTTACGGCGGATACACCTTGGGGCTCTGCCCCAATCCCCGCACTCGCCGTGTGGCAGGCGCCGGGGATGACAAACCCCATCCCCGGCGCTGCCGATAGCGTCATCCCCTTCCAGCCTGTCAAGGGGCTTTCGCGGCATAAACGCGAGCGGAACATGCCTCATCTCCATCGCGAACCTTCTCACGCCGCTCGCATTTATTCCACGGTCCCCTTGACAGCCTTCCAGGGGAACCGCAGCATCACGCCATTGACCACAAAACAAAGTCCGGGGCATCAACCTCTCCACCCGGCCTT